>Ga0209212_1005019_pt1 | contig 16027 bp, 1 predicted proteins | sample RifGroC2_FD_183996 | JGI IMG/M metagenome (GOLD analysis project Ga0209212, IMG submission 183996) | Groundwater microbial communities from Rifle, Colorado, USA - Groundwater C2 (SPAdes) (version 2) | ecosystem: Environmental > Aquatic > Deep subsurface > Groundwater | place: Rifle, Colorado...
TGTAACCATTGCCTCGCCTACCACAAGCGCCACCTACAGCACTGCTGCCGGTACTTTAAACTTAAGCGGAAGCGCCTCAGATGGCACAAGCGGTATAGTTACTGTTACCTATGTTTTGAACTCTCAGGCCTCTCAGGCGGCCACCGGCACCACCACTTGGTCCATAGCCGACATCTCCCTACAAGAAGGTTCTAACACTATAACCGTTACCGCTACCGATAACTCTAATAACTCCTCAAGCGACACCCTAACCGTAACCTACACCGCCCCTGTCCCAGGCACAATCGCCTTCTCGCAAGCTGCCTACAGCCGCTCTGAAGGCTACCCCAGCGCCACCATCACCGTAACCAGGACAGGAGGAAGCGACGGAGCCGCCAGCATCCAGTATTCAACCACCGATGGAACCGCGGCCCAGGGCTCAGACTATACCTTAAGCTCCGGAACCCTGAACTGGGCGGACGGCGTCTCAAGCAATAGGACCTTCACCATTCCAATCACAACAGATACAATCGATGAGCCAAATGAGACCATAAACTTAACCCTGACCAATGCCACTGGAGCCTCCCTGGGAGAGCTCTCCAGCGCTGTCTTGACCATAAACGATGATGACAGTCAACCAACAACAGCCTTTACATCAGCAAGCCAGTCCAAGGCTGAAAACTCAGGCACAGCCGCCCTAACCGTCCAGCTCTCCCAAGCCAGCGGCCGGGAGATAACCGTTCCCTTTACCATAACCATAACCGGCACTGCCCAAGGGGGAGGCATAGACTACACCATCACCCCCAGCCCCTTAAGCATACCTGCTGGCCAGACTTCAGCCGAGATTACCGTTACCTTAACCAACGACACAACCTATGAATCCGAGGATGAGACCCTCATAATCACATTAGGTACTCCCACTAACGCCACCAGAGGCTCACCCTATACCCACACCCTAACCATCACCGATGACGACCCGATTCCCGATACCACTCCACCCACAGTAAGCATCACCTCACCTACCTCTGATACAAGCTATTCAACCTCATCAAGCTCCTTAAGCCTCTCCGGAAGCGCAACCGACAATACCAGCCTCTTAAGCGTCACCTGGGCCAATGACAAAGGAGGCTCAGGCACCGCCACCCTAACCGACAGCTCCTGGAGCGTATCTAACATCACCTTAACCTCAGGCTCAAACACCTTAACCATAACCGCAACCGACTCAAGCGCCAACAGCTCAAGCGACACCCTAACCGTAACCTACACCCCCATAACCGACTCAACCCTCAAAGCCTCCTACAACTTTGACCAAGGCTCAGGCTCGACCCTTACCGACTCCTCCGGCAATAACTACAACGGCACAATCACCACCGGAGCTGTCTGGACCAGCGGCAAGGTAGGAAGCAATGCCTTAAGCTTTAACGGCACCAGCGACTATGTCGCAATCCCCTTGATGAACTACGATGAGATAACTATCGCCGGATGGTTCTATAAGAGCACTAACTACAATACCAACGACGCCATCTTCGGCGGCTGGAGATGGGTCTCTAACACAGACTTTTCCTCTAATGAAGGCCTGGATATCCGTTTTGCCTCCGGCAGCCAAAACAAGCTGGATTTTGTCTTAGTTACCAAAGACGCAAGCGGAACCAGGGCCCAAAAGACCGCCAGCAAGACCTTTAGCTCTTCCACCGGAGCCTGGTATCATTTTGCCGCTGTTTATGAGAAGGCTACCGGCAGTCAAAAGCTATATATTGACGGCGCCGTAGCCGCTACCCAGACCCATGCCGCGGGGAATACCATAGTTCCTTTGGCCATCTATACTGATATGCGTATAGGCTATTCCAGAGTCAACAACGGCTACTTTAACGGCTCGATCGACGACCTGCGCATATACAACGCCGCGCTTACCCAAGCACAAATAAAAGACCTCTATAACAGAACATTACCTTCTGTTGTCTCTGCTTTAGCCAAGGATATAACCTCTACCTCAACTGCTCTGGAAGCCTTGTTAAGACCCAACCACCAGGATTCTTCCGCCTACTCGGTTTATTTCCAGTATGGTAAAACCAGCGGCTCCCTGACTAACCGTACTTCGGCCCAGGATATAGTAGTAACCACGGATACACCTATCTCGGCTAACCTCAGCGGGCTAAATTATAGCACCACATATCACTATCGGGTTGTCCTAAGCGACGGAATCGGCGTTATCTACGGGCAAGAACAGTCCTTTGCCACTATAGCAGGCGGAATAGACAATACCCCTCCCGATTTATCTATTACAATACCAACTACAGCCGCAACCTATACCACCAAGACCGAAAAGATTACCGTCTCCGGAGAAGCCTCCGATACGCAAAGCGGAGTCAAGGAAGTAACTTACCTGTTTAACTCCGCTACCACCGGCAGTGCTTCCATTGAGGGAGATAAATGGACCATAAGAGATATTAACCTTGTTCAAGGAAATAATCTTATAAATATTATCGCGAAAGATTCGCAGAATAACATAACGACAAAATCTCTAGAAATAAATTATACTCCAGAAACACTACCGGATAACTTTCCAAACACTTCTCCATGGAGAGCTATTCCTATTAGATCGCAGGGGCAAAAAGACGCCGGCTTGGTTGGCGGAGAGGGTTTTCAGGTAATTCGCAGCATTGCCTACGCGCCATCTAATCCCAATGTCATTTATTTCAGTGTTGACAGTTCCCAGGTCTGGAAATCCGTTGATGGAGGCTCTTTCTGGTTTTCCAAAAAAAATGGCTTCAGGCCAACCGGCGGAACATCTATCGGTGTCGACCCAAAAAATGAAAATGTTGTTTTTGTGAGCGGCTCAAAATCTAGTAGTAATGATGATCCTCCGTCTTCATCTCCTGTTGATGGCATTTACCGCACCACTGACGGAGGAGATAATTGGGAAGCGGTTTATCTGACTGATTATTACGGAGGATTTCAGGAAGTATGGGATGATAATCACCACTTCGTTTTTGATCCGGATAGCTTTGACAGCACTGTTGACAGCTCTACATTCGGTCGTCATAAAACAATTTACGCCGGTACCCACAGTAAGGGTTTGGTAAAATCAGAAAACGGCGGTGATGCTTGGGAGCAAATCACCACTAATACTGATTTGGATAGAGCCAGAATTATTCAAGTGGAGCTTCATAAGTATGGCTCCCAGGCCATTCTTTATGTCGTAGCCACCAATAAAAACAACAACAGCATGCCGGATTCGACAAACGGTCTTTATAAAGTTGTTGACAATAATGGAACAATTACATCTCAAAAGATAATAAGCGGCTTGCCTGATTATCCCAAGTCAATCGCAGTCTTTAAAAAAGATAATCCGGAAAATGATGTTATTTACGCCGCCGTAGGAACATCCAAGGTTTACAAATCCACTGATGGTGGGAGTAGTTTCGTAAGCAAAAGCAATGGATTAACGTTTGAAAACACAAAAGAATGCATGTTTATCTCTGTCAGTCCCGCGGATGAAGATTATGTCTACGTCAGAGTTCATAAAGAAAGTGAACATATCCTGTTTTACAGCCATGAATACTGAAAATTCAATAAACATAGAACCGGATGGGTCTAGATATTCGGCAAAAACAGGAATAGCCACTCATCCAAGCGATAAAAACATTGCTCTTGTTCAATTTGGAGACACCTCTTTAGTTAAAACTGTCAATGGCGGAGACACTTGGACTTATTCTGGTAATGGATACATGGGAGGAAGAATTGGCAAGCAAACGGCATATTATTTCGATAAAAATGGTAATAAATGGGTGTATTTTATGGTAGATCATGGCGTATTAATGACAGAAAACAATGGGGATACCTGGCGGCGCATTGTTACTGGTGAACTTAGAGTTGACGATTTCCGCGGCAATACCACTATTGTGGGCGCCGTTGATCCCAACAATCCTGACACTATGATTGTTTTTGTCGGAAGTTGGGTGTCTCCCGGAGCGTATCAAATAAAAAGAACTACTAACGGCGGCAAAGATTGGATTAAAGTAAAGGAAACCATGGAAGTAAGTTGTTCATTTTTAGCTTTCCATCCCCTTGATTCGGATTATGTTTACGCCGGAACCGACGATGGAAACGGGTGGATGAGCAGTGATAACGGTGAAAACTGGGTTGAAATTCCAGGAAAGAGCATAAGGGCCGTTAGCCCTAAAGATGGAGTGATTTACGCTTTTGAGTATCCGTCCTCAGGCGGTTCGAGCATATTATATCGTTCTATTGATAAGGGTGAAAATTGGGACAATTTAGGCGTCACGCTTTTTAATAGACCAGTGGCTGTTGCTATTGATCCGCAGAATTCAAATAATTTATATGTATCATCTAGTAATTATCTGTATGTTTTTAACGGAACAATATGGAAGAATATAGCCATAGAAGGTATACCATTAGAGAAGTTTGGAGATAGAGATTGGAGAGTCTTAAGTGTCTTGGCAGTAGATCCATTAAGACCAAATATTATTTATGCCGGTCTTAAGGCTCCGGGTGCGGGGCATCGTATAACATTGGTAAATATTCAACGGTTCACGGATTAGCCGTAAATCCTCATAATAGCGATGTGCATGTTTCTACCGGACATGGCAATTATATCTTAAAAGCTTCTTCCGACTCAACCGTCCCCACCGTCTCCATCACCACCCCCACCTCAAGCGCCACCTACTCCACTACCTCAAGCACCCTAAGCTTAAGCGGCTCTGCCTCAGACGAAGCAGGAGGCAGCGGCCTCAAAGAGGTTACCTGGGCCAATGACAAAGGAGGCTCAGGCACCGCCACCCTAACCGCCAGCTCCTGGAGCATCTCAAACATCACCTTAACCTCAGGCTTAAACACCTTAACCATAACCGCAACCGACTCAAGTGCCAACAGCTCAACCGACACCCTAACCGTAACCTACACCCCCGGCCCCGAACTCAAAGCCCACTACACATTTGAAGAAGGAACAGGCACCGCTATTACGGATGCTTCAAGTAACGGCAATAACGGCACCCTATACGGTGACCCGGCCTGGATTACCGGTTTGGTAGGCTCCGGAGCCTTAAACCTTAACGGAACCACTAACCATATAAGATTTACCACTAACTTAAACATCACCGGAGGACTCACCGTATCCGCCTGGGTCTATCCGGAGGCCGCCCCCAGCGGCGTAGGAAGGGTAATCGCCTCCACCTATGATTATGACGCGACCCCGGCAAATATCAGAGGCTGGACTTTAGGCAATGATTTCGGCTCTACCGACAATATCTACTTTAGGGTATATGATTCAAACGGCAATTCCGCCCGGGCCGTAACCACTACCTCAAACGCCTTCTTTGCCAATAACCTGAATAAATGGGTCCATGTAACCGGAGTATATGAGCCGTTAAGCCATATTAAACTCTATATTAACGGCGAGCAGGTAGCGCAAACATTAACCAGTATTCCCGCGGCAATAGCCTATAAAGACGGAACCAACCTGCGTGTAGGTGCGCGGGCGGATACAACCAGCCAAGGCATGTGGGATGGCTCCATCGATGACCTGCGTATCTACAGCAGCGCCTTAAGCGCCGAGGAAATCTCCGCTCTCTATAATAACAGCAAAGATGCTATTTCCCCCACCATCTCCATCTCCAACCCAACCTCAGGCGCAACGCTCTCCGGCACCACAACCGTAAGCGCCACCGCCACCGATGACACAGGAGTCTCCGGAGTCCAGTTCAAATTAGACGGAGCCAACCTAAGCAGTGAGGACACTACCAGCCCCTACGAAGTAAGCTGGGATACTACCACCGCCGCCAAAGGCAGTCACAGTTTAACCGCTATAGCCAGAGACGCCGCGGGCAACACCACCACCTCTGCCGCGGTAACCGTAACCATTAACAACAACCACGCCCCCGTATTAGCGGCAATAAGCGCCAAAACCACAAACGAAAACACAGAATTAAGTTTTTCTATCTCAGCCACCGATGAGGATAATGACACATTAACCTACACTGCTACCGGATTACCTACCGGAGCCAGCTTCAACGCCTCTACCCAAACCTTTACCTGGACTCCTACCTACAGCCAGTCCGGAAGCTACACCATAACCTTCACTGCCTTAGACAGTGAGCTCTCTGACTCCGAAGAAGTAACCATTACCGTAAATGATGTAGACAATACCGCCCCCGCAGGCTCAATCAGCATAAACAACGGGGATAGCTACACCAGCTCTACCAGCGTAACCTTATCCTTAAGCGCCAGCGACACAACCGGAGTAACCGGCTATTACGTATCCGCCTCTAACACCGTGCCTCTTGCCACCGCAACCGGCTGGATAACAGTTAGCTCAACAACAGCCTACAGCGCCAGCATAAGCGCCACCTTTAATACCACTAACGGCCTTAAATACCGTTACTGCTGGTATAAGGATGCCTCCGGCAATGTCTCAAGCCAGGCCAGCGACAGCATAACCTTAGACACAACCTCACCCACAGTCGCAATCACTACCCCGACAACTGAGGCCACCTACTCAACTATAACCAGCACCCTAAACTTAGGCGGAACTAGCTCGGATTCCGGAAGCGGAATCGCCAGTATTACTTGGACCAACGACAAGGGAGGCAGCGGCAGCGTCAGCGGCTCAACCAGCTGGTCAGCCTCAGGTATAGCCTTAACCAGCGGAGAAAATGTAATCACTGTAACCGCAACCGACAACGCCGGCAACACCTCAACCGACACCTTAACCGTAACCTATAATATTCCTACCCCCGGCGCTATCGCCCTCTCCGCGGCTACCTACAGCATAGCTGAAAGCTCTCCAACCGTAACTATTACCGTAACCAGGACAGGTGGAAGCGACGGAGCCGCAAGCGTCCTGTACTCAACTACCGATGGAACCGCAACCGCCGGCTCTGACTACACTGCTACTTCATCCGGTACCCTAAGCTGGACAAACGGAGACTCAACTGACAAGACCTTCACCGTAGCCCTCACCAACGACTCAACCGATGAAAACGATGAAACCATAAACCTTACCTTAACCACTGCCACCGGCTCAACCCTGGGAACACCCGCGAGCGCTGTCCTCACCATTACCAATGATGACGCCGCTCCCACCGTAGCCTTCACCTCAAGCACCCAGTCTAAAGCCGAGAACGGAGGGAGCGCTGTTGTCACCGTCCAGCTCTCCTTAGCCAGCGCCAAGACAATATCAGTTCCCTTTATCGCAAGCGGCACCGCCACCGCAGGAACAGACTATTCTATAACCAGCAGCCCCTTAACCATACCCGCAGGCCAAACCTCAGCCGGTATCACCGTCACCCTAACCAATGACTCAACCTATGAAACCCCCGATGAGACCGTGATGGTTACTATAGGAACCCCCACCAACGCCACCCTGGGCTCAGTCATAACTCATGCCTTAACTATTACTAATGATGATGCTATCCCTGACATCACCTCACCCGCAGGCACTATCTCTATCAACGCCAACGCCGGCTACACCAGCTCAACCACTGTTTCCTTAACCTTAAGCGCGACCGACAGCGTAGGAGTAACCGGCTATTATCTCTCAAGCTTTAACCTCACCCCCACCGCAAGCGCCACCGGCTGGACAGCCTTAACCTCAACTATCAGCTACTCGGCAACTGTCCCCCATACCTTAACTACCACAGACGGCCTCAAGACCTTATACTGCTGGTATAAAGACTCAGCCAACAACATCTCAACCTCAAGCACCGATTCGATTACCTTAGACGCCACTATACCCACGGTAACCATCACCAGCCCTGCTATCGGCTCAACCGTCTCCGGAACAATTACCGTTAATGCTACAGCCAGCGACAGCACAGGAGTATCAGGGGTGCAGTTTAAGCTGGATGGAGTTAACTTAGGAAGCGAAGCCGCCACCAGCCCCTACGAAGTAAGCTGGGATACCACCACCGCCGCCAAAGGCAGCCACAGTTTAACCGCTATAGCCAATGACGCCGCGGGCAACACTGCCATTTCTATCGCGGTAAGCGTAAACGTCAATAATAACTATGCCCCGGTATTAGAGACCATAGGCAATAAGACCATTGATGAGAATGCGCAGTTAAGCTTTATTATTCAGGCCTCAGACCCCGATAATGATATCCTCACCTACAGCGCCAGCGGCTTACCTACTGGAGCCAGCTTTACTGTTTCAACCAAGACCTTTACCTGGAGTCCCAGCTATGCTCAAGCCGGAAGCTACAAGGTTAGCTTTAAGGTATCTGACGGTGAGTATATTGATGTCGAAGCAATAATTATTACAGTGAATAATCTTAACCGGGCCCCGGAATTGAACTCAATAGGAAATAAATCTATTAATGAAAACAGCAATCTGCAATTTACTATTTCAGCATCAGACCCAGATCAGGATATTTTAACCTATTTTGTGGGGATTATGAATACTTCTGGAGCTATCTTAAGTCCGCCTCTCTATGTAATTCCGGAAGGTTCAAGTTTTGACCCTCAAACTCAAATATTCTCCTGGACCCCGACCTACACACAAGCAGGTCCCTATGGCGTTACTTTCAATGTGAAAGATGGAGAAATTATAGATTCTGAAACCATTACCATCACCGTAAACGATGTGGATAATAGTCCGCCAGCCATAAACATCACCTCACCTACTTCTGAGGCCACCTATACTTCAATAAGCGAAACCATCTCCTTATCAGGAACTGCCTCTGACGACGTAGAAGTTACCAGCGTCACTTGGAGCTCGGATAAAGGAGGCTCAGGCACCGCCACCGGCTCAACCAGCTGGTCAATAGCCAATGTAGCCTTAACCAGCGGGGATAATCTAATCACCGTAACTGCCCAAGATAATGCCGGCAATACCGGTAAGGCGGTACTTACGGTTACTTACGGCGCCGCGCCTACGGTGGTAGCCCTGGGGGGTTCAGTATTTAACCTGACCGCCAATTCAGCAACCTTAAGGGAAACGGTAAACGCTAACTATCTTTCAACCACCGCCTGGTATGAATATGGCTTGGTCAGCGGGTCGTATGGGAGTAAATCCGAAACCCAAAGCCTCACCGGCTCAACCGATACTACGGTAACTGCCACCCTCACGGGCTTATCCTCCGGAAAAACCTATTACTTCAGGATAGCCGCCCAGAACAGCGCGGGAACTACCTATGGGAAAGAGAAGTTCTTTACCACCTTAGACACCACCGCGCCGCTTAATAGCTCAATAACCATTAACTCAGGGGAAGCCTATACAAAATCTACTTCCGTTACCCTGGCTCTTTCCGCAACTGATGATATAGGAATAACCGGATATTATCTCTCAACCGGCATAACCGCCCCCTTAATATCAACCGCAGGATGGACTTCAATTACTTCTACTCCTAATTACAACGCGAACGTCTCCTACACCCTCACTACCACAGACGCAGTCAAGACCCTCTATTGCTGGTATAAAGACGCCGCCAACAACATCTCAAGCTCAAGTACTGATTCGATTACCTTGGACTCAACCGCCCCCATCGTAACCATCACCAGCCCCACCGCCAGCGCTACCTACAACACCATCACTAGCACCCTGAATTTAAGCGGCAGCGCCTCAGACTCAGGCAGCGGCCTATCCGGCATCAGCTGGACCAGCGACAAAGGAGGAAGCGGCACTGCCACCGGCTCAACCAGCTGGAGCATCTCCAATATTACCCTCAGCTCCGGAGATAACGTAATCACTGTAACCGCCAAGGACGCCGCGGGTAATTCCTCAAGCGATACCCTTACCGTTACCTACAATCCTTCTTTGTCTTTCAAATCAACCACCGCCAAGAAGAGCCTGTCTCCCCTAACCGCGGATGGAGCGCTCAACGAATCCGTATGGAATTTAACCGAATCCATAAATAGGACTATCTCCGGAACAAACAACAATACCGCAACTTTCCAGGCCCTCTGGAATGATAATTATCTCTACGTGGCCTACAAAGTCATAGATGTTAATTTAATCAACGATTCCACCAACCCTTGGCTGGATGATAGCGTGGAATTATACCTTGACCCCAACAACAGCAAATCAACAACCTATGACGCCAACGACCGCCAGTTCGTCAAAGGCTGCAATGATACCACCTTAACCGCTCTTCAGAACGCAACCGGCGTCCTGCATGGCACCGCTAATATAACAGGAGGCTATACCGTGGAACTGGCCATCCCCTGGAGCAATCTTGGGGTTACCGCGACCGCCAACCTGACTATCGGCTTTGACCTTCAGCAGAACGATGACGACACCGGAGGCGATGTCCAGTCAGCCCTGGGCTGGAGCTCAACCACCGGAACCAATTATAAGAACACTTCATCCTTCGGGACCCTGACTTTATCATCAACCACCGTTGGCGGCTCAACCGGCGACACCACGCCTCCATCGGTTTCCATTACCTCGCCAACCACCGCCAGCACCTATGCTTCAACAGCCTCAACCATTAATCTTTCCGGAACCGCTTCGGATAATGTGGGAGTAACCTCGGTTACCTGGGCCAACAGTAAGGGCGGATCAGGCACAGCCAGCGGCACTACCAACTGGTCTATTGTTAATCTCAGCCTCTATAGCGGGGATAACATTATTACGGTTACCGCCAAAGACAGCGCGAACAACACTAAGACCACCACCTTAACGGCCACTTATTCACCGCCACAGACAACTTCTAATCAATGGCAGCAGGTAGTCAAAAGAACGCAAGCCCAGAAAACGGCCGGACTTTCCGGCGGAGAAGGCTGGCAGATGATATGGGGTATAAGTTATGCGCCTTCTAACCCTAATACAGTATACATGTGTATTGACACGAAGGCGGTTATGAAGAGCGTTGACGGAGGAACAAGTTGGCAGAGAAAAGAAGGCAACTTTCCAGCTAATGGGTGTTCTTCGGTAGCTATTAACCCAACGAATGAGAATATCGTTTATGTTGATGGTTCTGTACATAGTACTTCGGGGACTGAACTGAACGGGGCTGTAGAAGGCATAATGAGAACGATAGATGGCGGGGACACATGGACATTGGTTAAACAGGCGCATTTTCACAGAGCGTATGCACATGGACAACATATTGCTTTTGCCGGCACTAATATTTATGCAGCGCCAAGTACAGGCGGTATTTTAAAGTCTACAAATGGCACTACTTGGAATCTCTTAAACAAGAATGGCGGTGGTTATGTCCTTGACACCCTGAACCTATATAACATAAAGGCTCATCCAACAGATAATACAATTTTATTCGTATCTGCTACCGATGGATTGTATAAAATAGTAGACAGTGGGGCATCTGCAACTGTAACTAAAATAGGAACTGGATTGCCAGCAGGAAGGGTATATCAGTTGCAAATTGACAGCAGTACGCCAAACACTATGTATATTGCAGCAGGAGCAAATGGTGTATATCGGTCTACTGATGGCGGACTTAACTTTAGTGCGAGAAACAACGGCTTGTCGTCTCCTATAAGCAGTGGAGGCTCTGCCAAGTTTCTTGCTATGTCTCCAGCTAATCCAAATCGTTTATTTGTTACTTTTAACGGTCTATTTGGAAAACATCTTTATTACGCAAATGATGGTGGGGCAAACTGGACTCAAACATCTACTATGGATGAACAAAATGCTGATGGATGGGTAGCAGGGTCAACATTTGGCTGGACAACTAATATATCTGGAACTGACAACGCAACTGCTCCTATAGCTTTTCATCCAACAGATCAAAATATTGCCTTGGTAACCGGGAATGGTAATCAAATCAAAAAAACCACAGACGGTGGTGTCACTTGGAAATATTCCAATACAGGTCATTCCGGGTCGACATCTGGAGGGCTGGCAAGCGTTACGCCTATTGCGTGGGATCCAAATAATCCAAATCGGGCTGTTTTTTCCCATTCCGATTTTGGTTCGCTTATTACTACAAACAATGAAGATACATTTACCGCTATTATGTCGGCCTATTATTCGGTCTCTGTGGATAAAAGGGCAACCCATTCTATTGCGATGAAGGGAAATATTATAGTTGAGTCGGTTGGACAGAATGGCCCCACTGCAGTTTTCGTTTCAAGAAATTCAGGAACGAATTGGTCGCTTGTTGTTGGAGCGGATAATACTGAATTTCAATTTATTTCCTTTCATCCGCAGAATTCTAATATCGTATATGCAGAACAATATAAATTCACTGATATTCAAAACACAGACACCTACACAACCCTTACCTTTAAGGTAAAGGGTATTTTTAAGGGCAATGGGAATATAGTATATTCTCATAATGGCGCTACTGTTTTTAAATCTACTAATGGCGGCTCTGCATGGACAACTCCCTATCCTTCGCTAAATCTCCCCACTGGATTTAATGTCTCTCAAATTGCCATAGACCCTACTGATGAGAACAGGATTTACGCCGTTGTTAGGGGGAAGGGTATTTATATAATAAACAACACTGCCGCCAATGGCGGTACAGCAGTATTGAAAAATGACGCAAACGGTATAGCAAAAGACCAATTTGGGCAGATAAATGTTTCTGCGGTAGCAGTAGATCTCAACAATTCCAACGTTGTTTACGCGGGTACTCGTTCTTCCTGGATAGGCCGGGCAAATGGAGTTTTTCGTTCTGTAGATAAAGGGCTTACATGGACTAGTATTAATGGAAATCTGGGCTCATATTTAAATGTTGAAAATCTTATAGTGAATCCTTTTAATAGTTATGTTTATTTAAATGGCCGTTCAGGCACCTGGAAATTACCGCCGCCTTATAGCACAGAGAATGACACCACCGCCCCAGCCGCGGGCACGCTTTCAACCAACTCCGGAGCCAGCTATACTAACTCCACTACCGTATCTTTATCCTTAAGCGCAACCGACACAACCGGAGTAACCGGCTATTATCTCTCAACCAGCAGCACCGCGCCTTTATCCAGTTCAACCGGCTGGACAGCATTGACCTCAACTATCAGCTACTCGTCAACCGTATCCTACGCCTTAAGCGCGGGAGACGCCGCCAAGACCGTCTATGCCTGGTATAAAGACGCCGCCGGTAATATCTCAACCTCAAGCAGCGACTCCATTACCCTGGATGCTACCGCACCAGCGGTAACCATCACCAGTCCGACTTCAAGTTTAACCTATGCTTCAACCACCAGTACCCTAAACTTAAGCGGAACTGCCTCAGACGCCGGAAGCGGCCTATCCAGCATTACCTGGACTAGCGATAAAGGTGGAGGCGGCACCGCCACCGGCATCGCCAGCTGGAGCATCTCCAGTATTACCATTAGCTCCGGAACCAACCTCATTACTGTTACTGCCACCGATAACGCCGGAAACAGCTCAACCGATACCTTAACCGCAACCTACACCGTCCTCACCCCCGGCACCATCGCTCTCTCGGCATCCACCTACAGTATAGCCGAGAACGTCTCATCCATAACCATCACCGCCGCCAGGACAGGAGGAAGCTCGGGAGCCGCCAGCGTCAAATACGCTACCAGTAACGCAACCGCAACCGCTGGCTCTGACTACACTACTGCCTCCGGAACCCTAAGTTGGGTTGATGGAGACTCCGCGAATAAGACCTTTACCGTAACCATCACCAATGACTCTACCGATGAAAACGATGAAACCCTAAACTTAACCTTAAGCAACGCCTCCGGAGCAACCCTGGGAACACCCAACAGCGCAGTCCTCACCATTACTGATGATGACACCGCCCCCACCGTTGCCTGGACCAGCGCCGCCCAGTCTAAGGCCGAGAATGGAGGGAGTGCCGCCATCACCGCCCAGCTCTCCCAAGCCAGCGCCAAGAGCGTATCAATTCCATTCACAGTCAGCGGCACCGCCACAGCCATCACCGACTATTCAATTACCACCAGCCCCTTAACCATACCTACCGGCTCAACCTCAGCCGTTATTACCGTCACTATAACCAATGATACCACTTATGAAACCCCGGACGAGACCGTGATAGTTACTATGGGAACCCCCACCAACGCCACTCAGGGCGCAACCACAGTCCATACCTTAACCATTACTAATGATGATGCTATCCCTGATACCACTAAACCAACCGGTTCCCTTTTAATCAACAGCAATACCCCTACTACCGACTCGGTCAATATTACTCTTAATCTTTCCGTTACGGACAACATCGGAGTAACCGGTTATTATGCTTCCGAAAACTCAACAACGCCCACAGCCAGTCAAACCGGCTGGACAACCGGAACTTCCGCGACCTCTTATTCAGCCAATCCAATGTTCACCCTTTTCTCCGGCGATGGAACCAAAACCGTTTACGCCTGGTACAAAGACGCGGCGGGGAATGTTTCAACTGCTTACAGCGATTCCATCACTCTTGCTAAGAATGATAGTTGGAAGAATTTTTATGGTATTGCTTGGAATGGCACCGCGGCAAATCATATAAAATACGCAAAGCAGATGGGGTATGACTATATTGCCTTGAGAATCTATGAACCGGTCAGTAATTATTTAAATAATCAAAACTCCGCGAACCTCAAATATTACATCGAAGGTCCCCAGGGTGCGGGTACAGTTCTAAATGGTTACGCTAGATACATTGATAAGGCTAAAACTTACACGCAAGCCGAAAAGGATTGGTATAATCAGCGGATGACATGGAAGAGCAATAATGTTTGGCCGGAAAATTTAGCATCAGGAACATGGAGCAGCAGCACTAAGTTTGTCGCAATGTGGGATTTACAACAGCAAGCTGTAATTGATGAAGTTGTCGAACAAGAGATAGCGTTATTCAAAAAATTTGAAAGCGCATCATTACCATTCACCTTTGCCGGGTATATGGTTGACGAAGCAAGATTGATGGGGGCTTTTTGGAAGTGGGATAGCACCTTAAGTAAAGAATCTTTTGTGAAATTATCTGAATGGACAGGATCAGACTCTTCTTTACTGCATAGCGGCATTACCCATGAATATGCCACATATGCTGAGGGGATGGCTGCTTATTATAAAAAATTAAACTCAAGAATGAGACAAGAATTTCCCAATGCCAAATGGATATTGGAACCGTATAGGCTGTATAGTACAGCCGGACCTTATAACGAAGATTGGATATATAGCATAAAAAACAGAACGGACAAGAATGAATTAATCTCCGATATGTTATTTCAAGAAGCATCAGGCACTGAATTTGTGGATGATGTTAATATTTTTAATTCAGGGGTAAATATTACTAAGGATATGGTCGGCAGTAGTCAGCCTAACAGCGTAGGCGAGGATAAAAATCGTCTTTACGCCGCTAAGGCGGGCATTAATGGGGCTTGGTATAACTGGTATGGACGCTTTGGCGGGACAGGGGATATGCCGCGTTTTAGCGAAATCACCGAAGTCTACCCTCGCCTCAAACTCATCCGCCTCATCCCCAACTGGGACAACTTAAACAACATTCCCTTATCCAGCAGAAGCTGGGACGGAAGTATCTATCAGAGCACTAAAGACGGCAATCTCCAAAGCTACATCAGTAGTGATGTAATGTATTCCCGCCACTGGAAGACCGGCAAACTCTTTGCCGTCTTCAACACAGTCAATGGCAAGATCAAGCTCAACTCCGGGGAGAGCGTAACATCCATCCAGAAGACTGACGACTACTTCATAGAAGCCGGAGACGCCACTACTGACTTTACCGTAACCTCCAATTCCACCGGAGCCGAAATAACCATGAATTCTGCGGTAACTATACCTGTTGATTCCAGCGTTACTCCTTCCCAAGTCAATGGCGTAGGCTATATCTTTACCATATCTGCTGTATCCTCTAATGCTACCGCCAGCTATACTAGCTCCGCTGCTGTATCCTTAGTCTTGAGCGTCTCTGACACCACCGCCCCCGCGGTAACCATTACCAGCCCCACATCCAGCGCCACCTACAACACCGCCACCAGCACGGTCTCCTTATCCGGAACTTCTTCGGATAACATCGGAGTATCCACAGTCAGCTGGACCAGTGACAAAGGAGGAAGCGGCACTGCCATTGGCACCACCAGCTGGTCAGTCTCAAGCATAGCCTTACAAGCCGGAGCCAACGTAATCACCGTAACT
>Ga0209212_1005020_pt1 | contig 16023 bp, 14 predicted proteins | sample RifGroC2_FD_183996 | JGI IMG/M metagenome (GOLD analysis project Ga0209212, IMG submission 183996) | Groundwater microbial communities from Rifle, Colorado, USA - Groundwater C2 (SPAdes) (version 2) | ecosystem: Environmental > Aquatic > Deep subsurface > Groundwater | place: Rifle, Colorado...
CCGGCTGCCACCATGATGACCGGGGCATTGAGCTCCCTGGCGATCTGGGCGTTGTTGATGCCGATCACCGAGCCGACCCCGCCGTGTCCGGAGCCCTCTATGATCAGGAAGTCGTTCTTTGCCTCCAGTTCCCGGCAGGCCTCTTTTATCTTGGTGATCGGCAACTCGGCAGGGATCTCGCCGGAGAGGAATCTTTTGGTGTACCCCCGGTTCAGGACCACCGGGGACATCAGAGACCGGTCCTCTTCCATGCCGTAGATCTGGGCGATGAGCGCCGCGTCCATATCCATCTGGACGCCGTCCACCATGAACAGTTTCGGGCCTATCGGCTTGATGAAGCCGACCCTGGCGTATTTCTTCTTTGCCAGGTGAAGAAGGGACAGACTGATTGTGGTTTTACCGCAATGCTGTCCTGTGGCCGCTATGAAGATCTTCTTGCACATCTCGATAAGCCCCGGTGCCCTATCACAAAGTTTGGTAACCGTCTGGATTATACCTATTCCTAAAATCCGGGGCAATATAGTATACGCATTGGCCCCATCCCCTCCTTCCCCTTGCAGGGGAGCCGCTCCGTCGCCCGTTTTTTGCCCTTTTTAAACCCCCTTGACGCTGGAACGATATTCTGCAATAATCCGCCGGTCCAAACTGCCGTTTCGTCACATCAAAAAGTCTTGCAGCAAAACTTTCAATACAGAACTGGAAAAGGAGCTAACGTGAAAAAGATCTTGGGTTTGTTCTCGTGCATGCTGATCCTTGCCTGCGCAGTCTCGGCATTCGCCGGTGACGGGTCCTTCCAAAGGGTGAAGAGCCAGGGTTACCTGACTATCGGCCTGGACGATGCCTTTCCGCCGATGGGCTTTCGCACCGACAAGGGCGAGCTGGTCGGTTTCGACATCGATGCGGCTGAAGAAGTAGGCAAGCGCCTGGGAATCAAGATCAAGTGGCAGCCGACCGCCTGGGACGGCGTGATCCACTCCCTTAACTCCAAGAAGTTCGACGCCATCTGGAACGGCATGACCATCACCGAGGCGCGCGCCAAAGAGGTTGCCTTCACCAAGCCCTACAAGATGGACGGCCAGGTCGCCGTGGTCCGTTTCGGCGAGAAGAAGTTGAAGAAACTTGCCGACCTGAAGGGCGCGAACATCGGGGTGCAGAAGGGCTCCTCCGCCATCGAGGCGGTGAAGAAGCTTCCGGCTGCCCCGGCTGAAGTGCGCGAGTACGAGGACAACCCCAAGGCTCTGCTGGATCTCGAGTCCAAGCGCCTTGACTCGGTGGTGATCGACGACGCCACCGGCCGCGACTTCATCGCCAAGCGCCCGGGCAAGTTCCAGATCATCCCCGGCAACATCACCAAGGAGCCGTTCGGCGTGGCCTTCCGCAAGGACGATGTGGAACTGCGCGAGAAAGTGCAAAAAACCCTGGACGGCATGGTCAAGGACGGCACCATGGCCAAGATTTCCAAGAAGTGGTTCGGCGAGGACATCACCAACCCGAAGAAGTGGAAATAGTTGACGCTCCGCCCTCCCTCCACACGGGGGGAGGGCTTATTCAGACAGATAATCAGGTACGCCGATGAAAGTTCTTTACGGCAGGGTCTTAAAGACGATCCTGCTTTTTTCTTGCTTGCTGCTGCTCCTCGTTCCGGTGGCTTATGGCGAAGACTACGATGAAATCTTCAGCCAAGCCAACGATGCCATGGCATCCGGTGATCTCCCCTCCGCCATCACACTCCTCAACAAGATCCCAGTTTCCAAAAGCGACGATAACAGCGCCTTCGTCAGAAGCCGGATGCAGATAGCGAAGCTCCATTTCGCCCTGGAGGATTTTGCTGCGGCCAGCGCGGCTGCCCAGGAAGTGCTCGACATCTACCCCCAGAACAGCGAAGCCATGAACTTCATGGCCTCGGTGCGGCAAACGCAAAAGCCGAAGTACGCCGTGTTCTTCGAGGACTGCCTGCGCTTTCTGCCCCAGCTGCTCAAGGGTGCGGTGATGACCATTACCCTGGTCTTTTGCACCATCCTGATCTCACCCATCGGCGGACTGCTGATCGCGCTGGGGCGGCTCTCCAGCTTCAAGCCGGTCTCCGGGCTCTGCTGGTTCATCATCTGGCTCTTCCGCGGCACCCCTCTGCTGCTGCAGCTCTTCTTCATCTACTACGGGCTCCCCTCGCTGGGGATCACCTTCAAGCCGTTCACCGCCGCGGTCCTCGGTCTGGGGCTGAACTACTCGGCCTACCTGGGGGAGATCATCCGGGGCGGGATCCAGAGCATCGAGCACGGCCAGATGGAGGCGGCCAAGGCGATCGGCATGACCTACTGGCAGGCGATGCGCCGGGTCATCATTCCGCAGACCTACAAGCGGCTGATGCCTCCCGTCGGCAACGAGTTCATCGCCCTGATCAAGGACACCGCGCTGGTTTCGACCATCGCCATGGTGGAACTGATGCGCTCGGCCGACCAGATGTTCAACGCCTACTTCAACATCACGGCGCTGATCCTGGCTGCCATCATCTACCTCCTGTTCACCACCTTCTTCACCTTCATATTCGAAAAGATCGAGACACGGGCCGGCATCTATGAAAACCGCTAACCAACCGCTGTTAAGCCTGAACGGGATCACCAAGCGCTTCGGCGCCCTCACCGCGGTCAACGGCGTGGACCTCGACGTCTGCCCGGGAGAGATCGTGGTTATCATCGGCCCGTCGGGTTCGGGAAAGTCGACGCTGCTGCGTTCGGTCAATTTTCTGGAAGAGATCGATGACGGCACCATCGTGTTCGAGGGGAACGAGGTGGGGTACGTGAAGAACAAGCACGGCAGGCGCCATCTGGACGCTCCGGCCAAGATCTGTGCGCTGCGCTCGGAGATCGGCATGGTGTTCCAGCATTTCAACCTGTTCCCGCACATGACCGTGCTCGGCAACGTCATGGAGGGGCCGCTCACCGTGCAGAAGAAGAGCGCCGAGGAGGCGCGCGCGATCGCCCTGGACATGCTGGCCAAGGTGGGGCTTTCCGAAAAACGTGACGTCTATCCCGCCACGCTCTCCGGCGGTCAGAAGCAGAGGGTGGCTATAGCGCGGGCGCTTGCCATGCGCCCCAAGCTGATGCTGTTCGATGAGCCCACCTCCGCTCTCGACCCTGAGCTGATCGGCGAGGTTTTCGACACCATCCGCTCGCTGGGCAAGGAGGGGATGACCATGATCATCGTGACCCACCAGATGGGGTTCGCCAAGGAGATGGCCGACCGGGTCATCTTCATGGAGGCCGGCTCCTTCGTGGCGCAGGGTACCCCTGAGGACTTCTTCGCCAACCAGATGGAGCACGACAGGATCAAGTCCTTCCTGACCCGGATACTTTAGATGTCATCGCACTTCACGCCGCATGTGAACCCCATCCCCACCCTGTCCCTCCCCTTGAAGGGGAGGGGACGAAAAGGGGCTGTCCTCCTTTGAAGGGGAAGGGACGAAAAGGGGCTGTCCTCCCTTGAGGGGGAGGGGACGAGGGGGCTGCCCTTCCCTTAAACGCTCTTCCTCTCTTCATTCTTACCCATTCGTCAAATACCAGCATTCTGTCCTGCCGTCCCCCGCACAGTGATACAATACTAACTGTGGGGAGCGGTGCTTCTCATGTGCGAAGCTGCCTCCGAGAGCCAATGCGGCGCGCCTCGGGGAGCATGAGTGTCTGGCCCAAGTAGTAAAAACAAAGGGGGAACAACGATGATACGAGCGGAAGAGGTCGTTGGAACAATCCTGGCAACGCTGGAGCGGGACCCGAGGGTCAATCTGCATGGCCGCCCGATAGACTTAAGCTTTGCCGATGGCGTCGTCACCGTTACGGGCGAGGTGGACGGTATCGCCGCCAAGAAAATAATTCTGGAACTTGCAGCCGCGCCTGCGCCGGTCTACGGTATTGTGGACCGGCTTCGCGTCGAGCCGTCGGAAACCATGGAGGACGGAGCCATTCGCGATCACGTCTGCAACGCCTTGCTCAGCGAGTCCGCCTTCGATTCCTATTCCATTCAGGCGGTGGTGAAGCAGGCCATCGAGACGGTTCGGTCGGTCGACCCTGCGCGGGTGCTGGAGGTGGATGTGTTTGATGGGGTGGTAACCTTGAACGGCACTGTGGAAAGCATCTCCCACAAACGCCTGGCCGGTGTGCTGGCCTGGTGGGTGCCCGGCAGCAAGGATGTGGTGAACGGCATGGAGTTGTCCCCTCCCATGGAGGACAACGACGACGAGGTGGTGGACGCGGTCCGGCTCATCCTGGAGAAGGATCCGATGGTGAACGCCTCACAGATCAGGGTCCGCAGCAACAATTGGGTGGTGACGCTGGACGGCGCAGTTTCGGCGCCGAACAGCAAGCGGGCGGCGGAAGCCGATGCCTGGTACACCTTCGGGGTGAACTCGGTGGTGAATAACCTGGTGGTCACCGGGTAAGCCATGAGAATCCGACCCAAACAGCCCTTTGTTCCGGCGGACCGGCCTGAGACCTTGCGTCACGAGATCGCTGCCGTCTTATCCGAGGAAAGTCTGAGCGCGAGGGAGGTTTCGGAGCGGGTGGGAATCGGAGAGAAGGAGGTGCTGGAGCATTTGGAGCATATCAAACTGGCACGCCATGGAGAGCTTGTTGTTGAGCCGGCCCTCTGCATGGCGTGCGGTTTCAGTTTCAAGAAAAGGGAGCGTCTGAAGGGGCCTGGCAGATGCCCGGTCTGCCGTAGCGAACATATAGCGGAGCCGCGCTTCTCTCTGCGCTAGTTCACCACTCATTACCACTCACTGCGGCCTGGTCCGCCAGCCGGTTGAATCAAATTATTCACGCCCAGATTTTAGCTTCGAACCTTATTACCTTCGAATCTTCGACAATAAGAATTCTACCGGTCATCTTTGGCGCATCAGACATCCAGAACAACGGTGGCCCGCCACCCTTCCTGGACCTGGGTCAGCGAGAACCGCAGCATGGTGACCGCTTTCACGTCCGTGTTCATCCTATGCCTTTCGGTATTGATTTCTTCTCCCTGCAGCGTCGCCTTCAATTCGCATCCGGCTTCGCTTCTGCCGAAGGTGATCTTTGTGGGAAGCAGTATCAGCCTGCGGGCATCCTTGTAAAATATCAGCTCGTTCAGGAAGTCGAAGAGGAGCATCTCCTCGTTGGTCTGGTCCAGCGCTATTTCCACTGTCTCAGTGGGGCGGACGGCTGGCACATTTTCCACCATGACCTTGATGGTAGCCTCGGCGGCGTCCTTGAAAAGGCCCTCCAGCGTCTCGTTCCAGGCGTTAAAGGCGATGTCCGCGTGCGCTATGTCACCCCGAAATTCGTATGGCATGTGTGGTCCCCTCCTCCCTCACCCCGGCCCTCTCCCGGAGGGAGAGGGGGAGGTTGATGGGGGATAAATGAGCTGAGGAAAGCCCTCGTTACCCCTTGATGTTCCCTATCGGTATCAGCCGCGCCACTCTCTTGCTCAGCCCGGCCATTTCCGTAGCCTCCACCACTTCGTCGATGTTCTTGTAGGCGGCCCCGGCCTCCTCGGCCAGCCCGCCAAAGGAGTCGGTGCGGACATAGATGCCGCGCTGTTCCATGTCGCGCTGCAGTTTGTCGCCGCGGAAGTTCTTCTTGGCCTGGTGCCTGCTCATGGTCCTGCCGCTGCCGTGGGCCGTGGTGTAGAAGGCGTCTGCGCCGCTTGGCATGCCGGCCAATAGATAGGAGCCGGTCTCCATGCTGCCGCCTATGATCACCGGCTGTCCGGTCTTCTCGTAACACTCCGGAAGCCCGGGAGCGCCGGGGCCGAAGGCGCGGGTCGATCCCTTGCGGTGAATCAGGAATTCTTTCTTGTGCCCGTTGGTCGCGTGCTTCTCCAGCTTGGCGGTGTTGTGCGCCACGTCATAGACCATGCGCATCCCCAAATCGTCCGGCGAGGAATGGAACACCTCGGAGAAGACCTCCCTGATGCGATGCAGGATGACCTGGCGGTTGGCGAAGGCCATGTTGACCGCGCACTTCATGGCGCTGAAGTAGGCCTGCCCCTCGGGGGAGTGGAAGGGGGCGCAGGAGAGTTCCCGGTCCACCAGCTTGATGCCGTATTTCCGCTCCATGACGGAGAGGAACAGCTTCAGGTAATCGGTGGCAACCTGGTGCCCGAATCCCCTGCTGCCGCAATGGAACATGATCACCACCTGGTTCGGGATATTCAGGCCGAAGGCGCTGGCCAGCTCCTTGTCCCAGACGTTTTCCGGCTGCACCACCTGGATCTCGCAGTAATGGTTGCCGCTTCCCAGCGTGCCAAGCTGGTTGTAGCCGCGCTCCACCGCCTTGTCGCTGATGGAGGCTGCGTCAGCCCCGGGGAAGCACCCCCCCTCCTCGGTCATGTCCAGGTCGTCCTGGGTGGCGAAGCCGTTCTTCAGGCACCAGCGCGATCCCTGCTCGACCACCGACCCGAATTCGCTCTGGCTCAGCTTCACGAAGCCGTGGCACCCAACGCCGGTCGGAATCCTGGCGAAGAGCCGGTCCACCAGTTGGTGCAGCTTCGGTTTTACCTGGTCCGCGGTCAGGTTGGTCAGCACCAGCCTCATGCCGCAGTTGATGTCGAATCCGATCCCTCCCGGCGAGATCACGCCGGTCCCCGGGTCCATGGCGGCGACTCCCCCGATCGGGAAGCCGTATCCCCAGTGGCCGTCCGGCATGCAGTAGGCGTATCTCTGTATCCCCGGAAGCGTAGCCACGTTGCTGACCTGCTCGAAGACTCCGGCATCCATCTCCTTAATCAGCTTGTCCGTTGCGAATATGCGAGCCGGTACCAGCATCCCCTCTTTGTAGCTGACGGGGAGTTCCCAGATGGTATCGGAGATTTTTTTGAGTGCGGATGGCAGGGTCATGGCTCCTCCTGTTCTTCCCTGTGCAGTTCGGACTTCTACCGCACTCTATGTTACCACAAAGTCTGAGCAAGTTGCCGTCATGGGATCCCACGCCTCAAGTCCCCTCCCCCGGAGGGAGGAGAGCTGTCGGAAGCTGAAAGAGGGCAGTACTTGCTTCGGGACAAAACGCCGCCGCAGGCGGGGTCGGGGGCTAATTAATTACTAGGCGGTGCGCCTGGTACGGCAGCGGTTCCGGGGCGAGAGGATATACCTTGTGGAGATTGTCGCTTGCTGGCTGCAGGAAGAATGGAGGGGGAAGCGTGGGGAAGCGTAGGGATGGACCGGCCCTGAGCGGCCTCTCGAGGGTGGGAGGTTTCAGGAGCTGGAGCCGGTTCGGGACATCCGCGGTTCCCCGAAAGATCAGGTGCTAGCAAGCCGCAGCTTTGTCTTTGGCTGCTGACGGGGTACGCGCCGTCGCCACGTCTTTCTTTACCCAATCGCAGGACTTGTCATAGCCCAGGATGCATCCGGATTGAACCAGGTAGTCGAGATGATAATCGTTGACCACATCATAGGTGAAGTCGTCGTAGCAGACCAGTACTCCCATGGCTTTCTCCTCCCGTTGATCTCTTTGAGGTACCGCCGATTCTCTGTGACTACGTATCGACTGGCGATTAACTTACTTTAGCTTTTTTGTCCTTATCAAAAAGCTCTCAATCCCGTTCAGAAAGCTTGGGCGGGCCGCCGCCGGACCAGGCTGCTTTAAATGCGGCAGGAGCTTGGCTTTATCTCCCTTTTGTCCAGGAATTTCCGGCACAAAGGGGTGTCACGAAGTGGCCTGAAAGGGGCAAAGCTAGTTGACAAGGGTGTGGGGTCACCTGTATGCTCCTTGGGTGCCTAGAGGCACTAAACTCAGTGAAGAGGTAATTAAATGGATAGCGAAAACAGGGATGACATCGAGATCGAAGAGGAAAGCTTTGCCGACATGTTCGAGCGCAGCCAGAAGGACACGGGACATCTGGCGCCGGGCTCCAAGGTGGAGGCGACGGTCCTCAAGATCACCAAGGACTGGGTCTTTCTGGACACGGGCCGCAAGGGCGAAGGTGTCCTGGACATAAAGGAACTGACCGATGCCGATGGCAACGTGACCGTCCAGCTGGGAGACAAGGTCACCGCCTGGTTCATCTCCTCACGCAACAACGAGATGCGTTTCACTACCAAGGTCGGCTCGGGCAGCTCCGCTGGCGCCGGCAACGCGCAGTTGGAAGAGGCATACGCCGCAGGCATCCCGGTGCAGGGGGTGGTGGAGAAGGAGGTCAAGGGTGGCTTCGAGGTGAAGGTGGCCGGCTCCCGCGCTTTCTGCCCCTTCTCCCAGATGGGGCTGAGAAGGATCGACGACAGCGCCGCCTATATCGGCAAGCACATGCCGTTTAAGATCAGCGAGTACGCCGAGAACGGGCGCAACATCGTGCTGTCGCACCGCGCGCTGCTCGAAGAGGAACTGCAGCAGCAGAAAGAGGCGCTGAAAGAGACCCTGAAGGTGGGCGACAGGGTCAAGGGGACGGTGACCTCGCTGCGCGATTTCGGCGCCTTCGTCTCGGTTGGGTGTGTGGACGGACTGCTCCCCATTTCCGAGGTGGCCTGGGCGCGCGTCAAGGACGTGAGCGAGGTGCTCTCCGTGGGGCAGGAGGTCGAGGTGGTGGTGAAATCGATCGACTGGGACAAGGACCGGATCTCCTTCTCCTTGAAGGATACCCTGGCCGATCCTTGGGAAGAGGCGGCCACCGCCTTCCCCGAGGGTTCCTACCAGACCGGCAAGGTGGCACGGCTCACCCCGTTCGGCGCCTTCGTGACGCTGGCAAGCGGCGTGGACGGCCTGATCCACATCTCCAAGCTTGGCGGCGGCAAGAGGATCCAGCATCCCAAGGAGGTCCTGAACGAAGGGCAGGAGGTCGAGGTCAAGGTTGAGGGGATCGACCGCGAGCAGAAGAGGATCTCCCTGTCGCTTGCCTCGATAAGCCGCGCCGAGCAGGAGCAGACCGAGACCATGGACGCCTATCGCAAGACCGCCGCCGAGGCCCCGAAGGGGATGGGGACTCTCGGGGACCTGCTGAAGGCCAAGCTGAACAAGGGGTAGCCTTTGGAGGAGATCTTCCCGGACCGCTCCTATCTGCTGAAGCTGGCCCGAACCAGGATGCCGTTTGGCAAGTTCGCGGGAACGCTTCTGATCGATCTGCCGGAGCCCTACCTGGTATGGTTCCGGCAGCAGGGATTTCCCGAGGGCGAATTGGGCGCGATGCTGCAGTGCATCTACGAGATCAAGCTGAACGGCCTCGAGTACCTGTTCGACCCGCTGCGCTGATTACCAGCCCCATCCCCACCCCAGCCCTCCCCTTGAAGGGGAGGGGGAGTAGCACTGGGCGCCAAATAAAAGCCCCCCTGACGGATGCTGTCAGGGGGGCTTTTTTGCTACAAATTCCCTCCCCCTTCCAGGGGGGAGGTCAGGAGGGGGATGGGGGGGCTCGACATGCGCTCGCTAGCGCATCCATTCAACGCGAACGATGCGCTGCTCGTGGCTCCACTGGTAGTGCAGTTCGCCCTTTTGCGACTTGTACAGCTCGCGCCCAAGCTTCTGGGCCAGCTTGTCCTCGGTCGTGGTGACGGTGATCTGCCCGTCCTCCTCCTTTATCTCCATGATGCGCCCTATCGGGTTCTTCGCGCGCGATCGCGCTTCCTGCTGCTTGATGGCGTTCAGTATCTCCTCCTTGTGTGCGGCCAGATACGGGCCGGAAAGCGTCACCACGCCGGCGGGGTTGTGATCCGCCATGCGCTGGCAGGCCGGGCAAAGCACCTGGGGAGCGCCCCCTCCGGGCACGGCCTCAGACTGCCATCTCTTGTTGTGATAGGTGATCCCACATCCCTTGCACAAGGCGCCTTCCGGCAGCCCGCGCTTCGGGAGGTAGACATCCATGCTTCTGACAGCCATCTGCCCTTTCTCTTCAAAGCCTGTCCGATTGGAAAGATGTGCCATGACGACCTCCTTGCGACCTTATTAGCTTTTACTCAGTATAACATCCATTGAGCGTTAGCCCTAATGTTCCACACGCTCTGCCAGAGCCCCCATCCCCCACCTGTCCTCCCCCTTGAAGGGGGAGGGACGCCCCGCCCGGCACGAGAAAAGGCCCAGTGCTTTTGCACTGGGCCTTTTCAGGAGAACAACTGGCGTTCAAATTTTAGAGATCCTTTACCCCTATCCGTCGGTGGAGACCTTGCAGGGTCGCAGGACATGCTCCGGAGGGACCACGCCACACGGTGAACCTGTAGAATCTCTCCTTTTTGAAGCGGTTTTAACGCGCATGGCGGATGAGATTATTATAGGCCAATCGGCTTGATCTCCTTGAGCGCCAGTTATCAACTCCAAAGTACCGTACGGTCTGTTGTGAGACTGCTGCTCTTTTTTAAAGCATAACCCCGGAAGATGCTTCAGGTAGCTCAACACGAGCCGCACACCACATCTGAAACCTGGGCAACCAGACAGTCAGTATCATCAGGCTCCTCACGCAACCTGTACCTGTACCCCAGAGCTGAATTTCAAAGACCTTTTAACAACGCTTTGTTCTACAATTTAAGTGTACGCTTGGACCAAAAAAGTGTCAACAAATCGGGTTCTGGCCACGAGCACTCTTCCCTGTTGCACTCTTGGTCGCCTTGGAATAACTTAATAAGGAGGTGCGCCCTTGCGCCCGGCTGCGAATGTCAGCAGCGAGCGTCTTCTTTGCCAGTTAATGGCGGCCACGGCCGCGGCAGGTAGAACGCCTATGCCTTCGTGGTACCATGCAGCATTCTGGAGGGCCTTCGGGAGGCCGGATATGCCAACGAAACAAGACGCGGAGCTGGCAGCGAGTAAGGAATGGATGGTGACCCAGCACCTTTTGGCGCGCGGTATCCGGGACGCAGCCGTGGTGAAGGCCATGCGCGAAGTCCCCAGGGAGTCGTTCCTGCCGCCGGAGATGTGGCACTTCGCCTACGAGGACGGGCCGCTGCCGATCCAGGCCGGCCAGACCATCTCCCAGCCTTACATCGTGGCCTACATGATCGAGGCGCTGGAACTGATGGGGCAGGAGAAGGTGCTGGAGATCGGCACCGGCTCCGGGTACGCGGCGGCTGTGTTGAGCCGGTGCGCGGCCCGGGTGATTACCGTGGAGCGCATCGAGGTCCTGGCCCAGAGTGCCCGGGCCCGGCTCAAGGAGCTGGGGTATCACAATGTGACGGTGCAGCTCGCGGACGGGACGCTCGGCTGGCAGGGTGAGGCGCCCTACGACGCCATAGTGGTCACCGCAGGAGCGCCCGAGGTCCCCTCGGAGCTGGTGGCGCAGCTCGCGCCCGGAGGAAGGCTGGTGATACCGGTGGGGGCCACGCCGCACGCGCAGTCCCTGGTCCGGGTGCGCAAGAACGCGCAGGGGGAACTAAAGCGCGAGCATCTCTGCCCGGTTCGATTCGTGCCGCTGATTGGGGAACAGGGTTGGTAAGGTGACGCTTCGGCTCAGACCCCTTCCGAAAGCGGTATCTCGTCCAGAGCCTTGAGCAGGGCCGCCTCGCCGATGCCGTGCACGTTGCAGATGAGCTGCAACAGGGGAGTCGGGAGCGGGGCCGGGATCTCGACCGGTTCCTCCGTGGCGGGATGGGTCAGCCTGGTGGTGAAGGAGTGCAGGGCGTGGCCGGTGAAACCCCCGATCGGCTTGCCGCCGTAGCGCTTGTCTCCCAGGATCGGGTGCCCGGTCATCTTGAAATGCTGCCTGATCTGATGCATCCTGCCGGTCAGGGGGTAGACCGCCAGGAGCGCCCCCCGGCTTCCCTGCAGGAGACGCAGGTACTTGGTTTGCGACTCCTTGCCGTCCAGCGGCAGGTCTATCGTCCCCTGCTTGGGAAGTTTCCCCTCCACCATGGCCAGGTACAGCTTGCCCAGCCCCTCTTCCTGCACCATCTTGCCGAACATCCCCGCCGCGACCGCGCTTTTCGCCATGATGATGGCGCCGGAGGTCCCCTTGTCCAGGCGGTTCACCGGCCTCAGCCGGGCGATACCGTCCCTTCTCTTCATAAAGGTCTCAGCGACCTCGACCAGGTTGGGCTCGTCCGGGTCCTCGGTGCGGTGCACGGCCAGGCCGGGCGGCTTGTTGATGCAGACGATCCAGCTGTCCTCGAAAAGGATGTCCAGTTCCGGGGCCGAGCGGGCCAGGAAGGCGGTGGTCTTGCTGCTTTCCTTTATGGTGACCTGGTCGTCGTGCTTGAGGATCTGCGCCGCCTCGGCGGGCGCGCCGTTCACCTGGAGGTGACCTGCGCTGATGATCTTCTTCAGGTAGGAGAATTGGGCGGTAGGGAGCAGGTTGCGCAGAAAGCTGTCTACCCGCCTGAGATGGTCCTTGGCTTCGATTTGGTATGTTATCATGCCGGGAGTATAACCTCATGAGGAAATAGGCGCAAGGGAAACCACTGCTTAGCCGGTTATCAGCCTCCCCCTAAACCGGCATAGCCGTAACCAAACAGGCAGACCGTGGCGACTAACTCCCCCTCCCTTGACGGGAGGGGGCAGGGGGGTGGGTGAAGCTGCCAGGTGCAATGGATGTGGCCTCTACCCCCCCCCCCAACCCCCTCCCGCAAGGGGAGGGGGGACAAGGACAGCAATTTGTTCAACATAACAAGCAGTTGAAAACACTTTTGCTCACCATCTGTAAACACTGCAGCCTTAAGAGACTAACCCCCTCCCATCAAGGGGGAGGGGGACTGGCGGAAATGGAAAGAGGGGCGCCTCTTGTCATGGAGACGCCCCCCTTTGGTCCAACAGTCGACTCGTCTGCTACTTCTTGATGTTGTAGAACACCTCGTGGCCCCGGAAGATGGCCACCTCGTCCAGCTCGTCCTCGATGCGCAGAAGCTGGTTGTACTTGGCGACGCGGTCGGTGCGGCACAGCGAGCCGGTCTTGATCTGGCCGGCGTTGACCGCCACCGCGAGATCGGCCAGGGTGGTGTCCTCGGTCTCGCCGGAGCGGTGCGAGATCACGCAGGTGTAGCCGGCGCGCTTGGCCATCTCGATGGCGTCCAGGGTCTCGGTCAGGGTGCCGATCTGGTTCAGCTTAATCAGGATCGAGTTGGCGATCCCCTTCTGGATCCCTTCCTTGAGGATGGCGGGGTTGGTCACGAACAGGTCGTCGCCCACGATCTGGATGCGCTTGCCCAGCCGGTCGGTGAGCTTCTTCCAGCCGTCCCAGTCGTTCTCGGCCATGCCGTCCTCGATGGAGATGATCGGGTACTTGTTCACCAGCATCTCGTAGAAGTCGATCAGCTCGTCGGCCGTCTTCTTGGGCTTAGCCTCGTTCTCCAGGGTGTAGACCCCGTCCTTGAAGAGCTCGGAGGAGGCGACGTCCAGGGCCAGAAGCACTTCCTCGCCCGGCTTGTAGCCCGCCTTGACGATGGCCTGCATGATCACCTCGAGCGCCTCCTCGTTGGACTTGAGGTCCGGCGCGAAGCCACCCTCGTCGCCCACCGCGGTGTTGTATCCCTTCTCCTTCAGGACGCTTTTGAGCGCGTGGAAGATCTCGGCGCCCATCCTGAGGGCCTCCTTGAAGCTGGCGGCGCCGGCCGGCATGATCATGAACTCCTGGATGTCCACGTTGTTGTCCGCGTGGGCCCCGCCGTTTATGATGTTCATCATCGGCAGCGGCAGCTCCTTGGCGTTGGCCCCGCCGATGTACTGGTACAGCGGCAGCCCCACCTCTTCGGCCGCGGCCTTGGCCACCGCCAGCGAGACGCCCAGGATGGCGTTGGCGCCCAGGCGGCTCTTGAAATCAGTACCGTCCAGGGCCAGCATGCGCTTGTCGATCCCCACCTGGTCGGTGGCGTCCATGCCGGTGATCTCGTCGGCGATTATGTCGTTCACGTTGGAGACGGCCTTCTCCACCCCTTTGCCCAGGTAGCGTCCCTTGTCGCCGTCGCGCAGCTCCAGCGCCTCACGCTCGCCAGTCGATGCCCCGGACGGGACCGCGGCCCTTCCCATGACACCGGAATCGAGGAATACTTCGACCTCAAGAGTCGGGTTGCCCCTGGAATCAAGGATCTCTCTGGCGTACACGTCGGTTATCTGGCTCATCTTTCCCCCCTGCTCATGTAATTATTAATCAGACGCTAGTCTGTTAATGGAACTCAGGTTATATAACATATCTGCCGCTAAATGGAAGCTGTTTTGTAAATTTTTGCTAACATGAGTGGGTGACTCATAAGCGTCGGCTTATCCAGTCGATGCAGGAGCAGCAGGAACGCTTTGACAGCACTGGTTTAGATTGACAGTCCTCGGAGAAAAGGGATATATTGACTCCTTGTCTGAACACCTGCACTCTCTGTCCTATGACACGGGATATACTGACATAATGCCCACCGAAAGCGGCGATAAACAAATAAAGCGCACAAGTTCACTGGTCAGGATCTGGGACAGCTGGACGCAGGCGGTCGCTGCGGGAATGTGCTGCGAGAAGTACGAAAAGCGCAGCCGCTTCCTGATGCTGTTCCTTACCGCGCTCTTCCTCACTCTGTTCATCATTCCGAGCCCGCAGTTCCTCTCCGTCAAGTACCGCGAGGGGGACATCGCCACCTCCGACATCCGCGCCACCCAGGACTATCTGATCGAGGACCTGCTCCTCACCGAGAAGAAGCGGGCCGAAGCGGAGTCCAAGGCGCCCTACGTCTACACCCTGGACCTGAACGCCAACCTGGAGATCGTGCGCCGCTTCGAAGAGGCGCTCGACCTGATCCGCCAGGACGAAAACTCCAACCCGGGGCGGGCCGCCGTTTCGGGGGCGCTCGCCGTCGAGGTCGCGCCGCACGAACTGGCCGCCCTGACCAGGGTCAGGCAGGACCGGCTCTTCCTTGCCGACCTGGGGCGGCAGCTGGCCCCCCTGTACCGTCAGCACATCGTCGCCGACCTCGACAACTTCGCCGCCGACCGGCGCCACGGCATCCTGGTCATGGGGCCGGGCAACAGCCAGGAGGTGGCGGCAGGCGACTACTCCACCTGCATCGACCTCGCCAGCGCCAGAAAAAGCCTGGCCTCGATCAACCTGACCCAGGGTGCGGCGCCGCGGGATCTGGAGATCCTCAAGAGCGTGCTGCAGCGCATGATCACCCCCAACCTCACCTTCGACAGGGACGGCAGCGAAAACAGGAAGGGTGAGGCGCGCGCCGCGGTGCGCCCGGTGCTCTTCAAGATGAAGCGCGGCGAGATGATCGTCCGGGTCGGGGAGCGGGTCACGGCCGAGCAGGCCCTGAAGCTGGAAAAGATCTTCAAGGCCAAGAGCCTGAACCCGATCGTGGCGGGGATCGGCATCTTCGGCCTGGTGCTGGTGCTGATCTATGCCACCTACCGCTTCGGCCGCAAAAATATCAGGAAGTTCAACCCGGCCAACAAGGACATCCTGCTGCTTTGCCTTTTGACCGTGGCCAACTTCGGCGTGCTGAAGCTGGTCTCCTCGGTATCCACCGCCCTGGGGGGCATCTTCCCCTCGATCGACACGGCCAACTATTTCTACCTGTTCCCCTTCGCCGCCAGCGCCATCATCGTCCGGATCATCCTGAACTCCGAGGTCGCCCTGGTATACTGCGCGGTCTGCGCTCCGCTGGCCGGGATCATGCTGAACAACTCCCTGCAGGTCGTGATCTACGCTCTTCTGGGGGGGATCGTGGGGGCGCACGGGGTGCGCCAGTGCAAGGAACGCGGCATCATCTACCTGGCCGGGCTGAAGGTGAGCGTGGTGAACATGGCGCTGGCGCTTTGCTTCCACACCTACGCCGACAGCGCCTTCTCGCTGCAGACCGTCTACTGCCTGGTGTTCGCCCTGCTGGGGGGGATCCTGAACGCGGTCTACGTTTCCGGCACCATTCCGCTGGTCGAGTCGCTGTTCCAGTACACCACCGACGTGAAGCTTCTGGAGCTGGCCAACCTCAACTCGCCGCTGTTGCGCGAGCTGATGATCCGGGCCCCCGGCACCTACCACCACAGCGTCCTGGTGGGGAACATGGTCGAGGCGGGCGCCGAGGCTATCAACGCCAACCCGCTCCTGGCGAGGGTTGCCGCCTACTACCACGACGTGGGCAAGCTCAAGAAGCCGCACTACTTCATCGAGAACATCCGC
>Ga0209212_1005022_pt1 | contig 16021 bp, 11 predicted proteins | sample RifGroC2_FD_183996 | JGI IMG/M metagenome (GOLD analysis project Ga0209212, IMG submission 183996) | Groundwater microbial communities from Rifle, Colorado, USA - Groundwater C2 (SPAdes) (version 2) | ecosystem: Environmental > Aquatic > Deep subsurface > Groundwater | place: Rifle, Colorado...
AAAAACCTGCCACAAAGACACTAAGACACAAAGCGTTAAAAAAGGCTGAAGGCTTAAGGCTGAAGGTTTTTTCTCCTGTCTTTCTTCAGTCTTCAGCCTAATTCTTTCTTTGTGCCTTTGTGTCTTGGTGGCTATATAATTTTCTTGTATATATATGAACTATCTTGATTACTGGAAATTGTCAGACAAGCCCTTTGAGGGGAACAGGGATAGTAAGTTTTTTTATCATAGTAAACTGCATGAAGAGGCATTAGAGAGACTCCTTTACATCTGCAGAGACAGGAACATGAATTTTGGTTTGCTGACAGGCGAGATAGGATGCGGCAAGACTCTAACAAGGACTGTTTTTGAAAAACAGCTTGAAAAGGAAGGGTTTCAATCTGTATGTATTGAAAACTCTAACCTCTCCTATAGTCATATTTTAACCGAGATTATATGCCAGATAAAAAGGGAAAAGTTATCCGAAAAAGTTCAGCTAAATGAATATAACCTCATAACTGCTTTAAAGGAGCTTCTCGTAAAGGTAGTGATTGAAGATGGAAAGCACCTTGTTATACTTATGGATGAGGCGCATCAGATTGAGAAGGATTGTCTTGATAAACTGAAGAACCTCACCAATATATCCTCTGAATCCAGTAACTTCATAACAATAATATTAATCGGTCAGCCTGAGCTTAAAACTACCATACTCTCTATGCCCCAGATATCCCAGCGTATAAGTCTTAGATACCATCTCAAGGAGTTAGACAAAGATGATACTAAGAATTATATAATTCACAGGCTCAAGATGGCAGGACATGAAACAGGATTGATATTTGATAGTGATACACTTGATTTAATATATTCACATACCAATGGAATTCCAAGGTCAATAAACAGGATATGTAAACTGGCACTTGATTTCGGATTTTCCAGACAATGCAAAACTATAGACAGGCTTATCGTTGAAACGATTATCAGAGACTTTTATCAGCAGGAGGCATCAACAAATACACTGCAAAAGACTGAACCTGTTTATAATAATAAAAGGCAGACAGAGGAGTGTATTGAGAATGCGACGAGCTTAGTTGAACAGAAAAAAGTAATAACCGTATTGGATAAGGTTCAGCCATATCAGGAAAAGAGAAAGCTGCCAAGAAAGGAATGTGATGTTGCAGCCAACTATTCTTTTATAGCAGAAGACTTAGAAGCAGAGTGGAAACCATGCAGAATCCATGATATATCAGCAGGAGGAGTAAAACTTTTTTTGATGGAGCAGCTTTATATAGAAGACAAAATCAGGGTAAAACTCAACGGGCAGATGGAGTGTATAGATGGAACGGTAAGATGGCTGAAAAAGGCATCGGAAAGCGGGGGTTGGTTTGTTGGCTTGGCGGTATTATCATAACACTATATGGAAGAAGAAAATAAAAATATTCATTTCTCCCTGAAGGAGATAGAGAGAAGAAAAAAGGAAATCTCCGAACAAACCAATTCGGTTAATAATTCGGTTAAAGCAACTGAAAAGGTTATTCAGGAGATCACCCCCATCCCATTTACACCTCCTAAAGACGAGGAAACTGTTGACCTCAGACATTACTGGGAGGTCATTATTCATAGAAAATGGATTATACTTCTTGTTTCTATTATTATTTTTGTGCCAACCCTATACAATGCATTAAAGGAAAAAATAACATTCAGCACTTCTACACAGATACTCCTAAAGGAGGGTATCAATAAAGGAATGGGGATGGCTGCACAGTTTGGACTTGCAGGAAATGAGTCATCACTTGATACCCTATCGGCAATAAGTAAGACAACTCCATTCCTTGAAATGGTAATTAAGAAGCTTAAAATAAATATATCCGCATCTTCTCTGTCTGGAATAATAAAAGTAACGCCCAATACTGATACAAATATATTAGAAGTTACCGTAACTTATGATGACCCTAAGAATGTGATTGAAATTGCAAATACTTTTGCAACAACATTCATAGAATATAATCTTGAACTGAGCCAGAAAGAAACCAATCACGCCATTGAAACAACAGAACTCCAGATTAAGGAAAACAAAGAAGAACTAAACAGGATTGAGGATGATATTCAAAAATTTTTAAAAGAGGAAGGTTCTGCCTCCCTCTCGCAAGAGATTAATATAAAAATCGGGCAGCTTGCAAATATTGAAAACACAAGCACAGGATACCAATTACAGCTAAACGGTATAGAATCTGAGATAATATCTGTTAAAAAGAAACTTGAGGTGGAGAGTCCAACCCTTGTGATAGAAACACAGATAAATAAGCCGCTCCATGACCAGCTTATCCAGCTGGAAATAGAGCTTGCAACAACTAAGACACGGAGAACCTCCAACCACCCTGAGATAATTGCAATACAAAAAAATATAGATTCAATCAAAAAACTTATCAATCAGAGGCTTGAAGAAGGGGTAAAGGTTGAAACCCTTGGCAGAAATCCTGTCAGGGATAATCTCCTCGCAAGACTGACAAGCCTTGAAACAGAAAGGGCATCTGTAAATGCAAGGCTTATTGCTTTGGAAAAGATGTATAACGAATTAAAAAAAGAAATCATCATTCTTCCTGAAAAGGGGGTTATCTTTGAAAGGCTGGAAAGGGAGAAAAGGGGTATAGAGCAGGTCTATCTTCAACTGCAGACTAAATATCATGAGCTTAAGAGTATGAAGGAAGGGAAAGGCGGTAATCTCTATCATATTCAGCCTGCGATTGAGGCATATCCAATCGGCGGCAAGGTAAGACAGCTATCATTACTTGGCATATTAGTTGGTCTAACTATAGGAATAGGGCTTGCCTTTTTTCTTGAATATCTTGACAACACCATAAAAACACCTATGGATGTAAAAACTAATATTGGACTGAATATTCTTGGAGTTATTCCAAAGTTTAAGGAAGATGAATTAATCATTAAGATTGAAGAGCCAAATTCAAATGTCTCTGAAGTCTTCCGATTATTGAGGAATAATCTGCGATATACCTCATTCTTTGGTGAAAATAAGGTCATAATGATTACCAGCACTCAAAAAAGCGAGGGTAAGACATATATAACGAGAAACATGGGTGTCTCTGCCGTTATGCAGGGGAAAACAGTTATTCTTATTGATGCGGATATGAGGAAGATGACACTTTCAAGGTTCTTTGGAATCAAAAGGAATGAAAAAGGCGGGAATGATAAAGATACATCTGTTTTTAGGGCAGGATTATCGGACTATCTTGTTGGAGAGGTGCAGTTGAGGGATGTAATTTTAAAAACAGCGATAGAGGGCTTGAGAATAATACCTGCCGGGACAAGGGTTCCAAATGCTGCAGAATTACTCCATTCGCCACGAATGCTTGAACTTCTCTCATTGCTAAAAAGTGAAGCTGATATTATATATATAGATTCACCTGCTGTTCTTCCTGTTGTAGATGCTACAGTCTTAGCCAGCGAGGTGGATGGGGTAGTATTTGTTGTAGGGAGCCGCCTTGTTGCAATAGAATCTGCTAAAAATGCAGTAGAGAGGCTGCAGCATGTCCAATCTAATATTCTTGGTTGTATCATAAGCATGATTACTAAGAGGAATATTGGATATTACCAGCATTATTATGGAAGTGATTACTACTACGGGGAAGATGAGCCACCAAAGTTAGAAAAGAAATCGTGGTGGGAGAAATTATCAAAAAACAAAAACCTGACTTAACCACAGCATGGCAAAGCCACAACCAAAATATAGATTTGAACACGAATGACACGAATGGACGAATTACACAAATTAATAAAGCAAAATTAAATTAGATTTCATTCGTGCCATTCGCATATTAGTGTAATTCGTGTTCCTGTTTTAAAAAAACATTCTGTGTCTCTGTGGTTTATAATTCTATTTTCTCTTAAGCTCCCGCCGCTCATCCCTCTCCAGATACCCGACAACCTTATCCATATAATTTGTATAACTTGCTGATAGGTCGGTATAGGAGCGGAGCAGACTGCTCCTGAGATTTTCTATATAGAAGACAAGTGAAATACCTATTATGATTGAAAGGGCAATCAGAGAAACTGTCAGAATATTCATTCTATAGTTTTCCATATTTTTTCTGGCTCTGTGCTTTAATCTATGCCATGCTCCAGCTTTCTTTATTGCCTCATGATGCTCTTTTTTAAGTTTTATATCTTCCTCAGCCTCTCTAAACCAGCTTATACTCTTTAAAAGCTTATCAGGAGAGAATGGCTTCCTTAAAATAGCGTATCCCCCCTCATGAAGAGCCTTTTCTACCTCCTCGTCACCTGCCTCTCCTGTCATCATGACTATAAACAATTCAGGATTTATGTCTTTAATTTTTTTAACCGCCTCTATACCATTCATATTAGGCATACGAATATCCATTAAAATAAGGTCAAACTTTTGAGATTTTATTTTTTCTAATGCTTCCTTACCATCAGACGCAGTTGTAACATTATAGTTTTTAAAGGAGAGCAGACTTTTAATGGAATTTGCAAGGTCTTCATTATCATCTACAACAAGGATATCCCCTTTACTAAACCCTTTCTTTTTTTTATCGGTAGTCAGCTCAACAGACTCAGTCTTTATCTTTTCAATCTTATCACTCTTTTTGAATTCATATATACCGAGTGCTTCATAAACAACAGCCTTAAGTTCTCTTTGAGAGATTGGTTTTTCAAGTAATTTGAATATCTTTAGTGCCTCAATTTCTGAAGTATTTAACTCTGCAAGTGACCCCGAAAGTATAATAATTTTGATTCCAGGGCTGATTAACTTTATCCTCTTTATCAGGTCTATGCCATTTATGTCAGGCATTCGCATATCAGTAATAACAAGGTCAAACTTCTCCGACTGGAGATATCCGATGCCATTCAAGCCGCTTAGCGACGCCTTTGCCTGATATCCCCATGAAGTCAACATCTTTATAAGGCCATTTACTATAGCCGCCTCATCATCTATAACAAGTATTTTATTCATTGTCTTTGTTCTCTTTATCGGAAGGCAAATCAACAATGACTGTTGTCCCCTCATTCTCCTTGCTCATAATTTTTATATGTCCGCCGTGATCTGAAATAATTTTAGAGCATATTGTCAGACCAAGCCCGGTTCCTGATTCCTTTGTTGTAAAATAAGGGTCAAGAATTTTGTCATGTATGTCAGCAGGAATTCCCATGCCTGTATCTGTAATTTCTATTAATACCGTCTTATCTAACGAAACAGTTGTAATCATCAAATCTCCTCCCTTTGGCATTGCCTCTATTGCATTTTTAATTATATTGATGAAGACCTGCTTTATCATTCCTGCATCTATTCTGACCAAAGGAATATCGGGCTGAAGTCTTGTTTTAATTTTAACATTCAGCGGGGTATTAGCATACATGTCTATTGCCTCTTGCAATACCCTTTCTACCCGGTCGGACTTGAGGTTAACCTGCGGCATCTTGGCAAATGTAGAAAACTTTGATACCAATTCCTGAAGCCTTTTGACATCCCTGATTATGGAATTGCTGTTTTCTGCAACTATTTTCATGAAGTCAGGAGAGTTTTTCACATCGTCATCAAGAAGGGATTCAGCAGACCAAAGGATGGGAGTCAGGGGATTTTTTATCTCATGGGCAAGGTATCTTGCCATTCCCTGCCATGCTGCAATTTTCTGTGTCTGAATCATACGGGTATGGTCTTCAAGTATTACAATGGTTGAAGTCTCCTTTTCGCTCTGAGCAGATAATTTTACACAGGTTATCTTAACATATATGCTTTCCCCTTTGATATTCAGACTAAATTCCTGTTCAATAAATCTGTCTGTGGAAATATTAAATATATTCAGAAGGCTATAAACTTGTTTTAAGTCATCACGCTGTTTGAATAGCTCATCAATAGTTATTGCATTTGATATAGGAGAACTATCAATCCTTAATATTTTTACTGCCGTTGGGTTCAAAAGAGGAATTATCCCGTTTTTATTGATAATAATAATACCATTAGATATATTTTCAAGAATTGCCTTTAACTTGTCTCTTTCGCTTTCCGCATGTAATGCCAAATTCTTTATTCTGTTGTAAAGCTGTGCATTATAAATAGCAATAGCAACAGGCCCAGCAAAAATGGTTACCAGATTTAATTCTCTATCTGTAAAATTTTCTTCAATTGTTAATCTGCTCAGGTTAAATACTCCAACCACATCTCCCTTGGCAATTAACGGCACTGAAATGGCAGATTTAACTTCATTCCTGCTCACCATCCCTTTAAGCTGAGGGTTTTCTTTAATATCTCCTTTTAATAAAAATGGCTTCTTTAATTCAACTACCTTACCTGCTATTCCGCCTTCAATTTTAATATCTTTAACAATATCCTTTTTATTCTCCATTCCAAAAGATGCCTTTATAGAGAGGGTCCTTTCCATTTTATTGAATAACATAATAGAACCCCTGTCTGCCTGAATAACCTTTCTGACTGACTGTAAAATCAGCTCCAACAATTCATCCAAGACAAATGTTGATGAAAGGGCTTGGCTTATTTCAAAGAGGGTCAGCCATTCTTTTTGTTCTATATTATTCTGCATATTCATATATGTCGGCTATCCTTTCATCTCCATATCTCTTTCTATATGTTATATTTTTTCCTTCTAAAAAGCGTAATGATAATATTGCAATAATAATAATTATAGTAACAAACAACAGAATAAGAAGAGAATATCTCCCATGGACTACCATAAAAGCGAGGGAGATAATATTAAATAAAATGGTAATCAACCAGAGGAATAATACGCTTTGTGGATGTGATAACCCTGAGCGAAGGAGGATGTGGTGAATATGTCTCTTGTCTCCGACGAAGGGATTACTTTTGTTTAAAAGTCTTCTTATAAAAGAAAAGGATGTATCCATAATCGGTATGCCGAGGGATATAATAGGAACAAATAATGCCAGAGAGACTGTTGTCTTTCTGCTTATCAGAAGGGATAGGGTAGCTATGGTAAATCCAAGGAAGAGGCTCCCTGTATCACCCATAAATATCCTTGCTTTATAAAAATTGAATTTAAGAAATGCAAGCATTGAAAAAGTTAAAATTATGTAGAGAACGGCAACGCCTTCCTGTCCTTGATAAATAGATGCAATAGAGAGAAAAAATGAGGATATGAGGACAATGCCTGCTGCCAAGCCATCCAGCCCATCAATTAAATTAATCGCATTTGTTATACCGACAAGCCAGAGAATTGTTATTGGAACTGAAAATATGCCTAAATCTATCTCCCCTCCGAATGGGTTTGTCAGCACATTTAGTGAAAAGCCCAAATAATGTATCAATATGATGGAAGATATAATCTGAAATAATGATTTGATTCTTGCATTAAGCCCTTTAATGTCATCATAAATTCCAGTTCCAATTATCAGAATCTGAGATACTAATAATGCTGTAATATTATGATATAAAATCTGGTTGACAAAACCGGGATAGAGAATAAGTCCACCTCCAATCATCAGATAAAATGTGGCAATGAACGAAAGCCCTCCCATGGTAAGGACAGGCTTTTTATGCACCTTCCTCCTGCTGGCTGGCATATCAAATATTGAAAACTTCTCGGCAAGAAGAATAACAATGCGGGTTAGAAAATAGGTCATTAAAAATGCCGTTAAAGCAGTAATTATAAGGATAGAGACCATAATGAAAACCTAATGAAACCACAGATGAACGCGGATAAACACAGAAACTACAGATTTAACACAGATTAATTATTATTTTAGAATCATCCTTAATCTGTGTTTATCTGTGGTTCAACTTATATTTCTTGTTCCATTTTTAGATTCAATAAGTTCTTTATAGAGTTTTAAATATCCCTCGCCCATTTTATCAACAGTAAATTCATTTTCAACTCTGAGCCTCCCATTCTCACCCATTATGTCACGCATCTCTCTGTTAGAGAGAAGTGTTAAGATTGCATTTGAAAGAGCTTCCGGTTCCCGTGGTTGAACAACAAATCCAGTTTTACCATCCTGATTTACATAAGGAACACCAGAGGGAAGGTTTGTGCTTATTACCGGCTTTTTGCATGCAAATGCCTCAAGCTGGACAATCCCAAAGGCTTCTGTCTTTTCCACAGATGGCAGGACAAGTAAATCAGAAGCATGGTAGAGAGAGATGAGATATTCCTCTGTCACCTCACCAAGAAAAATACATTTTTCAGATATGCCAAGCTGGTCAGCCAGAATTTTAAGCCTCTTTTCTTCAGGGCCAGAACCTGCAATCAAAAGCCTTGCCTCAATCTTCTGCATAGCCTTTATTAAATATTCAACTCCTTTATAATACACTAACCTCCCTACAAATAAAAGAATTGGTTTTCTATATTTTATCGTTATTTCAGAGATAATCTTACCGATATTTGGCGTAATTTTAAATCTATTCAAATCAATTCCGTATGAAATAACCTTGCACTTTTCACTGAATATATTCAGGAGCGGCGAGCTTTTAATATGATTCGGTGTTGCGACTACTATTCTATCGGCTCGTTTCAAAAATCTTTTTTGAATAGGTGAGTAAAGAAATACAGCTTTCCTCTGGCGAATAATATCACTATGATAAGAAACAATAAGCCTTTTCATGCTCGCAAATGTGAGGAATGAGATTTCTGCCATTGGATTTGGAGAATGGATATGAATTATATCTGCATCTGAGGAATAGATATATTTTAAAAATGACGGACATAACGGCGTAGATAAAAATACACCTGCACAGGCAGCCCTTGTTACTTTCACTCCATCAACATATTCTACGATTGTATTGAAGTGTGTATTTGCCACAAGTACCTGAACATCTATCTTGTTTTTTAGATATGTGCAGAGGTTATAGAGAAAGGTCTCTATACCACCCCTGTATGGATAATAGAACTTACCGATGTGCAAAACCTTTATGACTGATTTCTGCATATACATTCTCAATTTTCTTAACCATCATTTTCACATCAAACAGCCTCTCTACCCTCTCCTGCCCCGCCCTTCCCATTTTTCTACCAATTTCAGGATTAGATAAAATATATATAACTGCATCTGCAATGGCATTGGCATCCGCAGGCTTGACAAGAATCCCTGTAACTCTGTCAGCGATAATCTCAGGCACACCTCCGGCATTAGTTGCTACAATAGGTTTTCCCATTACCATACCTTCAAGAAGGACAAGACCAAAAGGCTCAGGCTGGGATGAGGTATGAACAAGTATATCCGTTTCCTTTAATATATCAGGAATATCCCTTCTCCAGCCTGTCATAATGCAATAGTCTGTCAATTCCTCATCTCTGATTAATTCCTCTAATTTCTGTTTTACTGCCCTCTCTCCAAAGAGGGTATCGCCAACAAATAGAAAAATAGAATCCGGATATTGCTTAATGATTTTCGGGATTCCCTTAATCAGATACTCCTGACCTTTCCAGTATGAAATCCTTCCTATAACAGTAACAATCTTCTTCTTTTCAGAAATCCCCAATTCGTTGCGGATATTACCCGCCGCCTCTCCCCTGAAACTATCAGCATCAATTCCATGGTGGATTGTAACTATCTTTTCAGATACAGCCCCCTCACAAACAAACTGCCTGCGGGCAGCATCTGAAAAGGCAATAATCCTATCGGCAAAGAATGAAAATGAGACAAGTAATTTTCTCAATGGAAAAGAAAAATGCTCCTTTGAAATAAAGTCGTGAAGTGTCCATAAAACAGGGATGCCTGCCAGAAAACCTAATATAGTTCCGAAGATATGCGACTTATTGCAGGATGTCTGAATTATATCTATTCCCATCCTCTTAAGCCTGAAAAGGACTTGAAATAATTGAGGAATGCTTCTAATGCCTAATATAACTAACTCTAATGCATTAAATTTTGATTGCCCTTTCCTCCATGTGGAAAAATCCATTGAGACATTTATTATCTGATACCCTCTCTTAGAGAGCTCATCAGACAGGCTACCCCCTTTCTGCAAAAGAAGGAATTGAGGAATGTATTTATTCTTGTCTAATTTCTCCAGAAATCTTAATAGAAATATTTCCGCTCCCCCAATTTCTGATGCTGAATCAATGACCAATATTCTTTTTCTGCCTGTCAGCAGATAAAATTCCTCCACCAATTGGGCAATTTTACTCCAATTGTAATTCTCTTCAACAAAACTTCTGCACTTCTTACTCATATAAAGAATATCCTTATCATCGCCATAAAATATATCAATAATCTTTTCAGCCATAGAATCTGCATTGCTATCTTTAAATAATAATTTCTCTTCAAATTTCCCCAGAATTTCTGTTGTGCTTCCGACAGGTGTTCCAACAACCGGTGTTCCGCATGAGAGAGACTCAATAGTCATGAGTCCAAACCCTTCCAGCACCCTTGAGGGTAGAACTGAAATATCTGCCGCTCTGTAGTAATAAGGCAAATCCGCCTCTGATACATGCCCTAAAAAATCAACTAAATCTGTAAGCCCTAATTCATCCCGTAATTTAATCAGAACTGAAATGGATGGTCCTGTCCCTCCAATAAGTAGCCTTACCCCCTTTACCTTTGCCGCAACAATTTTGAATGCCCTAAGCAGCACATCAAGTCCCATGCGGGGGTCTAATCTTCTGACAGTAAAAAGAATCTTGCTATCTTCTGGAATCTTTAATCTCTCTCTTGCAGCCGTTTTATCAGAGGGAGAAAAGAAGCCTATATCCAGTCCTCCCGGAATAACAGAAACCTTCTCAGGTGATACCCCATGAATCTCCTTCAACTGTCCTTTGGAAAATTCGCTTAAAACGAGGATACTGCGGCAACGGTTTATTACAAATCTTTCTACAAATGACATCAATTTTGTATAGATGCCTGATAACAACGATGTTTTAACTCTTGTCCTGTATTCTTCCCCCCATGGACCGTAGAATGTAAAAACTTTTGGCATCTTTTTTATTGCTCTTATAGTTACAATCCCAAACGATGGGAGTGCATGATGAAAACTTATCATGGAAGGTTTGACTTCTCTTAATATCTTCTTGAACATCCTTCTTGAATTGATTACCTGAGACAAAAAACTGACTAAAGGCAAAACTCTGATATATTCAAACCGATGTATCACCACACCATCAATCGTTTCAATATCAGACAACACCTTTTCTATTTTAGGGACCAATACATGAACCTGATGTCCCCTCCTGACCAACTCCCCTGAAAGGCCGCTTAAATACCTGTAGCTCCCGCCTACCCTTTCAGGAAAATATCCATCAGAAACCATTAGTATGTTCATAATACGAGAAAAAGATTATTAACCACAGACAGACACAGATAAACACAGATTTATTATTAAGCTTTGATTTTATTTTCTTCAATGGTATGGAAAATTACTAAAATCAGATTATAGATTTGTATAGCATCATCGTCTCTTCAGCCATTTTATCCCATGAAATCTTTTCTACCTTCTGCCTTGCTTTATTACCCATTCTTTGCCGCAAACCATTATCCCTTATCAGTGGAATAAGACGGCGAGCTATTTCTTCATGGTCAGAAGGATTATCAATTAATACACCGTCCTCCCCATCTGTAATCAGTTCAGATGCTCCAGCCTGCCTGCTTACTACTACAGGAAGACCCGATGCCATTGCCTCAGTAACAACCATCCCAAATGGCTCATAGAGGGTTGGCAGAACAAATATATCTGCCGATGCATAAAATTTGTGAATATCGCCTCGCTGTCCTGCAAATCTTATAATATTATCAACCCCAAGACTTTCAGCCTCCCTCTGATAGTATTTTTTATCGCCTCTACCCGCAATAATTAAAAATATATTTTCCTCTTTCAATAACTTAAGACTCTTTAAAAGGAAAGAAAGCCCTTTTCTTCCCATAGCGCCAACGAAAAGGAGAAGACATGAATCTGGCGGTATCCTGAAGGTTTCCCGAATATTCCTGCTGTAAAGCATTCTATTGGATGGATTAAATAATTCAGTATCAACGCCAATATAGATAACCTTTACAGATTCTTTTTTGACATTATAGAATTTGCAGAGGTCTTCTTTGGTTTTAATTGAATTGGCTATTACTATTTTGTATTTTCTCTTTTTATAAACAAAAATTTCCATAGCAATATCAATAACAGCTACAACACTTCTATATAACCTTTTAATAATACTGTTTGAATCTGGCATAGACAAACATCCCACCTCATCCCATGCCTTATGACAGAAGTGTGCTGTAATAATATTAGCCCCCATACAATTTCCACCGCTTCCATGGATAATGTCAGAGGAATATCTTTTAACCAACCATGATGACAAAAGAAAAAAGATTATTGCTTTTATAGGAAATAGGATATCAATAACAGGGATTCTATGAAAGATAATTTTCCCCTGAGGATTTATTCCTTCCATTGTTGATGCAAAGACATGAATCTCGTGCTCTTTTGAAAATCTCTCAATCAATTCGGCAGAGTATCTCTCCATTCCGCCTGTTTTATTTATGTCATGAATAACAAAGGCAATCTTCATACTAATCTTTCCTGCAAACCAGCCAACGATTGTGCTCAATCGGCCGATGCTCCGGAAACCACCACCGCCTCTGCACAATTAAAGTCTTATACCCCTTTTGCCCCAGGAGTTCGACGCAGTCATCTTCAATCTGCACATCGTGAGTTTCAATTACAAGAGGTGGTCCTGACTCAGCGAGTGTCCGAGAAAATCCACGCAGAAGGCTCCCTTCCGCACCCTCTACATCTATCTTAACGAATCCCGGATTTCCGTATGTTTTGACATAGTCGTCTAATGTGCGTCCTCCCCCGTGTTCCGGACCCATTACTATATCTTCTACCACACGAACAGGCAGACCGGTGAGTTCTACTGCCCGCCGCAGCGATGCTGCCGCCGATGCGTCCGACTCGAAGGCAACGACACAAGCCCCTCGTGCCGCCGCTATCACCGAATAGTAGCCATTGCCAGCCCCGACATCAAAGACGATGATTCCATGACGCAGATAGGGCTTCACATGGCGCCAGAGTTCCCTTTCGTAAAGCCCTATATACTTTCCGAGTTCGTGTTGGAGGTCAAGGTCAAGTATGCAGTCCTTTGCGGGTCCGAGAGGAATACGGCGGAGTTTACGACCTGCTGGAATGAAATGGTTCTTGATCTGCCGAATTAATCTGTTCAATTGAATTGATAGGTTAGATAGGAAATTATTTTCATGGAATAAATCATACCTTTGAGAAAAATTGGCGTCAAGTCTTTTTTCTCCAAAATTTCGGTTGACACTTATTTTAAGTTAAGCCTACAATACTTTTAAAAAGAGACAATTTTCTATGATCACAACAAACGGAATAGAAAGAGAATGGGGCATCTACCGATGTGTGTGCTGCCATCACGATGGTCTTGAGCCGTCAAGTCACCAGGAAGCCCACTGCACCAAATGCAAAACATCCTATTCCATGCGCCATAACATCTTGGATACACTAATTGCCCCTTCTATTGAAGTTGTTAAGGAATTACAGGGAACCGCTCGTGAACAGGGACTTTCTCTGGATCAATGGCAGGAAATGAAAATTCGCAAAATCGACAGGATTACGGGAATTGATGACTGCTTAAAACTCACTGAACATGACCCTATCCAATATTATCAACAAACCACAACCAACTTTCTGCAAGCATTTGAAGCTGTAAAACACCTCCTCCAGAACAGGTCAAACGCTCGTGTCCTCGAAATCGGCGCCGGAGGAGACTACTATTTTTTAAAGCCCTTCGCTGAATTCGGAGCCCGCTGTTACTGTGCAAATATCATTTTCTTTTATGAAGAACCCGACCCCTACTTCATGTGGCCTGAAAAAACTGTAGCAGATATGAACGATCTTCCTTACACAGCGGGAAGCTTTGACATTGTTGTAATGTCTGCAACAAGTCATCACTCTACAGATATCGAAACCACAATTCAAGAATTGTCTCGGGTCACGAAGAAAGGAGGCGCTGTTCTTATTATAAATGACCCTATAAAGGGTCTTATTAAAAGCATGGGCGGATGCACAAAACATGACCGTGATTCATTAGTTCATGAAAATGAATTTACGCTTTCACATTATCAAAGGATGTTCAGGAAATATGGATTTAGAGACCAGCACCTCTTTTCAAAATTCCATGACCAGAAACTTCAAGACATAAAAATCCATCCCAAGACACGTTTCGCTTCTGTTGCAAAGCTCGCTTCCAAAGCATGGCAGAACAAATTATTCCGTGACATAGCGCGGAAATATCTGCTCCATTCAGCCCAGTCCATATTTGGCTTTCCCCTCAATGTGGTACTCTGGAAAGACTGAAGCCGTTCTTCATTTATACCCTTCTCTTTCAATCTTCGGTAGTTTTAAAAGCAGACCTCCTAAGAACCAGAAGAGGGATTGGTATGGATTTGCTGTGAGTGGCTGATAGCCAAATGATATTATAAAGAGGCTTAAGAGAAAAGTAGTAATGGATGCAGCTATTATTTTTAATTCCTTCTCCTTTATGGTAATCTGGATTAAATAGCCTTTTATAATAAAATAAAGAAAGATGCCGGTAATAAGGAGCGTTCCGGGTATTCCTGTCTCTATCATCATTACTGCAAAATAATTATCAACAACACCGAACAGCGGAGAGATTGTCCTGTCTTTTTTTAAATCTTCCGAGAATTTATAGGTTGCCGAACCAGTGCGACTCATGCCTGCTCCAAACGGATAATTAATCGCAACATCCAGCATTTTTTCCATCCCGCCACTCCGGGCAGTCTTGTATGTTTCAACATTAATAAGTGTTGTAAATCTTTTAATAATTATCGTCTGCTCCATAGCATAATCAAGGGCAATCTGAAAACCTATTACACCAATTATACTAATGATTACTATATTTAACGTAGATATCGCAAGATATCGCCTCATCAAAAAGAATAAAGTGATTATAACAATAAGAAATGCAAGAAAAAGCTGTCTAACCTGAGAGATGATAAGTGTTACAGTTGCAAAGAAGAGCAGAAGATAAATAAATACCTTTTTAGAAATGGAGTTCTTTAAAAAAAGTGAGGATACTGCAAAGGGTGCGGCAACATGGGCAAAGATTGCCCCTCCACCAGCCATAGTAGTAGTTGAAAAAGGACGGTATAGAATCCCTTGAAACCTCATAAGTTTTTCCTCATAGGTTGAGCTCATCCATGAAATTGATTTTGGTCCAAGCATATATTCAACAACTGCAATTACACATACCATAGAGCATAAAACGAGAAATAGGTTCCAGTATTTTACAATCTGTTCCTTTGAATTGATAAAAAAATATGCAAAGAAATATAAAGGAATCATGGTTATATGCATTTTTAATGATGCCACACTTGCATAAAGACTGATTGCATAGGGATTTGCTATCTCAACAAATATCCAAATAATAAAAAAAAGGATTGGAAGTGTTAGTGGCGCCTTCTTAAATTTTGCCTCTCTAAAACCTGTCACAACAGTGGTAAAAAACCAGTTCAGGACGATAAGGAGCAAAAGTATATCGGCACCGACATGAATAACAGGATGATAATTGGATACCATCTTAAGAAGCCCTTCTACGGAAAGATAACAGAAGAATAATTTAATAGACCTCTCCCAGTCTTTTGTCAGAAACACAAGGGCAGCAAGAGCTATGGGGATAAAGGCAAGTTTTTTCAGGGAGAGATTTAATAAAAATTCACTGATGAATATCCCGAATAGAAGAACAGAGATATAGAAAGGTATATAGATAGATGCCTTCCTTGCAGCAAGGGAGGACCTTATATTTTTATAATTCATCCTCATTCTTTAATTACATTTAAAAACACATCCACGAACTTCGGGTCAAACTGCATTCCGGAGCATTTTTTTAATTCAACAATTATCTCATCCATAGCCCTCCCCTTTCTGTAAGGCCTGTCCGCACCCATTGCATCCACACTGTCAGCAACACATAAGATTCTTGCCATGAGAGGTATATTTTCACCCTTTAAGCCGTCTGGATAGCCTTTGCCATTGTAAAACTCATGGTGGTATTTTACTCCGGGAATAATA
>Ga0209212_1005023_pt1 | contig 16021 bp, 13 predicted proteins | sample RifGroC2_FD_183996 | JGI IMG/M metagenome (GOLD analysis project Ga0209212, IMG submission 183996) | Groundwater microbial communities from Rifle, Colorado, USA - Groundwater C2 (SPAdes) (version 2) | ecosystem: Environmental > Aquatic > Deep subsurface > Groundwater | place: Rifle, Colorado...
GCCATCCGTGGCGCGCTCTGCACTAGTGCTTCCTTGCCCGTCGGACCGCGAGCGGAGAAAAGATTATTGCCGGACAGCAAAATTAATTTATGTCTTTTACTATAGTTAACGATAAGATTTATTATTCCTGATTAGAGCGAAGGATATTTTTAAATTACCGTCAGCACGGCTTTTATGTAAAGAGGGATAGCGTTTTCCTGCGGGTTGCCTTCGGCGAGGTTTTTAGATGATTTAAGCACGCAGGTCCTGAGCTGCTTGAAGATGAGTTCACCTAAAAATATGGAGGAACGCGCCGGGGACCCTATGTATCCGGCTTCGGCGCCCATACTTTTGAACGTGAAGTTAAGTTTGAGGAATTCGGCCGCCGGGTTCGCTAGAAAAGGCGGCAGGGATGAGAGGGTATCGCTTTTGACGACGCGCGGCAGCAGGTACATCATAAGTGATGTTTCCTTGATATCGGCGTGGATCTCCTTTTTGAAATCGATATCAGAATAACTTTTATAGATCTCGTCCTGTTTCTCTTCAGAATTTTTTTTGGATTTGATGTACTTTTCGAGCGCGGCGTTATATTCGCCGGAGTAATAATATGCAGACAGCGGCTCGACGATCCTTACGCCGGGGCATTTCGCCTCGCAGGCTGCGATCGCGGCGATAACGCTTTTTACGAATTTAAGCTCGAAGTGGTGTGTTATGACGACGATCTTTTTAAACCCGATCGCGGCGTACTGGACGAGCACTTCGGCGAGATAGGCCGTAAATGATTCGGGTTTGAGCTGCGGGGTCAGGCCAATGCCGTCTGATATCGCCGCGGGCGCGTAAGTGAACGCCGGCGCCTCTACGCCGCAATGTTCGTATTTTTCTATCTTCATAGTTTCGCAGACGCTTTCAGCCAGATAGCGGGCGATGACGATATCGGTCGTCACGGGAAGGTGAGGCCCGTGCTGCTCGAAAGGGCCTACGGGCAGGATAAGATGGCATTTATTGAAGTCGAGCGCGGAAAGCTCTTCATGGGTTAAATATTCGAATTTCAATATATATCACCGTAAAACGCGATCATTTTATTTGACCCGTCCCTTTCCGGTATCGCTCATCAGGTAAAGGTCTTCAGGGTACGGGGCGAAATAGGTCTGTGAATCGAGGTACTCGTTTTCGAAGCGCGCGATCATCGATTTGACAAGGCTGACCGGAATGCACAGCGGCCCTTTTTCGAGCCTGTATTTTTCGAGCGTATCTAAAAAGAAGGCTTTTTCCTTAGCGGTGAGTTTATCCGAGAAATAGCCGAAAGCGTGCATTAAAGCGTTGACGTTCGACGCGTAGGAAGGCGCCTTGGCGAACGCTTTATAAAGAAGGGCCTCGTAATTTACGAAGACTTCGTCGACGGGCTTTGCGGAATGATTGGCGACAATCTTGCCCATTTCGCGCATTTTTGACTGGTTGTAGGTCATCAGCATGAGTTTGTTGTCTGCCTGGAATTTGACCAGCGCCTTCATCGAGGGGCGCGCGGATATCTGGCGGAAAGAGGCTATGGTGAAGAGTTTGGTCAGAAAATGCTCCCTGATCCTGAAATTTGTCAGCCGTAGTTCGTCCTCGAGAGCTATGTCTGGAAGTTTTTCCGCGACGGCCGCTCCGAAAAATCCGGGACCGCTGTCGATGCTGGCGACTTTTTCGGCGGCCGGATAAATCTTTACGCCTTTGATGCCGCATGAAGGAGAATATGCCTTCAATATCGCCCCGTCGACGAATTTAAGACTCTTGATGAATTTGTCCGTGAATCCGGTCATGTCCGCGGTGCAGTCGCGGCCTGAGGACGGCTGTATAAGCCGCGGCTTTTTATCGACTAAAACTATCCTTATCGGGTCGCGCGGAACGCCGAGACCTATCTCGCATTCGGGGCAGGTAGTGATGAAATTGACAAATGGCTTCAAACTGGAAACGAACTCGCTGTGTATGACGTCACCGTTATAGCGGCAGCGTTCGAATTCGATGCAGCGGCTTAAAATTACTTCGGGCACTGGAAATTTGCTCTTCATACTACCTCGCTTCTATTTAATAATAATTTATTTTGCTATTTTTATGTCTTTTATTTTGCTTTTTATATTTTTATTTTGAGCATCGGTTTCCTTTGCAGAAGATGGTTTCGGCTTGCCCGGCACTCCGGCTTCTGCTTCGGTTTTTGGCCCGGTTACGGTTTTCGTTCCGCTTTCGATTTTCAGAGGCTGCGTCATCGATTTTAGATGCCCGATGATGGCTTCGGCCTCCCTGTCGCCGAGACGTTCTGCGCCGTAGGCGGGCATGTCGCCGGCTGTCGTGCGGTAGCCGCTTCTGATGATCTTTTGGATCCCCGCCTCGTTTTTATTGTATTTCAGCCAGAATTCTTTTCCGGCTAGATTGCCGGCCATTTTTAAATGTGCGTGGTCGAAATGGCACGAATAGCAGCGGCGGTAAAATAGATTTTCGCCTGATTCGATCTTTACTTCCGCGGTTTTTGCCGCGGTTTCGACTTCGGAAGTTCCGCTCCGTTTTTTATCGAGCGCTACCTCGCCCGTGCCGCCCTTTTTAACTTTTTTTGCTTTTTTCGTCTTTATTTTTACTTCGCCGCTGGCCGAAACTTCATCCGTTTCAGAGCTTTCAAGAAGGGTTTCCGCGGTGCCGCCGGCGGCCTCTTCGTCTTCAAATTCATCGATCTCGCCGGGCTGTTCATCGGAGGCCCTGGCGTATTTTTTTCGTTCGGTCTCGATCTCCGCTGTTTTGAAGCGGGATTTCAGGCGGAGCCAGATCTCTTCTGTGCGGCTGAGCTTTTTGGCGGCCTGAATTTTGCCGGCGGGCCTGACGGCTTTCGTTTCGCGCGGGAGCTCCGGAATTAGTTCCGCCTCGACGCTTTCCGAAGGGCGCGGCATAAGGTTTATCTCGTGTGAATCAGTCGCGTCCTTGGCCGTGACTTTTCCGGCTGTCGCAGTTTGGACCTGCGGCAGAGTGTCTTCGGTTATTTTTAGTTCTTCGCCGGCAACGGCGCCGCGGGGCATCGAGATAAAAACGGCAACTGAAAGGCATATAATCGCAATTAATATTTTTATTCTATTCATTTTTACTTTACATATCCTATCTAAATGTAATTTTTAATTTGATATTACAAAGTTTCAATCACAAGGAACCGCCGCCATAATTATCCTATTTGAACTATTATTTGAGATCGTGAAAAGAAACGGGTTGTATATTATATTTTTTTAATATTTGGGTGAGGCGGGGGTCTTTCAGCGCGTTGAATTCTGCTTCGCGCGGCGCGAGAAGGCTCGACAATTTTTTCAATTCGTCGTCGCAGACGCCCGGATGGGTCATATATTCGCATACGGCGTCCGAACCGGCGTATCCGGATATTTCTTTTTCGAAGGTCTCCGCGCAGAGAGAGCCGACTGAATAAGTTCCCAAAAACGTCCGGGGATAGGATAGCGCGGTCGATGCGGCGTATGAATAAAAGCCACCGGTTTTAGCGAGACGGCCTTCGAAACAACGCGCGGCTTTTTCGGGCGGCACTCCCTGGCTCGTAAAAAGTTCGTCCGCCGAAATGTTTTCGGTGAGCCTGACCGCTTTGATCTTATGCTTTTCAAGGCCGCGGCTGACGATCTCAAATATCTGCGGCAGCATGTGGACGTGTTTGTGCGAGTCGGAGTGGGACGGGTAAAACCCCAGTTTATCGCGGAAAGCGCCGATCTGCGCCTCGAATTCGGCCGCTATATGCGACGAAGACAATTCGTTTCTTCCGGTTCTTTCAATCAGTTCGCCGAATTTTAAAAACGACCCGCCGGGTCCCGTGAGCGAGCTTACTTCGACGGCCGGCAAGACGGGACGCCCGCAGGTGAGGTTGAAGTGCAGCCCTATCGAAAACTTTCCGGCGTCCGCGCCCCTCAAAAAATCTTTCAGGAGCGAGGCCGAGCGGCCGCTGATAAGGTTTATCATCACGCTGGTGCTTTTAAGCGGCGTTCCTCGACCAAAAAGCTCTGCTATGGCGGCTGAAACCGCGTCCGTTATGCCGAAATCGTCGGCGTTGAAAATTATCTTCATATAAATCAGTTTATTATATTAGCATTTCATGTTTTTGTCAACCGTTTTTATTTCGCGCGTTTTTTGAACCGGCGAGGCGCTATGAGCGTATAATTCGCCGTCAATCGGTCCTGTTTATTTCGGCTTCGTACTGGCGGTAAATGTCAAGCAGCCTCATAAGCCTGTTGTTGATGGCGGATTTCGATATTTTCGGCTTCGCGAGTTTGGCCAGCTCGCTCAGCGAAAGGTGAGGGTTAGCCATTCTCAGGCGCGCCATTTCGACGAGCGCTGGAGTGAGTTTATGGGCGAAGTTCGATTTCAGAAGGCTTCTGATCATGGAGATCTGTTCGGCGGCTATATTGGCCGTGCGCTGGATGTTGGCGGTTTCAAAATTAACGCCCCGGTTGGTGTTGTTTTTGATCTCCTTTATTATCTTGATGTTCTCGAGCTCGAAATAACTGTCGGTCACGCCGAGGAATGCGAGCAGCCGCTCGAAATTCTCGAACGATTTCGAATACAGCAGTATAACGTCGCTGTTTTTAAGAATGTGCGTTTTTAGTTTGCAGTTGATATTCTTCGCGAGTATATTGCGGACGATATTGGCCATCAGCGGCTCTTTCATCCTGATCTCGAAGTGATAGTTCTTCAGCGGATTTTGAAAGTAAGCGCAGGTGACGACAATGCTTTTAATAAAAGCACTCTGGCAGCAAGGGTTTTCGAGGTGCGCCAGGATGTTTTCCGGCGGCGGCGACGCGGCGAATAGCTCCGTTCTGAGCGAGAGTTCCTTTAAAATTACGCCGAGTTTTTTCTCTTCGTCGATCACGCACTGAAAGTAGTCTCCGCCGGAGAGGTTGTCGCGCACCTTGTAGATGTAGGCGAAAGATATGTCCGCGAGTTTTTTCAGGAGGCGTCCGACCTTGCCCACGTAGCCCATCGAGGGCAGCCTCAGAACGAGCGTGACGGATCCGCCTTCGCTGACGATCGATGCGCTGTTCTTTAATATGTTATATAAAAAGACTTGCTGACAGCAGGTTTTTTTTATCGGCTGCTTGATGAGTTCGTCCTTTATTTTCGAAGAGAAACTAATGCAGTCCGGCACCGGCGGTTACGCTCCCGTCATGAGATTATTTTGGCGATATCCGAAACGTGCCCGGGATTCATTTTCTTGAACAGGGAATCTATGAAGATCTGAGAGCTGTTATGGCCCTGCCGTTTCAGTCGTTCGTTCATGATCGCCACTTCGATGATGATGGAGATGTTGCGGCCTTCCTGTACCGGCACGGTTATTTTTCTGAGTTTAATGCCCATTACGTCGAGCCGGTCGAGGCTCAGGCCGAGCCTGTCGAAATGGTGTTTGTGCTGCTCGCTCGAAGGTATCAGGTCGATGACGATATCGACCTCTTTTTCCTGTATGGTGGCCGCTGAGCCGAAAAGTGCCTGAACGTCGATGATGCCGAGTCCGCGGACCTCGATGTGGTATTTCAGCAGCGGGTCGGAATAGCCGTAAATATCTTTTCCGATGCGCCTGAGCGTGACCACGTCGTCGCATACCAGGCAGTGGCCGCGCCTGACGAGTTCCAGCGCCGTTTCGCTCTTTCCGGTGCCCGACTCGCCCCTTATCAGCACGCCCATGTTGTAAATTTCAAGCAGCGTTCCGTGCATGATTTTTTTGGGCGCGAATTTGGTCTCGAGATAATTTGAAAGCGATACCAGAAAGCGGTTGCAGTGGTCGTCGGTGTAAAGGACGGGTATGGAAAAACTGTCGGCGACGCTGATCAGATCGTCGAAACGCTTGACGGAATCGGTTAATATTATGCACGGCACGTGATATAGAAAAAGTTCGTGAAGGCGCATGAAGCGAAGATCGTAGGAAATATTTTCCAGATAGCTGATCTCGTTTTTGCCGAAGATCATTATGCGGTCGAAAGTGAGGTTTTTGTAATAGCCGGCGAGTTCGAGACCGGGTTTGGTGACCTCGGCGGAAACTATCGTGCCGTCAAGGTGCTGACCGCCCGATACGACCGTAAGTTTCAGGTCCTCGGCGAGAGTTTTTATGCTGATCTCGTCCCTGGTTTCCTGTTTTGATTCGTTTTTTTTGTTCGTCATCTGAGTGTAACCGTCCCGGTATTAATTAAAGCGGGTGCCGCCCCGAGGGCCGAACCGCCTCCCTGAATTTTTTATTTGCGGGCGGGCGGGCGGCCTTCACTTTCAGTTTTGGATGCCCCGCCTTTGCTTTCAGTTTCGGGCACCTCGCTGAAGTGTGTGGCCATGTTGCGGCCGTTCTCCTTCGAGTGGTACATCGCCGAATCGGCCTTTAAAATCAGGTCTTTCTTTTCCGTTGAATTTATAGGATAGGTCGATATTCCCAGGCTCAAGGTGATCTTGAGCGATTTTCCGTTCGGCCCCGCAAGCTCGGCGTTTTCGACCGCGATGCGTATGCGTTCGGCCATCCGCTTGGCGTCCTCTAATCCTGTCTGGGGCGCGATTATAGCGAATTCCTCGCCGCCGTAACGGCAGGCAATGTCGACCTCGTTGCGGATGGTTTCGCGGATTATGTCGGCCACCTTGATCAATACCATGTCGCCGACCTGATGGCCGTACGTGTCGTTGAATTTCTTGAAGTGGTCGATATCGGTCATTACGAGTGACAGCGGGGCGCTGTAACGCTTCGAGCGTTTGATCTCCTCGTCGAGCCTAATCTGGAAAAAGCGGTGTATATATAATCTGGTCATGCCGTCTGTTATCGAAAGTTCATACAGTCTGGCGTTTTCGATCGTCATGGCTGCCTGGGTGCAAAGCGAAGCCGCAAGGGCCTTGTCGTCGTCGTTGAAGCCCTCGCCGCCTTTTTTGTTGACGATGTTGATGACGCCGATGGCCTCGTCTTTGGTCTTCATGGGCACGCACATCATGTTGCGCGTCACATTGTCGGTGTTGTGCGTCGACTGCGTGCGCACGAAACTGCTGTCGCTCTGTATGTCGTTGGAAATTATCGTATTGCCGGTGCTGAACGCCTGGCCGGCCTTTCCTTCGCCGGGGGCGAATTTGACGCGCCGCTCGAACTTGCCCGGGTAGCCGACGGCCATTTCGCACGATATCAGGCATTCTTCGGCGTTATAGAGCATTATGGAGCCCTTTTCGGCGTTGAGCGCGTCTATCATCTTTGTGAGTATTATGGTAAGAAGCTGATCTTTGTTGTTCAAAAAGTTCATCGACTGCGACACTTCGTAAAGCGTTGTCACTTCGAACATTTTGCGCTTGAGGCTTTCGTTGTACCTGTCGAGCTTGTCGCCCATTTTATTGAACGCCGTGGCCAGCTCGCCTATCTCGTCGGAGCGCTCGATATTCACTTTCTGCTTGAAATCGCCTTCGGAGGTGATATGCGCGATCTTCGCGAATTCTTTAAGGGGCGCGGCTATGTTCGACGAGAGCAGATAACCGGACATGGTCGCCAGCAGAAGCGATATCGCCATTATTATATAAAGGTTGTTGATGACGTACATGCTCGCCATCGCGAACAGCTCGCGCGGGACGATTACGCACATATAGCCGCGGAAACTTTTGTCCTGGTCGAGTATTTTCGAGTACACGTTCATGGTGTGCTCGCTCAGAAATTTTTCGGAAGTTCTGTATGACGTTTCTTTTTCAAGGGCGGCGACGGCCTCGGGGCTTATTTTAACGCCGGTAGTGCGTTTGCCGGCCGGGTCGAACCGCGTGGAAAGTACCGCTATATTTTCGTCGTAAATGGTGACGTCAATGTTGGTTATGTCTTTTATCGCGTCTATGGAATCGTTTGGGATAGGCACGCAGACCGAGATGATAAAACTGGATGACGAGCGGAGGTTTTCGAGAGTCTTTATGACGCATCTGAAATAAGCCTTCTGTTCGCCTGCGAAAACGATGGACGAATGGTTGCGGCCGCGCGCAACTCTTCCGAGTATCTCGGCGGAGGGCGTCAGCGCCGGGCTGAACTTGGTCTTATGGACGCTGGTGAAAACCTCGTATGAATCGGCGCCGTGCGAATCGTTCGGAGCGGCCGCAGCGGAATTTTTGCGCGAATATACGTCGATGAAACTGTAGTTCAGTTTGGATTCCCAGTTCTTAATAACAGCCGTGATCTCGCCGGCTTCGCCTTTTTCAAGCGCGGAACGGAATTTTTCGGTTTCGGCGAGAAGGTTCAGCTGAAGCTGTATCGTATTCAGCGAGCGGTAAAAAAAGCGGTTGACGATCTTCGTTGTAAAAGCGAGCTGGCCGTCTATTTCCCTTTCGGAACGCTCGGCCAGATCGGAAGAGACCAGATAGACCGAAAGCAGCATGGGTATTATCAGTACCACGGCGAAGTTAAGTATTATTTTATGGGAAAGCTTAAGGTTCATTTTACGCCCGTCCTTATGATACGCCCTTCGATCACGGGCCTGAGTATTTTATCTTCGCGTATGAAACGCATCGAGGTTTCGCGAAGATTATCGAAGCATTCTATTATCGCGCAGTTTTTCAGCTGCGGATAACCGCCCTGGCCCGACGATAAAAAACTGTTGGTGGCCACGCGGTAATTTCTGTTCAATTCGATCTCACGGCTGGCTATGGTAAAATTAGTTATCACGCTCGAAGTTTTGTCGGGAGACTGAGCCAGGTTCGGATCGTATGAATACGCGCCGCCTGCGATCTGCAAAAGCCCGCGTTCCCGCCGGCAGGTCGTGTCGATAACGTCGTGGAGGACATGGCCCGGCACTTCGATGAGCACGATGTCGTTGTCGAAAGGCAGGGCGTTGTAAAAATCGCCGACGGTAACGTCGCCCGCGTCTATATCGGCCCTGAAGGAACCCGCGTTTTGCAGCGCGATCTCGGCGGAGGCCGCTCTGAGCATGTAATCGGCTATCAAATTTCCGAAATTGGTTTCTTCGTTGAAAGGCCTTTTCAGGTCGACTTCGGCCTCGCCGATCACCTGGTTCATTATAGCGTCGAGCTTGCGCAGATAATCGGCTATGACCCTGGCGCAGTCGCCGTCCGGCTCCACCTGGTTGACCACGACCGGCACGACCTCGGCGCAAAAGTCGAAGGGTTTATAGGTTTCGCTGTCGAAAAGGATCTCTATTTTAGTGAGCTGCGCCCCCTTCGCGAATCCGTTAAGGGCCACCAGCGTGGTTTCACCGGCTTTTCTGACGCCGGTCATCTGATTGGTGAAATCGAGCCCGACGACCATGTTTATTCCGCTTTTGACCAGAAGGTCGAGAAGCGCTTTGTCTTTTTCGTAGTCGAGCTGGGTGAGCGCGACGGTGAAGTCTGCGCCGCTTTCGGCGGCCTTTTTCTTGAACAGCTCTATCGTTTCGGTTTCGCCCTTCATGGCGATTTCAGAAACGTTTTTGATGGTCGAGTCGGTGAGTGTTTCCGGAGGAGTTATTCCGAGGACGGCTATTTTGAATCCGTCGTTATTGACATCGAAGACCGCCTCGTCCCTGAATTCGCCGAATGGTTCGCCGTTCTTTTTATTTCGAACGTTAGCTGCGAGGATCGGAAAATTGGCTTCCGCCGCGCGCGCCTTTAAAACTTCGAAGCCGTAGTCGAACTCGCGGTTGCCGAGCAGCATCGCGGAAACTCCCATTAAATTCATCGTATCGACGACTGCGCGGCACTGCGAATAATAACTGTGGGCGGTACCGGGGAAGTCGTCGCCGCAGTCGAGCAGATAAAACGCGGACCTGTTTTTTTGCGCTTTTTTTCTCAGCTCCGATATTTTAGAGATCAAAAAAGGCATACCGCCGACCATCATTCCGCGGTAAGGTTCACCGCTGGCTTTATAGGAAACTATATTTCCCTGAAGTATGCCGCTTACGACGAAAGTGACCTTCGTCGTCTTCGCTATATCTATGAACGAATACGAGATTATGAAAAGCATGACGAACACAAAATAAAAAATAGATTTGAGTAACTTTTTCATGGCAGTAATGATTATATTAAAAATGCGCGGGTTTGTCAATAATTAAAAATAGCCGCGGTTTAAAATAACTATTGACTAAAAAAGACAATAATGTTAAGATAATATGCTGATTTTAACGTCAGGCGAAGCGCCGGCGTCGGCCGAAAAGCCGTCTTCGCCTTTTATCTGGATCAATTATGAAAAAAACGCGAAACATAGTAACATATGGCGCCAATAATGCCCGATCTGTAAACAGGTTCAGGGCTCCGTATGCGCTTGCGCTTCTGTGCGCGCTTCTATTGGTGTTTTCGCCTGGATGCACGGGGTCGAAATTGCCCGATGACGGAGCTTCTTCGAGTCTGGCCATGAAAGCGGCCGACTCGGGTCTCATAAAAAAGGAATTTATAGAATCAAAGCTGATAACGGCTCTCGAATCTAAAAGCCCCGAAAAAATAAAGGCGCTTTTCGACCGCTCTCTGGTACGGGCGGCCCATTGGAAAAGCCTTATAGACCTTGCTTGCTCGCTTAACGAGAGCCGCGTCGAGGCAGGCGGCCTGCAGGCTTCGACGTATCAGGCGTCTGACGGCGGCATGATAAGCGACATTTCTTTCGATTATAAACTCTACGGTTTTACGGGCCTCGAATACGACCTTTTTGTAAAGGAAGGCCGGATGGTGTTCAGCCTTAAAACATCCGACGGCGGCGGAGAAACTTCGCAGAAAATAATATCCGACGAATTCGCCGGCCATTATCATCTGAAAGGGCGTGTCATAAACGAAAAATTGAATCCGGTCCGCGGCGCCGCGGTCACGCTCGAAACCGAAAAGCATAATTTTTCCTGCACCACCGACGATAACGGCGAATTCAGCCTCGAATTCATCGACGCCGGAACTTTTACCGTCAGATTCGATAAAACCGGTTATAAACCTTCCGAAAAAAAAATAGCGGACATAAAAAAAGGCGAATATTCTCGGGCCGCCGACATGACGCTGGAACGCCTGTCCTCCGCGTCGCCGGGGATCTCGCCTGACGAAGACATCGACGCCGGCGGAAACGAACTGCAATGCATCCTGATGCCGGGCAGCGAAACGCGCAACAACAGGCTTGCGGCCGCCGCTTCGAACAAGTCTGTCAAGCTGAGCTGGCCCGACCTCAAATTGAGCGCTCAAAAACAATATTCATACAAAATCTTTCGCAGGAGTCCGTCCGACGAAAATTTCAAATTGATATCCACCGCGGCAGACGCCGATAATTACACCGACGATGGTCTCGTGAACGCCTGCGTTTATATTTACAGGGTCGAGGCGTTCGTTTCCGACGGCCCCTCTCAGGCGGCCGCGATCGTGTTCGGGCCCGTGGCGGCCGTTCCGGCTTCGCTTAAACTTGCCGTCGAATTCGAGGATATATTTTCCGGATCACTTAAATGGGCCGGAGTTAAGCCGCGCGTGATCGCAGCCAAGCCGTTTTCGGGCGGCCGCTATATCTCTTTCGATCCCTTCGAAACGTTCTCGCTGTCGTTCCTGACGCCCCGTAAAATTAAAAACGGTTACTACAAGGCTTTTTTATATGTGCAGCGCGCCAGGTCCGATTCGGCCCTCAAGATCGAAATAAAGCAGTTCGGCGATCCCGAAGAGAGCAAGTCCTTCTACCGCGGCGAGGTCAGCCTGAAAACTACCGGCCCGAAAGCGAAACGCGATGTCATCGAGCTGGGCGAAATGCTCATAGAGCCTAAAAACTGGAAAAACGAACCCATAAGCGAAGACCACTGCGAGATGTCGATAAAGATAAGCAGGACCGAAGATCCCGCAAACGATTCAGGGAGCGCCGAAAAAAGCGTCGGCGAAAACCGTGTGGCGCTCGACGTTATCGAGTTCGTCAAGATAGACTGACAAGCCGCGGCCAAAAATTCAGGGTGATTTGTTAATGTATGAAATATCAGCGAAATTCTCCATTTCATCGGCGCATTTTTTATCCGATTACGAGGGTAAATGCCGGAGCCTTCACGGCCACAACTGGAAGATCACCGTGTATCTCGAGGGCGCAGAACTCGACAACCTCGGAATGCTCGTCGATTTTAACGTCCTTAAAAAATATTTCAAGATCATCGAGGGCGAACTCGACCACCGCAGCCTTAACGAACACGAATATTTCAGCCGGAAAAATCCGACCGCCGAAAATATCAGCGAATATATATTCAACCGGATGGCGGCTCTTCTTGAGGCCGACAATATCGACAGCGCAGAGGTCAGTAAAGTTTCGGTTTATGAAACCGAAAACTGCGAAGCCGTTTATTACAAATAAAAAACAATTATGAATAATTACCAGTTATCTGAAAAATTCAGCGAAATGGGCGTGATGTGCGAGTATGCAGGCGGCAGCGTTTTCCGCGCCCGGGCGTTTTCGAAGGCGGCCGAGATTCTCGCGTCGCTCGAAACTGAATTATACGAGCAGGAAGCCGGGTTCGAAATAGAGGGCATCGGACGCGGCGTTAAAGACATCATAATCGATTTTTTGACGGCCGGCAGATCCAAAGCGTATGATGAGCTCAAACAAAGCGTGCCCGAGGATATTTTTTCTATGCTCGCTATTTCCGGGATCGGTGTCAAAAAACTGAAGGCCCTTTGCGAAGCACTGGGCGTGCAAAGGCTCGACCAGCTTCTGGCGAAGGCTGAAAACGGCGAGGTGAGGCTCGTGAAGGGCTTCAGCGCCGCCGGCGAAGCGAACATAATCCAGGAAATAGCCAGGATCAAATCCGAGAGGCATTCGAAACTTTTTTTCGCCGCTGAAAGGCTTTTTGGCGAGATATCCCGTGAAATTAGCCGTCTGGAAGGAATAGCCGATATTTCTCCCGCGGGCGAATTTGCAAGAAAACTTCCCGTGGTCAATAAACTATCCTGCACGGTCGTTTACCGCTCGGAGATCAGCTGCGAAGAAATATCCGCCCGTATAATCGACGCGCTTAACATCGCGGGATGCGATATATTCGTTTGCGGCGATATCTCGCTGCTAAAGGTCCCCGGTTTTTATTCGGATTTCCCCGCCGAATTTTTCCTGGTAAGGCAGTGTGCGGCGTCGGAGAACATAAAAAAACTGCTCGCCTTTTCTTTTGAATATCTTGAACATGGAGCTAAGAAAGTGGGTCCGCCGGGCGGCATAACCGCGAAAAACGAAACCGAATATAAGCTGAGAGTGATATTGTTTCTGGCGGAGAATTTCGAGTTCATGGATTTCGTCAAAGTTTCGCCGGAGCATTCCGAGCTGGCCTGGAAAAACATGCAGCCCGAAAGTTTCCGGAACCTGAAATTGTTCACGACCGATAAGATCAAAGGCGTATTTCACGTTCATTCTAATTACTCCGACGGCGGCGACTCTCTTGAAACCATAGTTTTCAAGGCTAAAGAAATGGGCCTGTCATATATAGGTATAACCGACCATTCCAAAAGCTCCGCCTACGCGGGCGGTCTGAGTGCCGAAAGGCTTTTCCGGCAGTGCGCCGAGATAGAAGAGCTCAACGCTAAATACGCTCCTTTCAGAATTTTTAAAGGTATCGAGTGCGACATATTAAAGGACGGGACGCTCGACTTTCCTGACGAGGTCCTTAAAACTCTTGATTTCGTGATAATTTCGGTGCACTCGCACTTCAAGATGGCTCCGCCCGAGATGAGCGAGCGCATCCGCCGCGCGGTCTCGAACCCCTTCGTCACCATGCTCGGGCACATGACCGGGCGCCTTCTTACTAAAAGAAAAGGCTACGTAGTTTATGAAGAAGTGATATTCGAGGCGGCTCGGAAAAACAATGTCATAATCGAACTCAACTCGAATCCTTACAGGATGGATATCGATTACAGGCATTTTGCCAGGCTGAGCGAACTCGGAATAATGATCTCGATAAACCCCGACTCGCATTCGATCGCCGACGCGATGCCGTGCGTGAAATTCGGCGTCAACGCGGTTAACCTCGGCGCGATGCCCGAAAGCGGGATATTCAACGTGAAAAGCGCCGCAGAGATAGAGACGTTCTTCGACTTCAAAAAGGAAACCGCGGCGGAGAAAGCTCGCGGCGGCATTTCTTAATAATCCCGGCACGGCCGGTTCATATTGTTATAATCTAAAAAAATAAAGAAACGGCGGTATTTAATGGAAACCGGAAAAGCATTAGAAATTTTGAATATACTTAAAAAAGAATATCCCGACATACCCAAAAGTTTCCTCGAATTCAAAAATTCGTACGAACTTCTTATATCGGTCATTCTTTCGGCGCAGTGCACCGATAAGATGGTCAACATAGTCACTCCGAAGCTCTTCGCCGTGTTTCCCGACGCGAAGTCTCTTGCCGCAGGCGATCTCGATGAAATAATGGCGATAATCAAGCCCACCGGTTTTTTTCAGAACAAGGCGAAGAGCATTAAGAACTGCGCGCGCGATCTGGTCGAAAAATTCGGCTCGAAGGTCCCCGAAACCGTCGATGAGATGGTCACGCTTCCCGGCGTTGGCAGAAAAACCGCGAACGTCGTAACCCAGATCGCCTTCGACAGGACCGAAGGCGTCGTCATAGATACACATGTCAAAAGGCTTTCGAACCGGATAGGTTTTTCGAAACATGAAGACGTCGATAAAATAGAAAAAGATCTGATGGAGCTTTTTCCTCAAAAAGTATGGAAGCCGCTCACTTTTTACATCATACTTCACGGCCGCGCGGTGTGCGACGCGCGCAAACCCGACTGCGAAAACTGCGTATTGTCGCCGCTGTGCGATTACTATGCTCAATATAAAGGGGCGCCGCTGAAATCGGCCCAGGCAGCAAAGACGGCGTTGAAGGCTAAAAAGCCCGCGCCTAAGTCGCCGCCGGTTAAAAAGCCGGCCGCGCAGGCATCCGCTAAAAAAAACGTTTCCGCGAAAAAGAAAGTTGGTAAATAAAATGGCCATAGCAAAGCCTCTTATAATTATCGACGGCTGCAACGCCCTGAATCTCATGAAATCTTTCGCAGGCGAAACGGGCAAAAGTTTCCAGTCCGACTGCTCTAAACTGATCTCGTTGATACAGAATTTTTCATATCAGTCTTCGCGACGCTACATTATCGTATTCGACGGATTCAGCGCCGCCGGGCGCAATCAGAATTTCGGCGAGAACGTTTCGGTTATTTATTCGGGCAAGAAGATAGCCGATCTGGTTATTGAAAAGATGACGCTCGAACGCAACGCCAAACTTATAGAGGTCGTCACATCCGACAACGAGGTCGCGGCGGTCTGCCGCAACCACGGCGCTAAAGTGATGAAAGTACCCGATTTCGAGCGCCAGATCGAATTTTACGGCGGCCAGCTGGACCGCCACATGGTAACGCAAAAAGGCGGCAAAGCCGCGGCTCCCGCGAATCCGCTGAGCGACAACCTCGACGGCGACAGCGCCAAAAAACTCGCGGATCTTTCCGTAGAGCTTCAGAAGCGCGAAATGGAAGCCAGGACCGCGAAAGAGGCTGAGACTCGAAAAACTAAGGAACTCAAAGAAAAGGCTTCGAAAGATGCCGCGGCGAAGAAATCCGCGCCCGCCGGCGGATCTAAAACTGTCATCAGCGACGCCGACGCGGATCTTTTCACCGAAATGTTCGCCGGCGCGAAAAGGGTCGTGTCGAAAAAATACGCCGATGACGGCTCGCAGCAGGCCAAATCAGGAAAAACTTCAAAAAAAATCGCGGGCAAAGACGCCCCGAAAGACGAAAAGCAGTCCCGTGACGCGGGCGATGAATTCGACTGGACGAAGCACATCGACGACAGCTTTAAAGGCGGTAAAACCAAGAGATAACATTATTTATGATTATGAAAAAAAAGATACTGCTGGTGAATCCGGCGACTAAAAAAGACCGCGCCGAGAGCCCCGGCCAATATAAGGGTTCCGATATATTTCGTTATCCTAAATTAGGCGCGCTGGCCATCGCCGGCGTCACCCCGCCCGGCTATGAAGTGGAGATAGCGGATGAAACCGTCGATATCATCGATTTCGACGGGCGTTATGACATCGTCGGAGTGTCCGCCGTCACCGCGCTCGCCAACCGCGCCTATGAGATAGCTGCC
>Ga0209212_1005025_pt1 | contig 16017 bp, 17 predicted proteins | sample RifGroC2_FD_183996 | JGI IMG/M metagenome (GOLD analysis project Ga0209212, IMG submission 183996) | Groundwater microbial communities from Rifle, Colorado, USA - Groundwater C2 (SPAdes) (version 2) | ecosystem: Environmental > Aquatic > Deep subsurface > Groundwater | place: Rifle, Colorado...
CGGCACCGGAAGGTGGGGGGCCTGGAGGCGATCGAGGTGGTGAAGTCCCGCTCGCTGACGGTCGGGGGGGACGTGATCGAGGTCTTCAAGGGAAACCACAGCGAGCAGGTCACGGGGGACTATTACGCCAGGGCGAAGAACGTGGTGATCGAGGGGACGAAGGGGCTGACCCTAAAGGTGGGCGGGAACTTCATCACCGTCGACACGTCGGGCGTGACCATCAAGGGGACCAAGGTGGACATCAACCCTCCCGCCGGCTCGGGGCTCATGGGGTCCGCCTCGGGCGCAGTGCCCGTATCCGCTCCCCTCGTCGCGGCGGTGGCCGCCAACGCGGTCGCAGGGAAGGACAAGACGTACTCCGCCGCCGAGACGCATAACGAAGCGTCGGAAGAGGCGCAACAGGAGAAGAGCTGGATCGAGATCAAGCTCGTCGACGAAAACAACGACCCCGTCCCCGGGGAGCGCTACCGGATCGAAATGCCGGACGGCAAGATCGCGGAGGGGTCGCTCGACCAGAACGGCTACGCCAAGGTGAACCGGATCAAGCCGGGGACGTGCAAGGTGACGTTCCCAAAGCTCGACACGGCAGCGTGGGAGAAGGCCTGACGAACTCGGCTCGCCGAGGCTACCGGCCAACTGCCGATTGGCGGTTCAAGAGCCCACGCCATGCGGTGGACTTGCGGGCGCGCTGAATTTCGGCATCGCGCGCCGGCACGGGCATTCGTGAGAACCGGCGCATGCGGAGCAGGAAGGGTTCGCTATCCGGGTCCGTGACGGTGAGGCGGCTCATCAGGATATAGGCCTCGTCGCAGACGCGTCGGGACGGGTCGCGCTCTTCGGCGCCGGGCATGGAGGGCAGCGGCGCGGGCTGCTTGTTGGTGAGCTGGCGGTCGAGCATGACGGCGGCGGATTTGCGCAGGTCACCGATCGTTTCGACCACCATGGTCATGCGCCAGACCTGCTCATCGGGATCCAGTTTGGCGTTGGCTTTCAGGAGCGGATCGAGAGCGGCCTCCTCCATTTCATTAAGAACCGTACGGGCGTGTTGCCGCACAGTGGGATCGCCGGTCTGCCAGGCTGTCGCAGCCGCGGCGGCGGGCGCGCGGGACTCCTTGAGGAGATCGGCGCCCAACGACTGGGCGCGGCCGGGCGAAGGGAGTTGCCGGATCCGTTGCATTACGTCCGGTTCCGCCGCGGCGATCCGCGCGATCGGCAGGAGCGCGATCCACGCGAGCGGCAGGAGAGCGATCCACTTGCCTGCGATCGACATGAAGACCTCCCGAGGATCAGATCAGGCGATAACGCGCTCCCACGGCGCGGAGCGAGCGGTTGGCCCGCTGGACGGCCCATTCCAGGCTCGGCCCCCAAGGGGAAAAGGCGTTCCACCGGTTGTACGAAATTACAGCGTGCACCCACGGTCCCAGGGCGTGCGGATAGGAGAGGTTGCTTGTCCAATAGGCGTAGCGTTCGTTGCCGGAACGTCGCCAGTTTGCGATGCGCCGCACTACCGGGTAATTGTGGGTGAACGTGGTGCACCCGAGGTGGGTGAATACGCGGCACTTCATCTGGGTATTGTCGGGATCGCCGGCATCGTGAAGCAATCCGAAATCGGATGAAGCGCTGGGGGGAGGAGATCTAAAGGTGTTCCGCCAGCCGGCGTGGTGGACGATTGCCGGACCATCCGACGAAGGGTAGTACCAATACTTGTCACCGTCATGGTGGTCGCGCAATTGAGAGACGAGTCCCGGATAGATCCGGTCCGGCGTCCTGGCGCGCAGGCCGGAGAGATGGCCGCGCAGGTCGGGATCACAATCGGCCCTGGCCGGCCGGCCTTCCGACTCCTTGACCGGGTTGGCGGTGTAGCCGTGTGAGATGACCTCGCTGGCCTCGACCCCGATATACGGGTAGCCCATGCGGAAGATGCCGCTGTCGTCGTTGGACCCCTCTTCCCAATCCTCGGTCTTGAACAGCGTGGCACGAGGAGGACCGGTCGGCGTCGCAGGCGGGAGACGGACGATCCCGCGCGCGCCGAAGCAGGGACCGCGTCCGTATCGGGCGTGCCCCATGTAGATGACGTGCAGTTCGGGGGTTTTCAGCCAGTTGATGAAGGTCTGCTTGCTGGTGGTTTCTTCGATGATGAAACGAACGCCCTGCAGGTGATTGACGTACTCGTTGTCGCCGACCTTTTCCAGGTTGTCCGAAAGCTCCAGGTGATCGTTCAGGTATTTCTGCGGTGTAAAATCCAGGGATTCGTCCGGATGGAACTGTATGCCGTAAGCGACCTTGAGCTGCCTGATTTCATAGATCGGACCGAGCGCGGTAAAGCCGTCCGAACTTTGCGGCCCGCGGATGGCGCCGACGCCGCCGATCATGATTCGGCCTCGAAGGTGGAGCGGAACACCCGCGACATTTGGAAATCCTCGACGAGGGTGTCGCGTTCGTGAGGCGGCAAGTCGAAGAAGGCGGCCGGGGAACTCTCCACGTGCAGAATGCGATGCAGCAGGATGAATGCCAGGTCGCAGACGCGCGCTCCGGGAGGCGTTGAATCGGGAGCTCCTTCCGGTCCAGGGGGAAAGGTGCGGCGGCTGGCGAGGAGATCCCTGAGCACCGAAGCGGCGCGGAGCCGGAAGTCGACCAGTTCATCGGCCATGATCCGCAAGGTCCACAATTCGCTGTCCAGGTCCGGCATGGGTTCGGTCTCGGACAGCGGGACGAGCGAAAGCCCGCGGAGGTCGGCGAGAACGTTCTTCGCCTTCAAGCGGTCGCCCGGATCCGAGGAGGAGAGGTAACGCTTGACCACCAGGTGCGCCGGATAGTGCGCCTCCTCGACCAACTCGTGGGCGAGGGCAGCCGCCTCGGGGGATCCCGGGACCGATTGGAGAAGACGTTGTGAGAAATCGGTAGTGTTCATCGCAGTGCGTCTCTTTCCCGGGGGCTGGCCGCTAGCAGCCGTGCATCTGCTTCAGCTTCCGGCGGGTGGTGTCGTCGAGTCGACCGGTGGCGTCGAGTTTCATCTCTTTCTGGAAAGCGCGCAGGGCGGCTTTGGTGACCTCTCCCATGGTTCCCTGCTCGGGGCCGCAAGGATAGCCGAGGTTTGCGAGGCGCTGCTGGACACCCGAAATTTCTTCAATGGGGTCGATGGAGCCCAGAGGAAGGGTGTACTCGTCGGTTTTTGAGCCTTCGCTGACCGATAATTTCAGTTCCTGGGTTTTTGGTAGCACCGGAATGGTGATATAGCCGTCGCCATCGCTCTGTCCGCTGGAGATCACGCCGTCCGCATCGGCGGTGAATTGCACGTTGGCGCGGGGCCGGCGTTTCATGTCGAGCAAACGGAGGCGCACCTGTGCCGGAGGCGACTTCTTGACGAACTTGGCCAACTGATCGGTGGGCGCCGTCTCGAACCGCGGAGTCTTATCGGGAATGACGGCGATATCGCCGGGGAACAGGATGTTCGGATCTTTGCGAAGCTGCTTCAGGTCGGCATTATCCGGGTGGTTCCAGATGGTTTCCCACTTGAACCCGAATTTTTCGGCGATGCTCATGATGCAATCGCCCTGCTTTACTGAGTAGTTCAGGGGCACGAATCATTTCTCCTCTTCGTCGACGTCTCCCAGGAAACGGGTGAAGGAACTTGTCTGCAACCAGGATTCGATCTCGTGGTTCTTGCCGGTATCCGGCAGCGAGAGAAAATGGCGCGACTCCATCAGGTGCTGCAGAAATGATTCGGGATTCAGGATTCGCCGCAGCGCGACATAAGCCTCATCGCAAACGCGGTACGGCGGCCCGACTTCTTCGAGATAGCGCATCTCCGGGGGTTGCGGAACCATGCGGGTGTCGCTCAGGGCGGCCCTCAGACGGCCGGTGGCGGCGGTTTCGGCGAAGGCGACTCCCTTGGCCAGCTCGAACAGGAGCCACGTGTCGAGGACCGGATCCTGCGCGGCGATGGTTCCGGCCAGCGTTTCCACGGCAGTCTCGCCAAGCCGGGCGATCAGGGAAAGAGCGCGAAATGCGTCGGGGGTGGGGGCTGTCGCATAGCGCACGGCGGTGTTCTGGACCTCGCGCACGTCTTTCACGTACTCCTCGACGAGGGCCGTGGTTTCCGCTTCCTGGCGGGGACTCAATGCGGCCAGGCGCTGCTCGAAGATCTCCCGGATCATTTCACCCCTCGATGGCGGCGGTTTCGGACTTCAATGATGAAAGAATATCCGAGCGATGAATCGACGTCGAGTTTATTTTCCGGGTCGCCCGTGGGTGTCCGCATCGGTGGCGATCCGGGGTGCGTCTCGCGGAAGTGGAAGGAAATCCGCCCGGACAAGATCCTCGGGGGGAGGGAAATATCCTGTTATAGTCATATGAAAAATGGAGGGGGCGCGAGTGGCGGTAGACCACACCGTAGAACAGGGCGAGTCCGTGATGTCGATCGCGGAGGAGAACGGTTTCCTCTGTGAGACGCTCTGGAACCATCCGAAGAACGCCGCTCTCAAGGCGAAGCGGGGCGATCCCGACGTCCTGATGCCCGGCGACGCCCTCCACATCCCCGACCGGGGGGAGAAGAAGGAGAGCGCGGGCCTCGAACAGTGCCACAATTTCAAGCGGAAAGGGATCCCGGCCGTCGTCCGCGTCGTGCTCCGGAAGCCGAAGGAGAAGCCGGACGGGAAGGTCGAGCAGAAGGCGACCGACCCATCCGAGTACGAGGAGCCGGAGCCCGAGGCTGCCGATGACGAGCCGATGGCGGATGTTCCCTACAAGGTGTACGCCGACGGGAAGCTCGTGAAGGAAGGGAAGACGGGGGGAGACGGAAAGATCGAGGCGAGAATCCCCCCGGCTGCCGGGGGTGCATGGGTCGTTCTCGATCCGGGAAAGGCGAAGGAGCGGACGGTCAACCTCGGCCTCAGGGCGATGGACCCGATCGAGGAAGTATCCGGGGTCTGCAAGCGCCTGAACAACCTGGGATACGCCTGTCCGGTAGAGAATGAGAAGATCACACCGGCCGTCGCGGACGCACTCCGGGCCTTCCAGCGGAAGAACGGCCTCGAGCCGACGGGCGAGGCGGACGGCAATACCCGCGATCTTCTCAAGAAGGCGCACGGAAGCTGACGCGATGGCGGCGACGGCAATCCTCGTGCAGGTCGTCACGGTCGATGTTCTCGACGAGGCGAACTTCAGCGAGTGGAGCTTCAAGGCGAACGTCCGCCGGCTCCCGTCGGGCACTACGAAGGCTTTCGGGAAGCCGGGCGACGTTTGGGAGGCGAACCAGGGAGACACCCTCGACCTCTCGGGATGGGACGCGGCCGTCGTCATCCAGCCGAGCGACCGCAAGGTCGAGGTCAACCTCAAGGGGTCCGAGAAGAAGGGGCTCTTCGGAAAGGACCTCGGCTCGGTGAAGGTGACGCTCAATACCCCCATCTACCACGGGTACGATCTGACGCTGGTGTCGAGCAAGAAGCTCTTCGCGGCGCGCATCAAGGTCTCCATCACGGCGGAGGACACCGCGACCCTCCCGGGGAGCATCTCGACGGTCACGTCCGCTCCGGGCTCCAGTTCCTACAGCACGATCCATGACGGAGTGCTGGAAAAAAAGATGGTGCACATCTGCCCCGTCATCCCGGTCCCCTGGACCACGGGTATCCCCCCGATCGCGAAAGGGGTCGAAACCCTACCCGCAACGGACCAGGAAAATCTGGCGGTCGCGGCGGGAACCACCAAGCTCAACGCCCTCGTCAACCCCTCCCTCATCCCCGCCATAGATCCCGGCGACCCGGAGTTCGACAACCTCTGCGCTCGGATCTACATCACGCAGTACCGTCCGAAGACGCTCGACCTGAACAAGCTGGTCTGGGTGGCGAAGACGGACAACATCCGTTTTTTCGACGGGGGACGCAACAAGAAAGAGGTGCACGGAGGACGGGAGGTCAAGGCGTACGGCATCCTCAAGGGGAACGCCGACGAGGAGGGCGTAATCGAGGTCCGGTGGGACGGGGAGGGACGGCCCCTCCTTGCCGCCTACCGCGCATGGGTGGGGAGGCCGAAGTACGTCTGGATGCGAGCGAACATCGTCAAGTGCTCGGTGTCGCCGGTCGGGGGCGTGGCCATCACGAACCCCACCACGACCGCGCCCCAGATCAAGGCCCAGATCGACTACAACAACGTCATGTTCTGGCAGGCGGGGCTGAAGATGGTCCCGGATCCGGACGCGACGACGTACAACGGCGCCGTCCCGAAGGGAGACGGGATATTCGCGGTCACGGCGGCGCAGAATTACACGTTCAACGTGACCGACGCCCCCGACATCGTGGCGCCGCTTCTGAACCAGCGTGGGGGGGTCTTCAACGTGGCGTACATCCACACGGTCGCCGGGGCTCCGAACCTCAACGGCATGGCCACGGACCGTCGCCTCTCCGCCGCCGAGGGGACGGAGATCCTGGGGGGGACCCCCAGCACCTCCTGGGTCCAGCCCACGGGCGTCTACCCCGACGCCGACGGCGTAGACATCACGATGAAGACGATGGGCCCGTCGGACGCCCGCGATGCGGCGCAGAAAGACCTGGCGGGGGACAAGCAGATCGACAAGATCTGCGGCTGCATCATGACGCAGCAGGGGGCGACTCTCCCGGGAAGCATCACGCTCGTGCACGAACTGGGGCATGTCCTCTGCCTTCACCATCGGGGAAACGGAGGAAAAGAGGTCCAGCACTCCTACGACGGCGTCGATCATCTCGCGGGCCCCTGGAAGGGCACCGGCCACCCCTGGGTCCAGAACGTGATGACCTATGGCCCGAATACGTCGCGGCAGGATTTCGACCTCGTCCAGACGCGGGTGATGCGGCGGCACGCCCTCGTCAGGGAGTCGGCCACGGGACCGCCGGGCCCCACCCCCATCGTTCCGCCGAAGGTGAAGCAGCCGGTCCCGGCGGCCTGGCTACCGACGAAAGCGGACAGGATCCTCGTGCAGGAGTACCTGACCTGGAAGAAGAAGGGGTTGAAGTGCGGCCCTTACAATCTCGGCGACTACGGCCCGGACGGCGACGGCGTGGACGGCATCGTCGGACCGGTGACGCGGGGAGCCATCAAGGAGTTCCAGCGCGACCACGGGGGGCTCAAGACCGACGGCTCGTACGGACCGAAGACGGCGGAAGCGTTCGACCAGGAGATCAACGGCTGATGAGGGAGGACGTGCCATGACCGAACCGGATGCGTCCCACGTGCTGGAAACCTCCCGGGAACGGCGTGAGCTGAAGAACGCTGCGCTCCTCATGGCGTCGAGCGATGCTCCCGCGGACCACGAGGTCCTCGGGAGGTACCTGGTGTCCGGTGAGTTCCTTGCCCGGCTGGACGGCCCGGAGGAGTACCAGGGGAGCACGGCGTCCCTGCGCCTGTCCCGGGTGATGGAGACGCTGGCGGAGAACCGGATCCCGGCGGCGGACGCCGTATTGCTGGGACTGATCGCCGCTCCTTCGTTCCAGGGGCATGTCTTGCGGATGATCCTGCTGGTGCGGTCCCTCGCCGTGGTGCGCCCGTCGCCGCCCGACGCGGTGCGGTACTGGGACGGGAAGAGCGCGCCGGGGAGCCCGCTGGCGCAGGACGTCGTGGAGGCGCTGTGCGTCAACCAGAGCGATCCCGCGCTGGAGCTGCTGGAACGGAAGTTCGCCGATCCCGGCCACGCGTCGAACCTGAAGGTTTTCTGGATGCGGAAGCTGATCCTTCCGCGGCGCAACGACCTGCCGCTGCTTTCGAGCTGCGAGCGGATGATGACGAAGTCGTTGGCGCCGGACCTTCGCCCGGCGCTGGTGGAGGCGCTCTTCGACTATCAGCCGTCGAAGTGGTACCGGGGGTGCGATCCCCCGAAGCCGCCGCCGCGCACCGCGGTGTCCGAGCCCGGGAAACGGATATTCCGCAAGATCGGGGAAGACGCCTTGCGCACGCTGCCCCTGACCGAGGAGCAGAAACGGGGAGTCCGCGCAGGGTTGATCGAGCTGGGACGGGAGGAAGGAGAAACGGCGGGGTGAGGCGTAACGCCATGAGGAGAGCAGGGACGGCGGGGGAGGCGGTTCGGGAGATTGCGTTTCGAATTCTCTTGTTCCTGGCGGTTCTGGCGCTGCTGGCGTGCACAAGCGGGGCAGGCAATGCCGGAAAGGCGCCGCGGAAGCAGGTTCCTGGCGCGAACTCTCCGGCGGAGGAGACCCTCCGGACCTCCCGGGACCGGCGGGAGCTGAAGAACGCGGCGGTGCTTCTCGCGTCGAGCGAAGTTCCAGCGGACCACGAGGTTCTCGGGCGGTACCTGGCATCGGGGGAGTTCCTCGGACGGCTGGACGGCCCGGAGGAGTACCAGGGAAGCACGGCGTCCCTTCGCCTGTCGCGGGTGATGGAGACGCTGGAGGAGAACCGGCGGCCGTCGGCGGACGGCGTCCTGCTGGGTTTGATCGCCGCCCGGGAGTACCAGGATCACGTATTGCGGATGATCCTCCTGGTGCGGGCGCTGGGAGAGGTTCGTCCGTCGCCTCCCGGGGCGGTGCGGTACTGGGACGGCAAGAGCGTTCCGGGGAGTCCGCTGGCGCAGGACGTGGTGTCGGCGTTGTGCGTCAACCAGAGCGCGCCGGCGCTGGAGCTGCTGGAGCGGAAGTTCGCCGATCCCGGCCACGCGTCGAGCCTGAAGGTATTCTGGATGCGGAAGCTGATCCTCCCGCGGCGCAACGACCTGCCGCTGCTTTCGAGCTGCGAGCGGATGGTGACGAAGTCGTTGGCGCCGGACCTTCGCCCGGCCCTGGTGGAGGCGCTCTTCGACTACCAGCCGTCGAAGTGGTACCGGGGGGACGATCCCCCGAAGCCGCCGCCGCGCGCAAAAGCCTCCCCGGAGGCACGAAAGGTCCTCGAACGGATCGGTCGGTACGCCCTGAAGCGTCTGAAGTTGACGAGCGGGCAGGAGAGCGCCGTGCAAAACGGCCTCTCCGAGATCGGGAAGTAGGACCGTTGCGGGAGGATCTCTTCGAGCGGGCGGGAATCGTCTGCCCCCTGTGCCGGAGACAGGAGAGTGGACGGATGATCCAGGCGCCCCTGAGGGTTCGGAACGCGTCCCGAAGGGAAGGGGAATTCCTCATGGAAGGTTTTTTGGGGTGCACCGATCCAGTGTGCGGAGCGGCGTATCCGGTCGTGGACGGCGTGCCCGTCGTTCTGAAGGATGTCGGGAACTGGTGGCGGCAAGCCAAACCGGCCATGTCGGAAGCGCGCGCGGTCGGGCCCGAGATTCGGGGATATTTCGAGGCACTGGAGGGGAGTGGCCCGGAAGGGATCGACGGGAGGTCGCTCCTGGGATCCTACATGGACTTTCACTTCGGGCAGTTCACGGGCGTTTCCGCGGCGCCGGATCCGTCGAACGGCGCGTCCAACGGCGCATACTGGGAGAAGGTCGTAGGGATGGCGCGACCAGGCGCCGGCAGCAAATATTCGAAGTCGGTCGACCTCGGGTGCTCCGTCGGACGCTTCACGTTCGAGGCGGCGCGTTTCAGCGGCCTGTCCGTCGGCCTGGACCTCGACTTCGGGAAGGTGTCCGCGGCGGCGGGGATCCAGCGGAAACGGATTGTCGCGTACGAACGCAGGGAGCGCGGGCGGACCTTCCGGCCCGTCGAAGGAATGTACGATCCGCCGCGAAACGTACTGTTCCTCGTGGGGGACGCACTCGATCCGCCGTTTCTCGGGGAGACATTCGACCTTGTTGGGGCCCTCAATCTGCTGGACAATGTTGGTGTACCCATGACGCTTCTCGGGCAGGCGGACGCGCTGCTCCGGGCGGGCGGCCTCCTGGTCCTGGGGACCCCGTACGAATGGCGGGCGGAGATCGCCGACCCCTCGGAGTGGCTCGAGACGGACGCCCTCGACGCGGCGGCGCTTCTCCGGGAGATCCTCGAGGGGACGGCGGCGGACCGGTTTGGGTTCCGTTACTCCGTCGAGGGTGAGATCGGCGGGCTACCCTGGACGCTGCCCGGACACTCCCGACGCCGGACGATCTTTCTGTCGCACGTGATGCGGGCCCGGAAGAACGGCGCTCCGGGACGCGATGCCGCCTGAGGCGGCCGGAAGAGGAGGAAGCGATGCCTCCCCAAGGAAGGGTCGGCGATCTTGCACAGGCCCCGGCGGACGCCCACGGTTGCCTCGCCTGTCCGCACCCCGTCACCGGCCCCGCGGTGGTGGGATCGCCCGACGTGCTGGTGAACGGGCTCCCCGCGGTTCGCGTGGGCGACATGGGAATCCACGCCCTCTGCTGCAATGGGAACACGTGGAACGCCCAGATGGGGAGCGCGACGGTCCTGATCAACGGGAAACCGGCGCACCGGATGGGGGACATGACCAAGCATTGCGGCGGCGTGGGGAAATTGATTGCCGGGAGCCCCGACGTCCTCGTCGGAGGGTAGGCGTCATGGTCTGGCCGCCCCAATCCCTCCTGGTCATGCTCGCGAAGATGAACTTCTGCTCCAAGGCGATCAAGATGCCGATGGACTGGTCCGAGCCGGGAGACACTTTGAAGGATGGGGGGAAAGGCGGTAAGGACGAATCCGGCGCGGCGGGCGAGGGAGCGAAGGGTGGGACGGGCGGGGCGGAGGAAGGCGCGAAGGGCGGAGCGGGCGCAAAGGAGGGGGCGAAGGAAGGCGCGAAGGGAGGAACCGCCGGCGCAAAGGAGGGGGCGAAGGAAGGCGCGAAGGAAGGCGCGAAGGAAGGCGCGAAGGGCGGAACCGCCGGCGCAAAGGAGGGGGCGAAGGAAGGCGCGAAGGGCTGGGCGGGCGGCTCGACGGCTGGGGCGAAGGGTGGAACGAATGACACCAGCGGTGGCTCGAAAGCGTGACCGCGAGGTAGCGCAGGAATCGGTTTTGTAAGGAGGCGCGGTGGCACGGAAGATCTACGACATGGCGTTTGCGGATCAGGAAAAGGCGGTCCCCCCGAACCAGCCGCTGAACCTCTTCCGCGAGTCCACGCTCAACAAGTACCACGTGGATACGGCGAAGGGGATGGGGGAGAAGTTCGAGAAGTATATCGAGGGGATCTGCGGCGCCATCTGGTCCGCCGTCAACACCTGGACGAGCACGGCGACGATCCAGGGCGTGATGATCTTCGGTCCCGTCGCAACCGGCGGGATGGTCGTGGGGCCGCCGCTGACGCCTCTGATCCTGTCCCAGGGGCCGATGACCACCCCGATGGAACTCCGATATACCACGGCGATCGCCACGGCGATCGGGAACGGCTGGCTGACGTGGCAGAGCTCGATCAAGGTTCCTGGATTGCCTTGGTATCCGGCCTTTGCCGCTTTCCCGGCTCCCGTGGCCCCGCCGATGCCGAACATTCCCATGCCGCTGGTCACCCTGGTATCCGTGGATGCGAGCCTCGCGCCGGGCGCCCTCAAAGGGATGATGATGGGGACATTCGGTGATCCGACCGCGCTGCACGCCGCGGACCTCTTCGACGCCGTCTCCCAGGCCTTCAATTCGGTGTTCATGATGTACAAGCTCTCGACGATCGTGAAAAACGTCCTGGGGACCGGTCCGATCCCGACATTCGCCCCGCCGATCGTTCCCGTGGGCCCCGTTGTCGGGGGGATCGGAACCGGCCTCCCCGGCTGTTTCACGTAGCCGGAGACTCCGCGTGCGCCGATGAACATCGTGAATCCCACATCGTTCCCCGTGGAAGCTCTCCCGGTGATGAACCACGAAGGGAAGCCGGTCGTGGTCGTCGTCGTGAAGGGGACGTTCGACGTATCCGCGAGCGGCGTCGTCACGCCGTCCGACAAGCAGATCCCCGTCACCTTTGGAGACGAGCTTCCCGACGCGGAGAAGGGCCACGCTCCAAAGTGGGAGTCGGACGTCGTCTCCTTCAAGCCGAAGACGGACGTGGTCCTCGTCGGGAAGGCGAACGCCCCCGGGGGGCGTCCGTCCCCGTGGGTCGACGCGACCTTGCGCGTCGGTCCGGTCGGTAAATCGCTCCGGGTCTTCGGCGAGCGGAAGTGGGTGTGCAACGGGAAGAAGCTGACCGCTGCGATGACGCACCCCCTGCCGTTCGTGAAGATGGATATCGTCCAGGAGAGGGCGTTCGGCGGGATGGACGTGCGGACCGGTGGGACGTGCGCGGAGAACCCCGCGGGACGCGGATACTTCGACCAGGAAAACGTCGATGAACCCGAAAAGACGTTCCTCCCGAACGTCGAGGACCCGAAGGCCCTCATCCACCACTGGAAAGACCACCCGGGTCCCGTTGGCTTCGGAGTCGTCGCGAAGGGAGCACCGTCGCGCACGCGCCACCTCGGGACGTTTGACGGGAGATGGGAGAAGGAGCGGTCCCCGGCTCCCCCCGCCGACGCACGGCCGGATTTCCATAACGCCGCCCAACCCGATCTCCAGGTCCCGGGGTTTCTCAAGGGATACGAGGAGGCGGAACTCGTTAACCTGACCCCCGAGGGGCGACTCCGTTTCCGGCTTCCCGGCGTGCAGCCGATGGTGACTGTAGCGCGGGCCGATATCGAGCTTCTCGGCTGGGAGGCTCCAACGTCGACGGAGGCGATCGAAATGCGGCTCGACACGCTCTGCCTGCTCCCCGAGGAGAATCGGTTCTTCCTGGTCTGGCGCGGTTCATGCCCCGTCAAGAACCTCGGGGCCCTGGAAATCCGCGAAGTGGCCGTCAAGACATGATCCCCCCTTTGAATGGCCGCATTGAAAAGTGAATCCGGTTTTATCGTCGAGGAAAACGTCCGTCTTTCCCGATCTTGCCTCTGGAATCTCCTTCGGGGTTTCTACGAGAAAGAGGGAGTGGCCGCATGGTCGGAGGGGACGATACCGTGGCGAATCACGAACAACGCCTTCATCGCCGCGGCGTACGCCCGCGTCGTCCATGCGTATCTCGGCGACCTGGCCGACCGGGGCCCGGCGGCCGGGTACGACCCCGCCCGTCCGGTCCACGTCCTTGAGCTTGGAGCCGGAACCGGGCGTTTCGGGTTCCTCTTCATCCGTACCCTCCTCTCCCTGCTCGGACCTCTCCGCAAGGGCGCACCGAAGGTACGCTACGTCCTCACCGACGTAGCGGAGAAGAACATGAAATTCTGGTCGCACCACCCGAAGCTCGCACCGCTCGTCGCGGCGGGCGTGCTCGATTTCGCAATCTTCGACGCCGGGGTGGACGGAAGCATCACGCTTCGGTTATCGGGAGAGACCCTTTCGGCCGGGACGGCCGGTAATCCCCTCGTCGCGATCGCCAACTACGTATTCGACAGTCTTCCCCAGGACGTCTTCCGGACCGTCGGGGGGGCGCTTCTCGAGGACCGGGTCACGCTGATTTCCCCCCGTGAAGAGAACGACCCCGGAGATGTATCGATTATTGAAAGGGTGGACCTCCGTTACCTGACCGTGCCGGCGGACGATGCGCCGTACGAGGAGGCCGCGTGGAACAAAGTCCTCGGGAGTAGCGCCCGGCGGAATGCCGATGCGCTGGTCCTTTTCCCCGTGGGAACACTGGTGTGCCTTCGAACCCTCTCCCGGATCGGCGGGGGGAGGATGCTCCTGCTCGCGTCGGACGTCGATTCCGGATTCGACGGGGAGTCCCCTGGACCAACGGGTCCTGTCCCGAAAAGATACGGCGGGAGTTTCTTCCTCCCGGTCGATTTCCACGGACTCGGCGATTATGCGGCGAGCAGCGGCGGATTCGCGCTTCACGCCCCGGCGCGGCCCATGAACATGCAGACGGCCGCGTTCGTTTACGGGGGATCGAAGGAAGCGTTCGGCGGAACGTGCGGGTCCTTCGCGCGGGAGATCGCCGAATTCGGGCCGGCGGCGTATCACGTTCTGGACGAGGCTCTCCGGAAAAGCGGGGAACAGCCCGAGTTTCCGACGGCCTTGGCGTTCCTGCAACTGAGCCGTTTCGAGCCGTGGATGTTTTTCCGACTCTCCGGGAGCTTTCTCGCCGGTTGCGGAGAAGCCCATCCCACGCTTCGGATCGCCCTCGCGGAGGCGCTGGAGCGCACTGCCGGAAACGACTATCCGGTCGGAGACGGCATGGATGTCCCCTTCGAGATCGGCAGGATCTTCTGGAGAATGGGCATGGCGGAGGAGGCGCTCCGTTTCTACAACGCCTCCCTCAAAATCCATGGTGAGCATCCCGTAACGCATTACAATATCGGGCTGTGCCACCACAGGAGGGGAAACCTCGACGATGCGGACGCGAGCTTCGCCCGCTGTCTCTCCATGGACCCGGAGTACGCCCCCGCGAGAGAATGGAAGGAACGGGTGGAGTCGGACTTGAAGAAAGAAGTTGCGCCCCCCGGGGGGGCGTGTTAACTGGAGGTCCGGGAAGTATCGATCCATGGATAAATATCCGGAAAGGATCCCCTTATGCCAAAGACGATCTGGTTGACGTCGCTCGGCCGGTCCGAGGAGAACGTGAAGAAGGTGATCTCCCTCATGAAGCCGTACGGCGTCCCGGTCCTGGGTCATTTCTGGGTGGACGACCTCCCGAAGATCGCCTGGATGGCCCCCCGCGAGGAGATGATCAAGCCCGACGTGGCCGCCTGGGTGATCCTCGCCACCGCGGAGACGCTTGCTTCCCCCCCCGTGCGCCAGGGCCTCGCCCTTCTCGCGATCACGGTGCAGGGGAAGAAGGGCCTGTCGTTCCCCATCGTCCTGCTCGCGGAGGGCGGCGGGACGCCGCCCGCTCCGCCGTTTCCCACGCCGCTCTCGGGAGCCGAGCTCCTTTCCGCGGCGGACCCGGGGCTGGCGGCGAAGCTCGTCGCGATGGTCCACACGCCCCGCACCGATCCGGCGTCGGAGTACCGGATCGACGTCTACGGGAACACGCACATCGGTCTCTGGTTCGAGGTGGGACCGCGGCAGGGCGGATGGGACGGGGCGATGTTCGGCGTGGCGGGGAGCGAGATCCTCTTCCACGGGAGCGGGCCGATGGAGATGCTCCCCGCGCAATGTTCGCTGGAATGGCCGGTAAAGGGGATGAAGCTTTCCCTCGGCGAGCGGGAGTACACGGCGTGGGGGGTCCGGAACCGGTTCGAGTCCCGCGCCTCGTACTTCGTGAAGGTCAAGGAATGTCCGGAATCCGTTCTCTTCGGCCCGTTTCCCGCGGAGGGGGAGGCGGCCGATTTCTTCGTGGTCGGTCTAACCTGACGAACGTGAAGGGCAAATTGTATTGACGGACCGATTATGGTATCTCAGTAGGTAAATTCGAATCCCGGAAGGACGACCGATGAACGTGGATGCGATCGCCCGGAAGAACCTCGACAACGCCGAGTTCGTGCAGCTCCGCCGCGCGACCGACAAGCTCGCCTCCTTCCTGAACAAGCGCCTGGCGGGCCACCTCGAGGTCCTGAAATCCCTCTTCATCGCGCGCGCGCTCCTCGGTTCGTACGTCAAGAGCGCGTCGATGGAGGATGTCCCCGTGTCGGACAAGGCGTTCGCCGACCTGCAGGAGCGGTACGCGGCGGTCTGCGAGAAGCCGTTCGGCCTTCCGAGAAAGCTCCAGACGCCCCTCTCTCCGATCGCGACCCAGCTCGACGCGTCGCCCTTCCAGTATTCGCTTGCGATCCCGGGGGAGGCGAAGCCGATCGTCGTTTCCTCCCCGACCCGCTGGGTCCTCTCTTACCGCGGCGAATGCCCCCTCTCGCGGCTGCGGTCGATGGTGGCGGGAACCGAAACCCGCGTCCCCGACGAGATGCGCCAGGGGCTCGTCAACCACATCGCCCTGGTCGTCTTCCTGAAATATTTTCCCGCGGTGGGGCAGCTCCTCTCGGACCTGCGGTATCGGGTCGAAGTCGAAACCCTCCCCGATCTCGGGGGGCTCCCGGTGGTGATCATCACCGCGCCGCTTTCCACGTTCCTGCCCGCGAACGATTTCATCCTGCAGGTCACCCAGCTTTCGGGGATCGCCGCGTTCCAGGAGATCATCGACCGCGAGGCGATCGAGCAGATCCCCGATCTTCTGAAGGATTCGCTCCGCGATCTCCTCTCCTGACCACACCGTAAAGAAGAAGGGGAACATGTC
>Ga0209212_1005026_pt1 | contig 16016 bp, 9 predicted proteins | sample RifGroC2_FD_183996 | JGI IMG/M metagenome (GOLD analysis project Ga0209212, IMG submission 183996) | Groundwater microbial communities from Rifle, Colorado, USA - Groundwater C2 (SPAdes) (version 2) | ecosystem: Environmental > Aquatic > Deep subsurface > Groundwater | place: Rifle, Colorado...
GAGTATCCGAGCTTGAATGGCATCAGGTGGCGTGCCCACTTCGTGAAACCGAATGAATCACTGGAATCGCTTTTCGGGGCCGACTGGATCCATGTGGCCCGCTTCAATCGCATTGACCGGCGCCATGTCTATCCCGGCATGACCATCAAGGTCCCCGAATCAATGGCCGACATCCGCGGCTACACTCCCCTGCCCCGCCAGTACGATCCAGCCCGGCGTCACGAAAAATTTATCCTGGTAGATATCACCGAACAGTGGCTGGGGGCCTATGAGCACGGCAAGCTGGTCTTTTCGGCACCGGCAGCCACCGGCAAGGCCGGAACCGAGACCCCCACCGGAATGTTCCGCATTGATGCGCGCCATTTGACCCACACCTCATCGCTCTACAAAACCGCCGACGACGAAGATCAGTATCCCATGGATAATGCGATGCGCTTTTTCATAGGCAAGGACAACATTTCCTACTGGCTGCATGCCCGCGACCTGCCGGGCAAACCCGCATCCCATGGCTGTATCGGACTGTTCGATGAGGAGATGCAGAACCGGGTCTTCGGCACACCGGAAAAACCGGTATTGCTCGATTCGCAGAAGCTGTATGACTGGGCTGTCGGAGAGGCTGATTATGGTGATGACTACGGTGACCTGGATGAACTGGAAGATGGGCCTACAGTAGAAGTACGCGGCACTTTACCTCGTTATCTGGACCAAAGACCATTATAGCGATAGAATAACGTCAGGGTACAGAGAAAGAAGGAGGGAAGTATGAGACCGATACTGTTTGTTGTTATGATGACATTAGTCCTGTCAACTCCGGCGTTTGCCGCAAAACTCTACCTGAAGGATGGCGGGGTCATCGAAGCGCTAAGGGTCTGGCGCTCCAATGGCAAGGTTCATGTGTTGGCAACCCGCCACACCATGACATCTTTCCAGCCATATGAAGTTGATATGAAGCGCACCTTTGCCAAACGGCACAAGGTTGCGAAGAAACCGGCCAAGGCTTACCGACTAACAGCAGCGGCCGCCCCGAAAGAGGCGACCGCATCACAGAAACCAGTGGAAAAGAAGGCCGGAATGTCACTTCCCAGCATGCCGAAACTTCCGAAAAGAGAACCGCAGCAGTCAAGCGGCAGCGAAGGCGCCATCAGGCAGCATCGAAAGGCAATTGCTGACAGGATCGCTGAATAAGGCAATCATTATCACTGTTTCTGCCACTTGACAACATCCTTGCCATGACAGATGAGGTTAATGTCGACACCGGACCGCTTGAAGGCAATCATGCTTCTGCGCTTCCGCAATCCTGTGGCTGCTGGCGCTCTTGGCATTGCCATGCAGCCTTTTCTGGTTGCCAGGTTGCGGTCTGGTTTCTTTATTCATCTTCCACCTCTTATCCCTATCAATTAACTCAGCAAAGCAGCTCTCCATCCGCACCAGCCCCTTCTCTGACTGCAAGACCAAGAAATAAAAAGTCTCCCTCAGCAATACGTTTTTTATCCTCGCGCAGGCAGTACATCGTATTCCCCTGAGTTCCCTTTTTAGCAACGTTTGTCCTGTGTTTTACAAAAAGACACCACAGAACGAATCAAATTTCATGTAACACAATTTGACAGGTTTCCATTTTAGGATACACTGAATAATTGGCTGATTTTAATATTAAATCAAACAAGAAACCCCCAGATTTCAGGAGTTTTTATGGGAAACATTGCCTTGAAGGATATCCGGATTGCGGATCAGAACCTCGACACCTTGCCGTTGCTTGGCTCGCTGCGACAAAAAATCTTTTCAGCAAAGACAGAGGTCTGCATTGAAAGGGCAAGACATATTACAACATTTCTTCGGGATATGGCTGACTCCGACGAACCGATGGAGATTCGCTATGCGCGGGCAGTGAACCATTTTCTGTCCAACAAACTGCCTCTTTTCTTTGATGAAAACCTTCTGGCCGGGACAACAACATCCAAGGCTTTCGGAGCGCCGGTATACCCCGAACTGACAGGGCTGACCATCTGGCCCGAACTCGACACCATGAGCAGCCGGGAGAAAAATCCGCAGAAAATCTCCCGAAAAGACGCGGACGAGCTGAACTTCAATGTCTTCCCCTACTGGATGGAGCGGAACATCCTTGAGGCAACCCGTTCAAGGGAGGGCAATCCTCCTTGCATGAAGCTTTTTGAAAGGATCGTCTTCTTTATCGCCAGCAAGGCCGGAACGATATCACATACCGTGCCATGCTACAAAACAGCCCTTGAGAACGGCATTGAATGGCTGATTGCGGAAGCAGCAAGACATGAAAAGGAACAGGCGGAAAAAAGCTGTCTTTCCCATGATGAATCGCAACAGCTCAACTTCTATCGTGCAACACAGATCGCGCTCACAGGTATTATCACCTATGCCGCCAGACTCAGCAGCAAAGCGGCAGAACTGGCGCAATCTGAAAACAATCCCTCCCGCAAGAGAAACCTTGAGACAATGGCATCGGTCTGTGCACAGGTGCCGGCAAGGCCGGCAAGAAACTTCAGGGAAGCGGTAAACGGGCTCTGGATACTACAGATAGCGATTCATGCAGAGAACATCAACATGGCCATCAGCCCAGGTCGCCTCGACCAGATATTGTTCCCCTGGTACCGCCAGGATATCGCCAACGACACATTGACAGTGAAAGAGGCCATGGAACTGGTCGGCTGCCTCTGGCTGAAGCTTAACGACAACACCAATCTTGTTCCGGAAACAGCCGAGGAGCTTTTTGGCGGAGCAGGGACAGTACCGGCAGTGACCGTTGGCGGAATAAATGAAGATGGTGAGGATGCGGTAAACGACCTGACATACATAATGCTCAGGGTTACGGAACTACTGAAGACACGCGATCCTAGCCTCAATGCCCGCTACCACCTGAAAAAAAACGGTGCGGAATACCGTGACCGGGTAGCAGAGGTCATTGCAAACACCAGGTCAGTCCCGGCCTTTTATAACGACATCGCCGCCATAAGAACCCTTGAGAATCAGGGGATAGCAACAAGAGATGCCAGGGATTACGCCATAATCGGCTGCGTGGAGCTTTCTGCCTCGGGGCGCAGCTACGACGCATCCAGCTCCATAATGCTGAACCTTGTCGCGGCACTGGAGCTTGCGCTGTACAACGGAACTAGACCGATTACCGCTGACGAACAGATCGGTCCGGCCACAGGGGCCGCCGAGTCATTCAAGAGCTTCGAGCAGTTCTGGGAGGCATTCAAGACACAGCTCAGCTGGCTGATCAACGAAGCGGTGCAGTTGAACGAAATGATGGGAAAGACCCACCAGGAATATCTCCCGACACCGCTTTTGTCGGCACTCTTCGAAGGGCCGATGGATAACGGCAAAGACCTGATTTTCGGCGGAGCGCGCTATAACTCGTCCGGGGCAACCCACATCGGCTTCGCCGACACGGTAGACTCGCTGAACGCCATTGAAAAGGGGGTGTTCACAGACCGCATCTTCACCTTGCCGGAACTGCTCAAGGCAATGAAAAGAGACTTCGATGGTGATACCACACTTCATGCCTACCTGATTAACCGAGCGCCCAAATACGGCTCCGAAGACCCGATAGCAGTGAAGAACTCCCGAAACCTGCTCCGCTTCCTGTTCGACACTTATCAGGGGTACACCAACTATCGCGGTGGCAAGTATCGCCCTGCATACTGGACCATGACCAACCACGCAGGCCAGGGAAAACTGTCAGGCGCGCTCCCCAATGGCAGGAAGGCGAACCGGATCTTTGCCAGCGGTATCACCCCGGTCTCGCAGGCTGCGGCAGAGCTCGCCGCCTGCCTCAATGCAGTGGGAGGAATAGACTCGCTTCATATCCCGGGTGGAGAAGCCTTCAACCTGAAATACTCAACCATCAAGGACAAAGATGACCTGCAAAAGTTCAGTCAGGCAATTGAGGCTTATTTCCGTACAGGCGGCCTGCATATCCAATTCAACATCATGTCGTACGAGATGCTGATCGACGCAAAAGCGCATCCGGAAAACTACCCCGAGCTCCTCGTCAGGGTTTCCGGATATTCTGCCTATTTCAAGGATCTGAACGACGCCATGAAAGACGAGATCATAACACGCACCGCCTATGACCTGAAAACCGGTAAATCGGTGCCGTTTCCGGAACAGCAGAAGGGGATGCTCCCTTCAGCCTGATTTCGATAAATTACAAAGCGCCAGCGGTTTTTAACACCCTTTTCAAAGGAGATAAAATGCCGGACGACCTGTTACTTGAATCCGCATTGAAGAAGTTTGGGGACAGCCTCACCTCGGAATTTGCCGAAGATTTTCTGCAGCTCCTGCTGGGGTTGATGTCAGTGGTTTTTATGTTTGACCATGACTTTCGGAAGAACATCGAACGGTTCAACGGACGCTACCAGTTCAAGAGCATGGACGGTTGTTTAACAGTGGCGGCCCTGTTCGGAGAAAACAGGCTGGACGTGCGAGAAGAGGAGATCCCGAATCCTGACATAACAATCCTCTTCAAGGACGGCAAGGCGCTCATGGGTTATCTCCTGACCCCAAAACCGGACATACTAGGATCCATGCTGCGCCAGGAGGTGTTGCTCGACGGCAACCTCAACTATCTGTACAAGTTCGCCTTCATGGCCAAACGACTGCAGTTGATGGCCACCGGAGCAATCTGATGAAGGAGCCGTTCCCTCTCATATTCGATATACATCGATTTGCCCTTGACGACGGACCGGGTATCCGAACCACCGTCTTCCTTAAGGGGTGCCCGCTTGCCTGCTGCTGGTGCCACAACCCCGAATCGATCCATATTGAACAGGAAACGGCATTCTACGCCGAAAGGTGCGTCCTTTGCGGTTCATGCAAGGCAGTCTGCCCTGAAACGGCCATTTCAGACAGTCCGGCCCTGCAAATCGACCGCAGCCGTTGCACCTCATGCGGCAGGTGCGCAGACAGTTGCCCTGCCAAGGCGATCGTGATTATGGGAAATGAGTATCCGCTTGAAGATTTGATGGAGATAATCTTGCGGGACCGCCATTTTTTCGACGCCTCCGGTGGAGGGGTTACTTTTTCAGGTGGAGAGCCGACCCTCTGGATGGATTATCTGAGTACCCTGTTGATGGCGCTTAAAACCGAGAATCTGCACACAGCCATCCAGACCTGCGGCCTGTTCGATTATTCCGGGTTTTCGCAAAAGGTCCTCCCCTTCATCGACCTGATCATGTTTGACATAAAGCTTATCGATGCAACGAAACACCTGAAATACACCGGGCATGACAACTCATCGATGCTTGAAAATTTCAGACGCCTGACAAAGGATGCAGGCAACAGGGTTCTCCCGCGGGTACCTTTGGTGCCGGGGATAACCGCAACGCCCGACAACCTGCTGGAGATCGCTTCGTTCCTGGCATACTTGGGATACCTGCGGTGCGATCTGCTGCCATACAACCCGGCAGGGATCGACAAACGTCGCATCAGGGGTATGAAGCTGCCGCCACACCTTCCGGAGTCGCCACTCGAACCGGGTGAAGAGGATAATCTCCGGAAACTGTTCCTTGGCCGGCTTACACAACACAGCGTATCGACAGTGCTGCTTGATGCCGAAAAAACCACTTCTGTTCTTAATGGAGGAACACCATGCAGATCGACTTTCACCATGCGACAACCTATGTAGCAGCACGGCTGGCCGGATTCCCACATGGGGATGCAGACATAATAGCTTATGCAGCCCAGTATGTGGACGACGCCACCTGTGACGGCACACTCAGGTTTGACAACAAGGCGATTTATGATCGTATCTCCTCAGCGCACAAGGCCATAGACCCTAAAAACCTTGATGATTTGGACAACCAGAAAGTCTGGATGCCGTTTCACTTTCTGCCCGGCAATGCAGGGGCGGATGCAGGAGAAGGCCTGCAGGAAAGATTCATTCACAAGCTGGTATGTTTGCCTGAAAGCCCTATTGCAAAAGACATGGTAAAAGCTGCGATCCTGGATCAGGACAAACCCTACAAGCTCCACCGGCTCGGGATCACGATGCATGTGTATGCCGACACTTGGGCTCACCAGGAGTTCGCAGGGGTAAAGCATGAGATCAATAATGTTGATCACATAATAGAAATCGGTAGCTCCGATGTATTCAAAGACGGGCTGGTAAACCTTATCATCCGTATGACTCCTGAACTGGGCCATGGGCGCGCTTATATCTTTCCAGACATGCCGTTTTTGGCATGGGAATATGTAAACGGCCACGGAAAAAAGATCATCCGCAACAACACCGATATATTCTGCGAAGCCGCCGACGCCCTTTGCAAGGTGATGAAGAGATATCGCCTCAGAGATCCTGACGCCTCCGTAACCGGCATTGAGGAAAACGATATGCTGCAAATCAGGAAACTGTTCGTCAACAGCAAAAAGAAAGACGGGGAAGATCGACACCAGGATTGGACCGCAGCTATAAAACAAGGTCTTTTCAGCTTCGGTTCTGCAACCATCTCCTATGCAGAGGACGGAAAAGACTCCTGGAAGGCCCAAGCGCTGGGGAGCAGTCGCGACCTTCCTGAATACACATACAAAGAGTCGTTCCTGACCAGCAACTGGAAGCTGTTTCACGATGCGTTGCAGCTTCACAGCTTTACCGTATCACACGACATACTGCCCAAATACGGCATCTGCGCGGCGTAGAACACAAATTCATATCCATCGGGGCGTAATATGAGTGAATATCTCGATCCTAGCAACTTTCCCTGCACTTCCAGGGATGAAGAGGAAAAACTTGCCGAACAGCTGGAACATGTCATCGCCAAAGATCTCAAAAGCAGTATTTTCAGCATGCTTGGGAATTTCCAGCGCATTCTCTCCGACAACCGCCAACGAGATCAATGGGACGGAATCTTCGAAAAGCTGAAAGTTCTGTTCAGCTGTGGACGCAACGCCGTTCTGGACGGCCCGATGATCGGAGTGCCGGTTGCCATTCGCGACAGCGACTACTTCCGGCACTCGGCACAGATGCTCGGCAGGGACCGTTCGGCCATAGCCTCCGCAGAATTGATGGCAACCTGCTGGAATGCAACCTTTGCCAACACCGGCCTCTGGATGGGAAAAACCTTTGAGCCCGTATCTCGCGAAACCGTGGCCGCCAAGTGCGACAATGATCCAGAGACGATGGAGCGCTATGCCCCCGACTCCACCAGGATAGGACGCAACTTTTTCCGCGAGCCGCCGAATCCCGATTTGCTTCATAGACTGGGAATACCTGTTCTCACTACTGTCTGGCAGCTCAAGCAGCGCCCTTACGACATTTCAGCGGCGGGATTTCACGGCAAACTCCTTTCAGAAAATCTGCTTAAGGAAAAAAACATCCCCTACAGCATGACAGGCGGGATATTCCTTGGCCAGCCGGGAAATTCCGTTGTCCCGGAAATGAGAAACAGACCGGTATACCAGCTCAACTATCGCTGGCCCGCCCTTGAGCCTGCATACCCAATGACCCGGCTGGTGGATGAACTTGTACAGATTGCAGACGGGGTGTACCTGGGTCAACTGGTTATGGCTACGAAGCACTACAGCCTGGGGGTATTTCGAGCACCAATTCCGGGTTTGCCGGGAAAAAACCTGGAGATTGGCGAGTCATACCGGCCCGGTGGAACCAAAATTGATTATGGTTACCAGAACAACGGCTTCTTCCTGATGATTGACCCGGCATTTGCAGGAGAAGCTTATGCAGACTACGCATTCCCGCACCTGCGTCCAAGGCCAGGCGAAAGCGGATATGCAGAACTGGGGTACGACCGGCTTCCCGCAGCAGCAACTTCGACAAGAGAACTTAAGGCAGAAGCAGAAAACTGTGAAGTCAGCGGTGTAACGAACTGGATTTCAGGTTGGAAAAAGAATGACGCCCTAAGCAGGAAGTTCACGACTCTATGCCTTGAAGAATCCACAAGAGATGAAGATGGAGACGTTCGGGAGTTCCTTCAGAATGGGGAGTCGATCCTCCAGATGCTTCAGCGGATTCAAAAGGAGATCGCAGCGCAGAGCGCACTGGATGACCATCTGCGCCACTTCGAAAAGCTGAACAGACTGTTCCGGAGCGGCATCGCCCCACGCATAGAGAATGGTTTGTTCCAAGGACAGGGCAAAGGATTCAACACCCGTTTCGACGCACCTGAAAAGCTCTCCTGGCACGGCAAGGAAGAGCCCTGCAGCGGCTTTGACTACTATCACGGCGCAACCATGAATCTGCATCTGGGATTTGGTGACAGCATGCGTCAAGACATAGAAAAAAAAATCGACGCAAACAGCATATTCCCCAGCAAGCTGGCCTGCCTGCTTCAGAGCCACCCGCGGGGGCCGAACATACTCGACGCGGTCTGGGCCTCCATCGGCAGGTTCATCTTTCCCTGGGCCGGAAAATCATTCGAACGCATAAGCGGCCGCAAACTGAGCATGCTCCTGGATGAAAGCAGCGATCTGGCTGAACGCTATCCGGACCGAGTAGCAGAACTCAGGAACCACCCGGCAAGCTGGCCACATTACGACCTGGTAAAGAAGAACCGTGCCAGGTTCTGGACAAGGGAAGGCGCCTATGCCCAACACCTCTATAAAGGGTCGTGGGATAACGGTATGCCTGAAAGCGACCGGATGTTCTGGAACCATGAAGCGAGCAGTCACTGGATTTTCGGCAACAACCTGCAGGATTCTCGCATCCTTTCCGCTGACGGCATGATGCGAATGCTGGACATGAATTATCACCCGCCGATCCCATCGATACAACAGCTTGCAGATGCCGGCCCATCACCGTTTGTCAGGCAAGGGTACATCTTCCTCGGTGCTTCCGAGCGGGAATCGGTTCTCCCCATGAACAACAATGGCGAGAAAAAGAAGGAAGTTTTCCAGTTTCACTACCGCTACCCGATGATCGGCGGTCCGGCACCGATAGGGACTTGTCTGGATGAATTGGTCGAAATCGCCGAAGGGCTTTTCCTCGGCCAGCTCATCTACTCAACCGTACCTTTGAAACCATTCCACTCATCTGTTGATCCGGCAGAATACAAGTATCAGCTGTTCGGCTATTTTCTGCTTTTGGACAACACATGGGAACAACATCGCCAGGCAATCGGATTCGACATCAATACCCCCTGAGGCCGGCCATGGACGACTGATTTTTCCGTAACAACAGAGAAAACAGGAAAGGAGGAAGCAAAAGCCCGTCTTTACCAGAACCCTGCAATTGTCACAAGTTCAGGTTTACATCCACTGATAGTGACAGAATTCAAAGAAGGAGAACAGACCATGAATCAAATCAATCAGAGACAGTTCGAATACTTGGGAAAAGCAGCCCTTTGGTCCATGATCGCGATCGCAATGCTCGTGTTCACAAGTCAGGGGGCGATAGCGGCTGTGACCAAAGCAACCCTGAGCCCGGCAAAGAAGATCTATTCGGGCGATTGCCCGGCCAAGATCGTATTCAACGGTACCATAACAGTGGATGCGCCAGGCACTGTAAGCTACATCTTTACCCGTAGCGACGGCGCCACGGACACCGTCACCAAGAAGCTGAGATTCCTCGCTGCCGGCAGTAAGGCGGTCTCTACGACCTGGACCCTCGGCGGGGCGGTACTGCCGAACTATAAAGGGTGGCAGGCAATCAAAATCCTGTCCCCGAATTTGCTTACTTCGGCGCACGCGAACTTCGAGGTCTACTGCGATCCACCGGCCAATAGCGCCAAGGCAACCCATGGCAACACCGACTGGCATATCGATACCGCCAATGAATTCCTGTTCTGCAAGGACATGGCAGGCAACACCACCACTGCCAACTGTGCTCCGGCCAGCTGGACCAAGGAGCACATCCATGTCGGGTTGACCAACACCGCACAGTACTACTACGACAAGTCCCTTGTCGCCACCGGCAACGACACCGATTCCGGTAAAGGTATCGACAAGCCAATGCTGTTTTTCTATGCGGGCCACGGAAATCCGACCACCTGGAACACGCTGGGTGACAACGGCCATCAGAGTGACGTGCTCCTCGGCAACATCCTCGGCAATGGCCAGTTGCGCTATTTCTGGCAATGTTCCTGCGAGACCTTCGCCCATGGGCCGAGAGTCTGCAGCGGCGGTGACTGTGATTATTCCGAGCCCCAAAACTTCGACGGATCAGCAGATTCCGCAGCAATGCGCAACGTGTTTGAAAGATGGGGACCTGCCATCGGTAACGACCTGAGAATGGCCTGCGGCGTGTCAACTCTGGCCTATTGCCATGAAGGCAACGTCAACTCCATCTGGAACAAGTTCAACAACGAGGGGCGCTCAGTGGCCGAATCATTTATCCTCGGCCTCGGCAGCACCAGCGTTAAACCGCTATGTATTACGCGTGGCGGTTCCAATATCAACACGACACCGCTCTATGATCTGACATTCACCAATCGGCGCAATTCCTCCGGTAATGATTATCTGCACATTCTATACTCCGGCGGTACCCAGACCGAACCGCCAATGATCATCTGGAGGCCGGAGTTGATCCCGCTCAAGCTCTGGCGGGTACGCTTGATACCTCCGGGCGACCCAGTGGAATTCAAAAACCGTCTGATCATAAAGAACAAGGTAGAACAACTCCGCGACCCGCAACTGGCTGGCTCCTTCGCTATCGTCAAACGAAACGTGGAGAGCGGCGCGCTCAGCCTGAAAGCTGTCGGCGCAGCAACTTTGAAAGCAACACGCAGCGTCAAGACAGAGGCGGCACAGCGCAAGACAGCACTGGACTTTGCCCGCCGAATCGGTTGGCTGGGAAAGGACACAGGTGCGGTGCAGGTTACCCAGATGCTGACCGCCAGCATGGCGGACAAAGGGAAGAAAAGCCCGATCACACACGGCAAGAAAGATGTTGTCGTCAGCATCATCCAGAGGGTTCGTAATGGCGAACAGAACATAGACATGCTCGGGAGCGGCGGGCGTGTTTCTGTGACACTTGCCCCAAGCGGCGAGGTGCTGTCGGCAGCGCGCACCTGGAGACAGGTGGAGCTGACCAGGGAGCAGGTCTCGATCAAGCCCTTTGAGCGTGCCAAGGCAGATGCGTTGAAAAAACTCATCAATGCCGATGCCTACAAACTTGCCGAATGGCGTTTCGGTTACAAGCAGGCATCCGCCAACGCAGCTCAGAACGAATTGCCTGTCGTATATGAGTTTGACTTTGTGCCGAAAGATCGCGAAAAGTTGCTGGATTATCCGCCGCAACAGATAGAAATATCAGCGGAAGAGAAATAGTTCCGGTTTTAGCGCGGCCCCTGCTTCTGCGCCAGGGGACGCGCAGTTCAAATTTGGCCATGCATAACCAGTTAAAATGCCCGGTCCTGTGACCGGGCATTTTACGTTGTTACTCTCTTTATCTAGAATCCGTGCAGATTCTCCACTTTCACCGCCAGCGCCTGGCCGCGAATCCTCTCCAGGGTGGCAGCCACCACCTCAACGTCATTGTCAAAAGAACCATGGGCAAGGGAGATGTACTCCTGGCCGTCGAAGACCTTGGCCCGGTCCTTGGTGTGTACCCTGACCGTCTGCATCCCCCCCATGAACTCCCGCCATGCCTTTACATCCTGCGCTTTGCGCGGATTCCATTGGTCCTTGGCTTCAACGGCCTGGTTCCAGGCGGATTCCATGCCGAGGATCGGCATTTTGTGGACATCTTCGAGTGCCCGGCAGACCAGATAGAGCAGGGATTTGCCGTACGGTCCGACTGTGTCGGCCTGTTCCCGTTCATCGCTCAGTATGTCAAAAAAGAACCGGTCTTTTGCCAGTACGCCTTTATCAATGGCCGGGACATAATGATCCAAGGCAAAGCCGACCGAACAGGCCGGAGCAAAGAGGGTCGCACTCTTGACCTGCAGCTTCTTCAGTACCAGCCGGTCCAGCAAGTGGCCATGTAGGATCGAACCGGCCGAGTGCCCCATCAGGTGGATTTCAAGTGCCGGAATCCGGCTTTTAAGTTCGGCCAGGTGTCCGGCCAGAAGCGTCAACCCCGCGTCCTGATCAACAGCCGCCGCAGCGTTCTGTTTCATCTGCATCCAGACCGGCTTGACAAGGATATTTTCGCAAGCAAGCTCGACAGAGCGGTCCATTGCTTCCTTCAGCTTGTTTTTGATATCCGCCCATAAACTGAGGGACGGCATTTTTTCGGACGGTTTGAAAAACTTGTCGACAGCATCATCGAGCATGCCGGTAATGCTCTCCCCGAATCCGGTTTTCCAGGTAACAAAAAGAGGATAGATCCCGTTTTCACGGAAGTAGGGGGCCATCACCCGAATCCGCTTGATGGAGTCTTCCTCGTTGTTCAAGCCGCCATGGGCATAAATGGCAATGATCGGTTTCTGCTGTTTGCCAAGCCAATCAAGTGGCAACGTGAAAACCGCTTCCCTCATAGCGCCGGCAGCATCAGCCACATCGAGAAAACGGTTGATCGGACGGCCTTCGTTCCCCAGCACAACCGTATGCTCATAAGCCTTGTCCTCACTGAGAGGGTGAACTGCAGAACTGGCAAACGTGTAGGGTATGGTGGTGTTATACGTGGACCATGACCACTCCGCCTTGCCACTCGCCGCATCGGTAAGGCTCAGGCTGCTGCGGGTGCGCACGGCAGCACGGATTTCCATCGGAGCCCCGAGTACCGCCACCCAGGCATCGGAGCCGTTCTGTATCCAATCCTCATATGACAGGATAGCAAATCCCAGGCATCCCCACTTTTCGCCCCAGGAATTCTGCACAATGAATCCCCTCGTTGTATAACCGGTAATCGCAAACGCATGCCCGCCGACTTCGTCAAACATCATCGGAATTTCCGGCAAAGTCGAAGAGCTGTCTAAAAACCATCCATTATGAACCATCCCCGAAACATAGATCGCCCCTACCTCTCTGACAGCAGACTGCATATCGGCGATAGAATCCTTGTTGATGCGGTAATAGGCCCCTAGCGGCAGCTTCGCCGCGTCCTGCTGCCACCCCTCTTTTGGTGGCACGAATTTCGACTTGTAAGGCCAAAACCTGTCGGTACAGACCCCGTGCCGATACCATCCCTTCATGGCCCCGCGACAGCTTGAGCCCTCGTAATCCTCGCCAGGCCACTCGTCATAGATCCGGGCCATGTGGTAGAGCATCCGCTGGCTGACCTTGGCCATTCTGGGCGTTGTTTTCCCGGTCTTGATTTCTTCATCCATGTGCTTTTTCCAAAGCAGGTAATTGATGACAGCTGCCAGACCGAAACCTGTGCATGCCCCCTCTTTTCCCTGGTTCAGAATTAATTTGTGGATTCTGGCGTAGTCAGCCAGATGGGTTTCTATGAATTCCAGGGGTGGGTACTGCTCAGGGAGGCAGACAAGCGGTGGATTGTAGATCCGGTCACGGTAGTCAATTCGGTCGGGACGGGCATCTAATGTGCGGTTTTTTACAATGTTAGTAGGCATGGTAACCCCCTTCAACAAATGCAATATTATTAAATTCTAACAACATTACACCAGATATCGAATGAAATTCAAGCGATGGACACCCAAAAGGGGAGCCTATGGGGATTTTGTTGATTTGGCTTGTCTCCTCTGCCAGACAAAAAACGGCCCTCCTTCTTAGGAGAGCCGTTTAACATCATGAAATCAAGGTATGCGTTCTGCTTTGAAATCAACCTCAACCTTTTGCAGGCTGCTCCTTAAGCCAGCGGGCCACATCCTTGGCATGATAGGTGATGATAATGTCGGCGCCGGCCCGCTTGAAGGCGATCATGGTCTCCATCACCACACGCTCCTCATCTATCCAGCCATTGGCTGCCGCTGCCTTGATCATGCTGTATTCACCCGACACATTATAGACCGCCAGCGGCAGATTATGCTCGTTGCGCAGATCGCGCAGGATGTCCAGATAGGGTAGGCCAGGTTTCACCATGATGATATCGGCCCCTTCATCAACGTCCGAGGCTGCCTCACGCAGCGCCTCCAGACGGTTGGCCGGGTCCATCTGGTAGCTGCGCCGGTCACCGAACTGCGGGGTCGATTCGGCTGCCTCGCGAAACGGTCCGTAATATCCCGATGCATATTTGACAGCGTAACTCATGATGGGAATGGCGTCGTAGCCGTTCTCGTCCAGTTCCTCGCGGATGGCTGCCACACGACCGTCCATCATGTCCGAGGGCGCCACCATGTCGGCTCCTGCCTTGACATGGGACAGCGCCTCCTTGGCCAGCAGCTCCAGAGTTGAATCGTTATCCACATCCCCATTGATAATCAGACCGCAGTGGCCATGATCGGTGTACTCGCAAAGACAGACATCGGTGATGACCGCCAGGCCTGGCACCTCGCGTTTGATGGCGCGGATCGTCTCCTGGATGATGCCGGTATCGGAATAGGCGTCGCTGCCCACGGCATCCTTGGTCTCCGGAATACCGAACAGCAGAACCGCAGGTATGCCCAGGCTATAAACCTCTTTAGCCTCTGCCACGATATGCTCAATGGATTGCTGGTAGATGCCGGGCATGGAGGAAATCTCTTTCCTGATACCACTGCCGAAGGCGGAAAACATCGGGTACACCAGATCATTAACCGACAGGCTGTTCTCGCGGACCATCCTGCGAAAGATTTCATTTCCACGGATTCTACGTGCCCTGAATTGCGGGAAAAACATAACTTCCTCCTCGTTGCAAGCTTGAACCTACCGTAAAAATAGTAATGCAAGCGAACATCAAATTGCAAGCACGTTAAAGTTGCCAAGTTTTTTCTGTGCTTTATCAGTGTGTTGGAAATTATTTCCGCGGTTTTATCAAAAATGATTTTGTGAACGTACTTACCCTGTTTATCAGGATTAGAACACATTTCGCCATCCGAACAAAAAATATGTCGGCCGCAAGGTTGCGCTTAATAATTATAATGATAGAATGTATACATTTCACTCAGAGAATAACGTACAGTATCAGTCTTTTTTGCTTACCAGCACAGAAGAAGAGGATAAAAACATTTCAACATTTTTATGTAGCCACAAAAGGGAGGAGACCTCATTATGAAGAAAAAAATTTCACTGCTTGTCGTCACATCACTGCTTGCCATTGCCTCTGCCGCCTCTGCCGGTAACAAGGCAGAGTCCTTCTCCATTTCTCCGGTTATCGGAGGATACACCTATGACGGAAGACAACACCTTGACACCAATCTGGTTTACGGGGCGAGGGCCGGTTACAACTTCACCAAGGAATTAGGGGTCGAGGCTCTATTCGATTTTGTGACAACCGAGCCGACCAAAGCAAGCGGTGATGTCGACATGTACCGCTACGGCGGGGAACTCCTGTATCATTTTTTCCCGGACAACAAGCTTGTTCCTTATATCGCTGCCGGTTATGCCGGGCTGAATTTCGATGGCGACGTGGATGACAGGCGTACCCGTGGTGCATTTGACTACGGGATCGGCGCAAAATATTTCCTGAACGACAACTTTGCCCTCAGGACTGATATCCGCCATCTCATCTACAAATTTGACCGGTCAAACAGCAACCTTGAGTACACTATCGGCGCCTACATACCCTTCGGCGGTGTGACGCAAGCGGCAAAGCCAGTTGAGCCGCCGCCTGAGCCTGCACCTGCTCCCGTAGCCGAGCCGGTTGCGGCACCAGCCCCCGTTGCTCCGGCTGACAGCGATAATGACGGGGTGGTTGACCCCCTTGACAAGTGCCCCGGCACACCGGCTGGCGTAAAGGTCGATTCGGATGGCTGCCCGATTGATTCCGACAAGGATGGCGTACCAGATTATCTGGACAAGTGCCCCGGCACACCAATCGGTGTAAAGGTCGATCCGGACGGTTGCCCGATTGACTCCGACAAAGATGGTGTACCAGACTATCTGGACAAGTGCCCCGGCACACCAATCGGCGTAAAGGTTGATGCTGAGGGCTGCCCCCCACAGAAAGCAGCGACTGGAGAAAGATTCTGCAGCAAGCCGGCCGTGCTGGAGATCCATTTCGACTTCGACAAATCTGATATCAAGCCCATGTACCATGACGAACTGAAGAC
>Ga0209212_1005030_pt1 | contig 16008 bp, 17 predicted proteins | sample RifGroC2_FD_183996 | JGI IMG/M metagenome (GOLD analysis project Ga0209212, IMG submission 183996) | Groundwater microbial communities from Rifle, Colorado, USA - Groundwater C2 (SPAdes) (version 2) | ecosystem: Environmental > Aquatic > Deep subsurface > Groundwater | place: Rifle, Colorado...
TTCGGGGAGATTATGTAGATGGAGAAAAGTATGCAGAAGACCCTTTAAGTTATGAACGCTGGCGGCTTTCTCCCAATCTCACATTTTACCCATCGGAATTTTCAAAGATTCGGCTGCAATATAATTATGATGATATCCTGGAGGATGATAGTACGGAACATTCCGTGTTTCTCCAGTTCGAATTTTTACTCGGCTCACACGGGGCACATAAGTTTTAAAAACTGCTAACCACAAACATTAAAAAAACGTTGTCATTGCGAGGAGGAACGACGAAGCAATCTTAAAACAGGGATTGCTTCGCTGTCGCTCGCAATGACGTTTTATGTCAGATTATTTAATACGTTCGCTATAAATTACGCTTGTCCAGATTAGGAGAACAATATGAAAATAAAATATCAATTATTCCTCTTTTTATTATTTGTAATAAGTTGTACATCCGCCCATGCAAAATTAAATGTTGTTGCTACAACGTCAGATCTGGGCGCTGTGGCAAAAGAAATCGGGAAAGATAAAATCGAAGTGATGAGTATTGCAAAACCCACAGAAGACCCTCACTTTGTGGATGCAAAACCCAGTTTTATTGTTAAATTGAATAAGGCAGACATGCTTATAGAGGGGGGATTGCATCTGGAAATTGGATGGCTACCTAACTTAGTTGTTGGTGCGAGAAATCAAAAGATACTTACAGGGAATCCTGGATATCTGATTGCTTCACTGGGAATTCATACATTGGAAGCGCCTGATCCTTCATCTGATCGCGCCATGGGAGATGTCCACCCCATGGGAAATCCGCATTTCATGCTGGATCCAATAAATGGGAAGATCGTTGCCGCACATATCTGTGACCGGTTGTGCCAGATCGATGCGGCAAATTGTAACTATTACAAGGACAACTTAAATGATTTCACAAAAAGACTGGACCAGAAATTTTCCGAATGGCAAAAGGCATTAGAGCCTTTTCGTGGGACAAAAATCGTTACCTATCACAAAACGTTTCCTTACTTTGCAAATAGGTTTAATCTGAATGTGGTAGGATCGCTTGAACCAAAACCGGGAATTCCTCCGTCCCCTACCCATATCAAGAGTCTTATTCCCATGATGAAAAATGGAGGAGTAAAACTCATTTTTATAGAACCCTTTCGGGAACGCAAAACTCCGGAATTTGCGGCATCACAAACGGGGGCAAAGATTGTTGTTTTCCCGATCATGGTCGGGGGGCAAAAAGAAACAGATGACTATCTAAGCCTTTTTGATTATACTATTGATCAAATTGTATCAGCCCTGAAAACGAAATCGTAATTAATTATGAATACAGACAATTGTATCACACTGGAAAATGTTGCTATTGGTTATAATGGGAAAGTTCTCCTCAAAGACATTAATTTATCCATAAAAGCCGGAGAATTCATTGTTCTTTTTGGACCGAATGGTTCCGGGAAAACCACGCTGTTTAAGACTATTTTGCGCATTATTCCACCCATTCAAGGCGCGATTATTTACGGCGATGGTCAGCCCACACGATTTGGTTATGTACCACAGCGTCAGTACCTGGATGAAATATATCCTTTTATGGCGGAGGAGGTAGTATTGATGGGTACTTTCGGACAGGTACGACCATTTTGCCCTACCCCGAAAACCAATCGTGTTTGGATAGAACAATGTTTAAAAGATGTCGGTATGCTGGGCATGAGAAAGAAATTGTTTTCCGAATTATCCGGCGGACAGAAACAGCGGATACTCATAGCACGTGCGTTGGCTACAAGACCTAATATTCTCCTGCTGGACGAGCCTATTACTGGCGTTGATATCCTTGCACAGAAAATGATTATGGAACTTATCTCACAGTTACACAAAAAGCATCATCTGACGATTACGATGGTTACCCATGAAATTTATAACATACCAAAATGGACAGATAAAACAATTTGGATTCAGGATAATAAAGTATTGATTGGCACTACCATAGAGATGCTTTCACATTTAAAGACCGATGAAACCCTTAATAGAGAACCAGTATAGATGGAACAACTATTAGAGATGCTTAGTCCACACTTTCTATTGCGAAATGCCCTTTACGCCGGGCTGATAGTGGGATTTGTATGTCCACAGGTGGGGATATTTTTTGTTCTACGCCGTATGATTTTATTGGGCATAGCCTTGCCTCAGGTGTCAAATGCCGGTATAACTTTTGCATTTTTATTGTGCACTGTCGGGTGGCATTTTTTCCCGCATATAGAATCTGAAAAAGCAATGGCCTTGACAGGTTCCGTGGTATTTACACTAATCGCTATTTTTGCCCTGGCTATTCTCGAACGTAAACGAAAGGGGTTTACCGAAAACCGTATTGGGTTTACTTACGCTCTTGCAGGCGCGGCTTCCATATTATTTGTTTCATGGAATCCATACGGTCAAACAGAAGTGCTTTCCTTGCTCAGAGGAGAGATTGTTTCTATCCCTGATATCTACTTATGGTCAATGTTTGCCATTTACGGCACGATCTTCATTTGTTTAGTCGGTTTCCATCGCAATTTTGTGCTGGTATCGTATGACACAGATATGGCGATCACTCTGGGCAAGAGGGTTAACCTGTGGGACATCCTTCTCTATCTGATTATCGGCATAGTTATCTCTTTCGGAGTAATGACCGTTGGTCCATTGGTCATTTTTGGCTTCCTATTGATACCGGCAATTACCGCCAGAATGGTCACACGCGGCATCCTGCCTTTTTGTATCGTTTCGTCTGCCATAGGCGCTGCCGCATCTTTTATTGGTTTTTATATTTCATATCGTTTCGATCTTCCGACCGGCCCCACAGACATAGCCATCCTCTGCATAATACTCGTATTACTATATCTTGGGAAAATTTTAATTCGATTGAAAAGATAGGTTGAAAGATGTCCATCCACGGATATAATCTGATGTATGGGAATTTCAATTTGCCCACGAAAAACACGAAATTGGCTAAATTCCATTTGTTTCTTTTCGCGTGTTTTGTGGGTGATATGCCGCTGAAGTCCTAATTTAATAGCATAGGAATTTTCATTTTATTTATGCGGGTTCTTGGTAGTGGCAGACAAAAAACTCCCCTTTTCTAAGGGGGATTAACTCGATAAAAGAGAAAATGTATTGCAGGTTTTCGTTTGTGTCAAATAGCACAACATGAAGGTTGTAGCCATTGATTACTTATTTCAGAATTAAACCAAAGGAGAAGTATAGTGAATCGTATAAAGTTTTTAAGTGTGGTAACTGTTTGCAGCAGCTTATTTGTATCTTTACTGAATCCAACCCATTGTTTTTCTAACGAAGCGGCTGTTGCAAGCGAAAGTACGAATACAACCAAAAAAGATAGTCCGTTGAACCATCTTGATTTTGCGAATGAACATTATAAACAAGGCCTGAACTATGCGAAATATGGTCTCTATGATGAAGCGATTGAGATGTATAAAAAGTCATTGGTACTCGAACCTAATAACACAGATGCGTATAAAAATATGGGTATTGCATACGCACAAAAGGGCATGCCTGACAATGCCATTGAGGCGTTTCAGAAGGTTATAGAACGAAAACCCGAAGACTACGACGCCTGCTACAATCTTGGTACTGTATATTTTGATAAAGGTATCTATGATAAGGCCATAGAAAGCTTTAAAAAGACCATTCAAATCAGTCCGGATCACAGGTCTACTTATTTCTTGTTGGGAATAGCGTATGCGAAAGTCGGCAAATATGATGATGCAGTGCAGATATTAAAGAAACGTATAGAATTCGACCCAAATCTGGCCACAGCCTATTCGAACCTGGGGATAGTATATTCAATGAAGGGATCGGATAAAGAGGCGTTGGCTGAATTCAAAAAGGCGCTGGATATAGACCCGATCCATGAAAATGCACTTTATAACATAGCCCTCCTGTATGATAAGACAGGAAACACAGACGAAGCCATTCGTTATTACAACAGAACGGTCGAAGTTAATATGGGTAATTCAGATGCCCAATATCACCTGGGAAAAAATTATATCAAGAAGAAACAATACGATGATGCGATTACTGCCCTTCAGACGGCCGTAATGTCGAACCCGGCGAATATTGAGATTTATAATGATATTGGCAATACCTACAAGGCTAAAGGGATGGATAAAGAGGCCGAGGGGTATTTCTCCTTGTACAAAAAACAAAAAAAGTCCGGTACAGTGAAATAATATAGAGTTATGGATCGGGTGGGGGTTTATCCCCCACCCAATGTTGTAACAAACGCTTCACATTAAAACATCTCTGCCAATTTTTTTGAAATCACGGCAAGATTTTTGTCTTTGGTCAGAAATTCTACCTCGTGCAGGTGCACTTTTAAGTCGATAAGTATTTCCTTTATCCTCTTCCACCCAGATTCCCGCTTTTTTTCACTCGTTTCCACATATAAATTTGATACTAACTCTCCCAACTTCTGGATAAGACGAAGGTCTTTGTTTTCATAAAAACGCCTGATAACCTTTTGTTGATAAGGTGTATATCCCTTTTCTTCCTTCTGTTCCATTTATTCTCTCCATTTTGTATTATTTAATGTTTATGAAATTTTAAAGTAGAGATTCTTCGTCGTTTCACTCCTCAGAATGACAAATGCCGTCAGTTTGATACCACAAGCAGCCAGATACCACAAAAAGTAATTACTTCAGAAATTATATGTGAATATACTAAAAGTGTCAAAGCAACTTTTACTGATGCAGCAGTTCCCATTCGTACGATTCCATCCTTGACGTATCTAAAATTAAGGATATAATCCACGAAAAGCCGAAACTTATTCAACCCGTAACAATTTAGTTTTTTGAAAAAATACCGTGAAAAGCTCCGTTAGGAGCGATATGTTTATGTTAAGGAAATTCAAACTTGCAGTTGTAGTGCGAACTGAAGTTCTCGCTACATTGGAAAAGTCACCGAAGGACTAATTTAATGTAGGGATTGAAGATTTTCAACCCCTGCATCCCCTAATAATTATTTAAAAAGGACCGGTATCGTATGCTAAAAGAAAAGATCGGATTCATCGGCGGCGGGAAGATGGGAGAAGCGCTCTGCAAGGGCATTATTAATGCAAAATTGAGTGAAGCCGGCAATATCATGGTGAGTGATGTGGTTGTTGAACGATGCAAACTCTTAAGCAAAGAAACCGGTATAAAGACCACCCAAAACAACAAAGACGTTGCATCCTTTGCCGACGTTGTCATATTAGCCGTGAAGCCGCAAATGATGGGCGAAGTGCTTGACCAGCTAAAGAATGAAATTACCAGCCGCCACTTAGTGGTGTCCATTGCTGCGGGTATACCGATACGATTTATCGAATCCAGGCTACAGGCGGGCGCCCGAATCATTCGCGTGATGCCCAACACGCCGTGTCTCATAGGCGTTTCAGCAACAGCATTTGCCCTGGGCAAGTCTGCAAATGACGCCGATGGGCAGCTGGTTCATAATTTATTTAATGCCGTGGGAAAGGTATTCCGGCTCGATGAGAAGTATCTTGACGCCGTAACAGGTCTGAGCGGAAGCGGTCCTGCTTATGTCTATATGTTTATCGAGGCATTGTCTGATGGAGGAGTCAAGATGGGTTTGCCAAGAGACGTGGCTACAGCCCTTGCAGCACAAACCGTGATGGGGTCAGCAAAGATGGTGTTGGAAACAGGGCAGCACCCGGCACTGTTAAAGGATGCCGTGACGTCACCGGGAGGAACTACCATTGAAGGATTAAGCAAATTAGAAGATTTTGGGTTCAAATCCGCCGTTATAAACGCCGTAGAGGCTGCCACCTTAAAATCAAAGAAACTGGGCGAGTTATTATAAAATATTTTTTGGACGCAGATAAACACTGATTGTTTATTAATGTAAGGGTTTAAGATTTTAAACCCCTACAGATATCTGAGGAAATCTGTGTCCGAATTAAATTAAGATGTTGATAAATAAAATAGACAAACACAAAGCCGAACTTGCCGTAAATACCTTAAGAATGCTTTCGGCTGATGCCGTCGAAAAGGCACAATCTGGTCATCCCGGCCTTCCTATGGGGTTTGCCGACGTTGCATTCGTTCTCTGGATGCAATTTCTACGATTTAATCCCGAAAATCCCAGGTGGACGAATCGTGACCGTTTCATCCTGTCCGCTGGACATGGTTCCATGCTTCTGTATTCCCTCTTAAATCTCTTTGGATACGATTTGTCTTTAGATGACATAAAACAATTCCGGCAATTTGGAAGTAAAACACCTGGACACCCTGAATACGGGCATACCAATGGAGTGGAAGCTACCACAGGGCCTTTGGGGCAGGGGTTTGCAAATGGGGTGGGTATGGCGCTGGCGGCACGACTAATGGCAGAACGATTCAATACTGGAGATGCAAAGATTATCGACCATTATATTTACGGCGTAGTGAGTGATGGCGATCTGATGGAAGGAATAACCTCAGAAGCCGCATCGTTTGCAGGGCATCTTGGTCTTGCCAATATAATTTATATCTACGATTGTAACCAAATCACGATCGAAGGAAGCACGTCTCTTGCTTTTACAGAAGACGTGGCAAAACGATTCGAGGCCTATAACTGGCGGGTATTCAAGGTCGATGGGCACAACCATACAGAAATTGCTGAAACTATCGGGGCAGCACGGGGAGAAAAGGAGAGACCTTCACTGATTATCGCCAGAACCCACATTGGTAAGGGCAGTCCAAATAAACAGGATACGTCCGCCATTCACGGAGAACCGCTGGGAGCTAAAGAACTTGAATTAACGAAAGAGAGTCTCGGCTGGCCGAAAGATAAGACTTTTTATATCCCGGAAGAAGTAAAACAGCTTTGCCATGGCCGTGTAGCCGAGCTAAAAGAGGAATATGAAAGCTGGCAGATACAGTTTAAGAAATATATCAGAGATGACCCCAAAAAGTCTCAATTATGGGATTCCTACTATAAAAAAGAAATCCCGGAAAATCTGGAATCTGAGTTATTGAAAACTATCAGGAAAGACTCGATAGCCACCCGTACGGCCTCCGGGGAAATGATGCAGGTGATTGCCCAGCAGATACCTGGATTTATCGGTGGTTCATCTGATCTTCACCCATCTACAAAGACCTACATCAAAAGTTTCTCTTCAATTGACAAAAACAAATTTGAAGGCAAGAATATTCATTTTGGTGTCAGGGAGCATGCAATGGGAGGTATTTTAAATGGTATGGCTCTCTATGGAGGCCTCATTCCCTTTGGTTCGACTTTTCTCACATTTTCGGATTACATGCGGCATTCCATCCGGCTTGCCGCAATGATGAAGATACAGGTAATTTATATATTTACCCACGATAGTATTCTATTAGGAGAGGACGGGCCCACCCACCAGCCGGTCGAACATTTGCCATCACTGCGATTGATCCCTAACCTGCTCGTGCTAAGGCCTTCAGATGCCACCGAAACGGCTGCTGCATGGGTTACAGCACTGAACCATAAAGATGGCCCAACGGCATTGATTCTATCACGACAGGATATATCGGTGATTAACCGTTCAATTTACCCATCACAGAGCAAATTGAACTACGGCGCTTATGTATTAAAAGATTCACAGGGCGACCCTGACATCATCCTTCTTGCGTCAGGCTCAGAAGTTGGCATTGCCCTTGAAGCCACATTACTGTTACAAGGAAAGGGGATCAAGGTCAGGCTCGTCAGTATGCCGAGTTTTGAGTTATTCAGGTCAAATTCTGATGAGTACAGGAATAGCATACTTCCATCATCATCTAAAAAACGAGTGGCCATTGAGGCAGCAGCCAAAAATGATTGGTATGAATTTGTTGGATTGGACGGTTTTATTATTGGTGTTGACCAGTATGGCGCCTCTGCACCAACGAAAGTGATAGCCGAGCGCTATGGTTTTGCGGTACAAAATATTTTACGTGAGATTAACAAAAAATGGGGACTGTAGAAAGAGTAAAACCGCTGAGACACAGAGGACACAGAGAAAGTAATGATTCCTAATTTAAATGTTCAGGAATTTCAATCTTTTGTGCTTCCCCTCCCCCTGCCCCCCTCCGTGAGGGGGAGAAAGGGGGAGGGGATTCAGGGGTGTGTTTGATACAGCAGTCTATAAACTGTTTTTCCAGTATTCTCCGTGCCTCTGTGTCTCTATGGTAATTCTTTTTTCATTTTTGTGTCGGACATAAAAAATATAGCCAATTCCGCCAGAAAGACCATTACCATGTTCAACAACTGCCACGCAGGCAAGGCGGCCAGGAATGCACTTGAAATGGTAGAAATGGTGAAATGAATTAACCAATACCGTTTTTAAATGTTCGTTGGGTGCGCTCCGCTTCACCCAACCTACATAAATTTGTTTCAAACAATATTGATTCTAAATCGCTCAATTTGTATGATAATTACTGCATAACACAAAATTAAACTATTTGGGTAACCTCATGGAACAACTTACAATGAAACATCCATGACCTTCGGTCACGAGGGGGGGATGAAATCTCCCCTTTGACTGTCATTCCGAGCGGAGCGAGGAATCTTCAAGATTTCTCCCTTTGGTCGAAATGGTAATTTCAAGTGAAACAAAAAAAGAGAATCGGAAGCAATGCCTCGTTTTGTTATCCAGAAACATAAGGCAACCCATCTTCATTTTGATTTCCGGTTAGAGATGGATGGCGTGCTCAAGAGCTGGGCTGTGCCAAAAGGGTTACCGGAAGAGCCGGGAATTAAAAGGCTTGCCGTGGCAGTGGAAGATCATTCGCTTGGTTACATTGACTTCGAGGGTGTAATACCTGGTGGACACTATGGGGCTGGCATAGTCGAGATTTGGGATAACGGCGAATACGAGATAGAATCCAGGGAAGAGGGAAAGATAGTATTTCATCTTACAGGTAAAAAAATAAAAGGGAGATATGCCTTAATCCATACAAACGAGAAGAACTGGCTTATCTTCAAAATGAAGAATATTTAAAAGTTAAGGAATTTCAAAGTTTCTTTTATACGATTCGGTGAAGTACAAGGAACAAATGAACACACCCCTAGCCCCTCTTTCTAGAGGGGAGATACGGCATTTCCCCTCTAAAAAGAGGGGATTAAAGGGGTGTGTAATATGGTTTTTATATGATAAAAAGTCGTTTAAAGAAAATCCTACCCCTCATTCTTATCTTCATTTCCGTTCTTTTATATCTTAATACATTGTCAAATGCCTTTGTTTATGACGATGCATACGTCATTACTGAAAATTATTTCATCAAATCTCTGGGAAATTTACCAAAGCTGTTTACGAAAGATTACTTGCCCCTTTCAGGAGAACTCAGCTACCGTCCGATCGTCACTTTGACGTATTTTTTCGATTATGCCATCTGGCGGCTGAATCCACTGGGTTATCATCTCACTAATATCATATTACACACCATCAATGCATTCTTATTCTACCTGTTCATGAAAAGCATCTCCCGAAACTCGTCACTCTCTATACTCGCCACTCTACTGTTCTTATCCCATCCCCTTCTCACAGAAACCGTCAATGCCGTTTGCTACCGGGAGGATATCCTTGCTTCAATTTTCTTCCTGCTGGCATTTATCTATTTTATAAAGATACGCATCCCGTTCTCCGGAAGTGGAAACTTAACACAACAAACAAATACCAGGGCCGTTCTCTACTATACCATCTCCTGCGGCTCTTATTGCTTAGCGCTTTTCTCAAAGGAAATGGCAATTACGCTCCCCATCCTCCTCGTTTTGTTTGATTTTTTATACCCCCGTCAAGGCGAATCCAAGGTATCATCCGTCTTCCCCAGACTGACGAAGGCAAAGAGGTGGATACTTTTTTACTCAGGTTATATTTTAGTCACGGGCTTTTATCTTTTCATCAGATTCGTTGCATTTAAAAACACCTTTAAGACAATAGACGTCTACCCAACTAATATTTTTACCATGACAAAGGTTGTCGCATCATATCTGAAACTCCTGTTTATACCTTTAAATCTGAATGCAGACTATTATATACCCGACATTCGGGGCATAAGTCTTTCCTTTATTCTATCCTCTTTATTCATCGCCTCTGCTTGTATTATCATAATGCGGCTTTATAAGAAGAACAAACTCATGACCTTCTTTGGTGCATGGTTCTTCGTCACGCTGTTACCTGTGCTTGGCATTATCCCCATCGGGAATATCATGGCTGAAAGATATTTGTATCTCCCAATAGCAGGATTTTGCGGAATTGCAGGCTCTATCGTAACAAACTCTGTATTCAGGAAAAAAGGCGCAATTATTATTGGGATAATTCTTTTTAGTATGCAAATTGGCGTGATATGGAGAAATGGCGTGTGGCAAAACGACACCACTTTGTGGTTTTATACGTACCAAAGAGAGCCAAACAGCGCCCGCGCTTGCAGCAACCTCGGTAACACCTACTTTAAAAACAACCGCTATGAAGACGCCATCCGAATGTATAAAAAATCACTCACACTTCCGTATAGCTATCCCTTTATCCATTTTAATTTAGGCGCTACGTACGAAAAAGTCGGATTGGTTGACAAAGCCATCGAAGAATATAAGTCTTCTATTTCAAGAAACAATGACAATACACTCGCCTTCAATAATCTAGGAACCGTCTACGATAAACAGGGATTATACGATTTGGCCATTGAGGCATATAACAATGCATTGTCAAATAACCCTTACTTCCCGCTCACCCATAATAATCTTGGAAATACGTACGAACACACGGGGAATCCTGAGAAGGCGATGGCTGAATACACCGCCGCCTTAAAAATAGACAACAATTATGCCGATGCACACAACAATTTAGGGGCTATGTATCTAAAAAAGGGGATTCTGGATAAGGCAATCGATGAACTGAAAAAAGCCGCCCAATTAAAACCAGAACATTTAGATGCGCACTATAACCTTGGAATTGCCTATGCGATGAAAGGTCTTTATGCAGATGCGATGGACGAAATGAATCTTGCTATCAAATATAATGCAAATGACTATTCTGCTTACAGAGATTTGGGGTTATTGTATTTCAAATACAAGAAAGACGCCCATAAATCGCTCTACTATTTAAATGAATCACTCCGATTAGCGCCCAATCCAACTGAAGCAAAAAAGGTGACAGACATGATAAACGCAATAAACACTGGACAGGGATTTTAGGAATAGTTTCGAGTTTCAAGTTTATAGTTTAGAGTTGTATCGGAAAATTTGATTTTTAATAATTCTCTCTATCGCTGGTTCAATCGTCTTCGATTGAACCGAAACATTTGCCACATTTCTATGTCACACCACGAGTTTAAACCTTTGAAACCAGTTCAAAATGTGTGGTTCAATCTGCAAGATTGAACCAGCCTTGAGAAATTATAGATACAATAAAACACGGACGGATTTCTGGAATTGGTCTTGGGTTTTTATAGTTAACGGCAAGAGAAAGTTGTCATTCCGAAGGAGCGGAGCGACTGAGAAATCTTAAGATTCCTCACTTCGCTCGGAATGACAGGCATTCAACGTCAACTTATTTAAGACGTTTACTATAGTTGAGTACGGGATGTTGGACACTGGAAGTTGGATGTCGGATTTTGATTTGTCATTTTGCATTTTGATTTTTTATCTTTGATATTTTACCATTCTCTTTGCGTTCTTTGCGTCTTTGCGGTGACATGTTTATATTTACAAAATGACCATATTGTCCCGATGAATAACCTCATCATATAACTTATACCCCAACACCTTTGCAATGCTGGAGGTACTGCACCCCTTAATCTTCTCAATTTCCTGTGAAGAATAGTTTGTCAGACCCCTGGCAAAAATTGTCCTATCCTCTCTTTTACAGACCGAAACAATGTCGCCTTTACTAAAAGCTCCCTCCACAGATACAACGCCAGAGGCAAGCAGGCTTTTCCCCTTCTCTGCTAAGGCATGCATGGCGCCATCGTCGACATATATCTTCCCTTTTGGCTTTATCGTGTATCCAATCCACCGCTTGCGGCTTGTCAGCTTTTCCTCTTTTGGGAGAAACAGAGTGCCAATGTTCTCACACTGCACAATCTTCTTTAATACGTTATCCATTCGTCCATTTGCAATAATCACCGCTTCACCTGCATTTGTCACAACGGATGCCGCTTCCAGCTTGGTCTGCATGCCGCCTACCCCTCTTGCGGTCTTTGAATCAAATGCCAGTTGCTTAATTTCATGAGAAATATTTTCTACAATGGAAATAACGGTTGCCTTGCTTTTTGCCGTTGGACATCTATCATACAACCCGTCAACGGAAGAGAGGATAATGAGCAACTCCGCATTCAGCAGGTTCGTCACGAGCGCAGAAAGTGCATCATTATCACCGAACTTGATTTCATCCACGGAAATCGTGTCATTCTCGTTTACGACAGGAATGGCATTCATCTGAAACAGCGTATGGATCGTATTGCAGGTATTCAGGTATCTCTGGCGGTCTTCAAAGTCCTCACGGGTAAGGAGTATCTGTGCCGCATGGTACCCATGAAGTTTAAAACACTCATCGTATGCCCCAATCAACTTGCTCTGACCTATCGCTGCAACTGCCTGCAACTCGGGTAAAGTGGAAGGTCTTTTCTCAATGCCCAGTTCTCCCATGCCAGAGCCAATCGCGCCGGAACTCACCACGACCACGTCGTAGCCCATCTTTTTCAGTTCCACGACCTGCCCGGCGAGCCTCCGTATCTGCTCCCTATCCACATATCCATCATCGGTGGTGAGCACGCCCGTCCCTATCTTGACAACGACCTTTTTTACCTTTGATAGAATTTGCGTCCGGATATCATTCTTTGTTTTCATACAATTACACCGATTAAATTATGCCTTTTACTGTTTTTGCCACTAAGGAATTGACAATAAATAACATGAACAACTACTGTTGCTGTGCCATCAGGGCTAAAGCCCCGGTATGACGTGTACCCCCTAACCCCAGCCTTAAGGCTGGGGTTAGTGACGGTCTTATCGTTCGACGGAGCTCACGACGAAGTCTGAATTGGGCTTTAGCCCTGACAGTGCCTGATCTTCAAAGTGTCAGACAACAAACCTGTTCAGATTATTTATTGTCAATCCCTAAGGCACAAAGAAAATACTTGGTGTCTTTCGTGACTTTGTGGCTAAGTATTTCCCTTGATTTAGCTTAATTAAGGTAGTTATAATCTCAGAAAAAGTCAAGAAATATTGTAATAAAGGTTTGAGGAGATTACAATGCCGGAAATTTCCAGATTCTTTGGAATCGTAATCTTTATGAACTACAACGACCATGAACCACCACATTTTAAACCTAAATTCCCGTTTACAAAGCCTATCCCTTCTGTTAATTTAAAGCAAAAAGACACGTTAAAAATCACTAAAATTCGGAAAGTCTGAATTTAGCATCAACAAGAAAGTTGTTTTTCTGATGTAATTACATTATAATTACGCAAAATTGAGGAGGAAAATTATGAAGGCAAAACTTATATCAATAGGAAACTCAAAAGGCATAAGGATACCAATGGCAATACTTAAACAATGCAATATTGAGAACGAAGTTGATTTGGAAGTTGAAAAAGAAAAGATAGTCATAAAACCGGTAAAAACTAAACCCAGAGACGGATGGAATGATGCTTTCAGATTAATGCGTGAGAAAAAAGATGATGCTCTGCTCATAGACGAGACCTTGGACATTGCAGTGGAAAATTGGGAATGGAAATAAAGCAGTACGATATCTACCTTGTTAATCTTGATCCTGCAATCGGCTCTGAAATCCAGAAGACAAGACCCTGTATTGTAATTTCTCCCGATGAAATGAACAAAAACATCCAGACAATTATTGTCGCTCCAATGACTACCAAGTCCCACAATTATCCAACCAGGCCAAAAGTGACTTTTGAGAAGAAAACAGGCTGGATAGTTCTAGACCAGATAAGGACTGTTGACAGGAGAAGACTGGTTAAGAGACTGGGTTGTGTAAATGATGAGACTATCATAAATATCAAGGCAACAATTAAAGAAATGTTAGTGGATTGAATATCCGAGCTAACTCTCTGAAAAATCAGTGCAAATCAGCGTTTATCTGCGTCCGACTGCAATTTTTATGTTAAATATTAAACAACCGTTTCTTCAAATTTATTATCGTATCACTCAGTTTTTTATTCCGCATCAACTCAACATTCATTTGTTTATATTTCGTTGAAATTGCTGCACCAAGTATGCCATCGAAAAATTCCCGTTTACAAAGCCTATCCCTTCTGTTAATTTAAAGCGAAAAGATACGTTAACAATCACTATAATAATGCAATAGAAAATATCAATATTAATTATTTAAGATGTGACACTCCTTGCTTTCCTTGCTTTCGAGATGATAATTTATAGAAAAAATCCTTTACCTGCAATATATTGTAAAATACCATTTTGGCGACGCATTACACGCGTGTTTGCAGATTGTCCAGACGATTTAAATGAAATCATTTTACTGAAAGAAATAAGTAAAGGTAATCTTTGTATATCTAAACTTGAGCAGCAGAATACGTTTCTTTTGGCTATTTCATTTTCTGAAGAATTATTGCATCTTAAGGGCGATACAGATGAATTGATTGAATATGTCCAGTATGGACTGAAAATGTGGGATGTGGGCTATTATCTGAGAGGAACAAAACCAACTGAAGGAGTAGACCCGTTTGAAGTAGGTTTAGATTCTGAAAATATTGAGAATATAGCAGCAAAATCATGTCTGCCTTTTATCCACAAACTTGAAAAGGCATACGGCAAACAATCAGAACCCTTCCTTACGAAAGAAGAAGAGAAAAAGATTGTAGAATTAGAAGAAAGAGCATTTGCACGTATAAAGCTAAAGTCGTTAAAAGGATCCCTTAATTCTTCTTTTACTGAGTGCTATGATAGTTCCAATACTAAAATGAGGGGACGAATATTAAGACGTGATCTATATAAATGTGTTTTCTGCGGAACACATGGAAATGAAACAAAACTGGACGTAGACCACATTATTCCAAAAAATACAATAAAAAAGCTTAATTTGAACGAGATTCTTCTTAGCATTGATTATAATCTTGTAACTAACTGTTTTAAATGTAATCGTAGTAAGTCCGATTACCTGAAAAAGCAAGATATAGAATATTATTTCAAAGCCTTTGCTAACCCAGAGCATCCGAATCATAAGATATTAGATTTTTTAAAACCTATCAAAAGCATGCAAGGACTATGAAGAGATTGATAATTTCTACTGACATGATGCAATAGCATTACATGCAAGTCTATTATACTGATTTTGTGTCGAAAGCATAGGTTACCATATAAAACAATAAAACAACGAAAAAAATGGGATACGACATTGGCCGACATATTGATTTTCTTGAAAAAGAAAAAACCAAACTACAAGCTGACAGTAGAAATATTGATGCTGTCACACTTTCTGTTAATGCATTTATTGACAGATTCTATTCAATAAATAGCGCATATAAAGAAAAAATAAAAACAATTTCATCAGGTGTTGAGATGTCACAAAAATTTGGTATAACATTACCTGGGGATGATTTGCAATCTTTAAAAACAGAACTTGAAAAACTAATTGACACTATTATTAACGAAATAAAGTGTTTAGGATTTGAGAAATCGAAAGAAGTAAAAATTGATAAATCCGTAAATGTTAATACCTCAGTTAATCAAAATCAGACCGTAAACCTAAAAATTGATTTTATTCTAGATGTTCTTAAAGACGAATTAAATGACAAACAGTTTAAAGAACTCCAATCTATCATAGAAAAAGAAAAAAATCCTAAAAAAGCAAAATTGATGATTATTGAAAAAATTAAAGAGTTTGGTAGTAACGTAGCATCCAATATTTTAGCAAATATTCTTACCAACCCAGTTATATGGACAGGGCTTTTCGGGTATTTTGAAAAATAAACACAACAATTTATTTTAGGATATGGAATAAATTAAAACTAAAGGGTCACCCATTCTTAATTATTAAATAACGATAGATATAAAATTAAAACAGATAAT
>Ga0209212_1005033_pt1 | contig 16004 bp, 17 predicted proteins | sample RifGroC2_FD_183996 | JGI IMG/M metagenome (GOLD analysis project Ga0209212, IMG submission 183996) | Groundwater microbial communities from Rifle, Colorado, USA - Groundwater C2 (SPAdes) (version 2) | ecosystem: Environmental > Aquatic > Deep subsurface > Groundwater | place: Rifle, Colorado...
GCAAGTAAGGCTCACGGTGAGCCGCAGTACACCACGCCCCCGGGGTTCCGTCTGAGACGGGAACGATCCCCATGGGCACGGACGAAAGGATCGAATCATGCATCTGGTAATGAGAATCGACAGAGAAGATGGACCACTGGTCGCAAACCTCAAAAGTCGAGGCATCGAAGCCAAGGTCGTACGCGGTGGCGTCATCGTTGTCCTGCCTCAGAACGGAGATCGGTTCGAAATCCCCGATGAAGTATGCCACGGCAGACTGTTCATCGAGGCCACCGAAGGTGGTGGCGCCACGAGTAAACGTGGCCAGTCCACCATCATCTGCGACATCATTGGCTGTGCTCTGCACCCCTACTTCGTGCCCAAGCACGGAGACCTGTCCAACGGCACGCATGCGTTCTTCTCGGTAAGTACTGATCACGTGTGCGTCATCACCGGCATCCGCGAGACCGAAGAGGTCATCATCGAAGTCATGCACCGAGAACAGAACGAACCTCTCGCTGTTCGGCTCGTTCGGAATGAACTGTGGCGCGGACGTCTGGTAGAGCTCCCGCAGATGTGGTCACAATTCGAAGAGGCGGCCCTTGCCGCAATGGCCAAGGCGAACTGCTACCACTGTAGGGAAGCCTACTACATCTCAATCGCGTAAAAGTTCTTGTCCCCGACAACGCATGTTGTTGGGGACTTTTTCATTTTTTTAACCATTGACAAAACCCTCCAAAAGCTCTACATTAATTAGTCCGACAAACAGGACGTAAACCAACCTTGAGGCAACTCATGGACTTCATTTTCTTCGGTGGTGATGGCCATTTCGTCAACCTCGCGCAGATCGAACTCAGCGCCCTAGGGCACGGACTCGAGATCGTCAGCAACACGGGAATCGACCTTGTCCGGTGGATGCAAACGTACGGTATGCCTGATGCTGTGTTCTTCGGCCAAGATTCTGATTTTCCGAATAACGAGTACCTGATCCCGGTTATGAAGAAGGTGCACACGGCTCACCCCGACCTGCACCTCGTGTACGTCAACATCGGGCTACCGCCAATGGCTCTACACCGAGAGCCCACGTTACAAGCAATCTATGCCCTCGGAGTCCCGATCTACACGTTCATGTGTGATCCGGAAGATCACGAGCAACTGGTCAATCTCGCCACGACCAAGTGGCCTGGGTTCAACCCGAAGCATGGGTTCATGCCCACGGTCGTACGTAGTTTGCCCGATACGAAGGCCTGACCAAATCGCCCTTTCTCTCATGAGGAGGGGCGATATTTATTTCACCAATATTTTCGCCCCGGAACAAGTCGAGACTTGTCCCTACAAAATATTATTGCCTTGATAAAACCTCTATAATCAGCTACCATTTGAATTATAGGCTAAATATTAAATTGCTTTTTTGTTTTCTTGCTTTTTTGATTATACCCTAAATAAATTCCCATTTATGCAAATAGAACCAAATCAAAACAAATCTCTAGAAATTTCTGTTGACTCAGAAAAATATTTCCGTTTGCCAATTAAAACACATGTTATAACTGCTGATGATGATATAATTTCAGTGGTTGAAAAATATGTTACGCCATTTAAAAAAGCCAATGATTATTTATTTATTAGCGAACGCGTGGTGGCAATATCTCAAGGCCGTGCTTTTCCAATTTCAGAAATAAAACCATCTTGGCTAGCAAATATTTTGGTTAAGTTTGTTCATAAGTCTCCGTATGGGATTGGACTTGGCAGTCCCTGGACCATGGAGCTAGCAATCAAAGAAGCTGGTATTCCTCGGATGTTATTTGCGGCATTTGTTTCTGCAATCACAAAACCCTTTGGTGTCCGCGGCATGTTTTATAAAGCAGTTGGCAAAAATATAAATGCGATTGACGGACCTTGCGATTACACTTTGCCACCATACAACAAATATGCAAAGCTCGCTCCATTAAAACCAAATAAAGTTGCTAAAGAAATAAAAAATAAAATGGGGATAGAAGTTGTTATTATCGATGCGAATGATTTGGGCGTGAATGTTTTGGGCAAATCAAATTCAGAAATTACAGATAAATTTTGTGAAAAAGTTTTTAAAGATAATCCGCTGGGGCAAACGAATGAGCAGACGCCGCTGTGCCTTGTGCGAAAAGTTGGGTAAGGGCGACGGCAGGGCTCAGTCTCCTGAGCCCCTACAAACAACGCTAACCCTACCGACATGGATCCGTATTTTGCGGGTCTTTTTGTTTACCAAAACTACCATTGACAAAAGAAACTCTTGATGCTACTCTAAACTGTCAGGGTTAAACTAACTTAAGATGTTTCATGAAGAACGCGCGGCTCAATCCGCATTCGAAAACCGACATGTCTTGCTGTGGTTCATCCCACTGCTCTTGGGTGCCGTGACGATCAGGCTTGCTGACCAGTTCAATCTGGTCGAACGACCGGTGCGGAGCAGACAACAACAAACCTGCAATGAAGTAGGAGAGGAAATGAAAAACATAAATGGCACGATTGCTATCGGTTACTTCCTTGTCGCGGGGCTGCTCGGCATGGTCAACAGCTGGCTTACGGATCAGAACATTCCCTTCGGTATTTTTACGATGCAACTCCAGCTTGGAGTGTTCCTGTTCTTCGGCTTCATGCTCTACCTCGTCCTCGGACGCGAGACGCACAAGCACCCGCTGTTCTACTGCAACTTCCTGTGGTTCCTCGGGGACATCCTTTTCACTTGGGCAGGGAAGTGCTTTATCTGGCTCGGCGTAGAGAACATCGGTTCGTGGATCTACGAACATCGAGATTGGGGGCTGTTTGTTGGAGGGGTCATCATGACCCTCGTCTGCGTCTACTCGATCTACGGCGTTCCTAAGGCGCAGAACTGCTCATCGGCCGACGCCACCGAAACCTGATCACAACGCCCTGCTGGACACACAGCAGGGCGCTATTTTTTATTAGACAAAATCAATGAAACAACTATAATCAAAGCTAGATCAAGTTAACCTAGAACGCAAAAAGGAGCAAGCATGGAAACAATCAGGCGCACAATTCGTTTGCTCAATTGGGGCAAAGTGGCTGATATTGGAGCCTTCATCTGTCTCTTGTACATCGGTGCCGTAGCCGTGGCGATGTCAGCCGCCTGCTATTCTTCTTTAAGTATCAATGGAGTTACTCTTCTGGGAATCACTTACTTGCTCTTGGTTGTGAGCCTCTTGTCAATAATCATGACCTTGGCAACAGAAAGTGGGGGGAAAGGTTTCTGTTGGTTCATTGGAGGATTCTCGATCGAAAGCCTTGTGATACTAGTCTATATCTACAACACTTCGGGAATCAGTGCGCTACAATGAGCGTCGCTTGTCCTTGACAGTCTCCTTTTCTTCCGCTAATATGCTTTTGCTCCTTGGGGTAGTAGCTCAATCGAGTTAGAGCAAGCGACTCTTAATCGCTCGTCGAAGGTTCAAGTCCCGCCTCCCGCTCTTGGTTCCGATAGGCGTGTAACTCAGCTGGCAGAGTATTGGACAGAGGCTAGGGCCTCGACTTCGGTTGTGACCGGTGAACCGGTTGCTTAGCCTAACAGCACCGTCATGCGAGGAGAACAGCTAAAATCCAAGGGTCAGAGGTTCGAGTCCTCTCACACCTACAACAAGTCGATCAAGCCCACTGGCCTGGTCGACATTTTTTTAAACAAAGATTGATTTATTAATAAAAATATAATAATGTAGTTTTATCTTTAGACAACTTTGGTCTGTCCCCACGCCGAGTCTAACTAGATCTAAAAACTCAAAGGTCTCAACTAATACAAAGAAACCACAACATCGGGGAAAAAGATGGACGAATTCACCGAGACACTGAGAAATGGCTTTCTAGGTGGTCCACGACCAGTGAACCATGGCTTGAGGAAGGAATGCGAAAACGAAAAACGAACGGCACGAAGTAGTCTCTGGATAGCTAAAGAAAATGAATGGAGATCAAATCTTGGATCTCCACCTCAACGACCCCACCATCCCGAGGCTGAAAGTCAGTCCGCTTCCTTAGGACAAACAGTAGAAACGGTTGAGGTCAACCAGTTTCAAATGTATTTGGGTGAAGCAATTAGCACTGGTAATCTATGGGATGATGGCAATAGAAATAACCACTTAGCTTTCTTCCGAAATTTCATGGATAGAAGAATATCTCTCGGAAGTCGGGTGGACGTCTCGCTTGTCCGATTTCATGGATATCCGAGTAGAGATGAAATGAGTGAGTGGGGATGGGAGCAGATATGTCCATGTATTGTTTCTTGGTAATGAAGACCAGGAAAAAAGACGTTCACTCAAATGCCACAGGCTTGCATATCCTGACTATCGGAACAGCAGCGACCTTTTCGGGTTCTGTCAGTTCGGCCAAGCTGTTTAGCTAACATCGTCATTTTGGTGCGGGAATTGAAGTCCTTTCACCACTAACAACAAGTTGATCAAGCCCAAGCCTTGATCGACGTTTATTTTATAAAGGTTGATTTTTTCAATAAAATGTTATAGTATACTTTTGTGTTTACACACTTCGTTTGCTTGAGGGGTTTACCCCCGTGGCATTGCGCCACAGGGCAAGCCGAAAGTCAGGCGAGACCTAAGGTATAGCTTAGTTTGATTGAGGGGTTTACCCCGAAGTCAAGCGTAGCTTGTACTTCGGGGCGCATAGCTCAGTGGTAGAGCAGTTGCCTCTTAAGCAATTGGTCGAGGGTTCAAATCCCCCTGCGCCCACCATGCAGTACACGCCTGGCGTGACTGCATGGCAAGCCATACATTGCACTCTGAAAGAGTGATTGCGTGGCAAGTCATACATTAACAATTTTACTCCTTTCATTTCATTTGACTCTCAAGAAGTCAAATGTAGCTTGTGCTTGCTTCTTGCTTAACAATGCGGGGCTTGCCCTGAAGTCAGGCGAAGCCTGTACTTCAGGGCCCGTAGCTCAGTTTGGCTAGAGCGCTTCCATAGCATGGAAAAGGTCAGGAGTTCGAGCCTCCTCGGGTCCACCATAAAGTACACGCTACGCGTGACTTTATGGCTAGCCATGAAGTTAAACTATGTTTATACTTCGTGGCAAGACATACGACAATAATCAAAACAAAATGCTACACACATACACAATTAAAACTTGGTCCAGCTTCAAATGATATTCCGCAGAATTGGTAGGGAACAAAATTTTTTGTTCTCTACCAATTGTTTACATGCGGATTTTATTTTTAACAAATTTAAATTTTATATGATTCAGCTCACTGAACATTCATTCAAAAAAATTGTCATCGCACTGGCACTGTATTTAACTTCATTGTTTGCGGCCAACACTCTGGGTTTAAAAATCATGCCTTTCTTTTTCGGATCACACTTATCTGTTGCTGTCTTTTCTTTTCCAATTGTTTTTTTAATGACAGATGTTATTGGAGAAGTTTATGGAAAACGTATTGCTAAATTTTTTGTCCTCGCAGGATTTATCAGCACAGCTCTTTTTATCCTCTATTCTTTTTTATCTCTCGCACTTCCGTGGTCTGAAGCGGGTCTTTGGGCAAAGGAAGGCTATAATCAGGTTTTTGGAATTTCCATCCGCATTGCGATTGCATCAATCGTTGCATTTTTGATTGCTGAATATCAAGACGTTTTAACTTTTTTCTTTGTCCGCGAAAAACTGGGAGTAAAACAATTCTGGTTGCGCTCACTACTTTCGAATCTCTGGTCTCAACTACTAGACACAACAATCTTTATGGTCATTGCTTTTGCCGGAATCTATGAAACAAAAACTCTTGTCAGCATAATTATAACTTGGTGGTTATTTAAAGTTGCCATGGGTGCACTTTATACGCCCTTGTCATACTTGGGAATTTACTTACTTCGCGGAAAAAACAAAACAACTTTGACTTCGTAAAACTTCCAATCTAACCACTTTCCGGGTACAATATAATCAGATTTTTTTATTTCTGAATTATTTTTATGCCCACGCCTAAACATTTAGTTAAGTACTTCCACGAAAATAAAACTGCGCAAAAACCAATTTACTTTTTATGTTTAATGATTTTATTTTGGTCCATATATGACGGCACCATGTCCTTTTTGGCTCCACTTGTAATCACAAATAGCGGACTAACTGCCACCATGATGGGTATAGTCATTGGTACATCGGGAATTGCCGGAGCTTTGTTTGATTTTTTTGTCTGTCGTGTTTTCAAAAATACACATTATAGAAAAATTTTCATGATCATGTTTGCTCTTTGCTTAATTTATCCTGTTATACTTTTTAAAGCCAACACTTTTGCTATTTATATTTTAGCCATGGCTATTTGGGGAGTTTATTTTGATTTAAAAAATATTGGTAACTTTGATTATGTCGGACGCTTCACCAAAAAAGCCAAACACTCGGACAGCTTTGGGTTAGTGCAAGTTTTTTTATCACTCGGCTATTTAATTGCACCAATTATGGTCGGCGCCATTATTGCTGAGACGCTTGATTGGAAACCCTTTGCCTTGGCCTGGATTTTCTTGGTGATCTCAATTTTATTTTTTGGACTTTTAGTTTTATTCACGCGTAAAGAACCAGCCATATCTATTGATGAGAGAAAAGAAAGAAAACGCAGCACTTGGTCTGAGGCAAAACTCTGGGGACAAATTGGAAAAATTCTTTTCCCTGTTTTACTCTTAACTTTATTTTTAAATTTGATTGATGCTTTTTTCTGGACTGTTGGTCCGCTCTTTGCGGAAAGCATGCAAGGCATGGAAAAATTCACTGGTTTTTTTATGACAGCATATTCATTACCAGCATTACTGGTTGGTTGGTTTGTGGGATATTTCACACGCAAATTTGGCAAACGACGCACAGCGGCTTTAACACTTCTCATCGGTTCCGTAATTATGAGTTTAATTTATTTTGCGCATGCACCCATCATGATCATGACTACAATTTTCTGCGCCTCATTATTTATTTCCATGTCTTGGCCGGCAATCAATGGAGCTTATGCAGATTATATTAGCGAAGCATCATATTACGAAGAAGAAATTGCCGGCCTCGAAGATTTTTATACAAATATTGGTTACGTGATTGGCCCAATGTCTGCTGGTTTCCTCGCAGATCGACTAGGAAACGGTGGAACTTTTTCTGTTCTGGGAATTTGCGGGGTGATATTAGCATTCTATTTACTTTTACATTCAAAGAAACATATTAATGTGGTGAAGGAATTGAAAAGTTAATACAAAAGAAAAAGAGGTTTCACCTTCTTTTTTTGTTTTAAAAAATCCCCCCTGCGCTATGACGCAAGAGGGTTTTCTGTCTACTCGAAATTGTCTACGTCGAACTCGAGCGTCTTCATGTGCCCGTCGCCGTAATCGAAATGGAAAGTGGAAACAATCCGCGAGATTGTCGTGACTCCGTTCTTTCTGAGAAGTTCGGCCATCTCTGCTTTTGCTTCCCGATGGAGCAACATCGTACCACGTAAATCGATCTTCCTCTTGTGCGCCGCACCGCAAACAGCGTGGGCTTGGAGAACGACCGAATCAATGTCCGGCTTCATCTCGATTGCTTCCAACAACTGTTCCACCAGGAACTCACGACCGAGAGGGCTCCCAAAACTGGGAGCAAGAAGGAGGGGTCCGCCATTACAAGTAAATTCGTGGGGAACAATGACACGATCACGCTGTTGACCACGCATGAGGCGAAGGAGATACTCGATCTGCTCAGCACGGTGGCCATCGCCACAAACGAAAAGGTACGCTTTGCTGGGGAACAGGGCCTTGTTGACGTATCGGAGTCGTCCGTCTGTGCGCAATGAGTCGTGCAAAGCTTGGTCAGCGACCGTTAGCAAATTGGTCATAAGGAACCTCCGAGATATGGGGGTTGAGCAGATAATAGAATACAGCAATTCTAATAAAGAATCAAGCAATTAATCAATAAAACAAAAAAGCAAATAAACAATAATGTCTCCCCGATTTTGTTCAATGCCTATTGACAAGCTTAAACCTATATGCTAAACTTTGGGGTCCTGAAAAAGGACTTACTATTAGACATTAGCGGCTGGAAACCGCTTCGGGTCAACAAACTCTCTTGGAGGTCCGCATGGCAACCGCACTCATCCTCTACCTGTGCCTGTTCACGGCCGGCTTCGTGTTCCTCATCGCCGGGTTCATCTTCGGAGGAGAACACGATGGCGACCACGATCATGACCACGATCACGACAGCGATGACGGAGACGACGGCAAGGGCTCCCTGAGCCCTAGTGTCTTCAGCTTCAAGGTGATCGCCTGTTTCCTGATCGGGTTCGGACTCGGCGCCACCCTGTCACACTTCTTCGTAAGTGGGGAAGACGTCACCAGCCTCAAGGTGTTCCTGGACACGCTCTTCGGAGTACTCGGTGGCTTCGCTTTCGGCTACTGCGGGTGGTTGATCATCAAGCTCTTCATGTCCCAGACCGCACACAGCAACTTTTCCGTGAAGTGCTGGATCGGAGTCGAAGCGCCACTTACTCTCACCATCCAGGGCGAAACCTGCGGTGAGATGCAGGCTGCCGTTGACGGACAGATCCGCAGCCTGGATGTGCGCGCCGAGGACGGCGGGGTCATCAAGACCAGTACGCTCGTGAGGGTCATCCGAGTGGACGGCCAGATCGGCATCGTCCGCAAGGTCTGATCCTGTTCCAAGAACGGCTAAATCCGAGAGGTTTCTCGGTGTAGCAAGTACCCAAATTTCCTGAAGGAGGACTCCATGGATCTGAGCTGGTTGATTCCCATCGTCATGACGGCCGGAGGGGTCGTCGCGCTCATCGCACTCGTCGCCGTGCTGGCGCGCAACCTGAAGAAGGTGCCGCCCAACAAGGTGCTGGTGTTCTACGGACGCAAGCATACGACCGAGCCCCGACACGACGCCGACGGCAAGGTCATCGAAGCCGGCGGGACCAAGGGGTTCCAGGTCGTCACCGGCGGCAGCAAGTGGAAGTGGCCCATCCTGGAGGACTGCCAGGAGATGGACATGGCCAGCTTCCAGATGAAGCCGCAGCTCAAGAAGATCCCCAACAAGGATGGCGTCCTCGTCAACGTCGACGCCGTCGCAAGCTGCAAGATCAAGTCCGAGCAGTCCTCGCTGTCCGCCGCGGTCGAGCGCTTCCTCGGGAAGACGACCCAAGAGATCCACGCCATGGTCCTCGAGATCCTCGAGGGTCAGCTGCGCGCCGTGATCGGAACGATGACGGTCGAACAACTGATCCAGGACCGCGAGACCCTGAACACGCGGGTCAAGGCCGAAGCGATGAGCGAGCTGGAGAAGCTGGGTGTCGGGATCGACATCTTGAATATCCAAAGCATCAACGATGACCAGGGCTACATCGAAGCCCTGGGCAAGAAGCGCACGGCGGAAGTCGTGCGCGACGCGGCCATCGGCAAGGCCGAGGCCGAGGCCGAGACCAAGAAGAGGTCCACCACCGCGGCCAAGGACGCCGACGTCCTCGCGGCCAACAACCAGGCCATGACGTTCGAGGCCGACAAGGACCGCGACGTCAAGAAGGCGACCTACGACGCCCTGATCAAGGCCGAGCAGGCTCGCGCCGAGCAGGCCGGCCCCATGGCGAAGGCCGAGGCCGAGCAGAAGGTCGTCGTCCAGCAGGTCAAGGTCGACGAAGAACGCGAACGCGCCAACATCGAGGTCCAGAAGCAGAAGGCCCTCGTCGCCGCCCAGGCCGAAGAGGCCAAGACCGTCGTGCCCGCCCGCAAGGCGGCAGAGGCCCTGGTCGCCACCGCCGAGGGCGCCAAGAAGAAGCTCGTCATCGACGCCGAAGGCAACCGTGACGCGGCCGTCGCCACCGCCGAGGGCGAGCAGAAGAAGCTCGTCATCGAGTCCGAGGGCAACCGTGACGCGGCCATCAACGCCGCCACCGCCGAGCAGAAGAAGCGGGTTCTCGAGTCCGAGGGCGCACGCGACGCCGAGATCAACGCCGCCACCGCCCAGGGCCAGAAGCTCGAGCTCGAGGGCAAGGGCAAGGCCGCGAGCATCCGGGTCATCGCCGAAGCCGAGGTCTACCAGGCCCGCGAAGTGGGCAAGGCCCAGGCCGACGCCATCGAGGCCAAGCTCCTCGCCGAAGCCAAGGGCATCCTGGCCAAGGCCGAGGCCTACGCCAAGATGGACCAGCGCGGCGCTCTGCAGCTGATCCTCGAGAAGCTGCCCTCCATCCTGGAGCAGCTCCCCGCCATCGTCGAGGCCGCCGCCAAGCCGATGAGTGCCATCGACAAGGTCGTCATGATCGGGTCCGACCCGAACGCGCCGGCCAAGTTCGCGGGCAACGTGCCCGTGTTCCTGGCCCAGCTGTTCGAGACGACCAAGAACCTGGGCTTCGACCTGTCCGGCGCCCTGAAGAAGCTGGGGATCGACGCCACGGCCATCTCCGGACCCGACGCCCCCAAGGTCGACTGACCTTCTCCGACCCCCGCGCCGTAGCGACATCACGCTGCGCGCGCCACAACCTGACATCACATGTCCCTTCGCCCCCCGTAGCATCGTGCTGCGGGGGCGCTTTTTTTGCCATGATTTATATGATTTTTGTGATGACTATGATTTTTAATCTTGCAGGATTACATTCTTTCGCTTAATCATGGTAATCATTTAATCACAGGAATCATGATTTAGACGAGTTTTTTTATGATTAACTTAATTAACACTCCTGACTAAACCTCAATATTTTCGTAAGATTCACAGTCCGGTTCGGAATAACTGGTTTGAGGTGTGCTGTGGCTGAAGTCAGAATCGACACAAGATTGGCTGTTGCCCTGGACTGGACAGATGCGACGTTCAGCTTCAACGAAGCGGGCATACTGAATCAAGAGGGCTCTAACCCTCTCACAGGCAGGAATACCACTGGAAACCATACTTCGACTTCGAGACGTCTCTTGTCTGGAAGCCGAAGCCATAACGAGTTACCCTGCATACGACTTCCGAATCTTGCTGGAAAAATGGACCTGTTCGATCGACCTCAAGACCCACTGCCTGTATCTGAGAAATCACGAAGGACTGCTCATCACCATCGCGCTGAACCGCGGTGAACTACGCAAGGTCGACCTGGACTTTCTCATGGGAACGAGGCGTTCAAGCTTGATCGGCGCGGAACTCACGACAATCTCAACTGACCGTGGTGGAAGGATCGGAGTTGGACGGATCTCGGAGTGCATCGCGGACCGCACACCCCTCTTTATCTCTCGGACAAACATCAACTACTTGTACGACGGCGGTTGCCAGCTCCCGCGTGAAGATGCCGACGCCATCACTCGTAACTGCGAGATTTGGTGGTGCGAAGCAACGAGAACTTTCTACGTCAACGACGATCACATCAGCAGAATCATCAAACTCGTCTGAACCCAACCCACATACACAGGGGGATTACATGGGCGACAAACGCAAGGTGTCCTGGGAATTCTTTCTTGGCTTTTCCTTGGTCGACGCTGAAATGACAATCGAAGAAACGATCCTGGGAGAACTTCGCGTCAGTACTGGCCGAATTGCCAAAGTCGATAGCAAAGGTCTCCACGTTTTCTTCACACGCAACGACATTTCCTACTCGCAAGGTGCCGGGGACGATCTGCCGAAAGAAATTCGTCCCTCGATCAGCAAGCAGGAAAAAGTGTTCTACGATGCAGATGATCGCACCTTCTACTTCGAAAACCAGAACCGCAAAGTCAGCGTCCGCCTCAACTGATTCGTACCTCGCACCGACGCCAGCAATCTGAGCTGTCGGTGTTATTTTTGCAAACAGTTTTTCATAGATTGGCATTCAATCAAGAAAACAAGAAAGCAAAAAAGCAAGTACTTTAGCATGGTTACCTTTTTGTTTTCTTGCTTTCTTGTTTACCCTGCACTTTAAGGGCTTGTCATGTAGTTAAAGATTATACTTTATACTACATGGCACACTTAATAGTGCGGGGTTTTCTTGATTAATTCCTTAACTATGAGTAAAATACAGCCGAACGCAACACCAACGTGGAGGCCACCATGTTCAATAGAAAGCACCGCGCCCAAGCTCGAATCATTTGGCGCTGGGTGGTAAACCTCTGGCGCGCGCTCATTCTCGGCAAAGACCATGTCCTGCCGTTTGTGAACGTGTTTCACTTGACGCATCGCTGCGACGCTAATTGCACTTGGTGCAGTCAGCGCGAAGTAATTGGAGAAGAAGAACATCCGGAACTGCCGCACGAGAAACTGCGGATTGTTCTGCTGCGACTCTTCAAGATTTCTCCGGCGCTCTACATCACCGGAGGAGAACCAACCATGCACAACGAGTTGGTCCCTCTCTTGAAGCTAGCGCGCGAACTTGGTTTTTGGCCGATCACGGTCAACGCCAACGGGCTCCAACTCTACCGCTTTCCCGAGATCCTCCAATATGCAGACCGCACTGTCGTAAGCTTGCACAGCCACGACACACACCTGCAGTGCAAAATCCTTGGAATTCGCCCCCGAATCGTGTTCCGCCTGATCACAAACCTGAGAGCGTTCCGACGTCTCGCGGAAGATCACGGGAACAAGCTCTTCATCAACTGCGTTCTGTCGTCGGAGAATGTTCATTGGGCCACCGCTGTCTTGAAGCTCTGCATCTTGAACCGGACGCCGCTCACAATTAACCCGGTGATTATTGATCGGAAGCCTGCACTCGAAACTGCCTCGGTAACAATGCGTCAGGAATACCAAGCCTTCCTGGACTTGGTCATCAAGCAAAAGAAAACGCACCCCTGGGTGATTACCAACACCAGGCGTTATCTGATGCAAACCCGCAACTTCGGTTCGTTCCACTGCCGTCCCTTGTGCATCATGTGCGTGAACCCAGATGGGACTGTTCAGAATCCTTGCCGAGCCAAATATCCATACGTAGATGAGGTTCTCGGATCGTTACTGAAAGAAGAAGCCCTTGTGCTCTTGAACAGAGGTCTCAACTTCAAGGACAGCTTCACAGGTTGCAAGCACAATTGTTGCAAAACCTGTTTCGTCGAACCAGCGCTCTCACTGGCGCACCCGTTCAGTGCCATCATGTCCTTCGTTCACTGATCCTAAATCGCCCTGTCGTTCAAACGGCAGGGCGTTATTTTTTTGCAAATAGTTTTTAATAGCTGAACATCTAATCAAAAAAACAAGAAAGCAAAGAAGCAAGGAGTATACCATAGTTACTTTTTTGTTTTCTTGTTTTTTTGCTTTCTTGATTATAGCCAAAATGTTTATGCCTATAAAAACACGCCCCTCCTCATGAGAGAAAGGGCGAGCATTCACTATTTCATCGTAGCCCGCAAGACTTCATCAATCGTGGTGATACCGGCGCGAACCAGTGCCAACCCGGACTGACGCAAAGTCTTCATCCCCAGGCTCGTAGCCAAGGTCTGCAACTCGTTTCCAGAAGCATGTTCTAGAATTGCATGCCTCATTTCATCGGTCATCTGGATCATTTCGTAGATCGCATGGCGTCCACGATAGCCCGTGCCACCACAATTGCGACAAGCCGGATTGAGAATCGGCTGCAGTGGTTGCAACCTCACGATATCGTCGTGGAGAAAACCGCGCGCCTTCAATCCATCCGGCGTAACTTTGTCTGGTTCTTTTTCGCAGTGATCACAGATCCGCCGAACCAGACGTTGCGCAATGAGGAGTTTCAACGAGTCCGCGAGCAAAAACGGTTCCACTCCCATGTTTTCCAAACGCGTGATGGCCAAGGCCGCGCTATTCGTGTGCAACGTGGACAGCAGCAAGTGACCCGTAAGTGCGGCCTGCATCGCGATTTCTGCTGTTTCGTAATCGCGAATTTCTCCAACCATGATGATGTTGGGGTTTGAACGCAGGAAGGATCGCAACACTGACGCAAAAGTCATCTGAATGGCAGGATTAATCGCGGTCTGCGAAATCCCTCGAATCGGGATCTCGATTGGATCTTCGGCTGTCATGATGTTGCGCGAGCCATCGTTCAAGTGAGTGAGCATAGCGCTCAAGGTCGTAGTCTTGCCCGAACCAGTTGGTCCGGTGCAAAGAATCATACCGTGTGGAGCACCGAGTGCCTCCACCACCAGAGCCATCTCTGCTGGACTGAAACCAAGGTCTGCAAGCCCAAGCTTGTTCTCGGTTTGATCGAGCACGCGCAGGACGACTTTTTCACCGTGTAAAACGGGCAGTGTCGCCACACGGAAATCAACTTCGCGCTTGTTGTCGATCTTGGCGCGAATGCGACCGTCCTGTGGCAGACGACGTTCAGTAATGTCGAGGCCAGCCAAAATCTTGATTCGGCTGACAACAGCATTACGCATCCTCAAAGGAGGACGCGACACTTCATGCAGAACACCATCGATGCGAAAGCGGACAACGCAACAGTCTTCTTCTGGATCGAAGTGGATGTCAGACGCATGCATCTTCACCGCACTCGCCAGAAGAATCTTGTCCACAAACTCAACGACGTCAGCACGCTTGCCTTCTTTTCTTATCCGGTCCGCATCTTCTTCTGGGTCTTCGCTGCCACTGACGACAGTAACCTCTCCGCCATACTCTGCCAGCGCATTTCCGGATTCGAGAAAGCCGTAGTGCATGGCAATGGCACGATCAACCGCATCTTCCTTTGCCACGACCAGCTTGATTCTCTTCACACTAGCATCGCGTGGCAAACTGAAACGAACATCTTGTTCGATCTGCGCAAAACTCTGTTCCCAGGGCCGACCTGCAGCGATGACAAGAGTGCCATCTTCCTCGAGCCGCAAGGGCACGAAGTGATGTCTGTCCGCCAACTCACGCGAAACCATGCGCAAAACTCCGGTCTGCGGCTCATTCTCGGTTCCGAACTCAAGGTCAACTTCATCAAGCCCCAGTGCAGCAGCCAATGCCGGCAAGTCTTTGGACAAACGTGCCAAACCGCCGTTCACGTGCGCAGGCACTCTACCAGGAGCAACACGAGCCGGAACTTTCCGATCGCTTGGATCTCCCATGATCAACCCCAAGGTTGTTAACGACTTTTGAATCACCAATGGATTCATTTAAACTTAGCTATTTTTAGCCGAAGTGTCAACAAATCAGGGTTATGAATAATGGGGTAAGGGGTAAGCCCTGCACTATAAAGTGATCCCTTTAAGTGCAGAGTAAACAAAAACTAAAGATTATAGCCCTTATCCCACAACCCTTTCCCCTTACACCACAACTTATGCTAAAATAATTACATGAAACACTTTATCGCCATTGCCGGAAACATGGGTGCAGGAAAAACAACTCTAGCTGAAAAGCTGACGAAACATTTAAATTGGGAACTTTTTGAAGAACCTTTTGAAGCCAACCCTTATTTAGAAAACTTTTATGCGGACATGAAGACCTGGGCTTTTCATACCGAGATGTCTTTTTTAGGTCAAAGACTAAATCATCATATCGAAATTCTTAAAAAACCACATTCCATTATCCAAGATCGCTGTCTCTATGAAGGCGCAGAAATTTTCGTCAAAAACTTATACCAAACAAACTGCCTTTCAAGTACTGATTGGAAAACATACAATCATCTTTATCAAAATTTGATTAAAACCATCAAAGCACCAGATGCCATTATTTATTTAAATCAAACACCAGAACAATGTATCTTGAATGTTCAAAAACGGGGGAGAGATTTAGAAAAAAATATTGATCCAGCTTATGTTTTTCAGCTCGCAAAACTTTATGATGAATGGAAAAATAATTTTTCGCTTTGCCCAATTATCGACATCAATATGCAAAAAAATAATTTGATAAATGACGAATCTGCTTTTTCTCGTTTTGTTGACAGCTTACAACAAAAACTAGCGAGATAAGTGCCCAACAAGATAAGTATTAAGCAAGTTTTAGATTTACTTATTTCACTGACTTCACTTACTAGCTTAAAACTTGTACGGTCTTCGGTAACATTATTTATTAGCTATATCGAGGTCTTCGGTAACATTATTTATTATCTATATCGTTGTACGCAATAGCTCATAATAAACGGTTACCGAAAAGTCATGCTCTGAGTGTACCGGATTGTCGTTGGATATCATATACTTTTTTAAGTCTTTTTTCCATT
>Ga0209212_1005036_pt1 | contig 16002 bp, 13 predicted proteins | sample RifGroC2_FD_183996 | JGI IMG/M metagenome (GOLD analysis project Ga0209212, IMG submission 183996) | Groundwater microbial communities from Rifle, Colorado, USA - Groundwater C2 (SPAdes) (version 2) | ecosystem: Environmental > Aquatic > Deep subsurface > Groundwater | place: Rifle, Colorado...
CGGCGTGGTTCGGCGCGTTGGCCAGGGCGGCTTCGACGCCGATCGAGTCGGCCGGCTGGTCCGGCCGGAAGGCGTTCTCCATCGGTACCGCATGGGAGGTCGGTACGATCCCGTCGGTGTCAAGTGCGTTCAGCTTTTCTACATAGGCGAGTATCGAGTCCATCTGCGCCGTGAAGGTGTCCAGCTCGGGCTCGGAAAGCTCCAGCCGGGCGAGCCGCGCCACATGCTCAACCTCAACTCTCGTGATCTTCATGCCTGCTCCAAAGGTGCGCCGTGCCGGCGCCCTGATATTAATGCGTGCTACCGGTTATTATCATGAAAGGGGTAAAAAGGCAAGGAGAGGGGGGCTCAGTCGCGCTCGGGAACGGCCGCCTCGACCAGGTTCGACGGCGCGCTCTCCAGGGTCTCCCCCCCCAGCGCGGCGACGGTGGTCACCGTGTAGCGGTAGGGGACCCCTACCGGCGGTTCCTGATCCTGGTAGGTGTTCCCTGTTATCGGCGCGGGATTGAGCGGGGTGAGCGGCATCTCGCTCCCCTTTTTACTGCGGTAGATGTTGTACCCGATCAGCGTCCCCTCTTCGGGGGGGAGCGCCACGAAGGCGAGCACGATCCCGGTGGCCGAGGAGAGCGCTTCGAGTACGGGAGGCAGGGGAGGGGTGAGGGCTCTGCGGCGCACCTTGTTGGAATCCTTGCTCTGGGCGCCGTCGGCCGTGAAGGAGCGCAGCTTGTACTGGTAGGCGCTCCCCTTTTTCAAGTCGTAGTCGTCGTAGATCCAGAGGTTGCCGGCGCGCCGCGCCCCTTTCGGATAATCGATGTCGATCCGCGCCAGCTCCCGGTAGGCGCCGGGGCACTCCTCGCAATCCTCGGCCGGCGGCAGCACCGGGCGCCGGAACAGGAGAAAGCCGGCCAGGTCCTGGAGCGGCGCCCCCCCTTCCTGCCTGGAGGGGGGGGACCAGCTCACCTCGATCCGCCCCCCCTTTTGCGCCGCGGCCAGGCTGGAGACCGGTGCCGGCACCAGCGCCTCGGGCGGAACCAGCCTACCTCTCTTGCCGCAGCCGGAAAGAAGCGCCAGCGCCGTGACCAGCAGCAGGCCGTGAAGGAGTCCCCGCAAAGCCGCCACCGGTTACCTCCCCTCCTTGGCCCTGGCGATTTCCGCCTGCACCCGCTCAAGCGCGGTGCCGCCGGTCGCCTTGCGGGCGTTCACCGAAGCCTCCAGGGTGATCGAGGCGAAGATGTCGTCTTCGATCCGGCCGGAGAAGAGCTGCCACTCGGCGAGCGAGAGTTCGGGGATGTCCATCTCGTTTTCGATGCAGTAGCGCACCGTCTTGCCGACGATCTCGTGGGCATCGCGGAACGGGATCCCCTTCCGCACCAGGTAGTCGGCGACGTCGGTCGCGGTCGAGAAACCGGCGGCCGCGGCGGTCTTCATCCGCACCGGGTTGACGCGCATCTCGCGCACCATGTCGGCGAAGATCTTGAGGCACCCCTTCACCGTGTCGATGGTGTCGAACAGGGGCTCCTTGTCCTCCTGCATGTCCTTGTTGTAGGCGAGCGGCAGCGACTTCATGACGGTCAGAAGCGACATCAGGTTGCCGTAGACGCGGCCGGTCTTGCCGCGCACCAGCTCCGGGACGTCCGGGTTCTTCTTCTGCGGCATGATCGAGGAGCCGGTGCAAAAGGAGTCGGAGAGGTCGACGAACTTGAACTCGCTGGTGGACCAGAGGATCAGCTCCTCGGAGAAGCGCGACAGGTGCATCATCAGGATCGAGGAGGCGGCGCAGAATTCCAGGGCGAAGTCGCGGTCCGAGACCGAGTCGAGGGAGTTGCGGGTGACGCCGTCGAAGTCGAGCAGTTCCGCCACGTATTCCCGGTCGATCGGGAAGGTGGTCCCGGCCAGCGCGCCGGCGCCAAGCGGCATCACGTTGGTCCGCTTCAGGCAGTCCTCCATGCGCGCCTTGTCGCGCTTCAGCATCTCCAGGTAGGCGAGCATGTGGTGCGAGAAGAGGATCGGCTGCGCGGTCTGCAGGTGGGTGAAGCCCGGCATGATCACCGAGATGTTCTCCTCCGCCTGGAAGATGAGGGCGTCGATCAGCAGGTCGATGTAGGCGGAGATCTCCACCAGTTCGTCCCTGAGATAAAGCCTGATGTCGAGGGCGACCTGGTCGTTTCTGGAGCGGCCGGTATGAAGCCTCTTGCCGGCGTCGCCGATTTTCTCGGAGAGCCGCGCCTCGATGTTCATGTGAATGTCTTCCAGCGACACGGAGAAGTCGAACTGGCCCGCCTCGATCTTGTTCAGGATCTCCTTCAGTCCCGAGACGATCGCCTCCACGTCCCCGATCGGGATGATCCCCTGCTTGCCGAGCATGGTGGCGTGGGCGATCGAGCCGCGGATGTCCTGGTGGTACAGGCGCTTGTCGAAGTTGATGGAGGCGGTGAACTCTTCTACGAACTTGTCGGTGGGCTGGGTGAAGCGCCCGCCCCACAGTTTGTCTTTAGACATGATTTTCAATCTCCCGCTGTGTAATGGTATGAAATTGCAAGTCCCCCCTTTGAAAAAGGGGGACTTGTCTTTATTGCGGCTTTTCCCTTAGTTACCCTTCCCGTGGCAGCCTCTGTCCGTCGACTTCCGCGCCCTTCAGCCACCCTGCATCGTCGCTCCAGCGCAGCACCGCATGCACCTTGAGCGGCACCCGGGAACTGCGCGGGTCGAGTTCGTGGTTGAGCGGCAGGTTGAAGTAGAAGAGCCTGGTCCCGGAGCCGAACCTGAGCCGGCAGACCGGGGCGCCGTCGAAGTCGTCGCTGGAGAACTCGCGCTCCTGGTACGGCGGCATCTTGTGCCTGCCGCTGATCGCCACGAAAGAGATGCCGTAGCACGACTGGCAGCGCACCCCCTCGATCTCGCTCTCGTCGGAACAGTTGCCAAAGACGGTGACCGTGTCGCGCACCCCCGGGGTGTCCTCCAGGTATTCGCCGTAGAAGCCGGAGAGCACCTCGCGGTAGGAGCGGTGCTCCGGCTTCGGGTTGCACTGTATCACGAAGATGGCGTCCAGGGACTGCCGCATCGTGAAAAAGAGCCGGTTGGCGTGGTCGATGATCTGCTTGATGTTGGACGAGTAGAGGTCCCGGTACAGGTAATCGAGGCAGATGAGCGCCATGAAGTTGAAGCAGGCGGGCTCCCCCCGGAAGAGGTAGAAGTGGCGCCCGCGGTACAGGTCGTGGTCCTTGTCCAGGAACTCCTCGCCGCGGAAGGGGTGGGTCTTCGCTTCCAGGAAGACCCGCAGCTTGCCGGTTGCCTCCTTGACCGCGATGCAGCACCAGTTCACCGGCATGGCCAGGATATCCCCCGAGTCGACGTCCTGCTCCAGGAACTCCAGCGCCTCGGCGTTGTCCGCATGGAACCTGATCAGCATGTTGCGGTACTGGTCCAGGGTGATCTGCTCCAGGCCGAACATGGTGACCGTATTGGTGCGGAAGCGCTTCTCGATGATGGAGAGCATCTCGTCGAAGTGGGCCAGAGGTATCGAACTCTCCGGGAACATCAGGAAATGCAGACGCTTCAGGTTCCCCTCGCCGGACGCCACCAGTTCCAGGATGCTCTGCACCATGAGCCACTGTTCTTCAGGGTTGGCGAGGGAGAAGAGATGGTCCCGGTGCTCCAGGTGGTTCGGGATCTGGGCGATGAGGCAGTGCAGGTGATGACCCAGGGGGAAATCGAGCTTGACGTGTTTCTCGATGATCTTGACCATAGCTGGACGCTCATCCCCTGGAAGAGGTAGATTCGTGGTGCAAAGGACACGAAGACAAAAGCTGTCAGGCAATGGGACGCAGATTTACCTGATCAAGTCTGAGTAAGCTCACGGCCAAAACAAAAGGGAGTCAAAGGGTTTGGTCATCCGCAGTTTCAGCTTTGATCTGCGTCCGATTGCCTTTCGCCCTTAAGAGCCGCATTCCACGGTTTCCGGAAACAGTTTTCCCAGGATAAAGCGGGCGCCGGCCGGCATCTTGTAGTTGGCCAGCTCGTCGCGCCTTACCCAGAGCGCCTCCGCCACCTCCTCGTCATTATGCCGCACCTCGCAGTAAAGCGGCGTGCAGAGATAATAGATGATGATGAAGTGGTAGTTGTCTTCACCCGGAGTGACGTGCTCGAAGACGTCGATCAGCCGATCAACCTCAACCTCGAGGCCGACCTCCTCCCACACCTCACGCTTTAGCGCCTGTACGATCGGCTCGCCGAGGTCTATCTTCCCCCCCGGCATCACCCACTCGCCCTGAAAGGGGGGGATATTCCTCTTGGTGAGGAGCACCTGGCCCTCGGTGTCGACGATGACGGCGACGACCGAGGTGACTATGTGGCTTGCCTTGAAATCGTTTTGCTCCATATAAAGCGGATAGGGGCACGATAGCCTCGTGCCCCTATGACCCTCCTGATCTGCCTGTTGCCTTACTTGTTCTTGTTCGCCTGCATGAGGGAGCGGATCCTCAGCCGGAGCGAGTTCAGCTTGATGAAGCCCTCGGCGTCAGCCTGGTTGTAGACCTGGTCCTTCTCGAAGGTGGCGAAGTCGAGGTTGAAGAGCGAATCGGTCTCCGACTTCCTTCCCACCGTGCGGCAGTGACCCTTGTAGAGCTTGACCCGTGCCACGCCGTTCACCGACTTCTGGGAATCGTCGATGAGGACCTGCAGCATCTCGCGCTCGGGCGAGAACCAGTAGCCGTTGTACACCATCTCGGCGTAGCGCGGGATCAGGGAGTCGCGCAGGTGCATGACCTCGCGGTCCATGGTGATCTGCTCCACGGCCATGTGCGCTTCCCTGAGGATGGTGCCGCCCGGGGTCTCGTAGACGCCGCGGGACTTCATGCCGACCGAACGGTTCTCCAGGAGGTCGACGCGGCCGATGCCGTGCTCGCCGCCGATGGTGTTCAGATGGGCCAAAAGCTGCGCCGGCGACATCCGCTCGCCGTCCACCGCGACCGCGTTCCCCTTCTCGAACTGGATCTCGATGTACTGCGCCTTGTTGGGCGCCTTTTCCGGGGACTTGGTCAGCACGAACATGCTCTCGGGCGGCTCGAGCCAGGTGTCCTCCAGGATGCCCCCTTCAAACGAGATGTGCAGCAGGTTCCGGTCGCTGGACCAGGGGCGCTTCTTGGTGATCGGGATCGGGATGTCGTTTCTCTTGGCGTAGTTGATGAGCGCCTGGCGGCTGTTCAGCTTCCACTCCCTCCAGGGAGCGATCACCGTGATGGCCGGGTTGAAGTGGTAGTAGCCGAGTTCGAAGCGAACCTGGTCGTTCCCCTTGCCGGTGGCGCCGTGGGAGACCGCGTCGCACCCTTCGATCTTGGCGATTTCCATCTGGCGCTTGGCGATCAGCGGGCGCGCGATGGAAGTGCCGAGCAGGTATGACCCCTCGTAGATCGCGTTGGCGCGGAACATCGGGTAGACGAAGTCGCTGACGAACTCCTCGCGCAGGTCGTCGATGTAGACCTTGTCGGCGCCGGTTGCGAAAGCCTTTTCACGGACCGGGTCGAGCTCGTCACCCTGTCCCAGGTCGGCCGAAAACGTCACCACCTCGCAGCCGTACTCGTTCTTGAGCCACTTGAGGATGATGGAGGTGTCCAGCCCGCCGGAATAGGCGAGAACGATCTTTTTCACTTCTTTCTTGGCCATGGGTTCTCCTTATCTTTGGTTGGTTCTTTTGTCGATCGGTCCTATTACTTGATCAGCGTTGCCATAATCGCTTTTTGCACGTGGAGCCGGTTCTCGGCTTCGTCCCAGACGGCCGAGTGCGGCCCCTCTATGACGTCGTCGCTGATCTCCTCGCCGCGGTGGGCGGGGAGGCAGTGCAGCACCATGGCGTTGCCCTGGGCCAGGTCGAGCAGCTCTTCGTTCAGCTGAAAGCCGACGAACGCCTTTTCCCGGATCTTCTGCTCCTCTTCCTGCCCCATGCTGGCCCAGACGTCGGTGTTGAGGAGCACGGCCCCCTTGGCGGCCTCTTTGGGATCGCGGGTGACGACGATCTTGGAGACGGTGTGCGCCCGCGCCCACTCAAGCACCTGGGGGTTCGGGTCGTAACCTTCCGGGCAGGCGAGCGTCAGGTCGAAGCCGAAGATGGCCGCGGCCTCGATCCAGCTGTTCGCCATGTTGTTGCCGTCCCCGATCCAGGCGAACTTGAGCCCCTGGTAGCCACCCCTGTGCTCGATGACCGTGAAGATGTCGGCCATGATCTGGCAGGGGTGGTGCAGGTCGGTCAGGCCGTTGATGATCGGGATGTCGGCGTATTTTGCGAACTCCTCGACCGTCTCCTGGGCGAAGGTGCGGATCATGACGCCGTCGCAGTAGCGGGCGATGACCCGTGCGCTGTCCTTGATCGGCTCGCCGCGCCCCATCTGCGAGTCCTTGCCGTTGATGAAGAGCGGGTGCCCCCCCAGCTGGTACATGCCGACCTCGAAGGAGATCCTGGTCCGGGTCGACGACTTTTCGAAGATCATCGCCAGCGTCTTCCCTTTCAGCAGGTGGTGCTCGACGCCGCTCTTCTGCTTTTGTTTGAGTTCCTTCGTGAGGGCGAAGATGGCGTCCAGTTCGGCCTTCGAGAATTGGCTCAGGGCGAGGAAGTCTTTTTTCATAAAGTGTGGTCTCACTTTCAGCTTGATGGTGCCGGCTCGGCCGGTACCTTTTGGCAACAAGTCATGACTGCGTCGGCTTTTTCAACTAAGTCCCACCCCGGCCCTCGCCCGGAGGGAGAGGGCCGGGGTGAGGGAGGTTCTGCGAGGGGGAGACCAAGGCCAATGGCACCTATTTCATCTCTTCCAGGATGCCGGTGAGGGTGGCAAGCATCTCGTCCACTTCCTTCTTGCCGACGATGAGCGGCGGTACGAAGCGAAGCACCTTCTCCTGGGCGCAGTTCAGCAGCAGCCCCCGGTCGAGCGCCGTCTTCACGATCTCGCCCCCCGGGACCTCGAGTTCCACGCCGACCATCAGGCCGATGCCGCGCACCTCTTTGATCAGAGCCGGGAACTTGTGCTTCAGGGCCTCGAGCTCTCCCATCAGGTACTCGCCCATCTCGCAGGTCCGGTTCAGGATCCCCTCTTCCATGATGGCGCGTACCGTGGCTACTGCGGCCGCGGTCACCAGCGGGTTGCCGCCGAAGGTCGAGCCGTGGGTGCCGGGGGTGAAGGCGCTCGCCAGCTCGTCGGTGGCGAGCATGGTCCCGATCGGGGCCCCGCCGGCCAGCGCCTTGGCGAGAGTCATGATGTCAGGCGTCACGCCGAAATGCTCGTGGGCGAACATCTTCCCGGTCCGCCCCATGCCGACCTGCACCTCGTCGAAGATGAGGATCAGGTTGTTCTCGTCGCAGATCTTCCTTACTTCCTGCAGGTAGGCGGCGTCGGGGACTACCACCCCGCCTTCGCCCTGGATCGGCTCCAGCATGACGGCGCAGGTGCAGGGCGTGACCGCTTCACGCAGGCTCGCCGCGTCGTTGAACGGCACGTGGCGGAAGCCGTGCAGCAGGGGATCGAAGAATTTCTGCACCTTCTCCTGGCCGGTCGCCGACACCGTCGCCATGGTCCGTCCGTGGAACGAGGCGAGCGCCGTGATGATCTCGTAGCGGTCCAGGCCGTACTTCTCGCGGCTGTATTTCCGGGCCAGCTTGATGGCCGCCTCGTTCGCCTCGGCTCCCGAGTTGCAGAAGAACGCCTTGTCGGCGAAGCTCAGGCCGCACAGAAGCTCAGCCAGCTCGATCTGCTGCGGGATGTGGTAGTAGTTCGAGCAGTGGATCAGCTCGGAGGCCTGTTTCGCAAGGGCCGCCGAGACAGCGGGGTGGCAGTGCCCCAGGTTGTTGACGGCGACGCCGGCCAGGAAGTCGAGGTATCTCCTGCCGTCCGCGTCCCAGAGGTAGCAACCTTCGCCCTTGACCGGCACCAGCGGGTACCGTCCGTAGGTCTTCATGATGTACTTGTCCGCCTTCTCGATCCATGCTGCTGAATTCATATTAACTCCCCGACCCGTTCAGGGTTCAAAGTTCAACGTTAGACCCTGAAACCGGTTTGCCATATTGGAACTGTTGCAGCGCCACCCCATCCTTGCCGCACATGGAACACAGAATCTACAACATTGAACGTTGAACGTTGAACGGTCTCTGCCTCTTTACGCCTGTATCTCCGTGCCGATGCCGATGTTGGTGAAGATCTCCAGCAAGATGGCGTGCTCGATCCTGCCGTCGACGATGTGCGCCTTCTTGACACCGGCGGCCAGCGCGTCGGTGCAGCAGGTGACCTTGGGTATCATGCCGCCGGTGACGGTGCCGTTCTCGATCAGCGTCTCGACGTCGGCAAGCGGTATGCTGGAGAGGAGTTCCCCCCCCTTGCTCTTCACGCCGGAGACGTCGGTCAGAAGGATCAGCTTCTCCGCACCGAGCGCTGCCGCCACCTTGCCGGCAACCAGGTCCGCGTTCACGTTGTAGCTCTCGCCGTCGCGGCCGACGCCGACCGGCGCTATCACCGGGATGAAGCCCCCCTTCTCCAGCGCCTGCAGGATGGCGGGGTTCACCTCGATCACGTCCCCGACGAAGCCGATGTCCACCTTCTCGATGCTGCCGTCGTCGCGTCGCACCTCCTGCAGCATCTTCTCGCACAAAAGCAGCCCGCCGTCCTTGCCGGAGACCCCGGCCGCCCGCCCGCCGTGCTGGTTGATGTAGCCGACCACCTCGCGGTTTACCTGGCCGGTCAGCACCATCTCGACGACCCCCATGGTCTCCGCGTCGGTGACCCGCATCCCCTTGACGAACTCCGAGGTGATGCCGTAGCGCTTCAGCGTCTCGTTGATCTGCGGTCCGCCGCCGTGTACCACTACGGTATTGATCCCTATGTATTTGAGCAGGATGATGTCCAGTGCGAAAGACTTTCTGAGCTTTTCTTCTGCCATGGCGTGACCGCCGTACTTGATGACGATGGTCTTTCCCGAAAAACGTCTGATATAAGGGAGCGCCTCCATGAGTGTGCTCGCCTTCTCTATGAGTTTCTGCATGAACGCCTCTGTATGGTTAATTGCCGCATAGAAAGTCGTTAATATAGCAGATAGGGGGAAATAATCAACAAAAAGAGGGGCAGGAGCCTGAAGCTGTTCAGGCGTTTAGGCTGGCTTTATTGGGGATGCTGATCAGGACGCGGGTTCCTTCGTCTTCCTCGCTCTCGATGCTGATGCTGCCGCCGTGCATCCTGACGAACTCGCGCGCATAGAAGAGCCCGAGGCCGAAGCCGCGAATCTGGCCGGTCCGGTCGGCATCGACCTGGTAGAACTTTTCGAACAGCTTGGGAAGCTGCTCCTTCGGGATGCCGATGCCGTCGTCCTCGACGGTGATCAGGCAGCTCTCGTCCAGGTTCCTCAGGGTGATGAAGACGACGCCGGTATCCTTGGAGAACTTTATGGCGTTGTCGATCACCTGCTGCAGGGCAAAGGCGAACTTCGGGTCCAGATAGAGCTGGGGAGCCGGCTCCAGGTCGGTGCGCCAGGTAACGCCCGGCTTTTCGGTCCACTCTTTCGAGTCCTTGACCAGCTTCGGCAGCAGGGTGTTCAGGTCGCAGGGCTCCAGTTTCAGCCCGGCGCTGCTGTCCATCACCGAGGAGAAGGTGAGCAGATCCGTCACCAGCTTGCCGAGATAGCAGGCCTCGTTGTAGATCAGCCCGAGGTTTTCCCGGGCCTCCGGGTCGTCCGGGTCATAGATCCCGGCGGCCAGGTTCTGCAGGAACAGGGAGATCGAGGTGATCGGGGTGCGGAACTTGTGGGAGACCAGCGAAAGAAACACGGTCTTGAACCGGTCCAGGTTCCTGAGGTTGGCGATCTCCTCTTTGAGCGCCTTCTTGACCAGCGCCTTGTCGATGGCGCTTTTCAGCTGCAGCAGGTTGAGCGGCTTCGTGATGAAGTCGTCGGCGTCGGCCTTGAGCGCCTTCAGGATCAGATCCTTGTCCGCATAGCCGGTCATGATGATGACGACGACCGTCGGTTCCCGCTCCTTGAGTTTTTTCAGGAGTTCGAGCCCGTCCATCCTCGGCATCATCACGTCGGTCAGGATGACGTCGATCCCGCCGCGCAGGAAGATGTCGTACGCCTCGACGCCGTCCCCCGCCTCGACGATGTTGTAGTCGTGCAGCACCCTCCGGCACAGGTCGCGGATCACCGCTTCATCATCGACGATGAGAATGGTTTTCTTCTTCTCCCTGTCCTGCAGGAGTTGTTGATCTGACCTTTGGTTTAGCTCTAACATCGCGTCCTTAGGATCTCTCTGTTTTATCTGCCCTGACCAACGGCAATGTCGGGCTAGCTTCTGCACTTCGTGGCAACTCCCTCATCCGCCCCTTCGGGGCACCTTCTCCCGGAGGGCGAAGGTTGGGTGGGATTTCCGCTTCTTGCTAACCTACGATCTGGTACACCGCTTCCAGCGCCTCGGCGAGATGCTCCGGCTTGGAGCCGCCGGCCTGCGCCAGTTCCGGCTTGCCGCCGCCGTTGCCGCCGACGATCGGGGCGATCGCCTTGATGATGTCGCCCGCCTTCCAGCGCGCCGTCAGGTCGGAGGTCACCGCCACCAGCAGGTTCGCCTTGGCGGCGTCGCTGGCGCCGAGCACGATGATGCCGGAGCCGATCCGCTCCTTGAGCGTGTCGGAGAGCTCCCGCAACCCCTTGGCGTCGCCGTCCACCTTGACCGAGAGGATCTTGATCCCTTTTTGCTCCCGGACCTGCTGGATCAGGTCGGCGGACTTGGAGGCGTTCAGCCGGGCCTGCAGCGTATCGAGTTCCTTTTGCAGTTCGCGCTGGTGATTCAAAAGCTTCTCGACCTTGTCGAGCGCCGTCCCACCCTCGGCCTTCAGGAGCGCCGAGATGCCGCGCTGCTCGTCTTCCATGGCGTGCACCACGGCCAGGGCGCCGCTGCCGGTCTGCGCCTCGATCCTCCTTACCCCTGCCGCGATGCCGACCTCGGAGAGGATCTTGAAGAGGCCGATCTCGCCGGCGCCGTGCACGTGGGTGCCGCCGCAAAGCTCGCTGCTCACCTCGCCGACCCGGACCACCCGGACCACGTCGCCGTACTTCTCGCCGAAAAGGGCGGTGGCGCCCGCCGCGAGGGCCTCGGCTGCCGGCATCTCGCGCGACAGCACCGGCTCGTTCGCCATGACGTGGCCGTTCACCAGCGCCTCGACGCGGCGCACCTCGGCCGGGGTCATCGGCAGGAAATGGGTGAAGTCGAAGCGGAGCCGGTCCGGCGTCACCAGGGAGCCCGCCTGCTTGACGTGCTCGCCCAGGACCTCCCTGAGCGCCGCCTGCAGCAGGTGGGTGGCGGTGTGGTTCCTGGCGGTGGCGGCGCGGGTCGGCACCGATACCTTCAGGTCGGCCGCCTCGCCGGTCCTGACGCTGCCGGAGACCACCTTGCCGCGGTGCACGATCAGGTCGGTGAAGGGACGCGCGGTGGCGCTCACCTCGACGTGCCCCGATCCGGTGGACATGGTGCCGGTATCGCCGGCCTGCCCCCCCGACTCGCCGTAGAACGGGGTCGCCTGGGTGACGATCTCCACCTCTTCCCCGGCGTTCGCCTCCTCGACCAGCACTCCCCCCTTGATGATGGCGCTGATCGGGGAATAGCTGGTCTGCTCGGTGTAGCCGACGAAGCTGCTGCCGATGCCGGTGCCGTGCAGCTCCTTGTAGATGGCGGCGAGCCCCTCCTCGCCGGACCCCTTCCAGTTCTCCCTCGCCTTGACCCGCTGCTTCTCCATGCAAAGGGCGAAGCCGTCCTCGTCCAGGGTGAAACCTTCCGCCTCGACGATGTCGGCGGTGAGGTCGACCGGGAAGCCGAAGGTGTCGTAAAGCTTGAAGATCACCTCGCCCGAGATCACCGCCTCCCCCTTGCTCTTCAGGGCGGCGGTCTCGTCGTTCAGGATGGCGAGACCGCGGTCCAGCGTCTCGGCGAAGCGCTCCTCCTCGGCGTGGATCACCTTCTTCACGTAAAGCTCGCGCTCGATCAGTTCCGGGTAGGCGTCCGCCATCATCAGGTTCACCGCGTCCACGATCCGGTACAGCACCGGCTCGGAGATGCCGAGCATCTTCGCGTGGCGGGCGGCCCGGCGCATGATGCGCCTGAGCACGTAGCCGCGCCCCTCGTTGCTCGGGAGCACCCCGTCGCAGATCAGGAAGGTGACGGCGCGGGCGTGGTCCGCCATGACCCGCATCGAGACGTCGTCCTTCTCGTCGGCGCGGTAGTTTTTCTTGGAGAGGGTCTCGATGTGGCGGATGATCCCCTGCAGAAGGTCGGTGTCGTAGTTGGAGGTGACCCCCTGCATCACCGCCGAGATCCGCTCCAGGCCCATGCCGGTGTCGACCGACGGCTTGGGGAGCGGGGTCAGCGTGCCGTCCTTGCTCCGGTCGAACTGCATGAAGACGTTGTTCCAGATCTCCATGTAGCGGTCGCAGTCGCAGCCGACGGCGCAGTCCGGGCTGCCGCAGCCGGTCCCCGGGCCGTTGTCCCAGAAGATCTCGGTGCAGGGGCCGCAGGGGCCGGTGTCGCCCATGGACCAGAAGTTGTCCTTCTCGCCGAAGCGGTAGATCCGCTCCAGCGGCACCCCTTCCTGCTTGTTCGTGTAGACCGTCACGTACAGCTTCTCCTTGGAGAGGCCGAGTTCGACGGTGAGGAATTCCCAGGCAAAGGCGATCGCCTCCTTCTTGAAGTAGTCGCCGAAGGAGAAGTTCCCGAGCATCTCGAAAAAGGTGTGATGCCTTGCGGTGCGCCCGACGTTCTCCAGGTCGTTGTGCTTGCCGCCGGCGCGCACGCATTTCTGCGACGAGACCGCCCGCACGTAGTCCCTTTTCTCAAGGCCGAGGAAGGCGTCCTTGAACTGGTTCATCCCGGCGTTGGTGAAAAGAAGGGTCGGGTCGTTGCGGGGGATGAGGTTCGAACTCTCCACCAGGGTGTGCCCCTTTTCCTGAAAAAAGTTGAAGAACTGCGCCCGGATCTCTCTGCCTGTCATAAAAAACCTCAAAAAATGGAATGGTATTGTTTCAGCTGCGTAAAGATCGCCGAGAGCGAGAAGCCCTTTCTCTGCAGGTAGCCGATCACCTTGCGCTTTTCCTTGTCCGTCGCCGTCTCCGGATCGAAGCCGGCATAGCGGCGGGCCAGCAACCCGGCGAGGAGCTCGCCCTCGCTGAACTCCTCGGAGACCTCCGCCAGCACCTCGGCCACGATGCCGGCGGCGACGCCGCGGCGGGCCAGTTCGAGCTTCAGCCTGGAGCCGTATCCCCTGCCGTTTCGGATCGCCGATGCGGCGAAGCCGCGCGCGAAGCGGGCGTCGTCGAGATAGCCGAGTTCCTTAAGCCTGGCGACGGTCGCCGCGATCTCCTCTTCCTGGTATCCCTTCTCCTTCAGCTTCCTGGAGAGCTCGGCCTCGGAGTGGTCGCGCAGCGCCAGGACCCTGAGGCTGCAGTCGAAGGGGGAGCCCCGCTTCACCTAGTTCCTTTCGATGATCAGCTCGCCGTCGGCGGCGGGGGCATCGTCGGCCGTGAAGTCGTCCCAGCTCGCGTCCGAGGTGGAGGAGATCCCTGAGACCTTGAGGGCGAAATCGTCCGGGTTGCTCGATTGCCGCAGCGCCTCCTCGTAGCTGATCAGCTTTCTGGTCAGAAGCTGCATGAGCGACTGGTCGAAGGTCTGCATGCCGTAGCTGGTGAACCCCTGCGCTATCGCCTCCGGGATCTGCTTGGTCTTCTCCTTGTCGTCGATGCAGTCCCTGATGCGCGCCGTGCCGATCATGATCTCGACGGCGGGGACGCGCCCCTTGGAGTCGTCGCGCGGCACGAGGCGCTGCGAGATGACCCCCTTCAGGATCCCCGAGAGCTGCATCCGCACCTGCCTCTGGTGGAAGGGGGGGAAGACCGAGATGATCCTGTTGATGGTCTCGGCGGCATCCAGCGTGTGCAGGGTGGAGAGCACGAGATGCCCGGTCTCGGCCGCGGTGAGTGCCGTCTCGATGGTCTCGTAGTCGCGCATCTCGCCGACCAGGATGACGTCGGGATCCTGCCTGAGCGAGGAGGTGAGCGCCTTGCCGAAGGTCAGGGTGTCGAAGCCGACCTCGCGCTGGCTGATCAGGCTCTTCTTGTCCTTGTGCAGGTACTCGACCGGGTCCTCGATGGTGATGATGTTGCAGGTCCGGTGCTCGTTGATGTAGTCGATCATCGAGGCGAGCGTGGTCGACTTGCCGCTCCCCGTGGTGCCGGTGACCAGGATCAGGCCGCGCTGCTCCATGGCGAGTTTCTTCAGGACCGGCGGGAGGTTCAGCGCCTCCAGGGTCGGGATGGCGATCGGTATGGCGCGCAGCACCAGGGCGACGGTGCCGCGCTGGGCGAAGGCGTTCACCCTGAAGCGCCCGAGCCCCGGCACGCCGTAGGAGAGGTCGACCTCGAAGTTCTCCTCGAAGATCTTCTTCTGGCGCTCGTTCATGATGCCGTAGGCCATGGTGCGCACCGCGTCCGAGGAGAGCCGCTCCGCGTTGGGGATCGCCCTCAGGGCGCCGTCGATCCTGACGATGGGAGGAAGCCCCGCCTTCAGGTGGATGTCGGAGCCCTTGGCCTTCATGGCTATGGCGAGGATCTCGTTGAGCTCCATGGGGTTAGGCTTGGCCGGGTGCGGCGGCTTGCGGCGGCGCGATCAGTTTCTCCCTGATCTCGTTCAGCATCTCGGGGTGCTCCTTGAGGAAGATGCGGGAGTTCTCGCGCCCCTGGCCGATGCGCTCCTTGCCGTAGGAGAACCAGGCGCCGGACTTGTCCACGACGTTTCGCTCCACCGCGAGGTCGAGCACGTCCCCTTCCTTGGAGATCCCTTCGCCGTAGAGGATGTCGAACTCCACCTCTTTGAAGGGGGGGGCGACCTTGTTCTTGACCACCTTGACCCGGGTGCGCGAGCCGATCATGTCGTTACCCTGCTTGAGCGCCGCGATCTTGCGGATGTCCATGCGGACCGAGGCGTAGAACTTGAGCGCGTTCCCCCCCGTGGTGGTTTCCGGGTTGCCGAACATCACCCCGATCTTCATCCTGATCTGGTTGATGAAGATGACGCAGCAGTTCGACTTGGAGATGATGCCGGTGAGCTTTCTCAGCGCCTGGGACATGAGCCGCGCCTGCAGGCCCATGTGGGAATCCCCCATGTCCCCCTCGATCTCCGCCTTGGGGACCAGTGCCGCCACCGAGTCGACCACCAGCACGTCGATGGCGCCGCTTCGGACCAGGGTCTCCGCGATCTCCAGCGCCTGCTCGCCGGTGTCCGGCTGGGAGACCAGCAGGTCGTCGGTCTTCACCCCGAGCTTCCTGGCGTACCCGATGTCGAGGGCGTGCTCGGCGTCCACGAAGGCTGCGATGCCGCCCAGCTTCATCGCCTCGGCGATGATGTGCAGCGCCAGCGTGGTCTTCCCCGAGGACTCCGGTCCGAAGATCTCGATGACCCGGCCGCGCGGCACCCCCCCCACGCCGAGCGCGATGTCGAGCGAGAGCGATCCGGTCGGGATCGACTCCACGTCCGGAAGCGGCTCGTCGTTGCCGAGCCTCATGATGGCCCCCTTGCCGAACTGCTTCTCTATCTGGCTGAGCGCCAGGTCCAAAGCCTTTTCCGCTTTTTCCTTGTCGAGCATCGTTTATATCTCCTGTTGCCTTTGGCAGGTCGCGTATTTGACGAAAATTTTATCCCATCACACATAGCACAACCGCTAGCGCCATTTCAAGCTTATCCTCAAAAGGATCGGGGCAGAGCGTTCCTGGTTCAGCCTCTCTCCCCCCTTTGGAAAAGGGGGGCGGGGGGGATTTGGCCCAAGCTGCCAAGGAGAGCGGTTGGCGACCGAACTGCAAATCCCCCTAAATCCCAGCGTTGTCCGGTTAAGTTTTTGCACTATGGTGCGCTCGTCGTAACAGCTTAACTTTATACGATTTACCTGCTCTTTGATTTCTTATATGTAGTAGTTCCGCTGCCTCATTTGCGATCTTGAAGCG
>Ga0209212_1005038_pt1 | contig 16000 bp, 16 predicted proteins | sample RifGroC2_FD_183996 | JGI IMG/M metagenome (GOLD analysis project Ga0209212, IMG submission 183996) | Groundwater microbial communities from Rifle, Colorado, USA - Groundwater C2 (SPAdes) (version 2) | ecosystem: Environmental > Aquatic > Deep subsurface > Groundwater | place: Rifle, Colorado...
AAACCGCACGTCACCTTGTTCTCGATGGCTATTTCACACATCGGAACCCCCCGTCCGCAACGCGGCCAGGGCCAACATCTTGAATTATGGGGAAATATCTTGAGTGATGTGAGCCAGCCGGCTCCGACACTTCGATTTTTCTATGTCCTGCGAATTATAAAGATGTTTGTGAAAAATTGGCAACAGAATTATGGGGCTTCTTCAAGCGGTTAATGCCGTGATTCAGGTAAGGCTCAGTAATGGAAAGGCTTCCAGTTTTCACCCATCCCTGCCGTAAAACCACTTGAGCATGAACGGCGGGGCCATGGTGGTCAGCGCTATAACGATGAGCAGCGCGGCATACAGTTCGCCGTTTAGAATGCCTTGACTGAAGCCCAGTTGCGCAAAAATCAGACCCACCTCGCCGCGCGGAACCATCGACAGCCCGATGGCTATCTGGTTGCGGCGCGGTTCGCGGATGAAAAAACCCGCCGCGAATTTCCCGAAAAATGCGACAAGCAACAGCGACGCCGCCAACTCCCAGATGAAGGCGGAGTTCCAGTCTACGGCCTTGAGGTTGAGCGACACTCCGACCATCACGAAAAACATCGGCGAGAAGGTGCGGATTAACGGGCGCACCTGCTCTTCGAGGCGGTGCGCCAGCTTCGGGCTGGGCTTGAATTCGATGGCTTGACGTTTCCCCATCCAGAGCCTGAAACCGAAGTGCTGGCTGAAGGCCAGCCCTGCGGCGAAACCACCCATGATTTCCGGCGCACCCACCGCATGCGCGAGCCAGGAAAACAGCAGGATCAGCGACAGCGCCATCGTGAGCAACAGCCCCGGTGTGGCAGCGCGCTGGTCGAAGTGGTCGATCACCGCCGAGGCCAGCTTGGCGACCAGCGGCCCGAGCAGCATAAACAAAAGGATATACAGGCCAACTTCGCCCAGTGCATGGAACGACACTTGTTGTTCCACCGCGAACTGATACAGGAATGCGAGCACCAGCACACCGAGGATGTCATCCAGCACCGCCGCGCCAATCACGATCTGCGCCTCGTCGGATTGGCGTTTGCCCAGGTCATCCAGCACGCGCACCGTAATACCGATACTGGTGGCGGTGAGCGTGCCGCCGATGAACAGCGCGGTGAATTCGGGCAGGCCGAAGATCCAGCTGCTGACCCCGTGCCCCAGCGCGAACGGCAAGGTAAAACCGAGCACTGCCACGACGATGGGTTTGCTGCCGGAGCGCGCCAGACGGCTCAGGTCAGTATCCATGCCGACTTCGAACAGCAGCAGGATGATGCCTATCTCGGCGAGAAGCTTCATGGTGGTGTCGGGCGACACCCATCCCAGCAGCGAAGGGCCGATCAGCAGGCCGGCCAGCAGCTCGCCGATCACCGAGGGGATGCCGAAGCGCGCCACCGTCTCGGACAGCAGGCGCGCCGAAATCAGGATGATGGCGAGAAAGAGAAAAAACTGATGCAGTTCCATGGTTTATGTATCTTGTGTTTTTGGAGTTACCGGTTTCCCCAGCGCGCGCGAGTAGAATTTCTGCGCGCCCGGCAGCGGATAGAGCATCACCAGCAAGGCCGTGAGCGTGATGCTGACCAGCACCACCATGTAAGTGGTGTCGCGGATTACTTCGCCGCCGGCAACGCCATATTGCAGCGGCAACGCAGCCAGCACCGCCGCCGCCAACCCTTTCGGTGCCAGCATCGAGGTGAAGGCTGTGTCGCGCAGGCTGTATCCCGCGTCACGGAACACGAAACGGGTGAGGAACAGCCGCATCACATAGACGGTCAGCACGATGATGACGGCCACGAGCGCAAGGTACGCCTCGCCGAAATGGATGGAAATGCCGAGGTACACGAAGAAATAGGTTTTCAACAGGAACACCGCTTCACGGTAAAACGCGAAATCCATTTCATTCAGCGGCGCGAGATTCCGATCTATGTTCCGCAGGTGATGCAGCCCGAACTTCTCGAAGTTGGTGAAGGTAATACCCATCGCCAGCGCGGCAATCGCGCCGGAAAACCCCAGAAACTCTGTCAGACCATAGACGATGAACACATAGGCGAGCGTGGAGGAAATGGTGTTGGGAAAGCCGCGCACCTTGCCCAGTACCAGCAGCCAGCCGATGCCGCCCAGCACACCGATGATCGTAGCGAAGATCAGCGCGGCCAGCACGCTGCCGATCAGCCTGCCCGGCTCGACGCTGCCCTGCGTATGGATTTGCAACAGCGCGAATACGCCGACGATACACAGCACATCGGTGAGGGAAGATTCCAGCACCAGCACAGTGGTGGGTTTCTCGGACAGGCACAGCGCATTCACCATCGGGATGACCACGGCGGATGACGTGCCGCCCAGCGTGACGCCGAGCAGGGTGGCGGGAAGCAGCGATAAATCGAGCAGATAGAAACCGAATGCGGTGACGATAAGAGCGGTCAACAAGAAGCACCACAAGGTCAGCACGCCGGTGGTTTTCAGCGACTTGCCCAGCACGTTCAGATTGAGCGAGGTACCGCCCTCGAACAGGATCACCAACAGCGCGATGGTCGCGATCAGCGATCCGATCTTGCCAAAATCCTGCGGTGTAACGATACCCAGCAGCGGGCCGATCAGAATGCCGATCAGCATCAGCACCAATACGTCGGGGATGCTGGTCTTGCGGAACTGCAAAGACAGGAAGTGCGCGAAAAAGACCATCAGGCCAATCGCCAGAATCGTGATGGACATAGCCAGCCTTTCTTGTGTTGACAGCCCGATTATACATGGCGCATTTTACGAGCCGGCGCGCCGCGCCGGATCACGTAACCGGGGGTGGTATAATTCTGCCAGCAAAAACTCCTGCCCAACCCGCCACTGAAGCCCGGTTGTATCTTCCCCCTGAAAACAAACAGCAAAGGAGGTTTACCATGACCCAGAAAATTCGCGTCGGCCTGGTCGGCTATGGCAAGGCAGGCAAGGCCGTGGCCAACATACTCGGCACCGACCCGCGCTTCGATCTGCGCTGGATCGCGCGGCGCTCGGCGAACGCAGAATCGCACCCGGATACTGACATTCCCATTATCGGCATCGAACAGCAGCCGTTTGACGAATTATTTGACCGGCATCCGGTGGATGCGCTGGTGGATTTTTCCACGCCGGAGAGCATCCGCACCTACGGCTATGAAGTACGCAAGCGCGGCATCATGCTGGTCAGCGCGATCTCCGCCTACTCGGAAGACGACTTGGCCTATGCGCGCAGCCTGGGGCGGGACACGCGCGTGATGTGCTCGCCGAACATCACACTCGGCATCAATTTCCTGATCGTGGCGGCCAAGCTGTTGCGCAAGGCCGCACCGTTCGCCGACGTGGAGATCGTCGAGCAGCATTTCCGGGACAAGCCGGAAATTTCAGGCACGGCGCGCAAGATTGCGGAAACGCTGGAAGTGGATGCCGAGCAAATCACGTCATTGCGCTTCGGCGGGATCGTCGGCCATCATGAAGTGATCTTCGGCTTCCCGCACCAGACCGTGCGGCTGATTCATGATTCGATTCGGCGCGAGGCGTTCGGCACCGGCGCGGCCTTTGCGCTTGAGCAACTTGCCAATTGCGATAACGGCTTCTACACCTTCGACGACCTGCTGATGCGCGTGATGCGCGCGGAACTATTGGAAGGCAGCTGACCAGGCCGTTTTCGGGGATTACGCACCCTTGACCGCGGCGGCGCGCGGCGAAAAGCAGCGCGGCTATTCTTCTACCAGCAAATCCAGCTTTTTCGCCAGCCACTTGGTGGTAGTGGCCTGGATCAGGATGGTCACTAGGATCGCGATGAAGGTCACCGAAGCGATGATCTGCGCGCTGGGGGCTTTCATGCCGACCAGTATGCCGGCCAGCGCACCGGGAATCACCCCGGTCTCACGCGTCCAGCACATGAACAGCATCTCCTTGAAGCTCCATTTGGCGCGGCGATCCGGCAGAGCGCACAGGAACACCGTCGCCGGGCGCGCGACCAGCATGAACACCGCTACCACCGCCGTACCGCCGATCAGGTATTGGTTCATCAGGCCGAAATCCACCTGCGCGCCGAGCAGGATGAAGATGAACATGCGCATGATCAGCGCGGTGGTCAAGACAAAATCTTCGAGCTGATGGCTTTCCTCTTCGGATCGTTTGAAGCCGAGCGACTCCATATTGCCGAGCATGATGCCGAATACGAACACCGCCATAAAACCGCTGGCATGCATGCCATCCGCCCCCATATAGGCGCCGATCACCGCCATCAGGGTGACCACCGGCGCATATTCGGCGAGAAAGCCGAATTTCTCATGCGCGATGAGAAAAGCCGCCATGTAACCCAGTATTCCGCCGATCAGGATACCCAGCAATGATTCCTTGAACAGGTCGATGAGCGCATCGCCCGCTGAAAATTCGCCCGCGCCCATCGCCACGCCCAGCACGGTAAAGGTGAGAATGGCGCCCATCGCGTCGTTGAACGCGGACTCGCTCATCACCGTCTGCGCGACGCGCTCCTTGATCTTGACCTGCTTGAATACCGGCACCAGCGTCGCCGGATCGGTGGATGCGATCACGGTGCCGAGCAACAGCGCGACGATGAACGGGATTCCCAGGAAATAATAGGCCGCCACGCCGGTGATGGCGGCGGTGATCAGCAAGCCCATGGTGGAAATGACCACGAGAGTGATCCAGACTTCTTTCAGCACCTTGAGGCGGATCGTCGCGCCACCGTCGAACAGGATGTAGCTGGAGCCGAAAATCAGGATCAACTGGTTGATGGAGGAATCGGCCTTGATGTCCACCAGCCCCAGAACATTGGGGCCGGCCAGCATACCCACCAGCAGGAACACCACCACGTCGGGTACCCGCACCAACCGGGCGATCAAACCGGAGAAAGTCCCCACGGCGAGGATGATGCCGAACATCAGCAGTGCGTGTTTGGCCAATTCAAGTGAAGCGGAGGATTCCATTATGCTCTTTCGATGTTAGCGCCAATAACCACCCATTCCATCAAGCATTCAAAGATGGTAATGCAAACCTAAGCATGCAGGGCTACTGCATTTAAAAATGCGGAATTCTCTCATGGCATACAGCCTCGTGCCAGAAGCGTTGACAGAAGCGGAAGTTCAGGAAGATTGTTGATGGCCTGCTCCGGCCATTTCGGTCATCCGAAAAGAATACGCTGGGCGCTCAGCCAGGCGCAATCCCATCAGGTTCTCGATAATTTATCCGTTGTGATATTATCGTCCCGGGTGAAAACGCAGTAATAAATAGCGCGAAAATCAAATAGACAAGCACTCACCCATATCCAACAATCACATTAACTTCACGCGATTTCCCAGTATGTCGCTTGCCGATAGCCCAAGAATATCCAAATCATGAACTACGTAAAAATTGCCGCCCTGTTTGTTTTTGCTTACCTGTTAAACCTCACTGCTCCGGCGATTCTAGAGCGCCTGACCCTGCTTGGGGGTACGGAAGCGGCCATCGCAAATTCGCTGTGGTGTCTGGGACTGTTTCTGGTGTTTGGCTGGGTGTGCAGCAAATTGTCCGAGGGAACCATTTTTCCCAGCTTCACCTTGCAACTTCTGGTGGGCATCATCCTGCATGACGCGCTGGCACCTATTGCCTCATCGGTCATGCTTGCAGTGGTGGCCTGTACCGCACTCGCGGCCATCATCCTGAAAGGCGGCGGTGACGAAGTCGACAGGCGTGATTTTGTGAAGATTGCCTTCCCCACCGTGATGATCGCGCTTGTGGGTTATCTCATCACCTTCTTCGTCATGTTCCCGGTACTGATGGCGCTGGGGCTGAATGGCAAAACCGCCGCCCTGCTGGCGGCCATCCTTGGCTCCACCGATCCGGCGGCGCTGATTCCGACCCTGAAGCGAATTGCCTTCAAGGACGAGTACAAGCGTCTCGCCAGCATTTCGGTTGCGGAAAGCGCCCTCAACGACGCAGCCGGCGCCATCTTCGTGGCTGCCATTGCGTCCATGATACTGGCCGGCGTTTCAGTGGATTCAATGGGCGCCCTGATTTCAGGACTCTTGAGTGCGGAGAACCTGCTGCATCTGGGGGGGCAATTCCTGTTCGGCGCCGTCGCAGGTGTCATCGGCTGGGGCGCGATGTACAGTTATGAAGTCTACAAGTCGCGGGATAACGAACGCGACGTCGGGGAGACCACCTACGATTTCGCGGTTGTGCTGGCCATTCCGCTGGTGACCTTCCTGCTGGCGCAAGCCATTCATGGCAACGGGTTCATGGCGGCATTCGTGGCCGGCCTGCTCGCCAACTACAACCATGGCAAGGAATACTTCCACAAGACGCTGCATACCATGGAGATCAAGATCGAGAGCATTGCCAAGCCCACGATCTTCATGATGGTAGGCCCGTTTGTCGCCTTGGGCGATCTCTGGGATACCGCAGTCCTGGGCCTCATGGTGTCGCTTTTTTTCATCCTCGTCGCCCGGCCCGTGGCGGTCATGCTGTCGCTGTTGCCGACCAATCTCAGCATGAAAGACAAGCTCTTCATGAGCGTCGTGCGGGAAACGGGCGTGATCCCCGTGGTGCTGGCGGTGATCACCGTTGCCCAGTTTCCGGAGCTGACCCTACTGATGCCGCTGACGGCCTGGGTGGTCATCTGGACCCTGACCCTGCTGCCGGCAATCACGCCATGGTGGTCAAGAAAACTCGGCATTGTGCAATAAGGAGATGGTGACGAACAGCAGCCAAGCAGTCTGATATCACTTCAGCCGGGAAAGATAGCTTATGCGATGTCCGTGTCGAGCCGCTCACCATGCTTTTTCAGATATTGCAGGATTTCATTCGTAAGCATAGTTCATTATGCAACCACCAAGGCACCCTGATGGTTGCTATTGGAACAGCCGTGGAATGACTGTCCAGTTTGCCGTGGAACCCGTGTCCAGTTTGGAGCGAAATACGCAGATAAACTGCCCGGAACCTGTTCTTCACCACTTACAGCAAAGGTGCCATAAGCGGTCGCATAGAAAGCCATTACGAACATCCAGATCGTTTGCATTTTTCATTTATCCTTACTACAATTAGATATGTAAGGATAAAAGGAGGTATTGATGATTACCACTGATGCAACTCTGACCAGCAAGGGGCAAACCACCATTCCCAAGGAAATCAGGGATGAGCTTGGAATGAAACCCGGAGACCGGATGACATTTACATTGATGGCGGACGCAACCGTAGTCATGCGTGTAAAGAATAAAAGCATTACCGATTTGGCCGGCACTCTTTACAAGAAGGGACGTAAACCTGTTCCAGTTGAGCAGCTATCCCGCTAATGCTTGGCATCGACACAAACATCCTTGTTCGTTTTTTGGTGCAGGACGACGAAGCGCAGTTTGAGAAAGCTCGCAAGCTGATCAAACGTGAAGTTTCGGCGGGGGGTCGCGTGTTCGTTAACCAGTTGGTGCTTATGGAAACAGAGTGGGTTTTACGTAGCCGATACTCGGTGCCAAAGAATCAGATCATCGCAGCCATCTCTGGTTTGCTGGATGCCAACGATGTTCAATTTGAAGATGAGCCCGCAATCGAAGAAGCCATTTTTATCTGGAAAGAATCCACCGCCGACTTTGCTGACTGTCTGATTGGTGCAAAAAATCGGCGGCTAGGGTGTCGAGCTACGGCGACGTTTGATTTAAAGGCATCGAAACTGCCGAGCTTCATTGCCATATAGCAACTCAATGCCCGCTTCACGGCAAGCACCTTGTCAATGTGACTGAGCTGTCGTAATCGTTACTTCACGAGTGACCGCTGTTGAGGATGATATAAACGAGTTCCAAAGGGGGAACACCTCTGGCTAATTAGTGCGGTCAACAGCTCAGCTTCTTTTTCGATTTTTCCGTTTATTCCTCGGATGCGGCATCACTACTCTTGGCCTTGCGCGGCACGGTCTTCGGGTCGCAGGTGATCGGGCGGTAGATTTCGACGCGGTCGCCGTCATTGAGCACGGCATCCAGCTTGCTGACCTTGCCGTAGACGCCGACCTTGTTTTTCTCGAGGTCGATTTCGGGAAATTGCTTGAGGATACCCGAACGATTGATGGCGTCCTGGACGGTGGCGCCATCGGGCAGTTCGATGTCAAACCAGGCTTGGCGTTGCGGCAAGGCGTAGGCGATTCCGATTTTCATGGCTGCTTCCTCATGCGGCACTGTGGGCAACACTAACCTGAGCGACTTTGCTGGTACGCTCGTCTATCATGCGCTTGCCGACCAGCAACAGGCCGGTGGCCAGGAATGCGCCGGGTGGCAGGATCATCATCAATATCCCAGTGTCTGGTGGCAGTATGCGCATTTCCAGAAACTTGAAGGCAGGGCCAAGCAGCAGCGATGCGTCAGCAAACAGGGTGCCAGAACCACTTATTTCACGCACCGCGCCGATGACGGTAAGCGCAAGAGTGAAGCCGACGCCCACGAAGAAGCCGTCCGCCAGCGAAGGCAATATCGGTTTTTTCGAGGCAAACATTTCGATACGCGCAAACGGCAAGCAATTCACTACAATCAGCGGAATGAACAGGCCCAATACCTTGTACATCTCGTGCATCCATGCATTCATGCACATATCCACCACCGTCACCATGGTCGCGATAATCAGCACAAAGACGGGGATACGCACCTCCTGAGAGAATCGGGTACGAAATATGGATACCAGCATGGCGGAACCGTTGGTGGCGCTGTTGGTCATGGCCATGGCCGGGCACAGCCCCAGCATCATGCTCAGCACGCCGTTGTTTGTCCATATTCCCTCGCGGGCAATGGTGCGGTATTCGGCCATCGTCGTCATTTTGTTTTCTCCTGCGCTGGAACCTTGCCGGCTCCAGCTTCCGTCGTCTTTACCTGGCTGCTCTTGAATTCCATTATTTTTGCCTTGTTCGCAGCGAAGAATTGCATGCCTTCGGTGATCGCGCGAACTACGGCACGCGGCGTGATGGTGGCGCCGGCGAACTGGTCGAATATACCGCCATCCTTCTTCACCTTCCACTTTTCGAGCGGCGGATTGCCGATGCTCAAACCGGTGAAGCGCAATATCCAGTCGCCCTTCTTCACTTCGATCTTGTCGCCCAGGCCGGGAGTCTCCTTATGTGCCAGGACGCGCGCGCCGAGTATCTTGCCCTCTGGATTGAGGCCCAACATGACCTTGATCGCACCGGAATAGCCCGGGCTGGAAGTCTCGAAGGCCACGCCGGTCACCTTGCCTTCCTTGGTGGCGAGATAGAGGACGACTTCATTGCCCTGGTCGTTCTTCAGGGTAAGGGTATCCGTGGCCAGGTTGTTGTCATGGATGCCTTCCGGAATCACCTGCGCGAGCGAATTCTGCCTGTCCTCTATGGCGCGCAACGCAATATCGTCCTTGGTGAAGCCATTGGTCATGACGAGCAGCATTCCGAAGCCCAGACAGAAGGCCGCGAGAATGACTCCATGTATCAGGGTGCGCTGCGAGCTCATGGCTTGCCCTCCAATGGCAGCGGCTCGCCTTTACGGGTGCGACCGAAAGCGCGCGGACGGGTATATTGGTCGATGATGGGCGTCAGCGAATTCATCAGCAACACCGCGAAGGCCACGCCCTCAGGATAACCGGCAAAATTACGGATACTCCAGGTGAGCAGGCCGACGCCGACACCGAAAATGATCTGCCCCGACTTGGATACCGGCGAGGTCACGTAATCGGTGGCGATGAAGAACGCTCCCAGGAAGGTGGCGCCGGACAACAAGTGGAAGGTGCCGGAAGTAAAGCGGGCGGGGTCGATGGCGTGGAACAGCGCCGCTATCAGGAACAGCGAGCCCAACATGCTTGCCGGGATATGCCAGGAAATGATGCGCTTCCACATCAGGAACAGGCCACCAGCCAGAATCAGGAGTGCCGAGGTCTCGCCCATGCTGCCGGCACGGTAGCCCAGCGTCATATCCATCAGATCCGGCATTTGGGTTATCGATTGTGTCACCGGGATACCGCGCGACAACTCGGTCTTGATATACCCCAGTGCCGAAGCCGCGCTCATGGTGTCGGGTATGTTTCCGCCGAAAGTGATCGCGAAGGCTTCGGCAAGGCCCGGCGCGCCCGCCGAAAACAACGGATGCGGCGCGACCCAGACGGTCATCGCCACGGGGAATGAGATCAGCATGACGGTACGCCCGACCATGGCCGGGTTGAACAGATTCTGGCCGATGCCGCCGAAGGTGTGTTTGGCTAGCGCGATGGCGAAAATTGCCGCCAGCACGCCGATCCACCAGGGTGCCCAGGGCGGCAGGCTCATCGCCAGCAGCCAGCCGGTCAACAGCGCCGAACAGTCGGCCAACGTGGCCACCACCGGCTTGCCTGCCAGCACCAGGCAAGCCGCCTCGACTGCCAGACAGGCACCGACTGTGATAATGAACAGCAGAATCGCCGGCCAGCCGAACAGGTAAAGATTGAATACGGTGGCCGGCGTCAGGGCCAGCAGCACCAGGAACATGGTCCTCTGGACGCTGCTGATCCCGTGGGCAAACGGCCCGCTCTTTTTCATGGTTGCGGTACTCATGCGTTGGCCTTTTCTTCGGTTGTAGCCTTGGCTTCGCCTGCGTTGCCAGACGGGGCAGCATCTGAAGCCGGCTTGCGCGCGGCCAGCGCAGCGCGCTTGGCCTCGGTGGCCTTCTCGATACGGATGGTGCGCACCTCGGCCAGTGTCTTGATGCGCTCGTTCTTGCGGCGATCATTCTCCAGCTCTCTCAGCACGCCCTTGGCATAGTTGAAGTAATGCACCAGCGGAATGTGCGACGGGCATACATACGAGCAACTGCCGCATGAGAAGCAGTCCATCACGCCCAACTTGGCGGCAACATCCAGATTGTCCTTGCGGATAAAGGCGGCCATATCCACCGGCGACAAACCGCAGGGGCAGACGGTGACGCAACTGCCGCAGCGGATGCAGGCGCTGGTCGGACTGCCGTTGATCTCCTCGGCGGTAAGCGCCAGGATGCCGGAGGTGCCCTTGACTACCGGCACATCCAGGCTGGGCAGCGGCTGCCCCATCATCGGCCCGCCGTTGACCACGCTCTCGGGGCGTGCCGAGAAACCACCGCAGAATTCGACCAAGTCGGCTACCAGGGTGCCTATCGGCGTCATGACGTTGCTCGGTTTACGTATCGCGCTGCCGCTCACCGTCACCACCCGCGCGACCAGCGGGCGGCCGAAGCGAACGGCATGATGCACGGCGCGGGCGGTGGCGACGTTATGTACCACCACACCAAGGTCGGCAGTCAGCTTGCGCGCCGGTGTCTCACGGCCGGTGATCGCCTGCACCAGATGGCGCTCTGATCCCATCGGATACTGCACCGGTACGGCGGCTATCTCGACATTCGGGAAGGCCGCAGCCGCCCTGGTCATGATCTCGATCGCCTGCGGCTTGTTCTCCTCGATGCCGATGACCACCCTGGGCGTGCCCAGCGCATGGGCCATGATGCGGGCGCCGTCGATCACTTCGTCGGCATATTCGCGCATCACCCGGTCATCGCAGGTCAAATAAGGCTCGCACTCCGCACCATTGAGCAGCAGGGTTTCGAGTTTCTTCTGGGTGCCCAGATTCAACTTCACCGCCGACGGGAAGGCTGCGCCACCCATGCCGACGATGCCCGATTGGGCGACGCGTTCGTGGATTTCATGCGGGCTGGCGGCAAACGGATCTGCAATAGGTGCTGGCAGGTCGGCCCATTCATCCTTGCCGTCCGGCTCGAGGATGATGGTCTTCTGCGGCAATCCGGAAGGATGGGGCGCAGCCACTTCCGCAACCGACTTGATGCGGCCCGACGTGGGCGCATGCTGCGATGCCGACACCGCACCCTGGTTGCGCGCGATCATCTGGCCCTTCTTGACCAGGTCGCCCTCGGCGACCAGTATTTCGGCAGGTGCACCGATATGCTGCTGTAGCGGAATGTAGAGCGCAGCCGGCATCGGCATGACAACGATGGCCTGTTCGCTGGTCAAATCCTTGCGGTATTCCGGATGGATGCCGCCGCGTATGGGAAAAAGTTTCATCTGTAACGACTCCTAGTGCGCAGGCACGATCTCTGGCTTGGGTTCAGTATTCTCTATTTCCGGCTTGGACCAATGCCAGTTGGCCAGCGTCACCGGATACTGAACCATGACAATGGCGTCGGTGGGACAGACCTTGACGCATTTGGAACAGCCGTGGCAGGCATCGACAATGATGGTGTGCATCAGCTTGTTGGCGCCCATGATGGCATCCGTCGAACACTCCCTGATGCAGCGCGTGCAACCGATGCAAATATCCTCGATGATGTACGCGTGCTCCGGCCCCTTGTCCTCCATTCCTGAAAGATCGGCTTCAATACCCAGTTTTTCGGATAGCGCTTCAATCAACACCTTGCCACCGGGAGCACACAGGGTTATCGCCGCCTCGCCCTTCGCCAGCGCTCCCGCATACTGAGCGCAGCCGACATAGCCGCACTGGCCGCACTGCGAACCGGGCATCATGGCTTTCAGTTCTTCTTCAAGCGGGTCTTCCTTGACTGCGAATTTGCGCGCGGCCACACCGAGTATGGAACCCAGCGCAAGGCCTATCAACGTAAGACTGACGATAGCGATCAACATGCCAGACATAATCAGCTCACCCCCATGCCAGAGAAACCCATGAATGCCAGCGCCAGCAGGCTGATCACGATGAAAGCGATCGGCGGGCCGGCGAATAAGCGTGGGACATCCATCACGGCCAGCCGTTCGCGCAGCCCGGCGAAAATGACCAGAACCAGGCTGAAGCCCATGGCGGAGCCGATGGCGAACAGGACGCTGGTAAGGATGCTCATCTTGGCATCGACCAGCAACAGCGTGATGCCCAGCACGGCACAGTTGGTGGTAATCAGCGGCAGGTAGATACCCAGCAACTGGAACAGCGACGGCGATACTTTTTTGACCACCATTTCGGTGAACTGCACCGTGGAGGCGATGATCAGGATGAAGGTGATCGTGCGCAAATAGCCCAGTTCGAAGGGAGCCAGCAGAAACGTGTTGACCGTCCAGCCTGCCAGAGCCGCAACCGTCATCACGAAGGTGGTCGCCATACCCATGCCGACCGCGGCGTCCAGGCGCGTGGTCACGCCCATGGCCGGACACAGGCCGAGGAAGCGTCCCAGAATGACGTTGTTGACCAGCGCCGCACTGAACATCAGGAGTAAATATTCTTTCATTATGCTTTTTCCCGCCTAATCATTGATTGCATGTTTCGCCCGGTCTGGCGCGACGCAGAAACAGCGGGGCGAGATCGCCCCTGATATATAAACGCCTTGCCTCCAGACGCGAAATTCCCAGTCCGATCACCAGGCCGGCAACCATCGCTGCCATGGTGATGAGGTCGCTACCGAACTGCCATTGCGCCAGCGCTCCGGCAAGCACCAGAGTGGCGAGCGGAATGACATAGGCGGCGATCGAGGCCTTCAGCAGCACATTATCGCGAATGCCGAACACCACACGCTCGCCGACAGCGAGATTGGCATTGTTGTCTATCCGAAAACGGCGATTATCCAGCCGGCTGGCCGTAGTGCCGACCCCCTTGGAACCGCATGCGGCCGCAGAAGCGCAACTGCCGCAACTGGAGCCCTGCTCGGGCACCAGCCAGGCTGTCTTGCCCTCTATTTTCACCACCTGCGCGATGCCCTCGACCATCGTGGGCGCGCTGAAATCCGTAGTACTGTCCGCAAACTTGTCCATGGTCACGCTGTTACGGTAGAAATTACACCCTCGGGTGTGACGTAGATCGCCTTCTGCCCACCGGCAGCCTTGAGAATAGCCTGGCGGCGCTCGACCGGCGCCATCAGCATGGCAGTGGAAAGGCCGTCGGCGACAGCGCCGGTATCCGCCACCACCGAGACCCCCAGCAGCGCCGGCGCGGTATGCCCGGTGCGCGTGTCGATCAGGTGGGTGAAGCTGCCTTTTGCATCGAACAGGGTGCCGTAGCCACCTGAAGTGGAAACGCATTTGTCCACGATATCCAGCGTAACGATTGCGCGACTCGGGTCGGCCGGGTTGGCAATGCCGACACGCCACGCGGAGCCGTCCGGCTTGGTCGAGAGCGCGCGCGGTTCGCCCATATCGACCAGCATGCGGTCGAAGCCGTGAGCGCGCAACACGTCGGCGACGCGGTCGGTGATATAGCCCTGCGCGCCGCTGTTCAGCGTCAGTCCCATGCCGGGACGGGCAAAAGAAATCCGTTTATTAGCGGCATCCACCTCGACTGCGCGCCAGTCGACCAGCGCAAGCGCGGCGGCGAGATCGCGCGGCGCCGGCCCGGCAGGGTCGGGGTTGCCCGCGGTGAAGTGGCGGAAATAGGTTTGCCACAGCGGCTGTATCGTGGGGTCGTAAACGCCATCGCTGATCTTGGCCAGCGACAAGGCGCGCGTTGTCATCGCGATAAAATCGTGCGGCGCGTTTTCGAGCATGCCCTCGCGATTGAGTTTTGAGATGGAGCTGTCCGCACGATAGACGCTGAAGATCGCTTCGAGGCGTTTCAGTTCACCCAATCCGGCAGCAATCGCGGCATGCGCCTGAGCCTCGTCGGCGTGGTAAAGCTGGATGGAAGCCGGCGCACCCAGCGCGGTACCATCCCAGCGCACCGGCTTGGCCTGGCTACCTCCCGCCTTCAACAACAGCGGCAGGCCGGCGGCAGCGGCGACAAAAGTAATAAAGCGGCGGCGCGACATTACGGCGGGCATAAGGGCAACCTCAAATTAAAAATTACCGGTTTGTTTGGGGTCACTAAACACCGCATACAAAACGATTTCATTAACAAAAAACTCCGGCCAAATTATATTGCAGCACCCATATTTAGGGAAGCTGCAGGGGTGCTATTTCAGCCGCCAACCCACCTTGTTGGGTTGGCGGCATGGTTATGTAACGCCATAGCACCCTGATCTATTCAGGCACCAGAATAAGGGCGCGATAAATCACGCCCCTGGTGATAAAAAACTGAACGATGCCGCAGGCCGATCAGATCGGCTCCTGGTATTGACTCTCCAATAACCTGGCCTGCGCCGCCGCCAGGCGTGCGATCGGCACGCGCGGCCCCGAGCAGGAAACGTAATTGAGCCCGATGTGATGGCAGAAACGGATGGAGCCTGGGTGTCCGCCATGTTCTCCGCAGATGCCCATTTTCAGATCCGGGCGCGTCTGGCGCCCTCTTTCCACCGCCAGCTTCATCAGCTCGCCCACGCCCTTGATATCCAGCACCTCGAACGGGTTATCTTCCAGGATGCCGGTCTCGTTGTAGGCCGGGAGGAATTTGTTTTCCGCATCCTCGCGGCTGAAGGAGAACGTTGCCTGGGTCAGGTCGTTGGTGCCGAAAGAGAAAAACTCGGCAGTTTCCGCCATGCGCCCGGCGCGTATGCAGCCGCGCACCACTTCCAGCATCGAACCAAACTTGAATTGCACATTGATGCCGTGGGTTGCGTTCACTTCCTGATGGATGCGCTGGACGTAACTATGGATGCGCTTGAGCTCTTCCACCGTCGCCACCTGCGGCACCATGATTTCCGGATAGATTTCGACGCCGTCTTTGGCGCACAGCGCGGCGGCTTCGAGAATCGCCCGTATCTGCATTGAGTAGATTTCAGGATAAGTGATGCCCAGCCGCACGCCGCGATGGCCCAGCATCGGGTTGACTTCGGCCAGGGCCCTGACCTTTTTCAGGATCACTTCCTTCCTGCCGATCACGTCTTCCTCCATGTGCGATGCCTTGAAGTCGCTCAGCCCGCCCATGAGTTTTATCAGGCCATCGGCATATTGCTGGTAAAGCTTGGGGTTGAGCATCTTGAGTGTTTCCGGCAGCTCTTCCAGGCCATTGATGGTGTCGCGCAACTGATGCAGATGGGCGATTTCCAGTTCGAGCTGCGCGGCAGTGGGCAGGAATTCGTGCATCGGCGGATCGAGCAGGCGCACCGTGACCGGCAGCCCCTTCATCGCCTTGAAGATGCCCTTGAAATCGGCACGCTGGATCGGCAGC
>Ga0209212_1005041_pt1 | contig 15993 bp, 12 predicted proteins | sample RifGroC2_FD_183996 | JGI IMG/M metagenome (GOLD analysis project Ga0209212, IMG submission 183996) | Groundwater microbial communities from Rifle, Colorado, USA - Groundwater C2 (SPAdes) (version 2) | ecosystem: Environmental > Aquatic > Deep subsurface > Groundwater | place: Rifle, Colorado...
CTTGCGCACGGTCTTTTTTACGCCACCCCGTGTACGCGGCGTGCTCATGGTCTTGCCGCCCAGCTCCCTGCTTCTGTTGGTCGCCGCTTCCACCGCGTTCATCAGCACGGCCCGGAGCTTTCCCTTCTCCAACTCATGCATGCCGGCAATGGTCGTGCCGCCCGGTGAGGTCACCATGTCCCGGAGTTTGGCAGGATGCTCTCTGGTCTCAAGCACCATCTTTGCCGAACCGAAGACCGTCTGGGCCGCAAGCTCCAGGGCAAGCGGCCGGGGTATGCCGACCTTCACGCCTGCATCGGACAAGGCCTCGATGACCGTAAAGACAAAGGCCGGCCCGCTCCCCGAGAGTCCGGTCACTGCATCCATCAATTTTTCCTCAACAACGACAGCCCTGCCTACAGCGCTGAATATCTCCTGCGCCAGTGCCAGGTCCTCGTTCGTCGCGCTGCTCCCCTTTGCCAGACCGGCCGCTCCCGAAAGGACCAGTGCAGGCGTGTTCGGCATCACGCGAATGACCCGGGGGGAGGCAGTGAGCGCCTGTTCAATGCGGCTGATCGTGATGCCCGCGGCAATGGAGATCACGAGCTTCGAGGAATCCGCCACGGCCGCGATGTCTGCCAGCACGACATCCATCACCTGGGGCTTTACGCAGAGCAGCACGATCTCCGCCTGCTGCACCGCTTCCCGGTTGCTCGTGGCCGTGTTGATGTTGTACTTTTTGAGGTAGTCCAGCCGCGCCGGGGAAGTATCAGTCACAACCATCTGGCGGGACTTCGCCACATCCGCCGACAGCATCCCCTTGATAAGCGCCTCGGCCATGTTCCCGCCGCCGAGAAAGGCGATCTTTTTATCCAGCATCAAAGCACCTCCAAGGTTTTCCGTGCCCTTCATTCCGCAATCCGCAATCCGAAATCCGCAATCAGAACCTTTCTCCGAATATCGCCGTTCCCACCCTCACCAGGGTCGCGCCCTCTTCAATGGCAACTTCAAAATCCCCGCTCATGCCCATGGAAAGCTCTGCCATGGAAACACCGGGAATGTTCTCTTTCTCTATACTGGACGAAAGTTCTTTCAGCTTCCTGAAATAGGGCCGCGAAGCTTCGGGATTGTCCGAATAGGGCGGCATGGTCATGAGCCCTTTGATCCTGATGTTCCTGAGCGTCGCTGCCTGTCTCACCAGGCTTGCCGCATCGTCGATGCCCACGCCAGCCTTGGCAGCCTCGCCCGCGATGCTCACCTCGATCAGCACGTCCTGGACCTTCCCCAGTTTTGCCGCCTGCTTGTCGATCTCGGCTGCAAGCTCCAGGTTGTCCACAGAATGTATGAGATCGAAAAGCTTTACCGCATATTTCGCCTTGTTCGTCTGGAGGTGGCCGATCAGATGCCAGCCGGCAACTTGTCCGAGCTGCTCGATCTTCTCTTTGGCTTCCTGCACGCGGTTCTCGCCGAGGACCCTTGCGCCGGAGGAAAGCGCTTCGCGAATTCCTTCTCTGCTAACCGTCTTGGTAACGGTAACAAGCTTGACCGAGGCGGGGTCCCTGTTCGCCCGCTTCGCCGCGGCGGCGATCCTGTCCATGACCGTCTTGAAGTTGGTCCCTATAGTCATAACTGAGGTGGATAGGCTGAAGGCTGAAGACTGAAGGTTAAGGCATGACCCCCAGTTTCCTAACCTTCAGCCTTCAGCCTTACAACCTTCAACCTGCTTTTATCATCACCGCCGAAAGCATCCTGCCGGTCCGTCCCTCGACGCGGAACGAATAGAACAGGTCTTTTCTGCAGGACGTGCACATGCCGAGCGAATGCACGTTCTTTTCAGCCAGGCCGGCCCGGAGCAGCTCCCTGCGGTTCAGCTCAATCAGGTCCAGCCCCCACTTGCCCTTGCCGCGGGACAGGGCGACGTCGCTCCAGAACGGGAAGTTCTGTTGCACCGGACCCATGACCGGCTCATCAACTTCATAGCATTCGGGCCCGATGGCCGGGCCGAAAGCGGCGATCATGCGGGAAGGATCGGAGCCGAACTCGTCCTGCATCCTTCTTACTGCTTTTTGAACGATCTTCTGCACCGTGCTGCGCCACCCGGCGTGCACTGCGCCGACGGCGGGCGTGACCGGGTCGATCAGCAGGACCGGCACACAGTCGGCGGTCTCTATGCCGATGGCGATCCCGCGAACCTTCGTGATCAGGCCGTCGGCCTGTGCTGTGCGCATGTCCGCATAATTCCGTTCGTCGACCGTAACGATGGCCTCGCCATGCACCTGGTTCACCGTAACCAGCCGGTCGGGCGTGATGCCGAAAGCTTCCGCCACGGCATTCCAGCCGTCAGGAGACTTGATGCCGCTGTTCCTCGCACCGAGACCGTTCTGCCGCGTGGTAAAGGCATGGCGGATATTGTTGATAGCGTCTAGCGCAGGCAGCGTTATGAAGGCCCTTTTTTCTTCTGTGCCTGTTTTCATGAAAGACCGTGAACTAACTTCGTAGTGCCAAAACTATTGACACTGATTTACACTGATGACCTATGATAGGTCCGCGGTGTATCAGACGTTATCATAAAAAATCGGCCGTGCTCAGTGTCAAAAATTCTTGGCTTTTGTCCTACGTGCAGACCCCGCAGGTCTTGCACGAACCGACCCTGCAGACGGGCGTGAACCTGCCTTCCACCGCCCGCTCGCGTTCGTTCATAAGATAATCTTTCCGAACTCCGATGTCAATAAAATCCCATGGCAGGGCCTCGTTAAAGGCGCGCTGCCGCGTGACATAGAAGTCCATATCCATGCCGAGCTCTTTGGCGGCCCGCTTCCACTCGCCCTGCTTCGCATGGGCAAGCCGGATCAGTTTGCCGATCCTCCGGTCGCCGCGCGAAAGCAGCGCCTGGGCATACTCCCACTTGGGGAGATCATGGATCATATTCATGTTCCCGATCTTGCGCACTGCTTTTTCGAGCCCTCGCTGCTTTTTGTTCAGGCTTTCGACGGCCTCCATGGGGTCCCACTGGAAGGGGGTGCAGGGCTTCGGCACAAAGGAATTCACCGAGAGCGTGATCCTGCCGATCCTTCCCGCGGGGCGCGCATGCTTGAGCTGCACGTCGCGGACCAAAAGCGCCAGCGCGATGATTTCGTCCACGTCCTCCTGCGTTTCCGTGGGCAGACCCAGGATGAAATAGAGTTTGAGGTTCGGGATGCCGCTGCCGAAGACCATATCAGCCGCGCGCAGGATATCGTCCTTCGTCACGCCCTTGTTGATCACCTTCCGGAGCCGCTCCGATCCCGCTTCTGGAGCGATGGCAATGGTCTTGTGCCCGCTCGCTGCCAGCCGGTCGAGCATCGCCTTGCTCACCGAGTCCGCACGGAGCGACGAGACCGACAGGCCTCCCTCGATGGCGGAGCAGAGCTCGCCGATGTCGGGATAGTCCGACAGCGCGGCCCCGACGAGCCCGATCTTTCCGCACTGCTCGTCTGCCTTTATTGCCTGCTGCTTCGCTGCATCGATACTAAGATTGCGCGGCGGCAGATAGATATACCCGGCCATGCAGAACCGGCAGTGCCTGCCGCAGCCGCGGGTGATCTCAGAGAGATACATATCGCTGAACTCGGTATTGGGCGTCAGAATGGCCGTCGCAGCAGGCAGCCGGTTAAAATCCTGTGCAATGCGTTTTACGATCTGTCTTGGCGCGGACGGCTCAAGCAGTATCCGCTCCTTAATGGTGTTGTCTTCGTTATAGACCACGTCGTAGAACTCCGGGACATAGACGCCGGGTATCCGGCTTAAGGCCCGAAGCAGCCCGAGACGGCCCTGCTCCCTGTTCTCTTTGTAGACCTGAACAAACTCGCCCGAGACCTCTTCTCCCTCGCCCACGATCACCACGTCGAAGAAATCAGCAAGGGGCTCGGGATTGAAAAAGGAGCAGATGCCGCCGAGGATCACGAGCGGGTCGTCCGCTGTTCTTTCCTTTTTATCAGCCGGGATCCCGGAGAGCCGCAGCATCTCAAGGATATTGAGATAGTCCTGCTCAAAGGAGACGGAGAAGGCAAGAATGTCGAACTCCCTGATCGGCCGTTTGCTCTCCAGACTGTAAAGCCGGGTGCCGCTCTTTTCGTACTCCTCGATATCTTCTTCGTCAGGCAGGAACACGCGTTCGCAGGCCGTGTCTTCGCGGCGGTTCAGGATGGCATAGATCTGGTGCATGCCGAGGTTCGACATGCCCACGTGGTAGGTGTTCGGATAGGCAAGCGCGATCGCTACCTCGACATCGCGGGATTTATAGATGGTCCCGCGCTCGGCGGCGAGCAGCGCATCGGTTTTTTCGAAGAGTTTGCGGGACATGCGGGGATTATACTATGCTTGCGGGGATTGGGCAAAGAATTTCAGGCAACCTGCGGGGCGTGAGCGAGGGAAACGGATATCTGGAGCATAAAAATTCAGCCCATAAAAAGAATGACTTTGACACTGATCAAAACCGATAAAATATGATTTCACTGATACGTCAAGGCCTTATCCCGTTTGATCATAATAAATCGGCCTTTATCAGTGTCAAAAGCCCCGGCCTTGGCAGCGCTCGTGAGCAAATTCATCACGGCGGGCACTTTGCGCAGACCGAAGTGAAGAGCGCCGTACTGAGGTACCGGTCCCCGCGGTCGGGCAGGACCACCACGATGGTGCCGCTTTCCAGCCGGGCAGCCACGGTGAGGGCGCCGTACACAGCAGCGCCGCTGCTCATACCCGCGAAGATGCCTTCCTCCAGCGCGAGACGCCGGGTGGTGGTGAAGGCATTGTCGTCGTTCACGCTTACGATCTCATCGGGGAAGGCGGGGTTGTAGATCTTGGGGACAATGGACTCCTGCATGTTCTTCAGCCCCTGGACCTTGTGGCCCAGAAGCGGCTCCACGCCCACCACCCGGATGCTGCTCCGAAATTCCTTCAGCCGCTTGCCCACGCCCATGAGCGTGCCGGTCGTGCCCATGCCGGCAACGAACACGTCGATGGCGCCGTTCGTCTGGTCGATGATCTCGCGGCCCGTGGTCTCATAGTGCGCCCGCACATTGGCGGGATTGTCGAACTGATTCGGCATGAAGTACCGTCCCGGCGCCTCCTCCATCATGGCGCGGGCGCGCTTGATCGCGCCGTCGGTGGCCTCGCACCCCGGGGAGAGGATCAGTTCCGCGCCGAAAGCCTCGAGGATCTTGCGCCGTTCCTGGCTGACGCACTCGGGCATGACCAGGAGCACTTTGTACCCCAGGGCCGCGCCGACCATGGCGAGGCCGATGCCGGTGTTGCCCGACGTGGCTTCCAGGATGGTGTCGCCTTTTTTGATGCGCCCCGAGTCCTCGGCATCCCTGATCATTGCCAGCGCGATGCGGTCCTTGACCGAGCCGCCGGGATTGTTGCCTTCCAGCTTGGCAAAGACCGTTACGGCAGGATTGGTGTTCAGCTTTTCCAGTTTTACGAGCGGCGTGTTGCCGATGCAGTCAAGAACTCCCATAGCCTTCCTTTGTGGTCCTGCCAGATGCCGATGCCGACGTGATGCTCTGGCGGGATAAAGTGCGTGGAATATGCGACCTGAACGGTCAGGAGGGAAATATACCAGTTTTGTCGGGAGGTGAAAAGGAATTTTTACGTCACTGGCATAAAGAATCAACCGCGATAGACAACAGCACGGATATTTACCGCGAAGGCGCAAGGGTCGTGAGGAAATCTTGCAGCTCGGGTATTAGAATCGAATCTGTTTTTTGACGTCCTCGCGTCCCTCGCGCCATCGCGATCGCGGTTCAAGGATTTAGGGTTTGTCCTGTTTAACAGCGATCTTCTCCCATGATGCAACGGCACCTGGCACGATATGGAACAGCGGATGGGGCTTTGGTCTTGCCGAATCTCTGAGACTCCTATACTTCTCAGGATCGCGGGTCTTCAGCTTTGCCAGAAGATGAGTAAATTCGTAGGCGAGCTGTCCCTGCGGGACCGGCAGGGGTTTCCGCATCCGACCGCGGCCGATCTTTGTCCGGTCAAAGGAGAAGCCCCGCGCCAGCGACTCATCATGAACTGCGCGGAGATAGGACGCGATGGCCGACAGCGGAGAGCGAACGGCCCGGAACCGCTCCAACTGCGGATGATGGCGATACCCCCGGGTCCTGCCCTGCAGCACCTTCTGCGCAAGGAGCGCTTCGCGCCAGAGCGCGACGAGTCCGCGGGAATCGAGATATTTGGGGTGGAGGGACCAGAGCCTCATGGGTGGGTTCCTGGGAACTATTCAGGTTGATAGACTGAAGGCTGAAGACTGTTAGGAGATCGGGACACTTAAAATTGGATTTTTTTGCATCGTTGTTTTTTCCAAGAATAACCTTCAGCCTTCAGTCGCAACACCTGAATCCTGCCGCTTCAGCCATCCAGCTCCGCGCGTACCTTCCGCAGCAGCTCGTCCATGCCGACCGGCTTGACCATGACCGGCGTCCCCGGCTCGATCAGGCCCTTCGCCACCATGACGTCGCCGGGATAGCCGCTCAGGAACAAAGCCCGCACCTCGGGCCGGAAGATCCTGATCTTGTCATAGGCTTCGCGGCCGGTCTTTTTCGGCATAAGGGCGTCCAGGAGCAGCAGCTTGACCCGGTCCTGGTTTTCCATGAAGCGGTTCACGGCCTCTTCGCCGTCTTTGGCCTCGATAACGCTGTAGCCGTACTGCGAAAGTATGTCAGCCATCACCTGCCGGACGACCTCGTCGTCCTCCGCCAGCAGTACGGTCTCGGTTCCGCCCATGACTGCGGACTCGCCGGGCGCCTGTTTTTCCGCGTCCTGCGCCAGGGGCAAATAGACCTTGAGCGTGGTTCCCATGCCGGGCGCGCCGATGACACTGATCGCACCGTTGTGCTGCTTGATGATGCCGTAGGCGATCGAAAGACCCAGGCCGGTCCCCGGGCCCCGCTCCCGGGTCGTGAAGAAGGGTTCGAAGATCCGCTCCCGGGTCGCGTCATCCATCCCCCTGCCGGTGTCGGTCAACGTGACCACGGCATAGGCCCCGGCTTTGCCCAGGCCGTGCTCCGCAGCCGATGCGGCATCCACGTCCTCGCTCGAGGTCTCGAGGAAAAGGTAGCCGCCGCCTGCCATGGCCTCCCGGGCGTTCGTCGCCATGTTCATGAGCACCTGTTCGATCTGTACCGCATCGGCCACGACCGTAAGGTCTTTGTTCGCCAGCAGCATCTTGAGCTCGATGTCCTCGCCGATCAGCCGTTTGAGAAAATCCCCGACGCGGCCCACGATCTCGTTCAGGTTCGTGGGCACCGGGTAGAGCAGCTGCTTGCGGCCGTATGCCAGAAGACCCTGCGTCAGCGCGGCTGCCCGGTTCGCCGCGGTCATCATCTGCACCACATAGGCCTTGAGCGGCGCGTTGTCCGCCAGCTTCGCCTGCAGCAGGCTTCCATAGCCGGTGATGGCCGTAAGGATGTTGTTAAAATCGTGGGCAATGCCGCCGGCCAGGGTGCCCAGGGACTCCATCTTCTGCGAATGGCGCAGCTGCTCTTCGAGCTTGGCGCGCTCCGAGAGGTCGATGCCCGTGGGGATCACATACTCCACTTCGTTCGATGCGTTCAAAAGCGCCGTGTTGGACCAGGCGATCAGTTTGTGCTTGCCGTCCTTCGTGACCCAGTGGTTCTCATACCGGTTCGGAAACATGCCGGCAGTCAGGCTCGCAAAGACCTGCTTGACCGCGGGGACCTGTTCGGGCGGAATGAGAAAGTCCCAGACGTGCCTGCCGAGCACTTCCGCTGCCGTGTAGCCGCTCACTTCTTCGCAGGCGTGATTGAACCGGACGATCGTTCCGGTCCGGTCGAGCACCAGCACCATGGCGTCCACGGTGTCCAGGACCTTGGCAATGAAGTCGCGCTCTTTTTTGAGCTCCTCCTGGGCTTCGCGGCGCTGCGTCACGTCGCGCGTGACGGCCAGGAGCGCGATGATCTCGTTCTTTTCGTTCCGCAGCGGCACGGCACGGCTTTCGAGCCTGAGCTTTCTTCCCTTTAAGCCGACCATCTCGAACTCAAGACTGCCGGATCTTCCCTGGAACACTTCGGCGAGCAGCTGCGCGAAGGGCGTTTTATCCCCGGCTGCCACGAGCGATGCGACGGCGGCGCCCCGGACCTGCTCCAGCGATCCGGCCTGGATCATGTCGAGCCCGGCCTGGTTCATCAGCAGCAGGGAGCCGTCCTCGGCGATGAGCTTCACGCATTCCGGCTCCGTATCGATGATGGTCTGCAAAAAGGTGCGGCTTTGGCGCAGCTCGCGCTCCGCCTGCTCCCGGGCAGTGAAGTCCTTGACCATGGTGAGGTAGCCTTGCACCGCGCCCGGGGCGTCGCGCAGCACGGACGTGTGCCATTCGCAGACCAGGGTGGAGCCGTCCCTGGCAGTGCATTTCAGCACGGTGGTGCCGGACTCGCCTTTCGGGAGGAGCGCTGTCTGCAGCGGGTCCGGTGCGGCGTCCTGGGCCAAGGACGGCAGAAGGATGGACGCGTGCTTTCCCGTTATCTCGGCAGCGGACCAGCCGAAGATGCGCTCGGCCGCCCGGTTCCATTCGAGCACAAAAAGATCCCGGTCCCACACAATGTACCCGAGGGGCATGTTCTGGACCGTGAGAGCAAGCTGCGCTTCGGCATCGATAAGGCGGCCTTGTTTTTCTGAACTGTCCTGTTGTTCCTTCGAGGGCATATGGGCTGGTCCTGTATAAGATTCGTTATTGCAGGGGCGGGTATAACCCGACCATACCCGCAAATATACCAGAAAAGGCATGTCCATTGGTGCAGAAAGTTTCAGGTGAGTCGGGGTGATCCTCAGAGGGAGAACAGGTCGGATACGGCGTACCGGTCGGCAGTATAGAGCTTGATGTGCCCGGCGACCACGGCGCGGTGGGTCTTGAGCGCCACGTCGGGCCTGTTGTTCTTGTCGGAAAGGTGGGACAGGCAGGCCCACTGGAGACGGCCTGCTTCGCCGGCGCGGCGCAGGACCTCGGCAGCCTCATGGTTCGAGATGTGGCCCTTGGGCCCCTTGATCCGCTGCTTGAGGAACGCGGGATAGGGCCCGTTGGCAAGCATGTCCGGATCGTAGTTGCTTTCGAGGAAGACCGCGTCGAGGGAAGAAACGAGGTGGATGAGGTCTTTGAACACATGCCCCAGGTCGGTCATGACGCCCAGCCGCTTTGCGCCCGCTTCGATCACAAAGACCGAACCGTCCACGGCGTCGTGCGGCGTCGAGATGGTGTGCACCTGGACCTCGCCGAACCTGAGCCGGTCGCCCGACCGGAAGGAGCGGACGTCCTTCAGCTTGCCCAGCGTGCTGCTGCGCGACGCTGCCGCGGCGAGCGTGGCCGGCGTGACGTAGATCGGCAGGCCGAACTTGCGCTGGAACACGCCGGCATGGCCGATATGGTCGCCGTGGTCGTGGGAAATGATGACCGCGTCCACCTTCCGGATGTCGCGGCCGTGCTTTGCCAGCCGCTCGGCGGCCTGAACGCCCGTAATGCCCGCGTCGAGCAGAAGCCTGACGCCGCAGGTCTCGACGTAGATGCAGTTGCCGCTGCTGCCCGACTGAAGTGAGATGGCGATCATGGCGCACTGTAACAGGGCATCGAGGGATTGTCAACGGGGAATGCGGGCATGGACTTGATAAAAATTGATACCACGTTGCCAAAACAGTAAAACCCGTACCGACACTTGACTTGGCCTGGAATGTGGCTTATTATAGCTATGGATGTCCACATTATAAGGAGGGGCGATGAGAACCATACAAATGACCTTAGATGATGAATTAGTTGCATCAGTTGACCAGGTCGTTAAAAAGCTAAAAACAACCCGGTCTGCTTTTGCACGCAAGGCATTAAGGAATGCCATCAAACAGGTCAATGTCAACCAGCTCGAAAAAAAGCACAAAAAAGGATATGGGCAGCACCCTGCCGATAAAACTGAATTTAGCGTCTGGGAGTCAGAGCAAGAATGGGGTGATTTATGAAGCGGGGCGAGGTGCGATGGTATAAGTTCAAGCATCCTGATAAAAAACGTCCGGTAGTTATTTTGACAAGAAATTCAATCTTGGAATACTTGGGTGAAGTTACTATCGCACCGGTAACTTCAACTATAAGAGATATTCCCAGCGAAGTACTTCTGTCTCGCTCAGATGGCATGCATAATGATTGTGCTATTAATTGTGACCACATCCAAACGGTGTCAAAATCAAACGTCGGATCGATGATCACTTCCTTATCAAAAGAAAAGCTCAGCGAAGTTCGTGGCGCTATCAATTTTGCCTTGAATCTCTAATTTCGCATTGAACCGAATATTCAACCAACGGCTCGACACCGTCCGGGCTTCGCCCGTGGGTCAGCGCCGCGTTAACTAAATATGGAACTTAAAACCCTCGGATTTGATCAGTGGTTTCAAGACAAAAGATCGGAAGCGCTGAGACCTGACTGCAGGGTGGCTCGCGTGTCCGCGGTCCACAGGGACAGCTATCTCGTAAGAAACGAAAACAGCGAGGTGCCCGCGGAACTGGCAGGCAGTTTCGTTTACTCCGCTGAGTCGAGCATCGACCTTCCTTCCGTAGGTGATTGGGCTCTTGTCCAGTACCACAACGCTGATACCTTTGCCATCATTCATGGCCTGCTCCCGCGCAAATCGTTTTTGCGGCGGAAAACACCTGGCAAGAAGATCGATTACCAGATGATCGCGGTCAACATAGATTTCGCTTTGATCGTGCAGGCTTGTGATTTCGATTTCAATCTGCGCAGGCTTGAGCGCTACCTCGTTATGGTAAACGAAGGGCATATCGAACCGATACTCCTTTTGACAAAAAGCGATCTGGTCAGCCCGGAGGAACTGGAGCAAAAAATATGGGAGGTGCGTCAAGCGAACATCAAATGCACAGTCCTTCCGCTCAGCAACGTGACCGGGTCCGGAGTGGATCACGTGAGACAATTACTGGAGCCGGGCAAGACGTATTGCCTGGTTGGGTCTTCCGGAGTGGGCAAAACGACGCTCCTGAACCATATCATAGGCCGCGATCTGTTCGAGACAAACGATGTCCGCGCAAGCGACGGAAAGGGCAAACACACAACGACGCAACGCCAACTGATCGTCCTTGATCACGGGCCGATGCTCATCGACACCCCTGGAATGAGAGAACTGGGAAATATCGGCGTCAGCTCGGGGCTTGAGGAAAGCTTTGCTGATATTCTGGACCTGTCAAAAAACTGCCGGTTTTCCAATTGCACTCATACTCAGGAAGCCGGTTGTGCGTTGCTCAGCGCAATTGAAAATGGCACATTGCACACGGACCGGTACCGGAGCTATTTAAAGCTGATGAAGGAGTCTGAATATAATGAGTTGTCCTACGTTGAAAAGCGAAAAAAGGACAAGAAATTCGGACAGTTCATTAAGACCACACTGAAACATCACAAAAAAAGTGATCAATAGTTCAACAGTGAACACAGCCTGATACGCTGCTGCACCCGCTCGAACGCACTGTCGTTTTTCTGCAACAATGTCCATGACCCCTCGTCATTTTTACCACGATCCTGGCAGACCTTCCCTTGTTTAACTAGCTGATTGTAAACGCCTTCGTTCCGCTTTGTCCGTGGCACGGAGATTGCTGTTCTCATGATCGGAAAAAGACTTAATCATTTTGATATTTAAAGATTCTCTGTGTTCTCTGTGGTTGGATTTTGACATTACGAGGCTGCAGATCAGGAGGAGAAATGAAAGGTCATTGGATAATCGGAATTGCAGTACTCTCGGCAATCCTTTTCAGCTGCGGGCCCGACGATCACTCCATATCCGTTACAGTGGTTCCTATTCCCGATTCAGGCCAGACGCAATCATATACGCCATCGTTCGGTCAGGACAGCGATTATTTGCTCCATCCGCCATCGTATTCGGACAATGGCAATGGAACGATTACCGATAACGTGACAGGGCTCATATGGCAGAAGGAGTATGACAGCTCAGCACGTTTTTTTCTCGATGCCGATGCCTACTGCGCAGGTCTCGAACTGGCGGGTCTTTCCGGCTGGCGCATGCCTTCTGATTTTGAGCTGATGACCATTGTCGATTACGGTGCGGCTGTTCCCGTGATCAATGGGACTTATTTCCCGAACACCCCGTCTGATTTTCCCTGGTGGACACTGACTGGCGAAAGATCATCGTCATTTTTTAAAGGGAGATGGGCAGTGGACTTCAGGACAGGGAATCTCGATACCTTTTCCGGCAACGGCTATACCCGATGCATACTGGGAGATCTAAATGAGCTGAGCGTTTTTCAGCACAGTGGACAAAATCAGCCGCGCGTTTTTGAAAACAATGGAAACGGAACGATCACCGACAGGATAACGCGGCTCGTGTGGCAGAGGCAGGATGAAGGGACAACCGCTGTATGGGAGGATGCGATTACAAGATGTGAAGCGTTATCCCTGGGAGGACATACTGACTGGCGACTGCCGAACGTAAAAGAACTGAGATCGATAGTCGATTCCGGAACATATGCGCCGGCCATTTACGCCGGATATTTCACGAACACGCGGACGGATTCATATTGGTCGTCAACAACGTATGGAGCAAGCCCGAATGCTGCCTGGCGTGTCAATTTCTGGCACGGTGAAGTCACCAGTTCCCTTAAGGAAAACGCTTTGTTTGTACGGTGCGTACGAGGAGGAGAATAGCTTCATCCATATCGCTTTCTCTTTTTATCCCTCGATCCATTCAACTGATTTGCGGGACAACTCGCGCAAAAGTACAACCGGAAAAAAGCGGCCCCGGAATCGTTACCATGAAAAATAGAAAGGGATTTATGAGAAAATCAATTTTATTATTCATAGTTATCCTGTTAGCTTTTCCCTGCCTGGTATTGGCCGAGATCGACAAGGATTTTCGCTTTAAATTGGGCAGTGCCGCGGGAGCCTACAGAATAGAATTCGACAACATAATCGGGCACGGTCAGGATGGTTATGGAACCAACGTCCAGATTGAAGTTGTCGTCAATGGGCGGCCAAAATGGGACACTACCGCCAGATTTATTATGGCGCTCGGTGTTTTTTACAGGCAGCACCCGGGAGAAATTGACGATATATCGATTCCAATCAAGATGAACTACTCGGCTATCGGCGTGAGTATCGCCCCGGGAGTGCGTTTGAGGATCGACGAGGCCTGGAACTTGGAAGGAAAGATAGAAGTGGGGATAGGTAACGCGAATAAAGTGACGTTGGACAGCCCCGGAGTCGACTGGAATGCCACGAAAAAGGACGACTATCGATCGCTATCGCCGATTCTCGGTTGTTACTATTTGCTTGAAAATTCTGCAAGTCAAGTCGGACTTGAAGTCGGTTTTCAGAAATTCTGGGGTGATTTCGAAATATGGTCGAACACCGGCCGCTGGTATCCTGGAACTATTTCCGGGAAAAACTACACGGCCAATATAATTTATGGCATTCAATTCTAACCAGGATGCTTGTTGTTGGCACAGCCGGGCGTTTAAAAAAACGGCCATGACGCTACCGCTCCTTCACCACTGCTTCAACCTTCATCTCCTTACTCGCCCGGAGAAATAGTATGCTCACCCGGTCCCCTGGCTTCAAGGTCTTCAGAATCTCGGAGAAATCCTTAAGCCCGCTGACCGGCGCGGTGTTGATCTTGATGATCACATCGCCCTCCTGCATTCCCGCGGCTTCCGCCGGAGAAGCGGGCATCACGCCGGAAAGCCTGAACCCTTTGCCCTGATAGGCAAAGTCAGGAATCGTGCCGAGGCTCACTTTCCGTTCTTTCTTTGGGGAAGTTTGGGCGCCTGCCGTGGCTTTTCCTGCTCCGGTCAGCGGCTCTGGCCTGCCGGCAAGATACTCAACGGCTTCTTTGGCAACGGACGCCACTTTCACGAGCCCCTCGGCATCGATCTTGTCGAAGGTATCCGTTACGCAGATCGGAAGGGAATGCGGGCCGGAGAAGAGCTGGACCGCGGGCACGCCTTTTTCCTGAAAGCTCTTCTGATCGCTCGAATCCAGCTCTTGCGACACGGTCTCGATATCGACGCCCGTTACGAACCCTGCGCCCCGGAAGATATGGACCCACTCTTGTGCCGAACCTGCGCCGAGCACCAGGAGCTTCCCCTTACCGAGCCTGCCCACGGTGTCGAAGTTTATCATGCCGATGCATTGGTCCGCAGGGTACTTCTTTTCGTTCGAAACGTAATACTGCGATCCCCGCTTTCCCGCTTCCTCGCCGCTGAAGGCGACGAAGACGATGGTGCGGTCCGGCTGCGGCGCTTTGGCGAGGACGCGCGCAAGTTCGATCAGCACGGCCACGCCGCTCGCATTATCGTCCGCACCGGGATGGACCCAGCCCTTCCGGCCCTCCCGCGCCTCCGGCCAGCCGAGCCCCAGGTGGTCGTAGTGCGCTCCGACCACGACGCTCTGGCCCTGCATGGCCGGATTCTTTCCCGGGATGATGCCGATCACGTTCTTTAAGACCGCCTTCTTCTGCGGCTCTCCGCCGCTCTCTTCCCAGGCCTGGAACCAGGCATTGTCCTGATCGCCTGTGGGCAGCAGCCCGGCCAGCTTGAACTGCTCTGCAATATACTGAGCTGCCTTGTCGAGCCCCGGGGTGCCGAACCCGCGGCCTTCGAGCTGTTTATCCGACAGGTATTGCACGGTCTCCATCATTCTTTCTTTTGAGAAGACGTCCGGCAGCCTGGCCAGCGGCTCGCGTGCAGCCAGTTTAGCCATCTCGACCCTGTGCATCTTTCCGTCAACATCAGACAGCAGCACGGTCAGGGGGGAGTCGATGATGGGCCAGCGTCCTTTTGCCACATTGGCAGGTTCACTACCTTCGAAGGCCAGATAGCTGTACTTGTGATAGTGCGGCAGCTTCCGGCCCAGGCCGGGCAGGGCCTCTATGCGGTCCGCTGCAATGAACAACAGGGCCAGGTCCCGGTTCTTCGGAAGCCGTGCGGAAAACACAAACGCATGTCCGCGACCTTCGATCTCCGTCCGGCCGATGCGAACGGACTCTGGACTTATGAGCACCTCATAGCCGGACAGGGCGGCTGTTGTTTCATTCTGAAAGCGGTTCTCCCAGCCGAGAAGCGTCACTGCCCGGTCCGAGGGAAGAGCTGCTATGTCTGCGTCAAGCTTGATCTCGATCTCGTCCGGCCCGGACCTGCCTATGGTCGCGGCAAGTTCGCGGTAAGCCTGGAGCAGTTCTTTGGGCGCGGATGAGGGCAGAAGGATCAGCATCTTTTTGGCGCCCAGCGCCTGCGAGATGGCAGGCGGCAGTTCCGAAAAATCCAGCCTGCGGAACAAATCGAACTCGGGGTCCACATCGAGCCTCACCGGACGGCCGGGAATGCGAAGTTTCAATTCCTGCTTTTTCCCCGACATGGCGACGACCGCCTGGAACGCCTTGTCTTTGCCGCCCATGGTCACGGCAACGGGCACGCGAAGAGCATAGGCTTCGCCTGGCTGTGTCTGTTCGAGCCGGGCGGTGAGCACGAACCCGTCCTGAACTGCAAGCGCAGTGGCTTCGCTCACCTTGAGGGCAGGTGCGCCTGTTCGCGCGACCCACTGTTCGAACTGCTGGCCAAGGTTTTTTCCAGAAGCCGCTTCGAAGCTTGTGCGAAGGTCGGCAAAACCTGCTGAACGGAACGCGTAGTTTTTATAGAACCCTTGCAGGCCTTGTTTGAAGACGTCATCGCCCAGTTCCAGCCGCAGCATATGGAAAAACATGAGCGCCTTGCCGTAGCCGATCGCTTCGGAGGACGAGCTGTGGCGCGAGCGGAACTGCGTCAGCGGAAAGTCCCTGCCGCCGAGCACGTAGTCGGCATACTTCTGAAGCGTGTTCAGCCGGTACTCGGCCCCGCCGGCCTGCTGTTCTTTCATCAAATGGTCCGCCAGATATGCGGTGAGACCTTCGGACCAGTTACCCTGCTCGTATTCCGGGAACACGCTGTTCCCCCACCAGTTATGCAGGATCTCGTGCGGGTAGGAAG
>Ga0209212_1005042_pt1 | contig 15992 bp, 19 predicted proteins | sample RifGroC2_FD_183996 | JGI IMG/M metagenome (GOLD analysis project Ga0209212, IMG submission 183996) | Groundwater microbial communities from Rifle, Colorado, USA - Groundwater C2 (SPAdes) (version 2) | ecosystem: Environmental > Aquatic > Deep subsurface > Groundwater | place: Rifle, Colorado...
CACGCAGGCCGCGCAGGATCGAGACCGTGTCCTCCACGGTGGGCTGTTCCACCAGTACCGGCTGGAAGCGGCGCTCCAGAGCGGCGTCCTTCTCGATGTGCCGGCGGTATTCATCCAGGGTGGTAGCGCCGATACAGTGCAGCTCTCCCCGGGCCAGCATCGGTTTGAGCATGTTGCCGGCATCCATGGACCCCTCGGCCTTGCCGGCCCCCACGATGGTATGCAGTTCGTCGATGAACAGGATGATGCGCCCTTCGGCCTCCTTGATCTCGTTAAGCACCGCCTTGAGCCGCTCTTCGAATTCGCCTCGATACTTGGCGCCTGCGACCAGCGAACCCATATCCAGGGCAAAGACGGTTTTATTCTTGAGCCCCTCAGGCACGTCGCCCCGGACAATTCGTTGGGCCAATCCTTCCACAATGGCGGTTTTGCCCACGCCAGGCTCGCCGATCAGCACCGGGTTGTTCTTGGTTTTGCGGGAAAGGATGCGGATTACCCGGCGGATGTCGTCGTCCCGGCCGATTACCGGGTCCAGCTTGTCACTGCGCGCCATCTTGACCAGGTCACGGCCGTACTTTTCCAGTGCTTCGTAGCTGTCCTCAGGATTAGCTGACGTTACCCGCTGATTGCCCCGAACATCTGTAAGCGTCTTGAGAAACTTCTCCCGGTCGATACCGGCCTGTTTAAGCAGCTTGCCGGAGTGTGTTTTGTCTCCTTCGCCCAGCAGGGCCATCAGCAGATGTTCAACGGATACGTATTCGTCCTTGAGCCGTTTGGCCTCGTTTTCCGCTGCAACCAGAATACGTGAAAGCCGCTGCGAAACATATATCTTGCCGGGCTCAGACCCGGGGCCTGAGACGCGCGGTCGTCGATCCAGCTCTGCTTCCACCTCTTTTTTCAGGAGTTCCGGGCGGATATCCATGCGCGCCAGCAGTCGCGGCACCAGGCCATCGGCCTGATCCAGCAGTGCCCACAGCAGATGTTCGCCATCCACCTCCACGTGTCCGTAGGTGACCGCCTTGTTCTGTGCTTCCGCAAATGCTTCCTGTGATTTTTGGGTCAGTCTATTGAAGTCCATGGGTGATCCTTTGTGCTGCATAGAGATGCGTCCTGTATATTTAGGTAAGCACGTAAGCTGATAAAGTCAAGGAACTCCACGGATGGTCCTATCATGAAGGGGAGGGGATATTGCAGTTGCAGAGGCAGATATTAAAGCAAAATCTAAAACGACACTAAAACTGGATCCCAAAATGCTGCTGAGACATCAATTTGCGGTGCTGTTGGCAGCAAGCAGGCGAAACAGGATTTGCGGCATGTCGCTGCCGATAACCTTGTAGCCGTAAGCTGTCCACAACTTGTATGCTTCATCACGGTTTCCCTGCGCAAGCTGTCCCAGCATCCCACTGGCCAAAGTATATTCCAGTGTTTCGGGAGGCAGGGATCGAAAATATGTCAGTAGCGAACCGGCTGCCAATGTCATTGCTTGAGCATCCCGGTTTCCAACAGCCTTATACAATCGTACCAAAGCCTGCTCCCTGGTAGTAAGTCTGGGGCCGCCTGGCGCAGATTCCAGCGTATTCCAGATGGCAGCCATTTCCTGGGGTCTCAGGTAAGGAATTATCCGGGAAAGGCTGGATAGAACCGCAATTCTTTCATCCAATTGATGGATAGTGCCACGTTCCTGAAAGAGCTGCCTGATTTTTACCGCATCCTGCCGGGCATCCAGAGGAACCTGATTGTATTTTGAATCAAAAAGTCCTGTCAGGATGTAGTCACGACATGCCATGGCGGAAAAGGCGGCTTTTGACTTGAAATAATAGGGTGAGGGCGTTATCACGGTCTCTTGCCATGCTGGTGCGGAATTCTTCAACATTTCCGCGGTGGGCAGTGGATCGTGGGAAAACTCCAGTAACTCTACAGCATTTGCCTGCATGAACCTGGTGCGTGCGACATTCTGGTCCAGCACTGGGTAATAATCAGAATTTGGTCGAATTGAAAACGTTGATATAAAGCTGCTCAACGTCTTTTTGTCCCCGATTCTGCGGAGTTCGAGATCCTGAAGGTTATGGATGTGGACCCACTTCATGGCCATTGTGATGGTCGGGTTTTTGAACATATCGCCATTCAGTTCGCCTACGCTGCCGTTTTTTCTGGCCACAATAAACAACTCGGCATCGTTGGGGGCAAAGGCAATGAAATCGTCAAAATTAGGGGCCATTGCCTTCAGCACAGATGCAACCAGATTCACATCGATCTCGTAAAGCTGCAGCCATTGTACAAATATTCCGTCTGGATGCAGATTATGGTTAATCATACGGTAGAACTCTTCTGAGAATAGACCTCCCACCCCGCTTACCCATGGATTTGAAGGTTCGGAGATAATGATGTCGTATTTTTTTCTGTGAGTTGAAAAAAAAGTTTTGGCATCGTCGATGAATATTTTGCTGCGAGGGTCTGTATAGGCCAGATTCACCCTGGGCCGAAAGTTTTTGGCAGCTTCCACCATGCCTGGTTCAATTTCCACGGTGTCGACCTGTTGCAAAGACGGGTTGCACAACAGGGTGTGAGCAGTAAGGCCGGAGCCTAGCCCTATGTTGGCTACTGTTTTTGCCTGAGGATGAAGACCCATCGGGATTGCGGCGGCCAGGATCATGGTCGCTTCGTCGGGCGAAGCCTGCCGATTCGTCATGTTCATGTTTATGGATGCATCCGGCTTGCCATTCGTCCTTATGCTCAAGGTGCCGCTATTTCCGAGGGTCAGGCTGACAGTGGCGGTTTTGCCGTCCTTGTGGTACATGATCTTGCCTTGTTCCGGGGTCAAAAGACCTTTCCTGCGGTAAACCCCGGAAGCCATTTTGTAGGGGTCAAGTGTCACAAGGGATTCTGTGGCCAATACAACCCCCACGCACACGGTGACAAGTGCTGCCGATATGGCCAGGATCTCAATATTTTTCTGTGTAAGCGTCAGTAATGCCAGGCCAAGAGCCAGATCAAGGCATCCACCCAGCATGATCAAACCTTTCAATCCAAAAAACGGCATCCCAAGATGGATTGCAAAGAGAACACCAACAATGGCGCCAACGGTATTCGCGGCATAGACAGCGCCAACACTCTTTTCACCATGATTCTCAGTGATCAATGCATAGGTGATCAGCGGCAAGGTGCTGCCTGCGCAGAAGGTTGTGGGAAGCATTACAGCCAGGGCAATAGCATAACTGTAAAGGTTGAAGAACTGGTAACCGGTTTCGGTATTGTCCAGCGTCTGCATCAGCCACTGCATTACCGAAAAGGAATTCCCATAGATTGGCAGCGTGGCCAGAGCCAAAAGTCCCATGACAATCTGCACTATAACCAGAAATCTTACCGGATTGGCGATGCGATCGATGCGGCGGTGGATCCAGAGGGCACCAAAAGCCAGACCGAAAATAAATGCGCTGATCATAAGCTCGAAGGCATGGGTCGAACTGCCCATGACAAGGCTCAACATCCTTATCCATCCGATCTCATAAATAAAGGAAGCGGCGCCTGTTACAAAAGAAGCAGTCAAAAGTATCCGATACAGGCTGCTCTTCCCGGGGTTATCTGTTATTGCAGCCGGCACGCTGGCAGGACGGTAGTCGGCATCATATTTTTGGGCCAGAAACCATACTATCAGAGCCAGCAAAATATTGATCATCCCGGCAACCCTGATGGTTCCAGGCAGTCCCACCGCATTTATGAGTACAAATCCGCTCACCAGGACCCCGATTGCTGCCCCGAAACTGTTTGTAAAGTAAAGCATGGAAAGTGATTTTCCCTGTTTTTGCGGAAACATGCGCATCAGCGCTGTGCTCATGAGTGGAAAGGGCATCCCGATCAGAATCGATTGCGGCAGGATGAGAATGGCCGAAAGCGCCCATTTGAAAGCATGTGCAGCCATTGGGTCATTCAGGTTGTAGATTACGGTTGTGTATGAGAGTTGCGTGATTGTGTCGAATACTTCATGGAAAAGGATGGCGAACAGGCCGATGATTCCCTCGGCAAGGGCATAAATCTTCAGCAGGTTTTTCCATCGTGGCGAATACTTGCTGCACAGGCCGGCTCCGATTGCCATTCCGGACATGAATATTGCAAGTACCAGGGTCTGGGCATAGGCGGCATGTCCCAGATACAGTTTCATATAGTGGGACCAGATGGATTCATAAATCAGGGCGGAAAACCCCGATAATGCGAAAAGGGTGTAAATGAGATAACGGAATCTTACAGACATTCAGTGTCCCTTTCCGATCGTAAGTTATGCAACCTGTAAATCAGTGTGAGTTGTTTTGCATCCCTGCCGGTAAAGAGAGCATTGTGGAAAAGCGTATCAATTTGATCTGAAAATGAACTGTATTCTGTGCTGCCAAACATAAATATAGTCTAAATAAATACAATAAAACTGACTAATTAACAATAGATAACTTAATGAGGGCAAAGTTTGCACAAAACAGGTACTTTCTAAATGTACTGAATGATGTTTTAAGCCATTCAGCTGATTGACGTCAGGTCATTTGCTGTGTATAAATAAAAGAAACTTTCATTTAGATTGGGCAATTCACCATGGATCAGGAACAGAATGCAACAACACTGAGGCAGCTCCGTTTCAAGGTGACTCCGCAACGCCTTGAAGTCATGCAATGTCTCGGGGACGAGCAGTCATATCTATCCGCCGATGAGGTCTGGAACCGCATCAAGCCCAGGCTTGGCAGCATCAGCCTCCCTACGGTATATCGCATCCTGGACGAGCTGGCGGAAAACGGTGTCATAACCCGCATCTTCCGGTCTGACCGCAAACAATACTATTTCCTGTGCTCGAATCAGGGGCATCACCACCATTTTGTGTGCGAGTCGTGCCGACGCGTAGAGGATATAGACCTGTGCTGCCTGGAGGGGGTTGCCCGGGAAATCGCCCGTAATTCCGGCGGCAGCGTGACCTCGCATATCCTTCAGATCAACGGCCTCTGCGGAGTGTGCAGCGAATCCGCACCAGGGGCTTTGCCATGAAACGCTCGTTCCTGCTTTTTATTCTTGTGATGTTCGCCCTTGCCTTCATGGTCGCCGGGTGTGCCCGGCATGATCAGAAACAGTCCGCCAAACTGCAGATCGTCACCTCCCTTTTCCCTCTATATGATTTTGCCCGAACCATTGCCGGAGAAAAGGGTGAGGTCTCTCTGCTGCTCCCCCCTGGCATGGAACCGCACAATTTTGAACCCAAACCGGACGATATCATGCGGATCAGCAAGGCCGGGCTGTTTATCTACAGCAACCGCTACATGGAGCCATGGGCGGAAACGATCATCAAGGGGATGGACCACCGAAAGCTGCGCGTGGTGGATGCCGGCCAGGGTGTGGTCTACCGGAAAGCCGTGACTGATGCCGTTCATGATCATGCAGGGGATGGCGGTCATGATGCAGAAGGTCATAGAGGCGGCATGGACCCGCACATCTGGCTTGATTTCGGCAATGCCAAGATAATCGTGGCTAATATCCTGGAAGGATTCGTGGCCGCTGATCCAGCCAATGCATCGTATTATCGAACTAATGCCGCAGGACTCGCAGCTAAGCTGGAGGATCTGGATCAGCGTTATCAACGGGGGTTGGCATCCTGTGCTACCAGGATGTTCCTGCATGGCGGGCACTATACTTTTGGTTATCTGGCCAGGCGTTATGGGCTGGAATATCATTCCCTGAGCGGGGTTTCGTCAGAGTCTGAGCCCTCTGCAAGCCGGATGACCGCCATGGCCCGTCAGATCAAGCAGTCCGGGGTGCGCTACCTGTTTGCCGAGGAGCTTCTGTCGCCCCGCCTGACCGAAACACTGGCCGAGGAAACCGGGGTAGGGGTGCTGAAACTCCATGGTGCCCACAATCTGGGGCGTGACGATTTTCAGCGCGGCGTAACCTTTATTGCATTAATGGAAGGGAATCTGACTAATCTGCAAAAGGGGCTGGCATGTCGCACGAAGTAGTCAGAACAGAACGTCTTTGCTGCAGCTATAATGTGGGGCGGGTATTGGAGGCTGTCTCCATAATTGTTGAGGCTGGTGATTACGTCGGCATTGTCGGTCCCAACGGTTCCGGCAAAAGCACCCTGGTGCAGGCCCTGATCGGTCTGGTAGCGATCAGCGAGGGGCGCGCCTCCCTTTTTGGCGTGCCCTGCGATAATTTCTCATCCTGGGGGAGGATCGGTTACCTGCCGCAAAGCCTGCGGCTGCTGAATCCGGTATTTCCGGCAACCGTGGCTGAAGCGGTTGGCCTTGGACTGTTGTCCCAGAAGCGCTTTCCCCGCAAGATGACAAGGGATGACTGGGAACGTGTGGATACTACCCTAGACAGTTTAGGTGTTTACGACCTGAGGCTTAAACTTATAGGTGAGCTGTCTGGTGGTCAGCAGCAGCGGGTATTGTTGGCGCGTGCGCTGGTGAACAGTCCTGAATTGCTGATCCTGGATGAGCCGACAGCGGCCCTGGACCCTGAAACGCGGGAGCGTTTCTACGCCCTGATTGCCGACATAAACCGCTCGCAGGGGGTGACGGTGCTGTTGGTGACCCATGATAGCGGGGCGATCGGTCAGCATGCCACCAAGATGCTGTATCTCGACAAGCGGGTTTTGTTTTACGGCAGTTTCGATGAGTTCTGCGCCTCGAAAGAGATGTCGGCACTCTTCGGCACCCATTCCCAGCATCTTATGTGTCACAGGCACTGATCATGAATACCAATATTCTCGAAATCCTTTCCTATGGCTTCATCCAGCGGGCGCTTCTGGCCGGATCGCTCATTGCCGTGCTCTGTTCGGTGCTGGGGGTGTTCCTGGTGTTGCGTCGCATGTCTCTGATCGGCGATGGCCTGGCCCATGTCACATTCGGCAGTACCGCCATTGCCCTGGCATTCAAGCTTTATTCTGCTGCATCGCTTTTGGTGTCGCTGCCGATCGTGCTGCTGGCGTCACTGGGCATTCTCAAGCTGACCGAGAAGGCCCGACTGAGCGGTGACACCGCCATCGGTATTGTCTCTTCCCTGGGGATATCGGCTGGAATCATCCTGGCTAGCGTTGGGGGGGGGTACAATGTTGACCTGTTGAGCTACCTGTTCGGCAATATCCTGTCGATCACGAGCGAGGAGGTCTGGATTGCCGCTGGTCTGTTCTGCGTGGTAATGCTGCTGCTGGCGCTCTTTTTCAACGAACTTTTTGCCATAACCTTCAGCGAGGAGCTGGCCAAGGTTTCCGGTATCCGCACCAATACCATCAACGCTGTTCTGGTGCTGCTGACGGCCCTTTCTGTTGTCCTGGCCATGAAGCTGGTGGGGATTATGCTGATATCGTCCCTGCTGATCCTTCCCGCTGCTTCGGCGCTGCAATTGGCCCGCAGTTTCAAGGGGTGCGTTGCCTTGGCGGCCCTTCAGGGATGCTGCTCGGTTGTGACAGGGATCTTTATATCGTTTCTGACCAACCTGCCCACCAGCGCAACCGTGGTCATGATCAATCTGGCGCTCTTTGGCTGCACCTTTCTTGTCCGCCGTTTGAAGATCCTCAAGCTGGCGTAGCAGTTATCAGACTTGACAATTAGTAAGTTAGAAATTGTTTTCTGCTATATTTAGGCAAAAAATAATTTCGTTAACGCACTTATCCTGTTTACAGGGTTAGGAATTACCAGGACAGCAATCATGCCGACTAAACCGAAATTCCCGATCAAAATATTCTATGATGGTTCATGTTCAGTCTGCAGCGCGGAGATAGAACACTATCTGCGCCAGAACCACGACAACAAGCTTCTGGGGGTGGACATCAGCGCCCCTGACTTTGATCCCTCCCCATACGGCATCACCACGGAAGCATTCATGTACGAGCTGCATGTCATCGATCAGAAAGGCGAGATATACCGGGCTGTTGAGGCCTTCTGGGCCATCTGGCAGGCATTCCCGGCATCGACTTTGTATGGCATAATGGGTGTTGTCATCAATATGCCGTTAGTGAATCCTGTCGCCCGTCTGCTGTACAAGGGCTTCGCCCGCATACGTCCTTTTCTGCCGAAGAAGCATGCCTGCGACAGCGGGTCCTGCAGGATCGACAGAAAGGGGTAATCCCTTAATTCTTCCTGATGATCATTTCGGACAATTCCCTAACCGCTTGGCCTTGACCTTCATATTCATGGTCTGCCCCTGAGTCTGCATCTTCATGGTCGAGTCATAGGCATCGGTCTTGAAAATCGTCTCTCCGCTGAAAACGCCGCTATTTTCACCGGTACACTTCATCTTCCAGCTGATTTTATTGCCGGACTGTTTAAAATCCGTAATGGTGCAGTTTTTGTCAGTAGTGATTGTTTTCCTCTGATCCTTGACATCTTCCTTGGTGTAGCAGTGCTTTATCTTGGTGGGTGGGATCTGCATAGGAATGCCCGGCATTTCAGTGGTGGTGATCAGTTCCCAATATCCCTCGCGCATTGTTTCGGCAGCAAAGATGGTAGCCGGGAGGACCAGGGTTGAAAGAACGGCAATGGCAATCTTTTTCATGGTTTAATCTCCTTTGTCAAACGGGATGATGCTGCTGGATTATATTTCCGGATGGTGGCCATCGTGTGCACTTTGTGAAATGGAAATGGATCAAGGTTCAAATCCTTCGCAAAACGTTGAGCCTTCGTCCAGCATCGAGGATGATTCCGTTCTCGCTCCGGTGCAGGTCAAGAAACCACTTGACGTCCAAGACGAATGTTTCCGGCTGCTGCTGGTAATCCGGCAGCATGTTGGTAAGGAAATCCTCGTCATTGTCAAACTGAAACAGCGTACGAAAAAGGATGGTTTCTTCAACAATCCATCCCTTCAAGGCATGCATGGCGCGAATTGCCGCCTCCCTTGCAGGTCGTTCATCACCGCTGCCGGCTCCAAAGCGCTCCTTTGCCTTGGTGAATGAGCCGCCGTTTCCCGGTTCGACAACAACAATGACACCGTTTTTATTCAGGAGTTCGGTCGCCTGGCGCAGGCTGTCGGACATTTCCGTTACAGGGACGTGGTGGAAGGAAAGGGTATAGATAACCACGTCAAAACTGCCTGCCGGCAGATCCGGCACTCCGGTCGGCGCCAGCATGAATTCGACATTGCCTGAGTCTATGGTTTTTCGTGCAATTTCCAGCGCAGCAGCGTTAGGATCGGTAGCAACCACACGCTTGGCATGCAGCGCCAGGTCCCGCGTTATCCTTCCTTTGCCGCAGCCGATTTCAAGAACATCCTTGCCGCTGATGACGCACTGGGACTGAATCGTGGCTATATACTGGTTTGTCGGATCTTGAAGCAACTTTGTCCTCCTCTGCCGGGTGTATTCTTAATCATAAAGTGCGCGGGTTGCTTCATCAGACATGGTCGGTGCGACGAGCGGTTTCCAGGCAGGATCGTCCCATGTGCCAAGCTGGGTGTGCAGATCAAGATATTTTTTGGGTATCGGATGAGTGCCTACAACAACCTTTACCATATAGCGTTTTTCAAGAAAAGCTTTGAATGTGTTGATGTAGGGGCAGGGGGGATAGCCAACGACCATGCCTGTAGCAAAATGAATTACCTGAGCGCCGTTTTTTACCATTTCTTCGCCGGCATTTTCTATGTTGCCGCCCGGACAACCATCGCACGTTGTAAAACCGACCAACTCAATTTCTTCCTTTGCGTAAATGCTGAACGCCCCTTCCTTGTTCCTCATGGACCTGAGGCACTTCCCGCCGGCGCAGCAGCGGTAGCGATCGCAGATGATAATTCCGATCTTTGTCCTTGAAGTCATGGAAACTCCTTTACCAGATAATATTTTCATCCATTCAAATTCCTGTTGCGAATGCAGTAAGCGAACCATCCATTGATCAGGAGGGTGGTGTACTAAGAAGAACAGGTAGTAATCACGAACTCAGGCGGGTCCATGAGCACCTTTTTTACCGAGCAGAGCCCGGCTGCCTTGGCTATGGCCTTTTGATATTTTTCAGGAAAACCGGTAGGGAGAGTGATTTCGATGGCTATGGTGTTGAGTTTCTTTCTTCCTTCTGCATCAGTGGAAAATTCCATTTTCTGGGTAAGAGCCAAACCTTCGGTGGAAATTTGCCGTTGCTGGCAGAAACTGAGGACGTAAATGCCGGCACAGGTTCCGAGAGAGGCGAGGAAGTAGTCGAAAGGGCTTGGCGCAGTTCCGGCACCCCCATCGTCAGTTGGCTGGTCTGTGGGAATTATTTGACCATTGATTTCTGCGTTAACTTTTTCCCCTCCTGGGAAGGTGATCTTCATTTCCATGGGCATCCTCGAACTACATGAAATTTTATACAATTTGATAATCAAAAGACCGTTCTGACGGACGCTTATCGCCTCCAACCGCTCCACACCGGTATCCCGCTGTCGTCCCGGAGTTTGAGCAATGCATCCCCTTTTTTCACTTCCGACGCGATGATCACCGGTTTCCCGGCAAGTGTCACATGTGAACCCTTGACCTCAATGGCGTCACCCTTCTCAATCCGGTCGTCGAGTCGCTCCATGAACCATGATGGTCCCAGGTGGACTGTAATGGTAGCCTTGCTGGACTTGAGTTGCAGGTGAATACCGGTGCCCATGCCCTTCATCGGGGTTATCCGGTCCACGGAGATCACCTCGCCGCTCACGGTCTCAACCGTCGCGGGATTGAACATCCGCTGGTAGGTGCTTCCCATCCCCCAGCCGCCGCTGCCGCGCCCACCTCTCCAGGATGCAGCGAAAACCGTTGTGGCGCAAGTAGTTACCAGCACCGCAGTTAAGAGTATTCCGAACAATTTCGTGTTCATGATAAACCTCCTTTGCTGGATGTTGCAGTCTGCCCTCATACTATTATGAGGGGTTTCAGGAATGCGTTAAATTATACCACCTTGTCAAAGAAGCGCGATGGCCTCTCAAGCGTTTGCCACTCCGCTGTGAGCCAGTCCGGCACTCCATGAGTTGTCAACATCAATCTTTGATCGAATATCATTATACGCCATAGCCATGTACCCTCTGCATGAATTTAGCATCCGCACTGGCCATTACAGATCCGGCATGTTCCAGTTCTGCCTTTAGCAGGTAGAGCGGAGGTGTGGCGTTCACGAGCCATGCCCGCAGGGTTACCCTGGCATCATAAGGAACCGGTGTCACAAACCGGATACAAAGTTCTCCTGTTACGGCTTCGATATTCTTATGGAACAGGCAATGCGCCATGGCGGAATCAAGCATGGCGCTGATGACACCACCATGCAGGATGCCGTTGTACCCCTGGAGCAGTGAGTTCCCTTGAAATGATGCGGAGACATCACCGCTTGCCCCCGGCTCGAATATAAGCCGGAGTGACATCGGATTGTTGTCTCCGCACATGATGCATTGCGTGTGTGTCTTCTTCACGTCGTAACCGGCGTTCCAGTGGTCACAGGCCACTTCAGTTTTTCTTCTTCAATTCATTCAATCTGCTGTCCATCTCATCCAACTCTCTTTTCAGCGCATCGGCCTGTTCCATCAACAGATTGTTTTCGGTTTCCTGGGCTGAGCGGCCTGCCAGGTCTGACGCATTAAACCAGTTGCACATTCTCCGGCCAGCGCCACCCCTGCCTGAACCGCTTTTCACCATTCCTCTGTTCTGGCCGCCAGAGCAGTTGCCAGCTCTCCTGCCGGTCATTGCCCCCATTGCTCTTGGTCCTGTTCCATCTCCTCGTGGCATGTTAAACCTCCTTTTTATCTGGTTCCTGTTTGCAGATGAGAGCAGAACCAGTTACCCGCTCTCTTCTCCGGACATGTTTGCTCCTGCCGGAACAGGCCATTCTGCAGGCGCACCCCGGCATTGCAAAACCACCTGTAACAAGTTTGCCCGTCAGATACGCCCGTAAAACTTTCCGGATATCTCCTGCTATAAATGGATATACCCTGATACCGGCGTTGGTTGCATTTGTGAGGGCATCTCTGGATATTGCACCGCATATCAAAACTTCCGTTCCCGCCTCCTGAAGCCAGATAACCTTTTCAGCTGTGCAGGAATTCGGCAATATCAGGAAGTGCTCCGAGGTTATCCTGTGTCCATCCAGGTCAAACAATAACGCCTGGTTGGCCACATCAAAGACGGGTGATACCCTGTTGTTCCAAACTGTAATAGCTGTCTTCATGCTCGCTCCGATAATGCTCACTGTAAACTATATAGAGCAATAGCCGGGCCAACATCGATCAGCGCAATCAAACAGTCATAAAATATTGAAATAATGTGATATTGAATGGTTTATAACGGCAGGATCATCAAGGATGGTTGTAATTTCGCAACCATGGTGGGAGCTTTATGGTAGTACTTCTGCTGCTATAGGGAGCCTTTTGCGGAACGCCCATTTTGTGAGGGCAGAGGCAGGGAGAGAACCTTCATTTTACGGTAAAGCGTAGTCTTGTGGATTCCCAGTTCGCGAGCTGCGGCAACACGGTTGAAGTTGTTTCTTTTCAGTGCGGCAATTATGCTTTGTTCTTCTGCACTGCGAATCACCGCTTCCATACTGCCGGAATCAACATGCACCGGGCTGGATCCGGTCAGTTCAACAGGCAAATGTTCCTGGCCGATCAAATCTGACCTGCACAACACAAAGGCCCGCTCGACAACATTCTCCAGTTCACGGACATTGCCCGGCCAGTCATGTGCCATCAGCAGGGAATAGGCACCGGCGGTGAATCCGCTGACATGTTTATGCTGGATCAGATTGAAATGTTCGATAAAATGCTCCACCAAAAGCGGGATATCTTCCTTACGCTTGCGCAGTGGCGGTAATTCGAGTGAGATGACATTGATACGGTAATAAAGATCCAGTCTGAATTCACCATTTTTAACCATTGCGCAGAGATCGCAGTTTGTAGCTACGATGACACGTGCTGTACTCTTTTCAGTGCGAGTTGAACCAAGCGGCTCGTAGGTTTGTTCCTGTAGCACCCGCAGAAGCCTGACCTGCAGTGCAGGGGTGATCTCACCGATTTCATCCAGAAACAATGTACCACCTTGGGCAAGGGCAAAACGCCCCGGTTTGTCCTGATTGGCACCGGTAAACGCCCCCTTTTTGTAGCCGAACAGTTCAGATTCAAGCAGGGTGTCCGGCAATGCGCCGCAGTTGACCGCCACGAACGGTTTTTGCGAACGGGGGCTCATGCTGTGAATCGCCTTGGCCAGAAGTTCCTTGCCGGTTCCCGTCTCACCTTGTATCAGCACCGTGGTCAAGCTTGCCGCCAAAGAGGGTACCAAATCTAAAACCGGCCTCATAGCCTGGCTGTGACTGACAAGATCACCAATCTGGAAATGTCCTGCCAATTCTTTTCGCAGAGCCACAATTTCACTTAAATCACGGAATGTTTCAGCGCCGCCGATGATCTGCCCATCGCTGTCACGCAGCACAGCGGTAGAGACGCTTACGGGAATGCGCTCGCCATCGGCATTGATGATATATCCGGACTTGTTGATGTCCGGTTTTTCGCTGTTAAGTGTTTGTTGCAGGGCACATTCCGACTCGCACATACTGGACTTGAACACCTCGGAACAAAGCCGCCCCAACGCTTCCCTCCTCTGTATTCCGGTGATCTCTTCCGCTGCCCGGTTGAAAGAGGTGACACGCCAGTTCAGGTCAACCGTGAACACGCCGTCGGAGATGCTTTCCAGGATAGCGTCGGTTGACGCATAACATGCGTGGTATTTATTATTATCATCCATTGGCCGCGGCATTGTTTTCAGGCTTAGCCCAATCCCACCGGCGGCGTTTCACCCGCCACGGTAGATCGATACTGCTGCACCGCGGCATGCAGGGCGGAAGCGGCCATGTTCGAACAGTGCATTTTCTCTTCCGGCAGGCCGTCCAGAGCCATGGCTATTCTCTGATCATTGAGAGTCAGTACTTCGTCAAGGTTCTTGCCCATGACCAGCTCCGTCGCTATCGAAGAGGTTGCTATGGCTGCGCCGCATCCTTTGATGAGAAACTTGATGTCGAGTATGACGTCATTTTCTATTTTAATAAAAAAGACGAGGGCATCACCACAGCTCGGGTCTCCTGCCTGCACCACCACGTTGGCGTCTTCCAGGGATCCGATATTGCGCGGGTTATGGAAATGATCCAATACCTTTGCTGAATAAAGCTCACTCATTGAGAGATTCCTTTCGTGCAATCAGGCTGATTGTTTGTGGCGCCTTCTCCTGGGACGGTATTGCCGGAAATAGCCAGCGCCTTCTGCCCGACCAGCGCATTGGCCACCTTGCAGCGGGCGCCGGCCAGAAGGCGCTGGACTGTACCGCGTGATACCCCCATGCAGACACCGGCTTCCTCCTGGGTCTTTCCTTCGCCGTCACACAGATGCAGCGCCTCCAGTTCGTCGTGGGCGAGTTGGATGATTTCCATGTCCTTGAGGGGGGTGCCGGCAGGTTTAAAGACCGCTGTGAAGCTGGCCCGGTGAGGACAAAGGCAGATTCTCGGTTTTCGTGGCCGCGGCATGGTTAGTGGGAGCAGCCATGGCTGTGACCATGACCGCCACAGGTATGGCCCGGCATATATTCCGGCAAGCCGTTTGTCCGGAAGAGCGTAAGATTTTCAGCGACTGTTCCCAGCTGTGCCTGAAATACCCGCATCCCGGCGCTGTTGAGTTTATGCAGCGCCCCGCCGCCAATGCCGCCAACCACGATGGCATCCACCTGATGGCCGCCAAGCCCCGCTACCGGATTGCAGGCCCCATGCTGATGAATCTGGTCGCTGTTGTTGATCGTCGTCACCTCGCTGGTAATCAAATCCACCACGATAAATCCTGGTGCAGAGCCAAAATGCCCGAATACCTGACTCTCCAATCCTTGGTTTTCATTAACCGGAAAACAGACTTTCATTGCGTACCTCCAGGTTGAATTGTGTATATGCACAAAATGGCATTAAAACCTATGAATGTCAATGGGGTATTTAAGACTGAAAATAATCAAGAATACATTTCTTCAAACTCTCCGTTGAGGGATTTAATTTTTTGCTGAGATCGGTAAAGAGCGTCCTTTTTCTGGCATGAACAAATCCATCTACATGATGCTGCACAAGTCTGCCGGAATTCAGATGCTTTTCCACCACCCCCTTGGAGATACAGGCTATTCCGTTTCCTGCCAGCACAGCGTTGATGATCATATGCAGATCATCGACAATAATATGGTTGTTGAATTCGGTAACGCTTCTTCCCAGGGATCTTAAGTTGGTCGCCAGAAACTTGCTGGCACAGGATCCTTCATTTTGACCGTACAGGTTGTATTTAAATAACTCGTCGACTGTAAGTTTCGGTGCGTTGATAGAGAGAGCTGGAGAGGATACGAATACAGCTTCGTCATTTGGCAGGGAATATGTTGTGAATTCATCAGAGCCGAAGCATTCGCAATGGATACAATGTTCAAATACCGCCAGGTTATAGCAGCATTCACGCAGTCCTTTGACAATATTGTCCGGTTGATCAAAATTGAATTTTAGTTTTGCCGTGTCAGGGTTGCTCGCCATGAATTCCGCGAAAATCTGTGGAAGATGGGCTATTCCAAATGAGTTAGTGCAGCAGAAGAAAATCCCGTCACATTGCTCCATGTTTTTCAGTCCGGTAAGCAAATCATTTTCCAGCGCCAGTATGGCCGCAGCCTTATCCACCACCAATTTCCCTGCTTCAGTAGGTACAAGTGCGCTGCCTGTGCGGTCAAGAAGAGAGTAGCCGTAATGATCCTCCAGGAATTTAATTCGCCGCGAAGCGGTAGATGGTGTTATGCACAAGCCATCTGCGGCCCTTGAAAGATTTCCTGTGGCTACAGTCTCTACCAAAGTCTTGAGATAAACGGTTTCCATATAAGCCCTCCTGTGCGTAAAACGCAACGCTATGTGCAAATGTGTCACTTTACTCTTAAGCTGTTTTCCTATAGTTAGCAATATATATGATTTAAGCGATGCTTTATTGGAAGATTTAAATTAATCCACAGTGCCCTGCACTGAATGATTCTAAATATC
>Ga0209212_1005043_pt1 | contig 15991 bp, 15 predicted proteins | sample RifGroC2_FD_183996 | JGI IMG/M metagenome (GOLD analysis project Ga0209212, IMG submission 183996) | Groundwater microbial communities from Rifle, Colorado, USA - Groundwater C2 (SPAdes) (version 2) | ecosystem: Environmental > Aquatic > Deep subsurface > Groundwater | place: Rifle, Colorado...
CCAAGAGAAGGCAAAACTAAAACAGGATGACAATGCGCCTAAGAATGGCTCTCTGAAACATATTGAAAGACAGAAATACGGCGGTGGTTTTACTGTTAGATTTGAACAGTTAAATCACAATGATTTTATAGCAAGAGTAGATAAGATGACTAAAATTATTACAGTAAATCTTGATGCAGATCCGATAAGAGTGCATCTAAAAAATTGTACAAATAATATATACGACCCTACGTTTCGAATGTTTGCTTACAGTGCAGCAATTGATGAATATGCTAGATATTGTATTCATACGCAAGCTGACAATAGCGAATTCTTTGGGACTCCTCCTGAGATTGCACAGGAAGTTGCGGATTTAGTAAGAGATATAAAGAAAAGAATTTTTGATAAATTGGCAGATATTCTTAAAAATACTCCTTCAGAAGAAAAAAATGGATGATTTCAGAATAAAAAGTCCTATTTTAAATGCTTTATCTCTTCTTCGTCTAGATGATACCCTTAGAGCGGGAATTTCTACCAATCCTTCACTAGTAAATGCAATTTTTGAGTTACCAGTAAACTTTATTAATTGGTCCCCTAGGGTTAAGCATGTTTTCGAAAATAGGAAGATTATAAGAATTAGAGATTTAGTTAATAATTTAGAAGAACTACGTTCATTCAGAAATTTTGGGGCTAAATGCTATAAGGAAGTAATAGTAAATCTATCGAAGCATTTTAACAAATATTTTACTTCAAAAAAATATAAAAAAAGGATTGATCAAATAACAAGTAAACTAAGTAATAATATTGGGCTCGATTTATCTATGAATAAGGGTATTTTGAGATTGGTAGTTAATGATAAAATCATTACTTTTTCCAATGTTTTATGTAACGAAGATAAAGTTAATGAATTCTTAAATTACTCAATAAAAAGGATTAATTGGTCTGTTCGAAATACTAATATTTTTAATAAGTGTGGGATAAATATTATAAAAGATTTCAGCAAATTTTCCGAAGAAGATCTCTTGACTATTCGGAACTTCGGGAAAAAATGTTTGAGAGAGATTTATAATAAATTAGAAGATGTTGCTTTAGGTATGGAAAAAACTCCAAAGCCACTAGATTTAGAGAGTCTAGTTAAATATGTTTTATCCGGTCTTTCGGCCAGACACAGAGACGTAATATGCAGAAGATACGGATTGTGGGAAGGAGAGAGAGAAACACTAGAAGAAATTAGTAGGAGTTTCGGTGTTACGCGTGAACGTATAAGACAAATACAAGACAGCCAAGTTAAAAAAATACAGAGGATATTTAAAAACAGTATTCAAGTTATTTTGAGTTTAGAAGAATTATTTAATAAAAGCTTAAAGCCTTTTTTAGAGGCAAACTATAATATCGCGAACTCTCCGGAATTACTAAAAATAATTTATGATATAGATGATGAGAAAATTGGGGTTGATCTAGCAAATGAGTTTTTATCAGAAGTCTTTTTTGACGAAAAGCCAATTTTTAATGATTTCACAATCAATTTTGATAAAGATGTTGTGGGTTTACGCAAAAAAGATCGCGAATTTTACTTAAAATTAATTAAGGTGACAAATTCCTGCCTCGGGGAGAAAAAAAGTCCGCAAAATATTGATGAATTATTTCGATATTTTGTTAAGAACAAATTGGTTAATGATGTTGATCGGGAGAGAGAAAAAATAATAAGATACTTGACAGTTAGTAATGTAGAAAGAGACGCCACAGGAAAATTCGGTCTTAAAAGATGGAGATATTTTAATTCTAATAATACACACGGCATGGCCGAAAGGGCATTAATAGAGATTAATAAACCAGCACATTTTACTCAAATTGTTCTATTAATGGATGAATTGTTTCCCGATTATGGTCCTTTTGATTCCCACAATGTCCATGCTAGAATTGGAAGCAGAAAAGACATTTTTGTATGGGTCGCGCCTGGAGTATATGGTTTAAAGCGTTGGGGACTGGAACGTCCTCCCTATGTAAAAGATTATCTTATTAAATTATTGAGGAAAGCAAGTAGACCAATGCATCTAAATGAACTTACTGAGAAAACATTAGAAGAATGTAAATGCAAAAGATCTTCTGTGGGCTTAACGTTAGAATTAAATAAAGACGCATTCATTAATTATCCAGATAAATTATATGGTCTTATTAGTTGGAAATAACTAACGGAGGCATATATGGTAAAAAAGAGAAAGACAATAGAGAATCAACTAGATCCCATTAAATTTAAGGCACTTCCTCGCTTATTAGACCATATCGGTGTTGCTATGTATAGTAAGTTCAACAAGGCCATTAGCGAGCTTGTTGTTAATGGCTACGATGCAGATGCAAAAAAAGTAGAGGTTACTATTAAATATGACAAGGTTACTATTAAAGATGATGGTAGTGGTATGGGAGAGAATGAAATAAGAAATAACTATATGGAGTTAGGCGGGGATCGAAAACGACAAACGTTTGATAGAACACCAATCTTTAAGAGATTATCAATTGGGAACAAGGGGATCGGAAAATTAGCTGCTTTGGGGGTATCAAAAAAATTTACTGTTTTTACAAAAAAGAAGGGCGGCCAGTGTTTTAGGTATATTATTGATAGAGATGAGTTAGAGAAGAAAGGAACTCTAGAGCAAGGGTTTATTGAATTGGAATCAGTGAATTGTGCTGAAATTAAAGAGCATGGTACAATAATTGAGTTAACAAGAATTTTGCCACATGTAAAAATTGATGACAAGGATTTAAGAGGTTATCTCGCTCGTGAGATACCTCAGGTTGAGCATTTTCAGATTATGGTAAACGGTGAAAAATGTGAAATAAAGGATATCCCCGGAACGAGATTTACTGTTGAGATTAATAATAAGGCTTGTGGAAAAATAGAGGGAAATATCGTTCTTTCAAAGACTAGTTTTGGTAATATTATAAAACCAGGAATTTTAACAACTGTAAGGGGAAGAGTAGTGGGAGAGCCTAATCTTTTTGATGTGAATAAAGGCGGCCATAAATATGCACCTGCTAATTTCATTACAGGTAGGATAGAAGTTGCGGGATTTGATCCAGAAAACAATCCTGATAAAGTTCCTGTAATTAAAACAGATAGAGAGGGATTCAATACAAATCATCCAAAATACATTGAGTATAACAAGGAAATGACGGAGTTACTTATACGGATATGTAAACAAGATGAAAAAGACCGTAAAGAAAAAACGAAATTAGAAGATGAAATAAAGACTCGGAATGTAATTCCAAATGTAATTACTGATGTAAGTAAAGGCACTGGGAAAATAGCTGATAAGAAAGAGCCTAAGAATCAATCTAAGGTTATCCTATCACCAATTAATATATTGGATCCCAAGGTTAAACTGGAGTTAAAGAACTTGGGTCTTCCGTGTTTTAAGTGGGTAAATTAAAGCCTTTCTCCGACGCTAAACGCTCTTTAAAAACTTGACACATTTGCTAAAAACGGTTAAGGTGTGGTGTATGAAAAATAAAACCACACTTAAAGACTTATGTAGCTTCCCTGGGTTTCGGGCACTGGCGCGGACTCAACCGCATCCGGACCATGCCGGGGCGGTGGTAGTCACGCTGCAACGGCGTCAAAAAAAACTGTTTGTAGCTGCGGAAAGGTGCATCGCAGCTGGTACGACACGCGTAATAAGGTAGTTCGCGACCTTGATGCTTTCGGCACAGCTATATATGTTTCATTCAGGATTCGTAGGGTCTATTGTGCGCGATGCCGGGCCGTGAAGACCGAACAGCTCCCTTGGCTTGCTCTTTCCGGCAGGGCGACCCAACGGTTTGAGGAAGCCGTAGGTAAAATGGCACGCGAGATGCCGTTGACCGAAGTGGCGCGTCATCACCGGATTGGTTGGGATCAGGCCTGGCGAATGGAATTGGGATACATGCGAGAGCTTATTAAAAAGCATCCGCCCGCATGCAATATCCGGGTCATTGGCGTAGACGAGATATCTATCCGCAGAGGCCATACCTATCGCGTAGTCGTTGCCGATATGGACCAGCGGCGCCCGATCTGGATCGGCGGCACTGGCCGCACGGAGGAAGATCTTGACCAATTCTTCGCCGAAATAGGAGCCGAGAGATCCCATGGAATTGAGCTGGCTGTTATGGACATGTGGAAAGCCTTTAGGAATTCCACCAACAAGAATGCTCCCCAGGCAAGGATTATCTTTGATAAATTCCATGTCCTGCGGCATCTATCCGACGCGCTGGATGAAATCCGGCGTCAGGAATACAAACGGGTCAATGAGAAAGAGCGAAAATATATCAAAGGCCAACGTTACACCCTGTTATCGCACAAAGCCAACCTTGATGCTGACGGCCGGCGCTCTTTAACACTATTGCTTAAGGCTAATAAGCGCCTAAACAAGGCATATCTGCTTAAAGAGGCTTTCGGCCAGCTTTGGGATTACCGTTATCCTGTTTCGGCGCGCAAGTTTTTCGATAACTGGAAAGCTCAGCTGCGCTGGCAAAAGCTCAAGTCTTTTGAAAAATTCGCCGCCATGATTGAGAAACACTGGGATGGCCTTGTCAGCTATTGCCATCCCGACAACAAGGTGTCCCTCGGATTCATGGAGGGTTTAAATAACAAAATACGCGTTATTCAACGCAGGGCTTATGGTATCAGAAACGAAGAATACCTTAGCCTGAAAGTCATAACATCTTTTATTAAAAATGCTTAAAAATACGCTAATTTACCCACTCGAAAACCGGAAGAGCCCAAAAAATTAAACTTGATAAACATATATCATTATGATATACTTTAATTGGAGGTGATAAGAGATGTCTATAACGATGAATAAAGAACTTCTTGTAAGAATGCCATCTTCTCTTTATGAAGAGATAGCGAAACTCTGCAAAAAAAGATATATGTCTATTTCTTCTTTCATTCGAGAATTGCTTATTGAGCAAGTAGAGGGTTCTTTAACGGCTGAAGAAGGAAAGATTGTCGCGGAAGGCGAAAGACAATACCTCAAAGGAAAAGGCATTAACTGGAGAAAAGTAAGGCGTGGGTAACTTTGAGGTCCTTTTGATGCCTCAAGCGCTTAAATTTTATAAGGCCTGTCCGGAAGACCTGGGAAAAAGATTAAATAAGTGCTTCGAGGACCTGGAAAACAATCCTTTCTGGGGCCCTAATATCAAAATATTAAAAGGTGAAAAAAGACGCTATAGATATCGCGTGGGTGATTATCGGGTAATTTATGCTATTGATAAAGAAAATAAAAAGGTTGTTGTTACCTTAATTGCCGCTCGTCCATCCGCATACAGAAACATTAGTTGATTATTTGACTAATGCCTCACCTCTATCACCGTACTAAAAAAACTGTTTCAATAAGCCGGCAAGGCAGTCCTCTTCTGGCCTTTCCGGAGAGAGAATAGACCTGGTGCGGGCAATGCTTGCCGATATCCTCCGGCGCGAGGAGGAGGATGAGAGATTGCCTCCTGCCGAACCTGCCCTAAAAAATCTGATTACTGCCTTAGAATCGTAGGGGAAGATTGGCGCTTTATAGCTTGACACTCTTATTTAATTGTGATACTTTTTCAATATAGAGATATATAATGAGGAAGCCAATTCCTAAGCAAGCTAAAAACATATGGGATAATCTATCCGGAGGCAAAGATTATGTCGCCAGCAACAACAGTTCTATCTAAAGCATTGCATTTAAAACCCGCGGAACGTTTTGTTGTTATTGAAGCCCTAATAAGAAGCCTGGATAATCCTGATCCGGCAATTGAAAAGATATGGGCTATTGAAGCGGGAAAAAGGCTTAAAGCGTATAAGTCGGGGAAAGCAAAAACTGTTTCTTTTGAGGATATGTTTAAAACCACTCATGAAAATTGAGATCCTCGAAATCGCCCGCAAGGAATTTAAAATAGCCAAAGAGTTTTACGAATTAGAGCAGTCCGGTTTAGGCGCCAGATTTGAAAATGAAATAAAACAAGCCTTGCTTCGCGTTTTGCGATATCCCACCGCCTGGTCATTAGAACGAAAAGAAATCCGGCGTTATTTTATCCATAAATTCCCCTACAAGATTCTTTACTCAATTCAGAAGGAAATTATTGTCGTCCTCGCCTTTGCTCATCTGCACAGAAAACCGGATTATTGGATTAATAGGACAAGTTAACAAGGGCGGTTCTAATCTAAAATGAGGCTATGAATATTCTGTTTCCAGTTTTGACTTTAAGCGGTTTGGGGGTGGTTTTTGGGGCGGGGTTGGCTGTTGCCGCCAGGAAACTCTGTGTCGCGGTTGACCCGCGTTTAGAGAAGATATACGCCAAGCTCCCCGGGGCCAACTGCGGGGCCTGCGGTATGCCGGGTTGTATGGGGCTGGCCGAGGCCCTTATCCAGGGAACCTGCACGGTGGAGCGTTGCGCGGTAATGCAGGATGAGGATCGGGCCGAGGTTGCCGCTATTTTAGGGATAGAGGCTAAGGTTAAATTAAAGACGGTGGCGGCTCTGCATTGCCACGGCGGAAGCAAGAGAGTCAAAGACAAATTCATTTATACCGGGCCGCGGGATTGCGTATCGGCGCATCTGGCCGGCGGCGGGGGGCCCAAGGAGTGTTTTTACGGCTGTATCGGTTACGGGACCTGTGCCCTTGCTTGTCCTTTTGGGGCGATCACAATGAATAAGGAAGACCTGCCGGTAGTGGATGAGAATATCTGCACTGCCTGCGGGGCCTGTGTCGCGGCCTGTCCCAAGAAGCTTTTTAGCCTGGTGCCGACAAGCAAAGTTTATGGAGTGCGTTGTAAATCTTTGGATTTCGGGAAGAAGGTTTTAGATGTTTGCTCAGTGGGTTGTATTGCCTGCCGCAAGTGCGAAAAGGCCTGTCCTACAGGCGCGATTAAGGTAGTTAACAATTTGGCAGTGATTGATTATAACATCTGTGATAACCGGGGTGAGTGTTTTAAGGTTTGTCCCACCAGGACAATAGCCAGGAAGGAAGAGAAAATTTGGAAAACCTGAAGAATATCGCGGTCTTGGCCTCGGGAAACGGTTCGAATTTTCAGGCCATCGCGGACGCGATTAAAAAAGGGAAACTTAAAGCTCATTTAAAGCTGTTGATTTCAGATAATCCTGAGGCTTATTGTTTACAAAGAGCGGCCAAGGCCAGGGTCAAAGCCTTTATCGCGGATAGGAGGGATTTTTCCGGTAGAAAAGATTTTGAAGAGCAGATTATCCTAAAGCTTAGGTCAGAAAAAATAGATTTAATTATCCTGGCGGGATTTATGCGCCTGCTGAGCGGAGAATTTATCAAGAAATACCGGGGCCGGGTTGTAAATATCCATCCCTCTTTACTGCCTGTCTTTAAGGGCGCGCAAGCGATTAAAGACGCCTTTGATTATGGGGCTAAGGTCAGCGGGGTAACGGTGCATTTTGTGGATGAAGAGATGGATCACGGCCCGATAATCCTGCAGGAGCCGCTAAAGATTAAAGAGGGGTGGAGCTTAGAGGAGTTAGAGAAGAATATTCATAATTTAGAGCATAAAATATACCCGCAGGTAATTAGCTTATTTTTGAAAGGCCGCCTGCGCCTTGAAGGCCGAAAGGTAAGAATTTTAAAGCCGTAACTATTTTTTACCTTTTTCTAAAACCTTTGCTTTGCTAAAAGAAATCTTTTTTTCGCTGGCCAGGTTATACATATCTAAAGTCAGGAAGTCGCTAAAGTTATATATTTCAAAGACGGCCCTGATTGATTTCAAAACTTCTTTTTCTATATCCACCCCGCCCGCCTTAGGAAGATCGGAAGAACGGTTAAATTTTATCCGCAGCCTCTGTTTTATCTGATCGATTAAAAACCTTTCAAAATTCACATCAGAGAATTCTAAATGCGCGCCTTCAAGGTCTCCGATTGCCTCCGGAGCGAGCTTTATGTCCTCAACGGTGCGGTATTGGTATTCTGTCCAGGAAATCATTTCAAAGAGAACTTTCTTCAGGTCATCAATATAGGTGGTATCGGTAAGCTCAAACCCGTTTTTGGTATCCGCGGTTACCACCGTGAAGAATCGGGGGCCGTTTGCCTGACGTTTAAGGCTAAAGACTACCCGGCGCACGCAGCGCAAGACCTTATTTATTTTTTTACCGGCTTCGGGATTAAACTTCTTGTTTTGGCTTTCTTTGGTTTCGGGGATTTCCCGGATGTCGTAGACGAAGTTTAAGGTCTTTTCCTTGAGAATTCCCTCCGCCTGCTTAAAATCAAATCTGGAAATAAATTCCTGGGGCTTATCCGAATCAACAAAAAGATCTTCTTCCAGCGGCAGGTATATCCATAAGGTTTGCCCGATTAGTTTAGATACCAGATGTATCCGGTATTCCTCTTGGGCTATTTTTACTACCGATTCAGCTATGTTTTCTGATGTGTAGGTAGGTTTGGAGGGAAGGAGATTGCATCCCCAGAGAGAAAAGATTAAAACTATTAGCCATAAGCTGTATGCGGGAGAGAATTTTTCGAGGCTACTGGGCGCGGCCTTTGCCGAATTCTTTAAAAATAGCCTCGATCTCATCATAATTAAGCTCTTCTTTGGCAACCAGTTCTCTGGTTAAACGTTCCAGCAGGGCGTCTTCTTTCTTGAGCAATTCTTCAACTTCTTTGAGGCAGGTCTGCATTATCTCCTGGACATCAATGTCCAGGCGGGCCTTAGTTTCCTCGGAGATATATTTATTATCTACGGCGTGGAAATCCCCGATTAGTCCGGTTTTGCCCATGCCAAAGCGCCAGGCCATATTATGGGCGGTAGAAAAAGCCGTGTTAAAGTCTCCGCTTACGCCGGCGGTGCTAAAGCCTAATTTTAATTTCTCCGCGGCGTAAGAACCAAGCGATATTTTTATTTGATCTAAAAGCTGATTCTGGTTTTCAATAAGAAATTCCTCGCGTTCAGGGACCCAGGTCGCGCCGCCGGTATGTCCGCGGGGAGTGATGGTAACCTTAAAGACGTCTTTTTTAGGAACGAGTAAATAGGTGGTTATGGCATGTCCGGCTTCATGATAGGCCGTCTGCAGTTTTTCTTCGGCTCCGTATTTAAATCTCCTCTTTATACCTAAGGCAATCCGCTCTCTGGCGTCGTCAATTTCTTTAGCGGTTATTACTTGTTTTTTATTGCGCGATTAACGCCGCCTCCTTGATGATATTAGCGATATCCGCCGGGCTGTAACCGACGCAAATGCGGGCCAGGCGGTCTACTTTTATAGTAGCCGCGTCATATTCCACACCTTTAAGATAATAGGTGAATAGTTTTTGCCGGTCTTCAAGATTAGGCTTATCCACATAAATTTTACGGTCAAACCTTCCCGGACGCAAGAGGGCGATATCCAGAATATTTTCCGGGGCATTGGTCGCGCCGATTATAACAATATTCAAGTCTTTCTCTTTTAAGCCGTCCATTTCCACCAAAAGCTGATTGAGCGTCTGATTGTGTTCGGTTTGTCCTCCTCCGCCGCCCCCTCCTAAACTGCGGGCTGTGCCTAAGGCGTCAAGTTCATCAATAAAAATAAGGCATCCTCCGTCTAATTCCGCTAAATGACGGGCTCTTTTAAAAAGGCTGCGGATTCTTCCCGCGCCTACGCCCACGAACATTTCCACAAATTCCGAACCGGACATCGAGATAAAAGGAAGCTTGGCTTCGGTGGCAATGGCCTTGGCTAAATAGGTTTTACCGCATCCGGGAGGCCCGAGCATAAGCAGTCCTTTTAAAATTTTTCCGCCGATTTTATGCAAGGCCGCCCGGTCCATAATTAAATTCACTACCTCCAGGGCTTCTTGCTTAGCTTCATCCATGCCAATCACATCATTCCAGGTGATTCCGATTTTTTCGCCGGCAATTGACTTTTTAGTGGTTTGGCTAAAGGTGCTGGCGCCTTTTTTGTAAATAAGCCAGTAGAAAAGCCAGGTGGAGATGACTGCCTGCACCAGCCCCATAACCATCCACATAAAAATCTGCAGGGGAAGCGTGGCTAATTGTGATTCTCGAAGGTAAGATTCAGCTTCTTTCCAGGCTCTTATTCCATTAATCAGAATGACAGCCGTGAGGGTCAATGTTGCAATGACAATCGCGGCAAGAATCAGCTTTATCCAGTGCAAGCTCAGATAAAATTTTATTTTTCTCCAGTTCATCATTATTTCTCCGTTTGTAGTATATTAAGACATGCCGCTTAACATGTTTATTCTATGGAAGATAACATATTTAACAATCGTAGTCAAACCTTTTCTTGTGGCCGCAGAGGCGCAAAATAAATAGTAAAATTGAATTTACACCGCAAAAGCGCAAAAAGGCTGGAATAATGTCCGCTTGACTTAAACAGTTTTATGGATATAATTACATTGTGCGCAGGTGATAAATAAACCATACACAAGCAATGGAGGATTTATTGATGGCAAAGATTAAGAAGGTTTGGGCCAGGGAGATTTTGGATTCGCGGGGAAATCCCACGGTGGAGGTGGATGTTGTTCTGGATAACGGTGTTTTAGGCCGGGCGGCGGTGCCTTCGGGCGCCTCAACCGGGGAAAACGAGGCCCTGGAATTGCGTGATGGGGACAAGAGCCGCTATCTGGGAAAAGGGGTGCTCAAGGCAGTTGAGAACGTGAATAAGATTATTGCCAAGGCCATAATCGGCAAGCTTCCGGATTTTAAAAAGATAGATGAGATTGCCCTGAAAATAGACGGGACCGAGAATAAGGCGGTATTAGGGGCGAATGCCATACTGGGAGTTTCTATGGCTGTGGCTAAGGCCGCGGCCCTGACCAAGAAGCAGTCGCTCTATAAATATCTGGGAGGGGATAAGGCCAAGATTTTGCCGGTTCCTTTAATGAATATCTTAAACGGCGGATTGCACGCGGATAATAATTTAGATATTCAGGAATTTATGATTATGCCTGTTGGCGCTCTCAGTTTTAAAGAGGCCTTAAGGATGGCTACCGAGACTTTCCATAGCCTGAAAGCCTTGCTTAAATCCCGGCATTTGTCTACCTCAGTAGGCGATGAAGGCGGCTTTGCCCCCAGCCTGAATTCTAACGAAGAGGCCTTAACTTTGATTATGCAGGCCATTGAGAAGGCCGGATACAAGCCGGGTGAGGATATTGCTTTGGCCCTGGATTGCGCCTCCAGCTCTTTTTGCAAGCCAGAGGGCGGTGGTTTGGCTTCCGATAGCCAAAGCCACCAAGAGGGAAAATACAGCTTTGAGGGCGCTCAGAAGGCCTCGGCGGAGATGATTGCCATCTATGAAAACTGGCTGGCTAAATATCCGATTCTCTCCATTGAAGACGGATTAGGAGAAAACGACTGGTCGGGCTGGAAAGAATTAACCCAAAGATTAGCAAACAAGACCCAGTTAGTCGGCGACGATATCTTTGTTACCAATCCTAAGATATTCAAAAAAGGTATAGCCGAGAAAATCGGAAATGCTATTTTGGTTAAGGTAAATCAGATTGGTTCTTTATCCGAGACTCTGGAGGCCATCAACATCGCCAAGAAGAATAAATACGGCGCGATTATCTCTCATCGCTCCGGCGAAACCGAAGACACCACCATCGCCCATTTGGCCGTGGCCACCAATGCCGGACAAATCAAAACCGGCTCGCTTTCCCGGACTGACCGCGTCTGTAAATATAATGAACTGCTTAGGATTGAAGAGGAATTGGGTAAAAAAGCGGTCTATGCCGGAAAGCTTCGCAAGTAATAAATGCTCAAGATATTCAGGCAGACATCTTTTTTGGCGGCAGTGGGCATACTCTTGGTTATTTTTATACCCGGCTACGCCAAAATCCAGGAACTGCGCCAAAAAAACCAGGAATTAGAAGCCAGTGTCCGGAAACTACAGGCTGAAAATTCCGCCTTTCAGCAGGAAAAGGAAAGGCTGGAGAATGACCCGGAATATCTGGAGCAGGTGGGCAGGAAAGAATTAGGCATTGTAAAAAAAGGCGAGATATCCTACCGGCTGGTTCCCCAGGAAAAGAAATAAAAAATTTTGGGAGGATAATTATTGACTTAATACGATATTATGGTAAGATTAAAAATAGAAATCAGGTGTGGTATGTTTGAAGGGGGAATCTGCCACGTTAAAATAACTCAAACCTTCGCTCAAACAGGGCGGAGGTTTTTTATTTATGGAAGATAATATTATGCATACAGACCTAACATTCTTCACTAATGAGAAAGACTCTACCTTGCTTCAACGGTTTAAGGTAACCCTGGAGAATAATGCCCGGTTCTTTGATGTTTTGGTCGGTTATTTCCGCACCAGCGGGTTTTTCCATTTGTATAAATCGCTGGAGAAGGTTGAGAAAATTCGTATTTTAGTGGGTATTAACGCGGATAAGCAGACTCATGATCTTCTGTCGAAAGCCAAAGAAGAGCAGGTTGCCATCAAATTCTCTCACAAGGAAGCCCAGGATGCTTTTTCGGCGGAAGTGAGCCGCGAAATGGAAGAATCAGAGGACAATGTTGATGTTGAGCTCGGCGTTCAGAAATTCATTGAGTTTATCAAATCTGGCAAACTGGAAATCCGGGCGTATCCTTCCGGTGATATCCACGCCAAAGTGTATATAATCCGTAAAGATATTAATAAAAGCGAAGACTATGGCCGGGTAATAACCGGCTCAAGCAATTTTTCATATTCCGGCCTCCATGATAACCTGGAGTTTAATGTTGAGCTTAAAGATAGCCGGGATGTCAAATACGCCCTGGAGAAGTTCGAAGCGCTTTGGAAGGATGGAGTAGATATTTCAGAGAAATATGTCGAAACTATCAATGAAAAGACCTGGCTCAATGATACCATTACGCCTTACGAACTATATCTAAAATTTCTCTATGAATATTTCAAGGAGAAAATCAACGAAGACATGGATTCAATCTACAAGGATAAGCGTTTCCTTCCGGAGGGATTTATGGATCTGGAATATCAGGACGAGGCGGTTAAGGACGCCTTGACTAAGCTGGGTGACTACGGCGGAGTATTCCTGGCTGATGTTGTCGGTTTAGGCAAAACTTACATTTCCGCTTTGCTTGCCCAGCAGTTAGAGGGCTATACTTTGGTTATCTGCCCTCCGGTTCTTACGGATTATTGGCAGGATACTTTCCGGGATTTTGGCATCCGGGGTTTTGAAGTGGAATCATTGGGTAAACTTGACAAGCTTATAGAAAATGGAGTTGAAAAATACCGGAATATCTTCATTGATGAAGCTCACCGTTTCAGGAATGAAACCAGCCAGACTTATGAAAAACTCAAGCAAATCTGCTGGGGCAAGCGGGTAATCCTGGTATCCGCGACACCCTTGAATAATACGCCGTTTGACATCTTGAGCCAGATAAAACTTTTCCAGAAAGGCCATAACAGTACCATTCCTAATGCGCGTGACCTGGATAAATTCTTTTCTGGTTTGCAGAAGAAGCTAAAATCCGTTGATCGCAAGAAAATTAAAAATTACCTCAAGATAATCAAAGAGAACTCTTTGACTATCCGCGAAAATATCCTTAAGTATCTTATGGTCAGGCGGACCAGGACTGAAGTCTTGAAATATTTCAAGAAAGACCTCCAACAGCAACGGTTGAAATTCCCGGAATTAGCTGAACCAAGGCGGGTCTATTATCAATTTGACGCGCGGCTTGACAAAATCTTCATGCGCAGTATTGAGCTTATTAAGAATTTTAGATATACCCGCTATATGCCGCTATTGTATTTGAAAAATCCAGATCCGCAGGAAGTAACCGGACAGCGTAACCTTGGCCGTTTTATGCGGATACTGCTGGTAAAGCGCCTGGAAAGCAGTTTCTACGCTTTCAAAATGACCCTCGACAGATTCATCCATTCTTACGATTCTTTCATCAAGATGCTTGATAAAGGCACAATTTATATCAGTAAGCAACACAGTGAGAAAATCTATGAAGCCTTAGAAAATGATGACCTAGACAGGATCATAGAACTGGTTGAGCAGGATAAAGTGCAGAAATACGAGTCCGGGGATTTTAGCAAAGCGTTTAAAGATAATCTGAAAGAGGATTTGGACATTTTGCTTGAAATGAAGAAGTTGTGGGACGAGGTGAAGGCTGACCCCAAGATCGCTCAATTCAAATCAATCCTCACCAAGGATAAAATTCTCAAAGAAAATAAACTGATTATCTTTACTGAATCCAAGGAAACCGCCGAGTATCTGGACAAAAACTTGAGGGAAGAATTTGGCGGCCAGGTTCTGTCTTATTCCAGTAAATCCAGCGCCGCTGTCCGGGAAACGATAATTGATAACTATGATCCGAAACACAGGAATTATAAGAATGATATTCGGATTCTCATCACTACCGATATTTTGGCTGAAGGCGTTAATTTGCACCGCTCAAATGTAGTTATCAATTATGATATTCCCTGGAATCCTACTCGGGTTTTACAGCGCGTGGGCCGCGTTAACCGGGTGGATACAAAATTTGATGACATATATGTCTATAACTTTTTTCCTTCTCTTCAGGGTAACAATGAAATAAAGCTTGAAGAAGCGGCCATTGCCAAGATTCAGGCTTTTCATGACACCCTTGGCGAAGACGCTCAATATCTGACTGAAGGGGAAGAGATCACTTCTCACGAGCTGTTTAATCGCCTCAACTCCAAGAAACTCTTAGAAGAAGGCGGAGAAGTTGAGGAAGATTCAGAGTTGAAATATCTTTCCGAGATAAGGGATATCCGGGATAACAATACCGCCTTGTATGAAAAGATAAAACGCCTGCCTAAGAAAGCCCGCAGTGCCAAAGTGTATCCGGATTTCAAGGAAGCAGTGGTTACGTTCTTTAAGAAAGGCAAACTGCGCAAGATTTACATTGCGGATATCAAAGAAGCCAAGGAGCTGGATTTCTTCAATGCCGCCGTAATCTTAAAATCTAAAAATATGGATAAAAGAGAAAAACTCGCCGCCGATTTCTATAAACTTCTGGCTCAAAATAAGGAGCAGTTTAAGCTTGCTACTACCGAAGAAGCGCGTGAGTTTAAGCAGGAAGGCGGCCGGAGCAATGAGATAACTCTTGTTCGGACAATTAAAGCCATCAAGAAGTTCTCCGGGTTTACGGATGAGGACGAAGAATATCTGGAAAGAGTTTTGAAAGCCTTAGAAGAGGGAGCCTTACCTAAACAGACAACTAAAACTTTGGTCAAAGAGATTAAAAATGAAAACAATCCCTTAAAGATTCTCTTTAAGTTCAAGCAGGGGATCCCGCGGAATTTCTTCGCCGAAGGCTTTGCGGATAACCCCTATTACAACACCGCGCCCAGAGAAGTTATTTTATCGGAATACTTAACAGAAAGATAAATTTACCGATGGTGAGATTGTAAGGTTATTGAGTGAGGGGATAAAATGAGGAAACAGATAAAATCGGATAAGTCAAAAGTCAGCATTGATTCTAACTTGTTTAAGGAGATTCGCGCGTTGATTATGGCCGCCCGAAATGCTGTTGTTAGAAATATTAATACAGTTCAGGTGATGACCAGTTTTGAGATTGGACGCAGGATTGTGGAGCATGAACAGCAGGGAGAAAATCGGGCGGAATACGGAAAAGCTCTGCTTAAAGTTTTGTCAAATAATCTTACAGAAGAATTTGGAAGAGGGTTTTCCCGTTCTAACCTTCAAAATATGCGTAATTTTTATATGATTTATCATAATCGTTTACCGGAGAAATGCCAGATGCCATCTGGCAAATTGATTGGCGGGCAAAAAAGTCAGAAGCTGTCTGACAAACCAGGCACGATAGAAAAAAGCTTATCCTCGAAATTTAGCCTTAGCTGGTCGCAATATATTTTTCTTATCGGGATTAAAGTTGATGAAGCGCGCAGTTTCTACGAAATAGAAGCAGTAAACAATAACTGGACTTTACCGGAGCTTACCCGTCAGTTCAATTCCGGGCTCTATGAGCGTTTGGCGCTAAGCCGGGATAAAGAAGGCGTACGAAAATTGGCAAAAGAAGACCAGGTTATCGCGAAGCAGGAAGATTTACTTAAGGAGCC
>Ga0209212_1005044_pt1 | contig 15990 bp, 14 predicted proteins | sample RifGroC2_FD_183996 | JGI IMG/M metagenome (GOLD analysis project Ga0209212, IMG submission 183996) | Groundwater microbial communities from Rifle, Colorado, USA - Groundwater C2 (SPAdes) (version 2) | ecosystem: Environmental > Aquatic > Deep subsurface > Groundwater | place: Rifle, Colorado...
ACTACCTCGTCTGCCATGCAACTAAATGCATTCGACTTGCATGCCTTATCCACGCCGCCAGCGTTCACCCTGAGCTAGGATCAAACTCTAACAATAGATAGGAATCTTTGCCATGTACCGCATGGTACATGGACTTTTGAGCTGATGAGTGTCTGCAGTACCTCCATCCGAAGACGGGTAAAAATCAAACACTCAAAGACGGAACAAAAGAGAATATGTCTCAATTTGTCCCTTGTATATATTTATCATGTACCACGTCGGGTACACGATGATAGGTTCTCGTCTTTATTCGGTTGTAAAAGGTCTTCAAACCACCTCCTTAGGCAGTGGAAACTAGTATACTTACAGCACGCAGGAAGTCAAGTTTCTGAACACTAAAAAAGTCTTAGTATTCATAACAAAAACCCCTCCAAACAAACTGTCCCAAAACAGTGTTTGAAGGGGTTAAAAAAGGACCCTTAATTCACGAAATATTCCTGATATCAGTATCGTACCGGGATTTCATTTATGAGATCGATTATCTTTCTACCATCAAGATGCGTCATGCCTGACTGATTCAGAATAACGAAGATGTTTTTAAATACTTCAGCACCTTTTCCTTCGATGAGAGCTATGATCTTTCTCATACGTTCTTTATTGAAGACCATGTCAACAACCAGAACTTTTTGCCCCATTTCTACTCCATGCCGAAGTACCATTTTCTGGTCAACAGTCGTACTTGTAACACCTTGAAATTTGGCACGAACGAATTGGAAGAAAGTTTTTGCGACAAATGGGACCGTAAGTGTCTCTGGGACCATTTCAGTAAACCCAGTTCTGGCACCAAGCTTTCTAGCAATCTCATGCGACATCACGATTGATTCATGTGATCCGATTACCCAGTCGAAACCATCAATAGGGAAACTTTGCCCAAAAAGAACATCTTTACAAGCATCCTCAATGAGAAGAGGTTGTTGGTGTATCACACTGCCATCAAAAAAAGTATCGTTTTTTTGCCCACTTATTACCAAGCGATGTACTCGTATCGGATCGTCATCTTTTTCCCAACATACTCCAGCTTTCCTTCCAAGCTCTTCCCATAGAGAACGTATACTTTCCATTACACAACCTCCTTGTTAGGTTTATTTACCTGTACATCTTGCCAAAAAACTGTCTCCGCACACTATACACAGGTACCCGTATATAACAATAGTGGTATAGTAATCTGGATGAAAAACACAGAAACAATAGTTATCTCCGTTGGTGGTTCACTTATAGTTCCTGACCAAATAGATACTACTTTTTTAAAAAAATTGAAAAAATTCATTTTACAAGAAATAACTCTTGGTAAACGTTTCGTCATCATTGCTGGTGGTGGCAAGACCTGCAGGCGGTACCAGCAGGCGGCAGAAGCAATCGGGGAACTCGTGAACGAAGACCTTGATTGGCTCGGCATTCACGCGACACGCCTAAACGGTCACCTCCTCCGTACCATTTTTCATGACATCGCCTTCCCTGCTCTCATCAAGAGCCCTCACAAGAAGGTAAAGACCGACAAGTCGGTAATTATCGCTGCTGGGTGGAAACCTGGGTGGAGCACAGACTACGTCGCTGTGCGTATCGCAAAAAACATGGGAGCAAAACGACTCGTCAATCTCTCAAACATCGACTACGCCTACGACAAAGACCCCAACAAATTCAAAGACGCAGTACGTATCAAAGAGATAGATTGGAAGGCTTTTCGTACTCTCCTCCCTACTGAGTGGACTCCGGGACTCTCAGCACCCTTTGACCCTATCGCTGCGGCTGAAGCAGACAAAAGTGGTATCGAAGTTGCTATCATCAACGGCTCCCGCCTCGCTCAGGTAGAAAAGTACCTCGAAGGTAAAGCTTTTACCGGTACAAAAATAGCCTAACTTACAGACACAAACAGACACAAACGAAGTTTTTACACAAGATTTCGTCTTGTAAGTTCACTCTCAAGTGCCTCTTCTAGTTCTTCAATGGTTCCATTATTCAAAAGGTGTACGTCGGCAACTGCCATTGCTTGGGAAAGGTTTTGTTGGTTTGAGTTTGAAGATTCCATTTCAAGTTCTTGCATAATTTTAAATTCCTCAAAAGAAATAGCGTCTTTTAAACTTCCTCGATTCTGTATGCGTGCATATCGTGTTTCAAGTGTAGCATCGACGGCAATAACCAGACCTCCTTTTGATTGAATAAAATGTACCTCATCTGGAGTGTACTGTGGCTCCAGAACAACCCTTGCGAGAGTAGGATCGATGATTGCGTAAACCGCTTCCATGAGTGCAGTAGGACTTTTTGCACGATACTCATTTGCAGTCTCTGCACGTGCATTTCTATTTGCGGTTAACCCCCTTTGTTCGACTTCTTGTGCCAAAAATTCAGAAACTGAAAAGTATGCAAACCCATACTTACGTATTAAATAAGTTGTAATAGTGCCCTTTCCAGCACCATGTGTCCCTGTGAAGCCTATGAGGATCATGTGCTATTTTTTAGCCTTTGAAGCGGGTTCAACTTGAACAAGTTTCTTTACTTGACGTTTTTCAAATGCAACCAAAAGTGGTGCAGCTAAGAACAGTGACGAGTACGTACCAGCAACAACTCCTGCAGTAAGCGCAAGTGCAAAGTACTGGGTTGCACTTCCGCCAAAAAGAAGTATCGCCACGACCACGATGAGCACCGTGACTGAAGTGTTAAAAGAGCGGACAAAAGTTTGTTCAAGTGAGATGCCGACCACTTCTTCAAAAGGTTCTTCTATTTCTTCTTCTTGGTTATGCTTTAGATTTTCTCGAATACGGTCAAAGATGACAATGGTGTCATTGACACTGTATCCTAAAATAGTAAGTAGTGCTGTTACAAAAAGCACATCAACTTCGGCTGTGCCGTAAAAGTGTCCGACTATAGCAAACACGCCTATAGGAATAGTAACGTCGTGAATAAGAGTAAGGATAGCGATAAATCCATACTTCCATGAAGACACTGGCTCGCTCACGTGGCGGAAAGCAAACGCTACATACACAATCGTGAGAGCGAGCACCACGAGAAGTGCTATGATTGCCTTACTCTGGAGTTCAGCCCCTATCGTTGGTCCGACGGTGTTCTGGCGGTGAAGTTCAGGCTGTGCCACTCCCCCGACTGCAAATGCATCCATAATTGCAGGAAGTTCATTCTGTTCTATTTCACGCACACGTAGAAGGTACGCCTTTTCTCCAAAAGGTCGGAGCGAGTACGCTCCTAGCTCAAGGGTATTTAATTTCTCTTCAACAAGTGCCTTGTTAGCCCGTGCATCACTATACCCTACTTCAAGTAATGTTCCCCCTGTAAACTCAATACTTGGACGTAGCCCATATATGATACTGGCAATCAAAGAGCCACCCACAAGTAACGCTGCGATTGTAAAAAAAATATTTCTATGTTTAATAATCCACATACTATTTTTTATCTACACCACTGAGAAAGGACAACCGAAGTATTTTACTTTCTGATATACCCGCGACCGCGAGTAAGAATGTGCGAGTCACAACTATTGCTGTAAACATCGAAAGAAGAATACCAATAATGAGGGTGAGTGCGAAACCTTGCACACTCGCTGTCCCAAACCAGAACAACACAATTGCAGAGAGAATGCTTGTAAGATTACCGTCACGTATAGGCAACCATGCTCGTGCAACACCCTCCATCACTGCATCACGGACACTCTTTCCTCTGCGAAGTTCGTCTTTCATACGTTCAAATATAAGAATGTTTGCGTCCACCGCCATACCACTTGAGAGTACGAGCCCCGCAAGTCCCGCTGCGGTAATCGTCACGGGAATGAAGAGATACACAGCAAGATTTAAAATAAGGTAGAGCACAAGTGCGAGAGATGCAATAAGACCAGGAAGTCGGTACCAGAGTGTAAGAAACAGCATTACAATACCAATACCATACAGACCTGCAATTGTACCCTTATCCAGTGTTTCCATACCTAACGAAGCTCCAACTGACTCCGTAGAAGCAAGCTCTATGGGTACGGGAAGCGCACCAAGGTTTAGATTGCGTACCAGCTCACGCGCCTTTTCTGCGGTAAAACCACCACTGATGACCGCTGTTCCTCCTCGTATTTCTTCATTTATAACTGGCTCACTTATGAGTCGATCGTCAAGAAAAATTGCAAGCTGTTTTCCAATATTATCACCTGTAATGTTTGCAAAAAGTTCCTTACCCTCAGCATCAAAATCCACCATAACAAGGGGCTCGTTGGCATACCCACCGCTCTGTGTTCCCGAAAACTGAAGATTGGCACGGGTGAGGTATTTTCCTGTGAGACCTGTTTCTATATAAGTCCTTTCTGTTGACGTGCCTACAGGACCCCCGACAAGTTTAAACTCTAACGAAGGTGTCGCTCCAATCATTGCGATTGCTTTTTCTAAGTCGGTTACGCCTGGAAGTTCTACAATAAGCCTTTCCGTCTTGTCACTCTCAGAAAGAACACTTGCCTTCTCAACTTGCACAAGTGGTTCTGAAACCCCGAAGACATTAACTCGTTGTTCAATCACATCTCGAAGTGCACTCATTGCTTCACTCACGTTAGCCGAATCTACTTCTGAAGTGTCAGCCTCATATACCAAATGACTTCCTCCTACCAAATCAAGACCGTATGAAAAATGTTGACCTGTATCAGAATGGGTCGTCGAAAACATATAGTACCCAATTCCAGCACCTGAGATAAAAAGTATGAGCGCCCAAGCGCGTACCACCGTAAGATTCATCCCGTTAGAGACAGGCCACAAAGTGACCGTCGGTTAAATTGATAATTTTTACATTCTGGATATTTACCATACAACACAAATACGCTTGAAGACAGCTTACTGTCTAGGATTCCTGCGTATGTTTAGAAGTATAGCCTTTTTATACAACTCTGCAATTATAGCGCATGAGGGTGCGTTATTTCACGAAGCGCTACAAGATTCTCAAAAAGCTTGGAGACAGTCACTGGTCCGACTCCACCTGGAGTAGGTGTAAACAGTGCAGATTTCTCTGCGCAGGCTTGATCAGCATCACCCTGCACTACCCCAGCCACTTCACCACTCCCTGCATCTAGAATAATGACACCTTCTTGAATCATGTCTGGTTTCAAAAGTCCGGGATTTCCTGCGCCAAGTATAATCACCTCTGCTTGTTGCGTAAGTGTTGTAAGGTTGGCTGTTTCTTTGGTTGCTACAGTAACGACTGCGCCGAGACGCCTTGCCCATACAGCTGCTGGGCCACCTACCAACCTTCCTTCTCCGACCACAAGTACTTTTTTTCCTGCAAGTTTTATTTTGCTCCTACTGAGAATCTCTGCAAAAGCCCCAATGACAGGTGGCAGGAACGGAAGATTACCTTCCTTAAATTGTTGGTATGCGGTATTCCCCAATACATCCACATCATGAGTTAACGGAAAAATATTGAGAATATTGTCCAACATAAAGGTAGGAGCAATGGGTAGCTGTAACACAATACCATCAAACTTTCGCGTTGAGTGCATAATGAGTTGCAACAAGTGTTCGTTTTTTTGTTCAAAGGGACCTAGTTTAAGGATTTCTGTAATAACACCAATACTCTTCCCGAAACTTTGTTTGAGCGTGGCGAATTGTCGTATAGCTGGAGTTTCGTGTGTCACCACAATACCAAGAGAAAGACGCGGGTCCTGCTCGGAAGTAATACCTTTAAGCCTTGTTTTAATATCATGGGCAATTAGTTTTCCGTCTATAATCATTCTGACCAGTGTACCAGATAGTTTAAACAAATGCATCAAATTACGAGACTTGCACTGTTAATTTTAAATTGCATTATGAAAGCAGTTGACTTTATTATATATTCAAGGTATTATTTTTTTGGGGTTTTTGGAAACTACAATTCAAACTATAGGTGTAAACCATGGAGGAAATTGAGCCGAACTCGAATACGTACGGAGAATACATACGTGCCATGCAACAAACTTTGCATGATAGTCACCAAATTATGGTGGAACGTGGCAAAATGACTGACGGCCTTGAAAGAGCGTACCGAGAATTCTATCAAGTAACTTCAGATGTGTTCGAAGAGAAAGGAGGGCAATTTTGTATGGATGATGTACTAGTACAAATTCCTTTGAACAAGTGGGCCCAAGTTTACTTTTCACACATTGAGGAGTTCTACATATCGAAGCGTTCTGCACATTGAACGTTCTGCACATAAATTTTTAAGACCCAAGAATACTGTTGTGTTCATTGGGTCTTAACTTATACTATAAGTATATACATAATTATATATCACCATGAACGAAGGATTTGAAGATTTTCAGAAGCATTCAGCACAACCAACTGTTGAAAGCTTTATTGAAGAAGCAGGTTTGTCCGCAGAAGACTTGGAAAAGCTTCAAGAATATTTTGACCAAGACCCAACTACTTCTGAAGAGAAGATGCAGAAGGCAAAGTGGATTGTTCAAAATCTTACAGGTGATAAAACAATCAAAGAATTAGAAGAAGAGTATCAAGCAAAACGAGCAGAGATATTATCTGAAAGTGGCTTTGAAGACCATGATTATACGGTCACTACTGGCAACCAAGAAGGAGCAGGTGCCGTTAACTTGGGAATTAAACGACCTGAAGAGAGCAAACTATAGCACTACTTCCCCACAGCTGAGAGTAGCGTCTTAATAGTTTTCAACCCTGTCTCAAAATCAAGCCAGAACGAACGGTTTTTGAGGTAATATAAATCGTACGAAAGCTTATTTCTCGTTTGCTCAATATCTACCCCATGGTGAGGATGTTCGTGATGGTTAAGCTGAGCCCAGCCTGAAAGTCCAGGAGTAACAAGATGCCGAGCGTTATAGTAGGGTATTTCATTTGCATACTTGTGCACAGCTTCAGAAAATTCCGGACGGGGACCAATAAGTGAGTATCCCCCTTGAAGAACATTCCACAGCTGAGGTAACTCATCAATCCGCGTAGTGCGTAAAATAGCTCCGACTCGGGTGACTGTGTTTGACCCTTTCTTCCATTCCCCTTTATCGTTTGCAATCGTCATTGTTCTGAATTTTACAAGGTCCAAGGGTTGATTATCCTTACCAACACGTCGCTGGAAAGAAAAAATCGGCCCACCATCATCAAGTTTTATAGCAAGTGCCACAAATGGAAGAAGTACGAGGGTAAACATACCAAGAAACAATGACACGACAATATCAAAAGTCCGATGATAAAGATTGTATACAAAGAGGGGTTGCCGTGTCACATGTGCAATGAACCACGTCTCCTCAAGCATGGAAATAGGAATACGTCTAAAGATATCCTCATAGAGTTGTGAGGCATCAAGGATGGTAAGTTTTTGACTTAAGAATAAGAGATTGTAGAGAATTGGAGTAATGCTCACCATATGGGAATCTCGAGTGTCCACAATAATAACCGTAATCTCTTCTTGGGTAATAAAATTGAGTATCTGCTCTTGGAACTTTTCTGACACTTCGACGTCATGCGGCGCAAACTGATGCCGTACATCCAAACCATACCTTTCATTTATTCGCAATTCCTGAGTAAGTTGCTCTATTTCTTTACCCTCCCCTAAAACAAGAGCCCCTGTCTGGTGACGTACACCGACATATCGAGTAAGCACCAAGCGCCACAACACCACGAGTGCAGAAGAGACTCCAAGAAAAATCACAAGAATGGTCTTAGGAGTAATTCCAAAGTATGGCACTAGAAAGAAAAACAAAGCTGCGAGTATGACGGTAATCGTCTGGCTGTAGGCAATAAGAGAGGGGAGCTTACTCCTAAAAAGTGACGTATGCTGATCATACAGACCGGCAATAAAATAAACGATAACTGAAACAAAGAAGAGTAATGTAAATGGTGCTGCGTGCTGCACCCAGACTTCACGTGTTGGAAGGGAGAGTTCACGGAGGACAAGTGTTAGCCACAGTGCCACGTAGAAAACCAGCACATCCCCAAAAAGCAGTAAAAGTGGCTCATTTCTTATATATCCCATAGATTATCTGTGTTAAGATGGTAGCATACTTAGACCACATTGTCTCCTTTATGCAAGTCCTTCGAAAAAGAAAATTACACCCAAACCTTAGAAAATATAGGTATGTAACATTCTGCGAATGACATAGGTTACAAGTACTGAAACGCAAAAGAATATAATGCTACACTGCACCTACATAATCTACTATTCTTTTGCCCAAGATAATACTTATGGATTACACATCTAAAAAAATAAAAGTTTTATTTGTCATCACAAAGAGTAACTTTGGCGGGGCACAACGCTACATATACGATATCGCTACCAACCTCAACAAAGAGGTATACGAACCAATTGTGGCGCTTGGGGGAACGGGTGACAAGCATGCACCACAGGGTGTTTTGCAACACATGCTTGAGGAAAAACAGATACGCATAGTGCCCGTGCTGCACTTCATGCGGGATATGTCTTTTTCGGATGATAGTAACGCTTTCTTTGAGCTTGTACGTATAATAAAAAAAGAAAAACCAGACGTACTCCACGTAACAAGCTCAAAGGCTGGGGGGCTCGGTGCACTCGCGGGGCGTGTTGCTCGAGTACCACGGATTATTTTTACCTCTCATGGACTTGCATACGATGAAGTGTGGAGACCACAGTGGCAACGAATACTTATTTGGATTTCGTCGTGGTGTACGATGTTGCTCTCAACAAAAACGATTCAAATTTCTGAAGACACCTATAAACGGGCGCAACGCATGCCTCTACTTTCACACAAAATTGTGCTCATTCATAACGGCATTGAGCCACCACGCTATATGCCCCATGACGAAGCACGCACATTTCTCGACCCACATCAAAAAATGTCGACCACACCTTGGATTGGTACACTCGCAGAATTAACGTCAAATAAAAACTTAGGGGTTTTAATAGAAGCCTTAGCGCTTCTCCATGCAGAGGGTATCTCTGCGCATCTGTGGCTTATTGGTGAGGGGGAGAAGCACGATAGTCTCATTGAGCAGGCTTCAAAGTGCGGGCTTCTGGATTTCGTACACCTCCCAGGATACCTTACGAACGCATCGTGCATTCTGCAAGCATTTGATGTATTCGTACTTCCCTCTCGCAAAGAAGGCCTCCCCTACGTACTCTTAGAAGCTGGGTACGCATCTTTGCCAGTTGTGGTAAGTAGTATAGCGGGAGTAAGAGATATAGTTACCCATGAGAAAAACGGTCTTGTGGTCGAAGCCGAAGCAAAGATGTTTGCTGCTGCGCTCGCTCGACTGCTGAGCGATACTAATCTCCGTACCTCACTTGGTGAAGCGCTCCACAGCCATGTTTCAGATTCGTTCTCAGTAGAACGAATGGTACAGAAAACTTCCGAACTCTACTAAAACCTACGCAAACACCCACAGTTCTCAACAAAGAAATGGGGATGTTTGCGTAAGTCCTATTCTGCATCAAAACCTTCTAACTCACTATCAAGTTTACCGCGTCGCACAGAATGCTCGTAACGGGTCATTGAGAGCACGAGTCCGAGTGCTGCAAACTTGGTAATAAGGTGACTTCCTCCATATGATAGAAATGGTATCGTCGTACCAGTCACCGGTAAGAGTCCTATGTTCATTCCTGTGTGAATAATAACGTGTGTTAAAAACCAGAGAACAATACCACTACAGGCAAGTGTTTCGAAGTTGGTTGCACCAAGATACGCATGCATGAGAATACGCCAAAAGAGTACGCCAAACAACATGAGAAAAACTAAGATACCAACAAACCCCCATTCTTCAGCGAACGCCGCAAATATAAAATCTGTCTCATACTCAGGTAAAAATTCAAGCTTTGATTGAGAACCATACCCAATTCCTTTTCCTATAATTCCACCTGAACCCACCGCAATCGTAGATTGGTAGGCATTGTAGCCAGCTCCTTGAATATCGGCGAGTGGATGCAAAAAGGATACGATGCGCAATTTTTGATACTCTGCTAAACCAAAAAACCACAGCCCTGAAGCAACCACTGCTCCTGTTAGAAACACAACAAACAGATGTGTTCGAGAAATACCCGCTATCAGTACCATTCCAAACCACACTGCAAACACTATCATTGCCGAACCGAAGTCTGGCTGAAGAAAGAGAAGAAAGAAAATTACAAATGTGTACGCTCCTGAGATAAGGATATGCTTGAAGTGTCCTATCTCCATATGACGACGAGCAAAGTACTTTGCAAGAACGAGCACGAGAACCAACTGTGCGACATCAGAAGGTTGAAACGCAAAGAATCCGAGATCAAACCTATTTTGTGCACCAAGCACCACCGTCCCAAAAAAAAGAACAAGAACAAGTAGTCCCACTGCTCCTAGGTACAAACTAAATACGACACTTGATTTATACAGGAGTCGTGTATCGACAAAGGATACGGCAAACATTACAAGTAAAGAAAGAAGTATCCAGACTACCTGACGTTCAAAAAAGACACTTTCCCCTAGAAAAGAGTTCATAGTGACGAGTCCAAGTAACGAAAGGAGTGTGGCTGACGTAATGAGAGCCCAATCCATGCTACGGAACAGGCTACCTTCTCGTAGACTGTTTTTGAGTGAGCGCATAGTTAATTATCTTGTGTAGGTACTCGGACAATAAGTTGCCACCGTTCAGCAGGTGCTGTAAAGGGCGAAGTCCAAGAAAATGTTATAGGGCTTTTCCCACGTGCAGAGATGAGGTCAACATACGTCTTTGAGATACCGACAGCATTATTGTTGGCATCAAACACGATAGCGACCACCTCAATGTCAGTGAGAGGAAATGGTTCCTTATTGACGAGAGATGCAGTGATTTCTGGTTGTGTGTATGAACTTGAAAGTTCTTGTTCTTCGACCGCAAGAGTGTAGAGAGAGCGCATCTGTGTCCATATAAGTGGCTCTATCCACTCAAACTCAGTCCTATAAGGTATTTGATTCAATAGTTCTATTCTTCCTTCAAAGACAGGTACGATACCACCTTGAGTAATAAAAATAGAATTTTCTCTTTCTGCAATGATTTCGTTGTTTCTGTTGTACAGCGTAAAACGATATCGAGCAGCATCTACCTTACCTGTTGGATTTGGATTTTCTACGTATGCGAGCGCACTCCAGAGCGTCGGGGTTGCTTGTATAGCGCGAGACCAAACTGTATTGAGTGGCTTTATTTGTGAGGCGCACATGAGTGAACAACCACCTCCACAGTCGATACCAATTTCATCTTGGTTGAGCTTTTTGTCAAAACAAGACGGCGGGCGATACATACCAATCATAATGTATGCCGCAAATACAATGAAGCCGATAGAAACTAACCCGAAAAGTATTTTTGAACGTTGTTTAGTTGCCCAAGCGGAATACATCCTGTTAAAGGTGCTCCAAAGAGGAGGTGACCTTATTACTATGCCTATAATGACGACCTCGTACGATATACATCGTATGTATTGTATCAGAAACAAATAGCAGTGGTATACCATATACCACTGCTATTTCATTTTGAAAAGTTATAAAAAATAAATGCCTTATGCTGGCGACTAGCTACTCTCCCCTTTACGAGTACCATCGCCACTACTATGCTTAACTTCTGTGTTCGGAATGAGAACAGGTGTATCCACAGCGTCAAATCACCAGCATAAGAAATTTATTTGAAAGAACTTTTTACTACGGGTTAACGAGACAAACAAGCGAGAAAAGTCTTGAAAATATGCCATACAAAACAAAGTATGGCTGGGGGGTCCCTGGTTGGAATAGTCACCAACCTATATGGCGTGACAGGCCAATAGAAATCATATAGTACAGGGACCATGGAATGTACATACCATGGTCGGGACGGCAGGATTTGAACCTACGACCTGCTCCTTCCGAGGGAGCCGCGCTACCAGACTGCGCTACGTCCCGACACATTTTCAAGATTGCAAACAATTTTTATATACACTTCGTCTCACGACGAACAACGAATCACACACCATGTGTGACCATGCGATTATCAGATTTCCTAACAGGAAACTCGACGAATTAGTACACCTCGGCTTAATACATTACTGTACTTCCACCTGGTGCCTATCAACGTAGTAGTCTCCTACGGGTCTCAAATGATTCCTTATCTTGGAGTTGGCTTCCCGCTTAGATGCTTTCAGCGGTTATCCATTCCCAACTTAGCTACTCGGCAGTGCAGCTGACGCTACAGCCGATAGACCAGAGGTCAGTTCATCCCGGTCCTCTCGTACTAGGGACAAATCTCCTCAAGAATCAACGCCCACGGTAGATAGAGAACCAACCTGTCTCACGCTCCTTTTCACATGTTTCCATATGGGATGGACTGTAACTTTCCCCCCCACCACTTTTTTTAGAAAAGTGGTGGGCGGTAGTCGACGTTCAGTCTCTACAGGTACACGTCATAGATTAGATGAGATGCTTGAGTTGTAACCGCTTAACGATTACAACTCAAGCGTTCGCTTCTAGACCATATAAATTGTCCATTCGTAGATGGACGGCCATCGCAAGGTCAGGTTGAGTCTGTCTATTGTTTTCTTTCTCTTCCCAGAGACGTCTCCCTTTCGAGATACTTAAAAACGCAACCAGATCTTTACCACACCTCATCTAATCTACGACTAATGCTTCCCTCGGTATTGCCTTTCGAACATATGTTCGGGTAAGGTTTCACCGATTTTAGTCAACTTTAAACCCTACTTTAAAAGTAGGACCGCCGTAATAAGGTTGTTCTCTACACTTTTTGTATATACATAGTTCACCACCGCTGGTGAAATGTATATACACTTTATAAGACAAAAAAACTAAAACTCTCTATGCGGGTTCAAACTGTTCAAACGTCGAACAAGTTCAACCTCTGAACGGTTTGAACCCAGCTCGCGTACCACTTTAAACGGCGAACAGCCGTACCCTTGGGACCTTCTCCAGCCCCAGGATGTGGTGAGCCGACATCGAGGTGCCGAACTCCGCCGTCGCTTTGGACGCTTGGGCGGAACTAGCCTGTTATCCCCGGGGTAACTTTTATCCGTTAATCTCCAGCCGCATCTAATGCGAACTGTCGGTTCACTAGATTCTGCTTTCGCACCTGCTCGGGATGTACCCCTTGCAGTCAAGCTAGCTTATGCTCTTACACTATCGGCACGGTTTCCATTCGCGCCTAGCTAACCTTTGAACCCCTCCGTTACTCTTTAGGAGGGTACCGCCCCAGTAAAACTGCCTGCCACGCACTGTCTCTCATAGGTTTTTTCTCTATGTAGGTTAGAACCTGCACATTTATAGAGTGGTATTTCACTGTCGACTCCACAACCCCCAAAAGGGCCGCTTCAAAGTCTCCCACCTATTCTACGCAATAAACACACAGATCCAATACGAAGCTGCAGTAAAGCTCCACGGGGTCTTTCTGTCTAACCGCGGGTAACCGGCATCTTTACCGGTATTGCGTTTTCACCGAGCTACTCCCCGAGACAGTTGCCCAGTCGTTACACCATTCGTGCGCGTCGGAACTTACCCGACAAGGAATTTCGCTCTTCTATTCCTCTACGAAGGGCCATATCTTCATCCGTCTCCGCCAGTTGGTGAGGAGCACGGCGTATGGTCTCTAGTTGGCCGTGGGCGGACAATATACTCGTTACCAAGTATAAAGGTAGCCTTGTTGTATGGTGTAATGTACTGTCTGTACTCCTGTTTACCCACTCTATAATCGTTCCAGTCCTTTGTTACACATCACGAATGACATGTAACAAACCTTAGAACGATTATAGTTATCGCTGACATTGACCAGGGCTTATATCGTCCAGCAACGTATCACGCTGCGCACGATACTTAAGTTAAAAGTTTTAAAGTTGAAAGTTAAAAGTTACGACGTTTTTCTTTTTACTTTATAAACTTTACACTTTTTACTTTTTACTCAGTATCACATGCAATGTGATACGTTACCAACAATATTTAACCTTCTGGCATTGGTCAGGTGTCACCCTCTATACATCCTCTTACGAGTTCGCAGAGAGCTGTGTTTTTGGTAAACAGTCGCCAGGCAAACTTTCGCTGCGGCCCCCACCACAAGTGGTGGGGGCAGGCCTTATCCCTAAGTTACGGCCGCTTTTTTGCCGAGTTCCTTGGGGAGAAATCACTCGTTCGTCTTAGTCTTCTCGACCTTCCCACCTGTGTCGGTTTAGGTACGGTCTCTACATATCTAGAGCTTAGAGGCTTTTCTTGGAAGCGTGCTCCCTTACATTGCCGTTGGACGAATCCGCCAGCTTCCCGCTCTGCTTGGATTTCTGATTAAACAGAGGTGTCCGGATTTTCCTAAACACCATCCTCACAGCACGGACGATAAGTCAATAAATCGCGTAAGGTACAACACTCCGTCCCCCCTTCGCAATATGCAGAGGTGATGGAATATTAACCATCTGTCCATCGGGTCCCCTTTTCAGGATCCCCTTAGGCCCGACTAACCCTTGGCTGATAAACATGGCCAAGGAAACCTCGGGATTTCGACGTGCAGGGATCTCACCTGCATTGCGGTTACTCGCGCCGGCATTCTCACTTCCATACGCTCCACCATGGGTTACCCCTTTGGCTTCATTGCAGAATGGAACGCTCTCCTACCACGCCGTACACATCACGCTACGCGCGATACGTAAGTTGAAAGTTTAAAAGTTGAAAGTTTTTCGTTTTTACTTTATAAACTTTACACTTTTTACTTTTAACTTCGCATCACATGCAATGTGATGCGTACGACATCCGCAGTTTCGGTACCATACTTTAGCCCCGATTATCTTCGGCGCAAAATCTCTGGATCAGTGAGCTGTTACGCTATCTTTAAAGGATGGCTGCTTCTAAGCCAACCTCCTGATTGTCACAGAAATTTCACCTCCTTAAAATGCACTGAGTATGGATTTAGGGACCTTAACTGGCGATCTGGGCTGTTTCCCTTTTGAACAGTGGAGCTTAGCCCCCACGTTCTGACTGCCACGCTATAAACTACTGGTATTCGGAGTTTGATAGGTCTGACGAGATTTCTCCCTATTCAGACCTTCCAGTGCTCTACCCCCAGTAGGAACACATGACGCTAGTCCTAAAACTATTTCGGAGAGAACCAGCTATTGCTAGGTTCGATTAGCTTTTCACTCCCTACCACAGGTCATCCGATGGCGTTGTACAACCAACCGGTTCGGTCCTCCACGGCTTGTTACAGCCGCTTCAACCTGCCCATGGCAAGCTCACCTAGCTTCGGGTCTTGCGCGTACGACCTATAGGTCGCGCTATTCACACTCGCTTTCGCTGTGGCTCCGGGGGTCTCCCCTTAGCCAAGCCGCATGCGCAAACTCGCCGGCTCATTCTTCAATAGGCACGCCGTCACGGATTATACTTGCGTATATCCGCTCCGACTCCTTGTAAGCATACGGTTTCAGATCTATTTCACTCCCCTCGCCGGGGTTCTTTTCACCTTTCCCTCACGGTACTAGTTCACTATCGGTCTTGAAGAGTATTTAGCCTTGGGTGTTAGTCCACCCGGATTCACGCAGGCTATTCATGTCCCACGCTACTCAGGAATAGTGACAAAAGAGACGTATTTGTTTTCATGTACGGGGCTATTACCCTCTGGGGCCGCACTTTCCAGCACGTTCCACTAACAAATACATTTTTTGACTCTTCTCGTTAAGAAGTCACTACCCTACAACCCCAGTTCCCGAAAGAACTGGTTTGGGCTTCTTCCGTTTCGCTCGCCGCTACTAAGGAAATGCCAGGATTTTTTACCGTATCGGCAAACATCGCCAACACAGTAAAAAATCCGCATATTGGTTTCTTTTCCTCCAGGTACTAAGATGTTTCAATTCCCTGGGTTTGCTCCCCGCCTAGGCGGGGTGACCGAGGTTTACTCGGACGGGTTTCCCCATTCAGATATCTCCGGATCAAAGGTTGCTAGACACCTCCCCGAAGCTTTTCGCAGTCGTGCCACGTCTTTCTTCGCCTCTTCAAGCCAAGGCATCCACCGTACGCCCTTAGGTTTCCTGTTAGGAAACCTAATA
>Ga0209212_1005046_pt1 | contig 15988 bp, 16 predicted proteins | sample RifGroC2_FD_183996 | JGI IMG/M metagenome (GOLD analysis project Ga0209212, IMG submission 183996) | Groundwater microbial communities from Rifle, Colorado, USA - Groundwater C2 (SPAdes) (version 2) | ecosystem: Environmental > Aquatic > Deep subsurface > Groundwater | place: Rifle, Colorado...
CTGCACTGGATTTCTTGGTCGAAACCCATAATGCCGGATTTGAGAACGGGATGCTCTTTTTTCATGAGCCCGGTAGCCGCTCAGGTCTGCTTGTCCTGAAATCTACCCACAGATTCTGCGGAAGAACTTGAAATAGATGGCATAACACTCGGGTGCTGCTGTTTCCGCTGCGCTCCACAGCAGACCCTCAAGCCGTTGAACAGCAAAAATAAAAAAGAACTGAGAGACAAATGACGCTGAAAACGATCTTGCTTGTGATTGCCGTATCGACGGTCATTGGATGTGAAAGCCGACTGACGTTTGAAGAACTCATGAAGCAGGGGGAACAATACTCTGCCGAAGGGAACACTGAAAAGTCTATCGAAGCATACAAAAAGGCTGTCGCACAAAGTCCTGAGGAGACAAGCGCGCACGAGGCTTTAGGAAATGCATATTATCGAGAAATGGCAGCTAATTATCGTCGATCTGCAACCAATACTCAAGAATGGGAGCAGATCAAAAGACGGGGTAATGAATTACGAGACTTGGCTGTAGCTGAATACAGAAAGGCGCTCCAGAAGGATAAAGATAATTGGGAAATACGTTACAGAGTCGCGGTTGAACTCTTTAATCAGAAAAAATACAAAGAGGCAATTCCGGAATTTCAGCAAACAATCCAATCTAATCCAAAATATGCAGTAGCCTACTCCGTTCTCGCAAGTTCTTATCTTGGTGTTGGGCAACATGACCTCGCGCTAAAGAACATCGAGATGGCTCATAATCTTGACAAAGACAATGAGCACTACTACTTCAGCGTTGGCAAAGCCTACTACTTCATGAACAACCCCAACAAGGGATTCGAGATGGAAACAAAGCTAAAGGCCATTAGCTCGGTCTATTATCAGCAATTCCTTGACTACAGATATTCCCACAATAAAGAACCGTGATGTACTAGATGTCCAACCAGGAGGCGGCAGACGGGCTGCGCTTCGCTTGCCGCTGCGCCCCCACACCGTTAGCCAACAAGAGGATAAGATAGAATGTCGAATTATTTCCCAGACATTATCGATGGGGCGGTTAACGTACTCTTCACGATTGCGTTCATCTCCTTATATTTCATTCCAAAGTATCCAAAACTGTACAAGAAAAAATGGTTGCTCCTCGCCGCTGTCTTTTTTTTGATTTTGGGCGGAAACAGTCTCTATAAGGGGGCAAAAAATTATGCAGGCCAAAGAATTCCCCAAAAGGCAGAAGTCGAACAATCGCTTTTAAAAAACGGTCAACTCGCATTAGATGACTTCATATACACCTCTCCAGATGGGTTTAAAATTCTAATTCCATCGGGTTTCACTTACTCAGTTCCAAGTGGTGCAATTTCACTAATGGCAGTGAAAACCATCGATCAAAATGCAAATATTGCCCTCATCGTCTTGAAGCTAAATGATTCAAAGTCATTGGATCAATTGATTAGCGATATTATGAAGCTGGATGCGAATGGAAAAAAATATTTCTTCGACAAAGACATACAGAGACAATATCTAAGAAGAGGGTATGTTGAGGTTCTCAAGGACGGCGTATCAGGAAAGGCGGCAATAGCTTTAATAAAAAATGAGAATTCAATTTACCAAGTTATGATGTCGACGAAGAATTCACATTTTGAAAAAATTGAACCGATTTTTGAACGTGTTTTGAACTCTTTTTCACCTCTGAAAATTTAATCATGGCTAACCAGGAAGATACACCTGACCAAAAACCCGTCAGGTGATCTCCCACGCCGTTGAACCATAAAGAGGAATAGATGCTCTCAAAATATTTTTCACCACGTGCTCTGTTCGTATTTCTACTAATCCTCTTCCTAGTGCTGAGTATTTGTTCGTGGTGGTATCTCCAGAAATCAGTTTGTGCTGGCGACATGAAATCAGGAGTTGGAGACATCAAGCGTGCATCTTCGCTTGAAAACATTGCATTATTTTATAGTTTTGCCGGAGTCGTAGCAGCATGCACCGCAATACTTGTGCCTTACTACGGGAAAGTTAAGTTTTTTTGGCCACGAGCAGTGGTACTGTATGCAATGTCACCAGTTCTGACATCGATATATTCCATTTTCATAATTCAGTCATTTGTGAATTACCAAAACTGCCCTTAAAAATCGATACCAGACAGGAAAAGAAGAAAAGGCGAAAAAGACAGGAAGGAAAAGTTTCACCGAATCCAAGAAGGAAAGGCCTCTGACACCCTTTGTGGCGCGGACACCCAGTAGAGAAATCTGGCGGAGTGATGCAACGAAACAAGAGAAAGCAGAGGTTCAACCAGACAGAAGCAGCGGCCAAACCGTTGGCCAGACAGACAAATCATACAAAGTCGAAAATGACAAGGCAAGCAAGAAGGTATGCATTATGGATGGAGTGAAGCCAAAATATAAGTGGATTGTATTTGCAATATTAGCTGCAATCGGCGGTATCTACTTCACTGGAGTAAGCGGGAGTTATCTTGTAGATTATCTCAAGGACACTCCTAATAATCCGAACCGGAATGAATATTTAGAGGGCGTTACACTTTCGCTCATCTTTTCTTTACCCTTTTGGCTGTTGCTTGCAGCATTCGCCACACCATTAAGAAGTTCAATATCGAAGCCGGTTTTCATCCTTTTAAGAACACCGGCAATGCTTTTAGGATTTGCATTCGTATTAATGAACGTATTTATTTTTGTAATGATGTTCCTGGATAAATTTCAAGGCAAATAGCTGACATTTGTGGCATCAAGTTCTGACGTAAGGAATGAAATCGAGTTAAACGGAAATGAGCCAACCACCGCCTTGGACCTGCCCTAGAAACCGGCAGGTCAAGGCTCACCCCGTTATACCCCCAAGAAAAGGAGGCGAAAAAATGGAGTGGTTTCAAATCGCCCTTGAATATCTGAAAGTTTTGCTTACTGTTCAAGTAATTACCGGAGTAATAGCAATCGTCTTTTTCAAAATGTTCCGAGAGGAAATCAAAGAGCTAATAAAACGCACCGCAAAAATTAAATTACCTGGTGGAGGTGAGTTATCAACACCCCAGCTAAAAAACCTAAAAGACGAAAAACCGATTAACGACAATGCTTCACCAGAACCGCAGTCCTCTGATCTACAAGTCAACATTCAAGAGGATGATATTGAAGCACTTAAATCGCTTTACAATGCTGAACGGGCAAGAGCGTACTTTTGGGAGTATTGCTACCTAAATTATTATCTTGTTCCGACAACCCAACAAACATTAGCTTGGTTTTCCGAGTGTACGGCCCCGCTCTCCTTATCACTGTACGACACGTTCATGACCCGAACAGCAGCAGACCCAAAGGAGCGGAAAGCCATACTTGATGCTTTGGAAAAGCACTATTTAATCTCAATTGAAAACAATTTAATAACAGTGACCCCAAAAGGACATGAATACATTACGTGGAGTGGAATTTCGTCAACACCACTTTTCAGCAATGCTTAATCAGGACATCATCCTTTTTTCCGCATTTTTCGCACAGTCTAAATTGTCTCTCTTGACTCTCTATTCTGTATTTAGATAAATCCAAAACATATGGCTTCCATTTTGACCATTTATGAAATAAGCACATCGTGACCTTTCCTACCCCACCGAAAGGCGAGGTATAACAAGGCAGATGCACCGGCCAAAGACCGCCGGTGATCTCCCGAACCGTTGACTGAATGAAATATTTCCTTGAGGCTCGGGCAGAATGCGGATAAGCTATGCGCATACTTAATACGCACAAGGAGTCCGCAATGCAAGCCAGATTTTTCGATCAAAGTGCTCCCAAAAAATCGACCAACCTCAGCATCAACAGCGACTTGCTCCGTCAAGCCAAAGAACGTCACATCAATCTTTCGCAGGCCCTGGAGCTGCGCCTGGCCGAGTTGCTGCGCGAGGAACAGTGCCGCAAGTGGCGGGAGGAGAATGGCGAGGCGATCGAAGATTACAATCGCCGGATCGAAGCTGGCGGCACCTTCAGCGACGGCTTGAGGCGTTTCTGATGGCGCAGTTCGATGTCTATGCAAATCTCAACCCTGCAACAGCACCGTCCATCCCCTATCTGCTTGATGTCCAGGCAGATTTACTCGACAACTTGACCACGCGGGTGGTTGTCCCCCTTTTTACTACCGCGGCCTTCGGCAAAGCGGCCAATCATCTCAACCCTCAATTCAAAATCAAACGAACCGCTGTGGTCATGTCAACGGCAGAACTGGCCGGCGTCAATCGGCATGTTCTGGGCGAAAAAGTCGGCGCCCTCAAGGAAGAGCGCAACGAGATTATCGCTGCCCTCGATTTTCTGTTCACCGGCTTCTAAGACCCCACTCTGCAACTTTGCTACTGAACGCTGCCCCCCCGACTGCCTGCCAATTAACGACAACTCCCCGCCCGACACAAAGTCGAACGGGGAGTTGTTTTTCCGCCAAAACAGCAACACCTGCTAAATCGAATCCAATACCCGAAAAGAGGCTTAACAGCCTCTCGCGATCAGCTCAGGTCAGGATCTTTCTCGATTGTCAATTTGCCCCTCTCCCCTACCCTTTTCCGCCATCTCACTGTTTTCTAAAACCGGTTTTCCCGTGGCGCACCAGGCCGTGGGCCATGAGCCGCATGCCCATCATGAGCAGGATCAGCCCGGCGAAGGTCACCGGCGCGGAACGCACGACGAAGGCGCAGATGCCGAGAACAAAGAAGAAGATGCCGAGCTGCCGGCAGGCGTCCCGCCGGTTCTTGCCGGTGCGGGTGGTGACGTAACTGTAGCCCTGGAAGGAGAGGATGAGAAACGCCAGGACGGCAAGGATGATGATCAGTTTCGACATGATGGCCTCGTATTGTTCTGATGGAAAAAACCGGAGGGCATCTATGCACCATTTCCGCTTTTCTTGTCAACCCTCGCCATTAGAATATCCAAAAAAATCGTCAGGGAATCGCGGGGCGCGCACGATATGGCCAAAGAAACTCAAGGGATTCAGGTCGTCTCGCCGCGCCCGGAGAGAACCCCGGCGCGCTCTCCCATCTGCGCCAGGATCTTGAGAAAATTCATGGTCAGGTCGGGATGGAGCTGGCCGCCAGTGAGGCTGAGGAGGTAACCGGCGGCCTTGGGAAAGTCCCAGGCATCCTTATAGACCCGCCGTGTACGCAGGGCGTCGAAGGTGTCGGAGATCATCGTCATCTCGCTGCAGAGGTTGATCTCCCAGCTGTCCGGCATGCGCGGATAGCCGTGATGATCGTGGCGCATGTGGTGCTCGAAGGCGGCGATGACGGCGACCCGCGGGATATCGGGCTGGTTGAGGAGGTACTGGGCGCCGAGGGAGGGGTGCTGGCGCATGGCCTGCCACTCCGCCGTCGTCAGGACGTCGGTCTTTTTGAGGATATGCGCCGCCGTGTAGATCTTGCCGACGTCATGGAGCATGCCGGCGATGCCGATGTCGTGCAGCAGCTGCCCCTCGATGCCGAGGGAGATCCCCTGGGTGATATTGAGGATGCCGACATTGACTGAGTGGGTGAAGGTATATTCGTCCATCTGCCGCAGGGGGACGAGGGCGAGGAGGGGATTGGCCTCGCGGCGGAAGGCGGCGATGAAGCCGGCGATGACGCTGGCCAGGTCCTTGAGATTGAAGGCCTCCTCGCGGCTGACGGCGCGGTAGAGTTCGCCGAGTTGCTTGAGCTCGTCGTGGGAGAGTTGTTCGAAGGCGGCAATCTCGCGGGTGGTCCGGTCGAGGTCGCCATCCTCGGGAGTGTCAACCTCGCCGATACGGATGTTGACGGCCGAGGCGAGCATGCTCTCGCGACTTTCGACCCCGACCAGCAGGCGCACCAGCTGGCGCATGTCCGCGGCCGACACGCGGGCATTGAGGCGGATGTAACCGACCCCGATCTGATCGCAGATGCGGGCGAGACGGTCGAGATGGGGATCGCGCTCCAGCGGTTTCCCTTGGTAAAAGACTACCCCCTTGAGGAAAACCAGGGTCTTCTCCTCCTCGCCGCCGACAAAATGGCGCAGGGCGTCGACGGCACGGGGGATGAAAGCGCCCACCTGCGGGTGCTCCACCGAATAGAGCTGGGCGGCGCCGACGGCGTTAGAGAGATAGCGGACGAAGTCGTTCAGGGCGCTGGCGAATTCGTGGTTCATGACGACGCCCCTTTCATGCGCGCGACGACATCACCGGCGACCCGGGCCAGATCTCCCTTGCCGCTGGCTGCCAGCCGGCCGAGAAACTCCCCGACCAGCTCCGGGTTGCCGCGCCCCAGGGCCTTGACGATGTCGACCTTGAGCTCGGCATGCTGCCGCGCATGCAGGAGGTTGCGCGAGGCGAGGACCCGCTGCAACGCCGGGAAGACCAACTCGGGGTCGATTTCGACCAGGGTCGTCACCACCGCCCGCTTGAGTTCGAGATCGTAGCGGAAGAGCTTGTTCTCTTCGAGCAGGGCGATGAGCCGGGCGATGACGCGACGGTCCCGCGACATGCGCGCCATGATCACGGCCGCGGTGACTGCGCCCGCCTCCTCCGCCTCAAGTTGTTCCAGCAGCACCCCCTGGGCGGCGGCATCATGGAAGGAGAGGCCGGTTTTGATCGCTTCATGGCGGACCTTGGCGTGGGGATGGTCGAAAAAGGGGCGCACCTTCCCCGCCAGGGAGGGGTCGCCGAGCTCGCGCAACAGGAAGAGGAGATTGCGCAGATAATACCAGCGGCCGTCCGTGAGGCGTTGTCCGGCCCGCTCGGCGACGACGGGGCCGAGGCCGCGCAGACACTCCATGTAGAAATAGCGAACGGCCCGGTTGTTTTCATTGGCCAGGCGGTCGAGAATAAGTTCGACGAAAGGATAGCCGACGGCGGCGATGAGGGTGCGCAGGGAAGCGAATTTTTCCTTGCCGAAGTTGCGGGCGCCGCCGAGGATGCGGGTCATCAGCTCGGGGGAGGCGAGAATCCGCATGATGGCCCGGTCGGAAACGCTGCCGCGTTCTTCGCAGAGCTGGAGGATGTCGTTGATGGCGATATAGTCGCCGGCGTCGGCATAGGTTTCGAGCCGCGTCTTGAGGGTGCCGAAAAGTCCGGGGAGGTGGCGTTCGTCGGCGTCATGGCCGAGGATATAGACAACGACGCGGCCGGTGTGCTCTTCGAGCCGTTCGTCCTGCAGGGTCGCCTTGAGCCGGGCCAGACCTTCGACCATCCCGCCCTCGAGCTTGTCGCTGCGCAGGAGTTGCAACAGGGTGTTGCGATAGTTTTCCGGCACGTACTTTTCGAATTCGTCGGCTTTGAACAACTCCCGGGTCTTCGCTTCGATCTCCTCGCTCCCCTCCCCGCGCAGCAGGGGGGAATCGGCGGGGAGGAGTTCGCGGTTGCGGGCCAGCTTGCCGAGGAGGTTGAGAACCACCGGCGGGACATAGCTCTTGCCCGTGGCGGCGCTTTTCAAGGCGTCGATGATGAGGTCGTCGGAAAGGGCGGAGAAGAAACCTTCGGCGAAGTCGGCTCGCAGATTGAGATTGAAGACATTCCGCAGGAACATGCGTTTGAGATCGGGGGAGAGGTGATTGACAAAACCGGTGAGCTTTTCCAGCGCCTTGGAGCGATAGATGCGGATATTCTCGTGCTGCAGGGAGACGAGAAAGTTGGTGACCTCGCGCAGGAAACGCTGCTTGTCGTCACTCGCCTGGCTTTCGAGATAGGTGCTGGTCTCACGAGCCAGTTCCGCCGGGTCCGGCGCGGCGGCGCTGGCCGGAGCGGTGCCCCCCCGCTGGCGCTGAAAGATGGAGAGGGCAAAACGATCCCACAGATCCGACTGCTCGGCCGCCGCCCCGCCTTCACCTCCCGCCCCTTCGTCGAGGAGGCGGAAATTGTGTTCCGTCAGTTCCACCACCTCGATATTGTCGATGCGCCGCACCTCCAGACACTCGCGCAGCCCCCCTTCGTCCCAGGTTTCGGCCGGTTTGCGGCCGATGAGGCGGAGAAAGGTGACGATCTCGAATTCGGAGACACTTTTGTGCACCTTGATCGAAGCCACCCCGTGCATGAAGATGTGATTGGCGAGCTTCTGGAAAATGGCGTTGGCGCGATCGACGAAGATGCCGTCATGGATGAAGCCGTGGCGGGCGACGACAAGATCGAGGTTGTCGCTCAAGGCGAAGAATTTCTCCAGCTGCAGCATCAGCCGCGACATCGTCACCCGCACCACCTGGTTCCCCTGCTGGTAGATGCGCAGGTGACTGGAGAGAACGCAGAAGATCCCGAGGATGTTCTTGGCCAGGGCCAGCCTGGCGGCCTGATCGTCAGTCGGCATGCGCTGATGTCCTGAAAGTTAACCTGCAAGCGAGAGTGATTTCCCGCGCCTGTCCTGCCTTGACTTTACCACGGCGGAGCCCCTATAGTGCCCGACCATGAAGGATATCTTTCTCGCCGACGCCCATCTGTTCCAGCCCGGGGACGCCAACTATCAGCGCCTCCTCGCTTTTCTGCGCGAACAACAGGGGCAGGTGCGCACCCTTTACCTTTTGGGCGATATCTTCAGGTTCTGGCTCGGCTACCGCCACGTCGTCTTCTCCCCCTACGTCCCCCTCCTCGAAGCGTTGCGCCAGCTGCGGGAAAGGGGCACGCAGATCGTCTACGTCGAGGGGAACCACGACTATCTCATCGGCCCCTACTTCCGCGACGTCCTCGGCTGCACCATCCTCCCCGACGGCGGCGAAGTCGTCATCGACGGCCATCGCGTCTACCTCGCCCACGGCGATCTGGTCAACCCCGCCGACCGCAGCTACCGGATGCTCCGCTGGGTCCTGCGCAGCGCCCTCGCCCGCGCCCTGATGCAGGTGGTGCCGCCCGACATGGTCTGGGCCATCTCCCGCTGGGGAAGCGCCCGGAGCCAGAAGGGGCACGCCGGCCGCCGCCAGCGCTGGAACCCCGAAGCCCTCCTGGTAAGTCACGCGCAGCCACACTTCGCCGCCGGTTGCGAAGTCGTCATCACCGGCCACTTCCACGTCCCCATCTTCCGCCAGGACGCGGGGCAGACCCTCATCGGCCTCGGCGACTGGATCGACCAGTTCTCCTACGCCGTCTGCGAGGATGGCGTCTTCACCCTGCGCACCGCCTGACCTCCGTCCAGCTATCAGCTATCAGCCCGCTCCTCGACCAGCTGCTGCAATGTCACCCCGGCCGCCGCCTGCTCCATTCCGCTCAGCAGCCGCTGCTGCATCCCCCCCGCCACCTGCAACTCCACCGCCTCCTCCCCCGGCGCCAGGGCGATGCCGTCGTGACGCAACGCTGACAGCAGGTCGATGACAGTCATCGCCGCCGCCGGCCGCGCCGGTTGAAAGGCGGTGAGCTCTGCCGTCGTCACCACTTCGACGAGAAAGCCGAGACGCACCAGCTGTTCGAGCAGACTTCGCGCCAGGCGGGCCGGGAGGCCGATGCGCAGGGCCAGCTCGCCCTGGGTCAGGGCCGCTTCACCCCGAGCGAAGACGGTCGCCGCCGTCAACATGATGGCGAGGGCGGCCCGTTCGCGACTCGCCACATTGACCTCGCCGCCAAGGCCTTCCTGGCGCAGGTTGCGCAGATTCTGATGGACGAAGGTCAGCTCCACCCCCAGCAGCACAATCAGCCAGGAGAGGTAGATCCAGACCATGAAGATGGGGAGGGCGGCCATGGTGCCGTAGATGGCGTTGTAACGGGCGACGCCGAACTGGAAGGAGACGTAGCCCCATTGCAGCAGTTGCCACAGGGTGCCACCGACGATGCCGCCAAGGAGGGCCGAGGAGAGCTTGACCCGGGTGTTGGGCATAAAGAGGTAAAGGCAGGTGAAGGCGGCCCACATGAAGAGATAGGGGACGACCTTGAAGAGGGCGATGAGCAACGGGCCGACCAGCGTATTGTTGAGAAAGTAGACGACCACAGTCTGGCTGGCGAGGGAGGTCGTCATGGAGATGGCGGCAAGGATGAAAACCGGGCCGAAGACCACGACCGCCAGATAGTCGGCGAAGCGGCGGAAGGAGCTGCGCGTTTCGCTGACCCGCCAGATGTGATTAAAACTCCCCTCGATATTGGACATAAGGGCCAGGACCGTGAAGATGAGGGTGAGGAGACCGAAGATCCCGAGCCCCGCCAGATTGGTGCGGCTGATATAGGTAAAGATGGCATCGATGATCTCCTCGGAGCCGAGGGCCATATGGTTGAGAAAGAAGATTTCGATGTCGATCCCCGCCCCGAACCCTTTCAGCAGGGCGAACATGATCGCCAGCAGCGGCACGATGGAGAGGAGAGTGACATAGGTCAGGGCCGAGGCACGCATGAGGCAGTTGTCGTTGATGAATTCGCGGGCCACCACCGTCAGCGCCTGCACCTGGCGCAGAGCGAAACCGCCGATGCGCCCGTAGCGCTCGGGCAATAACTCCCACAGTCGCACGGCAAAATAACCCTTCCCGCTCTTCTTCTCCGGCATTTCACTACCCTTCCTGCTGACGACAGTTGTTTATGGAAATGGTCTACTTCTCCCCGCTCTCCCGCAGCAGCAGGGCCGCGGCGATGGCGATACGTTCGCTGGCGGGCATCGCGTCGCCCTGGCTGTCGCGAAGATAGAGCTGATTGATGGCGACCAGGGCGCTGTTGAGTCGCTCCAGATCGATGACCGCTGCTGCCGGCAGGGACGCGACGCCGGCAAAGTTCTGCGCACAGTAGTCGACCCGGGGTCCGTCGGTCCCCTTGATGAGGAGGGGGAGGCCGTGAGTGCGGCAGATCAGAGGCCGGGCGGCATAGAGCTGGCAACTCCCGGCAACCAGCAACGGGCAGGGGTCATCGATGGTTGCACTGCGGGCCCGTTGCTGCAACGCCGCGACGGTCGCCTCCGGCAGCTGGTGCAGGGCGGCGGCGAGGGCCGCCGCCTCGACGGGAAAGAGAGTCAGATGACGGCAGCAGCTGTCGCACCCCTGACGGCAGACGATCTGCTCCCCCCAGTCTGCGCCGATCTGGCGGCAGAGTGCGTCGACGCGGGCGACGAGGGCCTGATAATTGGCGAGCGGGGACATGAACTTTATCCGAAAAAAGCGCTGCGCACGCCGTCGATGGCATACTGCACCGCAAGAAAAGCCAGGACCAGCCCCATCAGCCGCGTGACGATGGTCGCCCCGAGAGCGCCGACCAGGCGCAGCAACACTTCGCTGCGCCAGAGGAGGAGGAGAGTCCCGAGAAAGACCAGGGCCGCGGCGGCGAGAAGGACAAATGCGGAAGCCACGGAGGTGACGCGGGGCGCAAAGAGGAGGGTGGTGGCGATGGCTCCGGGTCCGGCGAGAAGGGGAAAAGCCAGGGGGGTGATGGAGATGTCGTCCTTGGCTCCGGCCAGCTGCTCTTCGCGCGGGCTGGTGCCGGTGCGGGTCGGCCGTCCGTAAAGCATCTCCAGGGCGATGGCGAAGAGGAGAACGCCGCCGCAGATGCGTACCGCCGCCACACTGATGCCGAGCCAGGAGAGGAGCAGCGGACCGCAGAGGAGGAAGAAAGTGACAATGGCAAAGGCCGCCAGGCAGCCGTGCAAGGCCATGACCCGCCGCTCGCTGCTACCGGCCAGGGGGGTGATGGCGATGAAGAGCGGCACCCCGGCGACTGGGTCGACGACGACCAGCAATTGCAAAAGAAAAGAGCCGAAGAGTTCGAACAAGGGGGGCATGCAAGACTCCGCCGACTAATGCAGCAACCCGTTTAGGGGAGGACGATCGCTTCCACCGGCAGGCCGAGAGTCGTCGCCGGCGCGGCAAAATCCTTGGCGCGGCCGACCACGACCAACGTCATCGCCTCGGGCTGAAGACGCTCCCTGGCCGCCGCCAGCACCGTCGTCGCCGTGACCGCCATCACCCGCTCGCGGAAGCCGGAGAGATAATCGGCCGGATAGCCATAAAAGTCGAGACGCTGGGCCTGGGTCACGACTTCATGGCTGTTGTTGAAGGCGAAGACGAAGGAGTTGACCAGGGATTCCTGGGCCAGTTGCAGCTCCGCCGCCGTCACCGGGCGGTTACGCATCTCCGCCATGAGTTGCCGCATCAGCTGCACCACCTCCAGGGTCGAGGCGCTCTTGGTCTCGCTCTGGGCGATGAAGGGGCCGGGGAGTCGGCGGCCGACCTGAAAGTAGGAATGAACCGAATAGGCCAGCCCGCGATTGGAACGGACCTCGCGCATGAGCCGGGAATTGAAGCCGCCGCCGCCGAGGATGTAATTCATCACCCGCACCGCTTCGAGGTCGGGGGCCGACTTGTCGATGCCGAGCTGACCGAACTGGATGACACTCTGCGGCAGGTCGCGGTCGGCGAGGAGGAGGACCGGCCGGGCCGGGGCAGTGACGGCGGGAAGCGGCTGCGGCACGAAGGTCACCGTCGGCCAATCGCCCAGGGTGTCGAGGAGGAGGGTCAGCAATCTGATCCGGTCGAAGTCGCCGGAGATCGCCAGCCAGGTGTTGTCGGGATGAAAATAGCGGCCGTGAAAGTCCAGCAGATCGTCGCGGTTCACCGCCGTCAGGGTCGCTTCCGTCGGCGAGCGCCCCAGGGGGTGATCGCCATAGATTGCCTTGGCCAGTGCCCGCGCTGCGATCGCCTGCGGTTCGTCGTTCTGCCGGCGGACCCCTTCGAGCTGTTGCCGCCGGGCCAGTTCCAGCCGTTCGCCGGCGAATGCGGGGCGGCGCAGGAAATCGGCGAGGAGGGCCATTCCCGTCTCGAGATCGGCGCTCTGCAGGGAGAGGGAGAGGGTTGTGGCATAGCTGTCCATGCCGACGGAGAAGTCGGCGGCCAGTTGCTCGAGCAGTTCGTCGACCTCGGCCGGCGCCCGCTTGCCGGCGCCGCCGCTGCGCAGGGTGGCGGCAAAGAGATCGCCCTGGCCGACCTTTGCCGCGGCGTCACCGATATCCCCGGCCCCGATCATGACCGTCACCTCGACCAGGGGGAGTTCGTGATCCTCCTTGAGGTAGAGGCGGATGCCATTGGGGAGACGTAGCGTCTCGACGACGGGGACCTTGAAGACCAGGGGCGGCGTCGCCACCTGATCGGGGCGTGTCAGCGGAGCCGGCTCGGTCGGCGGCACGGCCGGGGGCTTGCCGCCCCGACAAGCGGTCAGGACCAGCAGGGTGAGAAGGAGTAGATAATTGAACCGCTTCATGGTTGTTTTCCTTCCCGCCCGAGGGTCGCCACGGTGCGGTTCTCGGGGACAAGATAGCGCGCCGCCACCGCCTGGACCTCGGCGGCGGTTATCGTCGCCGCCGCTTGGTCGTAGCGGGTCAGGTAGCGCCAGTCCCCGGCCACCGTCTGGTAGTAGGTCAGCATCTGGGCGAGACCGTCATTCTCCTTGAGCTGGCGCAAGAGATCGACGCGCAGGCGGTTGCGGGCCCGGGTCAGTTCGCTCTCCATCACCGGCTCCTGCGCCAGCCGCACCAGTTCGGCGTTGATCGCCGCCTCGACCTCGGCGACGGTATGGGGATGCCGCGGCACGGCGCTGATGACAAAGAGATTGGGGTAACGCGAGCCGGGGGCGCCATAGGCGGCGATGGAGGTGGCGAGCTGCTGCTCCTCGATCAGGGCGCGATAGAGGCGCGAGGTTCGTCCCTCGCTGAGGATATGCTGGATCAGGTCGAAGACGTAGTCGTCGCGCTCGGGGAGGGTCGGCTTGTGAAAAGCGATGGAGAGCTTCGGCTCGGCCTCGTACTGGATGTGGACGCGCTTCTCCCCTCGCTGCGGTGGCTCCACCGCCGCCACGGGGGGGACCACCACCCCGGCGGGGATGCTGCCGAAGTAGCGTTCGATCAGGGCCACTGCCGCGTCCGGGTCGATATCCCCGACCAGGGCGATGACGGTATTGGCCGGGGCATAGTAGGTCGAAAGAAAGGTACGGGTCTCATCGAGGGTGAGATGCTCGAGGTCGGACATCCAGCCGATGATGGGGTTGCGGTAGGGATGGACGGCAAAAGCCGTGGCCAGCAGATTTTCGTAAAGGAGCCCATCGGGGTTGTTGTCGTAGGAGCGCCGCCGCTCTTCCATGACGACCTGGCGTTCGGTGTAGAATTCGCGCAGGACGGCATTTTTCATGCGGTCGGCTTCGATGGAGGCCCACAGTTCGAGCTTGTTGGCGGGGAGTTCGACGAGATAGGTGGTGAGGTCCTTGCTGGTATAGGCGTTGAAGCCGACACCGCCATTGGCGGAGTAGATGCGCGAACATTCATCCTTGACCACCAGTTCGCGATGCTGTGCCTGCAGGGTGGCCAGCTGCCCTTCCAGGTGGGCGATGCGGGCCGGGTCGGGAATCCGGGCATAACGGAGGCGATCGAGTTCTGTCGCCGTGGCCTCGATGGCGTCGAGGATCGGCTTTTCCCGGGGAAAGTCGCAGGTGCCAATGGTCGTCGTCCCCTTGAAGAGCATATGTTCGAGGAGGTGGGCGACGCCGCGGTTCTCGCTGGTTTCGTCGACCCCACCGACACCGACGGCGAGATAAGCGGCAAAGGTCGGCGCATCGTGACGCTCGACCATGAGCAGGCGCAAACCGTTGGCCAGGGTGTGCTCACGCACCTTTTCCTCCAGGGTCGCCGCAGCGCCAACGGCCGGCGCCAGCAAGAGGAGGAGAGTGACCCACAAAAACATTGACCGGGAAGCCAGGGTTGCCATGAAAAACTCCTTCGTGTGGGCATCGTGCCGCACCCATGCAACCTGCGGCAATAAAAGCAGAGGAGAAGATTAGCATATTCATCCGAGAATAGCATGGCGATGTTGCTGTCGGCAAAAGACCCTTTGCCCTCGCATTAAATTTACCGAACCGCGTTGACGCTCCCCACCCTGCGGTTAGACTGAGGGTAGTTCTTTCCTCCTGCCGGAGTCCCGCCATGCCCGACCCGACCCTGCACTATGCCGTGCGCACTCTCGACCATGGTCTTCTCCTTCCCGCCGGGACCATTCTCTCCGACGAAGTCATGGCCGAAGTCGCCTGGCGCGGCCGCCAGACCAAAAGCCTGCAACATGCCCTCGACGCCCATGACACCGCCCTTGCCGACCTGCGTCGCTACCTCGCCACCCCCCCCTACCATGCCATCTTCGCCGACCCGGAGCAGACGGCCGATTGCCTCAAAATCATGGGCGAGGTCGAACTGGTCGCACCATTCATGCGCGTCCTCGATCACTTTCGCCACCATGATCGCTACACCTACCGGCACATGCTCATGGTCTTCGCCCTGACCACCCTGCTGGCGCGGGATCTCGTCCCCGACTACTCGGAGCGCCTGCGCGAGGCTTTCGCCGGCCCGACCCACGATTTCGGCAAGATCTGTGTCCCCCTTGGCATCCTGACCAAGACCACCCCCCTGACCGCCGACGAACGCCGCCAGCTCGAGCATCACCCTCTCGCCGGCTATGTCCTCCTCAGCTACTATCTGCAAGATCACCAGCACTTCTCCGCCCAGGTCGCCCGCGACCATCATGAACGCAAAGACGGCTCCGGCTATCCCAGCGGCCGGCGCGTGCTCGACCCGATGCTGGAGATCATCTCCATCTGCGACATCTACGACGCCCTCATCTCTCCCCGCCCCTACCGCCCCGTCTCCTTCGACAACCGCACCGCCCTCGAGGAGATCACCCGTCTCGCCGAGGCCGGCAAAGTCGGCTGGTACGTGGTCAAGGCGCTGGTCGCCCACAACCGCCGGGTAGCTTTCGACCCCGCCAAGGTCTGGGTCTCGCCGGAAAAACGCGGCGCCCCGCCGCAGGGGAACAACTACGGACTGGTCGCGGAGAGCAGCCCTGACGTCATCCCCGCGCGCCAGGCCTGAGTTCCCGGCACAGGGACGTTGTTCATTAGTTGACTAGCTCCCTTTCGGCTGCTATGTTCGCTTCATGCCAAGAACCGCCCGCCTCGATATCCCGAATCTTCCATTTGCCGCTCTACCTTGAATCTTCCCTACGGACGTTGTTCATTTGTTGATAAGCAGCGACCATGACGATTCACTTGACCGGCAGAACGATCTCTGCAATAAATCCCCCGTGAAGTTG
>Ga0209212_1005049_pt1 | contig 15973 bp, 21 predicted proteins | sample RifGroC2_FD_183996 | JGI IMG/M metagenome (GOLD analysis project Ga0209212, IMG submission 183996) | Groundwater microbial communities from Rifle, Colorado, USA - Groundwater C2 (SPAdes) (version 2) | ecosystem: Environmental > Aquatic > Deep subsurface > Groundwater | place: Rifle, Colorado...
GATAAAAAAATAGAAATGGGGTCAGGTCTTTTTTAGTCACTGATTCAACGCCCATGCCATATCCGCTTTCGATATGGCATTGACCTCGGCACAATACAGCACTGGTATAGCCACGATCCTGACCGGAATATTCTCATGCGGTAATATTTATTTTCAAACGAGAATATTTTGGGCCTTCTGACCATCGCCAAAACCCGGTTCCCAAATGAGGGGACGATAAAGCCGATTTCCCCTAACTCATGGCATTAAAATTGCTCCGTAGCGTGCGTAACAAGAAACCAGTCGGGGCCCATTGCCGGCTAGGCCTAAAGGCCCTTTCAGAAAGCGAAGTTCTCTGCAAAACTAGAGTTGTATCCTTGTAATTTGGCGGATTGGCGCCAGAGCATCCACGAACCGACCGTAATCGGTTGTATCCAGGGAGAGCAAAGTTAAATTTGCTTTCCCTTTTTTGTTTGTAAGGCAGCCCGGAAAATGGCAGAATATAGAAGTTAAGGGGAAACAAAATGACGAACAAAGATAAAATAATAGCGGCCTTTCTGGTTTCCGTCGGTATATTTTCCGTAACCCAGGCCAGCAAGTACCTCGGTACAATATCCGGGATAGAAAAAGACCAGCTCTTTTCCGCTGCGAAAGAGAACACCATGAACATCTTGTTGTGTGAAGAGGTTCACGATTTCACGGACCCTAAAAAAGCCGCTTAAGCGGTGGTTCTCCTGGCAGAGGGATTCTCCCTAGTTCCTTCGCCAGTAGCCGGCCGTACTCGTATATTCCTGCCATAAATCGCTCACATTTAATTTCCACGCAGACGCGGCTGGCGCATAAAACTATGAACAGGCATGCCACCGCCCACCGCAATAATAAAATCTCCCAATTGGTAATCCTTCCCGGCTATGCGTGCAATTTTAAATGCGCGCATTGCGGGACTGCCGGCGACCGCAGGCTCCACTTGTCCGATAAGGAAATCGGGCTGCTTCATCGAACCGTCAACGACTACGGCTTTAGGTCCGTCTCTTTTGCCGGAGGCGAGCCGACGCTCTACATAGATGAAATAAACCGGGTGCTTTCCGGGTTTAATGAACTGAAAAAGATCAATATATCGATAACAACAAACGGGCATTTCTCCGGAACTGTGGCAAAGGCCGCAGGATTGCTGTCCGCTATTAAAAAACTTGATAAGGTCCGGTTATCATACGACAGGTTCCATAAACAATTCTTACCTTACGCGCATGTCCGCAACCTGTATGAAGCCTGCGGTGGTTCCGGTGTGGATTTCGGTGTTATCCTCACAATACAATCCCCTTTGGACCTGGTATTGACGAAAGAGTTAAGGCGGGCCGGCGATTTCCCGATAGGCGTTCAAAAAGTCCTCCCGATCGGTAAGGCGAAAGACAATAACGTCGGCTACGCACATATGGAATTTAACGCGGCTGTATTGCGGGAAAAGTGCCCCAATAGAAAGAAAATATCATACCTGTGCGGGCGCGGGTTCAGCGTGTGCGATGTTTCTATTTCTTTCAGGGAATTTAAGAAGCACCCGGAAAGATATCTGCGCCCTTCAGCGGGGGAATTGTTTACAAGTGATTTTTACCAGCGCATGTCCACTATGAGGTTCGCGGAGCTTCTGAAGCGCTGTGGAGACCCTGAAGTGCAATTCACCCCGGCGCATTCTTCCCACTGCGTTCTTTGCGAACATATTTTTAATTCCTGCGGCGCCGTCTAAAATCTATGACTGATAAGCCCGTGTTCTGGAAGACAACAGAAAAGAATATCTATTACAGGATCGAAGCCCTTGAAGAGGTCTGCGACCGAGTGATAGAAGAGCTTCCCTGGCCAGGGAATATCCAAACCCTCTCGTTCCTGTTCTCTGACTCCGGCCCGGATGAATATCTCTCTTTGCGCAGGAATATCTCCGGCAGATACGGCGCGAGGCTGGTGTATTTTGCCGAGAAGGAAAAGTTGATCATCCCGAAATGCGCGGATACGGCCTCAAATATCCGGATAAAGAAAGCCGGCAGCCTTGATGAGGTACGACAGCTATACCTGTCCACGGTCCTGCAGGTCTTCAATGAAGAGTTCCCGGGTGAACTTCCGGATTCCAGGATGAAATTCTCAGAGAACGTGGCCAGGAATTATCTTTCCTCTGAAAAGTCCCTGTGCCTGGCCCAGGGGGAGCGGGTTTCAGGGCTTGTGACGGTGGTGGGGATAAAGGACTACCTGGAGCGGCCCGTGGACTGCGTCAACTGGGTCTGGCTTGATAAGAGCCTAGGCCTCCCCGAACGGATAGCGGCGCAATGCCTGATCGTGAAATGGCTGAAGCAGATAGTGGCGCAGCGAGTTAACTGCTATATCGATTCGTTCAATTTCCGCTCCCAGCGGTTTTTTAGAAGAATAGGTTTTGTTCCGCTATGCCTGAACATCGAACGAAAATCCTGACGGCCCTGTTGCTGTCCGCCTGGTTGTTTTCCTGGGGGTGCGCCTCAAAAAACCAGGAATGGGTTGTTCTGTCCAACGGTCTGCCTGAAAAGATCTCCCCGGAGCTTGCCAGCAGAAGCGTTGTTTACTACATATTAAGGCAGACGCACGAGCCGCTTTTCAGGCTGGACGACGGTGAAAACTATAGCAGCCGCCTTTTAAAGAAATGGGGAAAGAATATCTCGGACGGCAGTTTTGAGTTCTGTCCCGACACAACTCTGAAATTCAACGAAGAAAACATTTTTTCCAATGAGCTGTTTGAAAGATATATTTCCGGAGTCGCACGTAAATATGATGCCTCCGCAAAGGTCACAACCAACAAGGGTTGCTTTAAGGTGGCTTTCGCGGGGCCGCGAAATTGTTTCCTGGAGTTTCTGACCCAGTACGAGAATGCCCCATCGGTCCGGGTGTCGGAGGCTTTTGAGCAGGGGCTGGGGCCTTTCAAGATTTCGCGTCTGGGCGGCGGCGAGGCGGTGCTTATCAGGCGGATTCCGGTATCTTCGGGCTATAATAGAATAATCCTTTATGAATACGATCTTTGGAAAAAGTCCGGCGGCAGCGGCCGTCTGGTTTCTGATTTTAACAGGATCCCGCCGCAGGATGTGCCAGCCTGGGTTTCAAAGAAATATTCCAGCTTTAACAACGTAACATTGAAGTCCGGCAATTTAATAATCAACCACCCGGATAAGCGTATGCGGGAGCTGATCTATAACTGTGTGGACGTCCGACGGTTCAGGCAGGCCTTTTTGCCGGCAAAGAAGGACTTCTACCCAATAAAAACCGTTTTTCCGATGGGTGTGCCCGGCGCAGAGCCCGGGGTGGCCGAACAAACATGCGGGCAGGCCGTTAAGCCGGCGCTTTCCGGGGGTAAATTTATTTTCGCCAACTGGCGGGACGACAACTTCGGTCAGCTCTCGGAATTCGCGGCTGACTTTCACAAAAGAACCGGTGTGAAAATGGAAATCTTTAATTCCACTCCGCGGGAGCTTATGAAAAGTCTTCATAAAGCGCCCAGGCCGTTCAATGCGATAGTGATGTACCTTGATGCCATACGTTCCGAGCAGGCCGCTTTTTTTGAGGTGTTTTTAAAATCCGACGGTTATCTGGATTTCCCCCTGCCAAAGGTCAATAAAATATTAAAGAAGCTGGATGCCGAGCGGGATGTTCAGCGCAGGGACGCCATTGGCGCCGATATCGCCGCGGCACTGCAGAAAGAAGCGGTCGTTCTGCCGTTGTATCAGGAGGAAAGAGTGTTCTATTATCCGAAAGACATCAAAAACCTTAACGTCGGTGTCGGGTTCGTTGAATATCCCGAGGTAGCGGATTTTAAATGGTAAAAATTCTTGCGCGCATTCTTGTATACAACTGGCGGCATTATACCCTGGCGGTGCTGGTGTTCATGGCTTTCTGGCAGGCTTTCTCCGCCTTCTCGGCAGTGCGGGTGGCCGACGATAAACTAAAAGCCGCCTTACGCCAGAATGCGGCTTATTTCGAGAAGGCGTTCCTCGCTGGCGACGTCTTCGAGACCCAGCGCATAATGTGGCGTATCAAGAATGAGAATATAAAGCGTATCACCTTCCACCCCGTTCAGTTCGACAGCAGCCGCTGGATATTCAAGGAGGCCATCGTCGGCAACCTCTATGACCGCCCGCGCGCGCAGATAACGCATAACGTGCCGTTCATCTCCAACGGCACCGGGCTGGGCCAGCTCGAATACGTGATAGACCTTGTAGACGTAAACGTCGCCATATTCGGCGAGAATTACATCCTGTTCATCACCGTGGTCTTCTTCTTCCTGGGGCTGCTTATAGTCTCCAATCTCGGCGCGATACAAACCTTACTGGCCATTGAACACTCGGTAAACGAAATAAACGCCATCACCGCCGCCGGCAATAGCGATATCATCCGAGATTCCATAAACCGGAACATCGCGCGGCTGCCCGCCGGCATCATCGGTACGCCGTTCGCGCAGATGACCGGGCGCATGAGCGACGCCCTGGGCCAGGCGGCCCGGCTCGAAAGCGAGCTGGCCGTCAGCAAGGCCGTCTCCGATATGGCCGCCCAGGTTGCGCACGACATCCGCTCCCCGCTGGCCGCGCTAAGCGCGGCCGCCAAGGGGCTAACCCTCCCTGACGACCAGCGCACGCTGATAGACGGCTCCATAGGGCGAATGCAGGGCATAGCCAACGATCTGCTGGCCCGCTACCGCGTGCCCGGCGCTGCGGCAACAGCCAAGTCGGAAACCTGCGCGCTGGCACCTCTTATAGAACAGGTCCTGGCCGAGAAGCGCCTGCAGCACAGAGACAAGGCCGATGTGAAAATAGATTTTAACCAGGGCGCCGCCGGCCTTAAAGCTGCGGTAGATCCAAAAGAACTTCAGCGCATCATCTCCAATCTCGTGAACAACTCGGTCGAAGCCTTCTCCGGCGCGGGGAACGTCTCCGTGAGCCTGGCGTCTACAGACGGAGAGGTCTTAATTGAAATACGGGACAATGGCAAAGGCATATCTCCGGAAATACTGGCGAAGCTCGGCCAAAAGGGCGAGACCCACGGCAAAGCCGGCGGCACCGGCCTTGGCCTCTACCACGCCAGGACCTCGGCCGAGAGCTGGGGCGGCAGCCTCAGGCTTGAATCCGAACCCGGCAAAGGCACAGCCGTAATCATTACCCTGCCCGCGGCCGCCAGGCCGGCCGCAGGTCTGCGCGCCGCGCTGCTGGACGACGATCCCCTGGTGCACATGAATTGGCGCCTGGCCGCCAAAGCCGCCGGCGCCGAATTGAAATCCTTCAAGACCCCGCTGGAGTTTACAGCCGCCGCCGAAGCCATGCCGCGCGATCTCCCTTTATATATAGATTCCAATCTCGGCAACGGCATCAAAGGCGAGGACATCGCCAAAGACCTGCGCGAGAAAGGCTTTACCGACATCACCATGGCCACCGGCCACGGCGCAGAGAAGTTTTCCCATCTCACCTGGTTGAAAGTCGCCGGCAAAGAGCCCCCCTGGGCCTGACTTCCCCTCCTCAAAAGGTGGGCAAGCACCTATCTTTTCGTTTCATTTGAAAATATTTATTTTCAAATGAAAATGTTTTTCCCATAGAATCCGCCAAATCCCGGTAAGGACCCGGTTTCAACCGCAAAACACCCCAAAATCCTCCCCCATACCACATGGCATATAAATTGCTCTGTATCGGGCATAGCAGCACAAATCTAAAAGGGTAGGAGAAAAATTATGAAAAAGACCAGCATACTGATAGCGGTGTTCGCGGTGATGGCGGCGGCCTCAGTCGCCAGGGCGGAGGGCCCGCAGATGAACTTCGATGGCAGAACCCCCGGCGCCATGAGTTTTACGGAGGCGCTAAAAGCCATGGAGATGCCCCAGGCTATGATACCCGCCCCTGAAATACTCCCGTCTAAATCTGATATATTAATACAGGCTGAGTACTACAAACTCAGCACCGAGGACCGGAAGAGGCTGCAGGAAACCGCAAAGGCCATAGAAGATGCGGACCTCGTGAAACTGATCAAGAACTACGAGTTGTCCGTTCTTTTCAGTCAGCGTGAAGTGCTGTTCAATGACCTTTCGGGCAACGCACTGCGGTTATCCGAAAAACAGAATCGTCAGGCCCTGGCCCTCGTGCGCGGCATTGTCGGCAAGCCCGCCAACGGCCTGTCCGCCAGGTTCGATATGGATAACAGCACGTGGATGCAGCCCGTGTGTGTCCGGTGGGACTACACAGAGACGACCGTTCCGAAGAAGGTCTGCAAAGTTGTTAACGCGTATGTGGGTGGCGGCTGGGTCGGCACCCTTGTGTGCGAGATGGTCCCCACTACCGTCACCGTCCGCGTGTGTGCAGAGTACCAGTCCGGCATATAACAAACGCCGCCCTGGATCTAAATGCCCTGCCATTCGTCTGCGAACTTAAAGATCAAGATGAATGGCAGTATGGTTGGCAGTGATAAGAGAAGGAGCATATGATCAAACACTCATTGAAAGAAGCGTTCCGCCTGGCGCTGCGGTCAAAAACAGAATGCCTGGCTTACCTTTTCGCATTAGCTCTCAGCGAGGCGCTTGTGTTCGCGCTGTGCAGGCGGTTCGGCGTCGATTATCCGCTGCGCAGCTCCGGTCCGGAAGCCGGCCGGCTGATCTACCTGGCCGCATTTTCCGCCCCTGCGGTTTTTATAACGGCCTGGTTCGGCGCCGGTCTCGTAGGCCGCATCAGCATGGACGCTTTCAAAGGCTCTCCAGACTCAATGATAAGCTACGCCAACGGCTGGTTTGTCCGTAACCTGATCGGCACAGTCCTAATCGCCGCCGCGGCGTTCCTGCCTGCCGTCTTTGTCGCGTTCCTGCCTAAAGACTTTGCCGCGGTCGTGATGATGGCCTGGTTCCTGTTTTTTATATGGCTGGCCATACGCGTCAGCTTGTGGCCTAACATCATGTTCATAGAAGGCCTGGGACCGGTGGCCGCCATGCAGCGGAGCTACCGCGCATCCGAAGGCCACGTCGTCCCATTAGCCCTCCTGTCCTTGCCGTTGTTCGCCAGGGTGTTGTGGGAAATAGGCCCCCAGCATCTGGCTGCGGAGAATATCGCCCTGGTAAACATATTAAAGATCCTGCTTATCGGCCTGGCGACCCTTATCCAGATCGGCGCTTTGGCGACTGCCTATCTCACAATAAAGCAGGGAGCGCCTGCATCAGCGGGGAATACCCAGGCAGCTTCTTAGCCAGCCCCTGCAGCCGCCATAAGCCGCCCCAGACCACACTCTGGGGCGGTTTATCCCAATCTAACCCGGTGTCGCGAAAGTCTGCCGCCCGTTTCCCCATCTCCGTCGTAAGCCTCATTTCTCCTTTTCCCGAGTGTCGCATAACTCTCACTTCCACCCCTCTCCCACCACTTGACATACCTACAATAATGTGTTACTATATTGTAGGACTTTATGAGATTACTTCACTTAGATTGGGATGAAGCCAATATTGCGCATATCGCGCGCCACAACGTTACACCCGATGAAGTAGATGAGGCGTTTGAAGAGAAGCACTTGATTTTTAAATCCCGTGACGGTCGGTATATGCTGCTCGGGAGAAGCGCGGCCGGGCGCTACCTTATGGTTGCGTTTGCGGTGAAGGTCGGAGTGGCGCGCGTAATTACAGCGCGGGATATGAATCACGCAGAGAAGAAGCGCTATAAGTGAGGGAATGTATATGAAGAAAAAGAAATTACCGGATTTTAAGAGTGATAAGGAATTCGGTCACTTCGTGGATAGCCACGACATGGCCCCCTATCTCGATGATATGGAGCCCGTAGATCAGATGCTTCTTGATCCCAAGCTTGCGCAGAAGATCAAAGAGCGTTCCAAGAAGCGGTTGATCACTCTTAGGCTGCCAGTATGGCAGGTGGCCACAGCAAAGAAGATCGCCAAGCGCGATAAGCGCCCGTATCAGCGGGTTATTCAGTCCTGGGTTGATGATGGACTGCGCCATGAGGTCCGCAGCTCCCACCACGCGCATCGGTAGGTGTTTTTAGCTCAGTGTCATTAGGCACGGGCACCAGTGCGACCATTTCCTTAGAAGTCATTAAAACACAGGAGGTGGTTAGCATGAGCAACCAACAATCAGTTCGGGGAAACGACATAAATGTGGCAGAGTCAGTATACTCGATAATAGTAAGTATGGCGTTAACCTTGGTTGCACTGGGCTAAAAACATCAACACACGCTTGCCAGGTCTGGCCGCTTCGTATGTTCGCCTTCCCCCCATAAAAGCGAACTCCCCGTTCAAACCTGATACCGCCTCCGTCGGACGACCTTTTACACATTGCGCCCATAGTTCGCATATTATGTAATATACGAACTATGGCTACATACCAATACAAGCGCGAACCCCTTACCAACGCAAACGCCGACCGCCTGGCCAACGCCTGCAGCTCCGGGATCGAGAAGGTTGTCATCTCAACGCTGCTCGATACCGGGCTGCGCGTCTCGGAGCTGGCCGGCCTCACAAAAGAAAGCATCCTCTGGCAGGACCGCCGGCTCCTGGTCTACGGCAAGGGCGGCCCGTTCGGTAAAAAAACAAAACGCCGCATCGTGCCGCTCACCGAGCGCGCTTTTACCGTTCTCTCGCAACCGCGCCGGCATCACCCAAAAGGTTTCCCCCCATGTGCTTCGCCATACCTTTGCCGCTGCCTGCGTTAAAAAAGGTTTAAGCACCCGTTATCTACAAATGTTTTTGGGCCACGACCATCTTTCGACGACGGAAATTTACTTAAACGTCTCCCCGGAAGACGCCTGCGCGGAATTTAAGAAACGCTTTTAATCCCCCCTTCCCGTTTCACTGGCGACCACTACACGCCAACACCCGGCGCCGGCGGCACCGCATGTAAGAGCGGTAACCGGCCTTGTGCGGGTGGCAGCGGCATATTTACCTATTGTAGGATAATGGGATTATATTATAGTATTCCAGAATGAACATATTGCTTTGTAATGGTAAGGGCGGCACAGGCAAGACCACCATGACGGTACTACTGGCCCATGCGCTTGCCGAAGCTGGTAAGCGCGTAGCCATTCAAGACCGGGACCCACAGGGAACCGCATCTAAATGGCTTAAGAGAATTGAGAACAAGACTGTATCGCTTTATGACCAGGCGGCACAATATGACGCGGTTTTTACAGACACCCCCCCACACCTAACAGCCTTGACCCCCACAATCGCGACCTGTTCCGTGGCTGTTCTTGTCTGTTCACCTTCACCCGCAGATATCTGGACCACCCTGGACACCGCGGAAGCGGTCCGGCCACACCTGCCGGCCAAATCCCGGTTAAGGATATTATTCAATGGTGTTCTTACCAACACCGTCCTAGCCAGGGAATTGCCGGAGATCGCCAGGCAAATAGGCGTAAAGCCGCTTTCCACAATAATCACCCGCCGCCAATGCTATCAGCACGCCGCTTTATACGGCTGGGCAGCGTTAGACCAGGCAGCGCGTGAAGAAATGTTTAAAGCCGTTTTAGAAATCGTTACGGAAAAGTGAGTAAGATAATAGGATAATAAGATAATATGACAAAGAAAATACACCCAATGAACGACAAACTTCTGCAGGACCTGAAAAACACCAGGATGACCGGGAGCATCCACAAAACCGCCCCCGCTGTTTTACCCAAACCACCGGCCCAGAAGTCGGAAAAGCTGTCTATAACACTTTTTAAGACCGATATAGAAAAGATTGACGCTGTATACGCTTTAGCGGCTTCCAATGGCAGACGGGTTACGACGTCTAACATTATCAAACTAGCGTTAAGAAACATGGTAGTTACCCCTAACCTGCTTAACACACTTGATGAAATCCGCGCAGATGATGGCCGCACCAAATAAAGCACAATCAGTATGATTATCGGATAGTATGATAGTGTTATAATATCCCGGCCCAATCAGTCAGAGGGGAACAATGACCAATACAGCAATCAAAGCTGCACAACTCGCAACCGCACGGTGTCACTTCAAAGAACCCTTAAACCCGGAAGATGTCGGCTTTTCATCGAACATTTTCATGGTGTTCGGCTTACCGGCACAGCGCTTAAAGGGGAACCCGGCTTTTTGGACAAAAGACAACAACCTCTATAAATTAGCTATTAGCCGGCATATCAATTATGAAATCCCGACAGGTTGTTATGCCCGGATGAACCAGATCTTCATTGATACCGAGGTTAAGACGAAGAACACCAACGTTATTGAGGTCGGCCGGTCCTTCTACGAATACGCCAAGAAGCTTGGTTACACTCACGGTGGCGCGGAGCGCGAGCTGATTAAGCAGCTGGTTAACTATGTCACAAGCCGCATTGACCTTACGGTAGTAAACCATGAACTGGCGCGGAGGACGGAGATCTCCGCCCTGGTATCAAACGGCCGGGATTTCTTTTTTGATGTAAAAAACCCGGACCAATTAACTATGTCCTCGGGGCGGATCGTATTAAGCGAGGACTACGCTCGGTATATCCACCACCATGCCGCGCCGCTTGATCTTGAAGTTGTCCGGGCCTTTAAAAATAACCCGATAGCTTTAGACTTTTATCGCTTCCTGGCGTATCGCTGCAACACCCTGAATAAGACCATAGAATTCCCGGACCATCTGCTTTTTGAACAACTCGGGGTAGGACACTCAAACCACCGCATGACGCGCGCACGGCTTAGGGTAATCTTGCGGAATATACAAAGCTTCTGGCCTGGCCTGCGGGCTAAGTTTGATGCTGGCCAATTCATCCTTGAACCCTCTGACCCAGCCATCAAAGTTAAGCTGGCGCGGCGCAGCCCTTTAAGCATAACCCACACCCCACTAGATCAAGTGATCCCTGGTTGATGGAGGGGGGGGGGGTGAAGGCGGGCGAGAGAGAGCGCTCACCTTCACTTTAAACCGCCCCCAAGACTTACTAACAAATGCCCCCGGATAACTTGGTTATCAACGTTCAAACTTGTTACGCCCACCATAACCATGGCAGCATAGGGCTATTAACAATTTGGACGTTCAAACTTGTTACGCCCACGTTCAAACTTGTTACGCTTCATATATATACAAGTAGTTTTGCAATAGAACAAGTAGTAGGCAGGCGATGACTGTTGATAACTTGGTTCCAAGAGGGGGTTAGAAAGAATCTTTGTCACCGCCTCCCCATACCTTTTGTACCCAAAGCCCATACCTTTGGGGCAGGACCAGGGAGGGGGGAAACCAGTAGAATAAGAGGGGGCGAGAAAGCCTAAATCCAGGACCGAAAGTTACACCCCTGTAACTCAGCCGGCTGAAAAAAGCATTTAGCCTCCGAGGCGGCAAAAATCTTCCCGTTAAGTCCCCCGGAAGCCCCAAAGCGAGTACCAATAATCGGGCATGATTCGAGCAATTCTAGCGACTCTTAAAATGCCCCCTGAAACGAGCCGTTAGCCCGTTACAGGCTTAAAAAGGTTGTTAAACAGCCATATTTGGTTATATACTCAAACTATGCCCCCATCACTCGCAGAACGCCTCCGGAAAGCCGGCATCCGCCATTACGACGAACTAATCCACGACCAGAAGAAAGACTGGCTCGTTAAGAACTTCAAAGCTGAAGGCGCCGCCCCGGCCTACCCGGTCAACGTGTCCCGGCTCATGCGCAACCTGGTCTGGCAGATGAAAGAGCGCGTCGCCGCCGGCGAGAAGGAATTCCACGAGCTGGTCCGCACCTACTGGTACATGTACGTCAAGTCCACGCTCGCCCGGGCGGACTCGCTGTCGGCCGAGACCGACCAATACAAGCAGCTCACCGAGAACATCACCGCTATGGTCAAAGACTTCCTGCTCATGTCCTATAAAGACATCGGCTTCCGGGACGAGAACGAAGCCAACAAGAAGATCGGAGTAAACGCCAACATTATTCCCTTCTCGGAGAAGCTCGGCCACTTCGGCTATCTCACTGACCTGCATAAGCAATACAACGTTTCCGCCATCGCCCTGGGCGGCCAGCCCTCGGTGATGAATACGGAATACTTCGTGGACGATCTAAAGAAGGTCAAGAGCCGCGGGCCCGGGCCGGTGCAACTGCGCTACACGGACGCACCCGAGCTGGCCTACGACCCGGCCGACAGCTCGAAGCTGAACCTCAAGCGGTCCTTCTACCTCTACAGCATCGTCGACTACGATCCCTCGGGCTGGATAATCCGGGACGCCTTCCTGAACAACCTCCGGCACTACAAGATCAAGAACACCAAGGTCTACGACCTGATAAACCCGGACATGCTCACGCCCGAGGAAATCAAGTTGGCCCGCTATCCCATCCGCGCCGGCGCCGACATGGAAGCCAAAAACAAGAAGTGGCTCGCCGATGTAGAGAAGCGCCACTACAAAAACCAGAAGTACCTGGTCGATGATTTGCCGAACGGCAAGAAGAAGCTTTACGGCCTAGAATCTGAAGCCATCGCCACCGCCCGGCTGACCGCGAAGTTAAAGGAAGTTATGGTCCCGGTGATAGGCGGCAATGAGGAAGCCCTTAAGATTTACGAGATGAAGAACCTCAACCAGGCTATCAAGGACCTGATCATCTTCAAACTTACCCACCCCGAAACGGAGAAACCCCATGGCCGCTAAAACTGGAATCATCAAAACCACGACGGTTAAAGCCTACATCACCAAAGCCAAGAAGATGCGCACCCAGGCGGCGGCGGTGAAGAAGCTCATCGAAGACTTTGACACCGTACTCGAAGCCGTCATTGTCGAGGCCGTCGCCCTGGCTAAAGCGGCCAAGCGCAACACGGTCATGAAGGTGGACGTGGCCGCCGCGGTCGACAAGTATCTCAAGAAGACCGACCTCACTTGGGACCAGACCGCCGCCCAGGTTATCAAGCACAACCCGACCGATCTCGGGAAGATCTCCAAGACCGTGCTTGAATGGATCTCCGCGCACGAGAACCCCAAGCCGAAGCGTAAGCGCAAATGACACAGAGCCAGCTCGCTAAGGCGATAGCCAAAGAGTTCTTCCTTTCCCAGGTCGACGCGACCGCGATCCTGGACTCGATCCTGGCCAGGATGACGGCCAGCCTGCAGAAAGGCGAGTGGGTTTACTTTAAAGACTTCGGTTCCTTCACCAAGAAGACACGCCCAGGGCGCCATGTACGACACCCCAAGACCGGGCAGCTCATCTGGATACCGCCCCGGCTGGACGTGGACTTCAACCCGGCCAAGGGCCTGCTGAAAGCCAAGCGGCGTTGAGCCGATTGAATTTAAGGATTATGTGACTGATTACCTGTTTGCGGTGTTATTCGGTGTCATTGAAGGCGTAACCGAGTTTCTTCCCGTCAGTTCCACGGCCCACCTGCGTCTCGCAAAAGCGCTGCCTTTTATAAACATCCCGCTGAATGACCCGTACTGGAAAATGTTCGACGTGGTAATCCAACTCGGCGCGGTTCTTTGCCTGCCGATCTACTTCCGAAAGCGCATCGCGGAATTCGTTAAGGCGTTTCCTGTAAACGCACTTACCGGGAAGCGCGATGTATTGAACCACCCGGTGACACTAGTGTTTATTGCTTTTTTCGTGACGGCCGTTCCGGCGTTCCTATTGAAGAAAGTAATCAGCCACAACCTGGAAAGCTTTCAGGTTATCGGGGTTGCGCTGCTGCTCGGCGGTGCGGTCATGTGGATAGTGGATGTAATGTTCGATAAACCACAGACGTCTGACATGAACCAGATGCGCTGGCTGCAGGCCGCATGGATTGGCGCGGTTCAGATCCTGTCGGCCGTCTTTCCAGGCACCAGCCGGTCCATGTCCACCATTGCCGCCGGTCAAACCGCCGGTCTGTCCCGCTCAACGGCGCTGGAGTTCTCTTTTTTTGTGTCCATCCCGACGATGTTCGCCGCGACCGGCTACGATCTGCTCAAAACACTAAAACCCGGACCTGCCGAGGCGGCGCTGAGCATGATTACCATGACCGCACACCAGTGGCTTACGCTGACCATCGGATTTACGATGTCGTTCTTTGTTGCGTGGGCGGTTGTTGCCTGGTTTATGGCGTGGGTTCGACGGCGTGGCTTTGTGCCGTTCGCCGTATATCGGATTATCTTGGGCCTATGTATCCTATTTCTCAACAACCGGTAAAACGTCCTTAATCAGATAATACCCATGCCAAGCGCCACAGCTATTATGGCAAGCATTACCCCGGTTATTATCTGTACCGTCCCTATAGTCACTTTGTGCAGGAATTTGAGACCAGCCAGTACGCCTACCACCGAGGCGCCGGTGGCCAGAATTATTGTATAAACCGGAACTCCCCCGGTTCCGCCGGAATCCCCCAGAATAAAGATCGTGTACGCGTAGGTCAGTAACCGCGCGAAGTCCACCATGAAACCTATCACCGCATTGGTGGCAACGAAACTTTGGGGCTGCACGTCCACCTTCACCAGGAAAGCGGAACGCAGCGCGCCCTGGTGGCCGGAAAGTCCCCCGAAGAAACCGGATAGCAAGCCGCCCAGCGGCAGATACCGGCGGTCAAATTTAAGGCCTTTAAGCCGGGGGTGGAGGTCGAACAGGGCGAAACCCAGCATCAGTACCGCCAGTAAAATCTTAAGCGGACTAATTACGGCAGTTTTTCCAAGCAGAATATAACTGTAGAAAAGTCCGCCGGAAACGGTCGTGAATATATGAAGCGTCCAGGCCCCTGCAAATGCCGCGGCTATAGCTGGCAGGCCGAATTTAACAACCAGTTCCTTCTCCGCCTTGGCGCCTACCAGTATCAGTTTTAAAAGGTTATTGGAGCCATGAACCACGGCGGTGGCCGCAATGGCGGCGGGCAGTGGGAAAAAAACTGCCAGCACCGGCATAAGCAGCGTACCTAGGCCGAAGCCGGAATAAAAGCTAAGGATCGAAGCGACTAAAGCGGCCAGCGGTACTATTATGTTTTCCATTATTCCTCCAACTCGGTGAACAGCTCACGGGTCTTTGACTTTGAATATTCCAGGGCGCGCCGGCCTTTCTGGGTTATAGAATAATACTTACGCACCCGCCCTCCCGCGTTTTCCTTTTCGGAGCACAAATAGCCGTCCCGTTCCAGTTTATGAAAGACTGGATATATGGTGCCGAAGGAAAGACTATAGCCGTGCCTGGCAAGCTCACATTGAAATTCCTTACCGTATATCTTTTCCCTGGCGGCGTGATGTAATATGTGTATCTTGATGAACCCCAATAGGAATTCCCGCACCAAACCGTCCATGATCCTTTCCTGCGGCATAATTACTCCTTAACCTCGCCGCGCATGCTGCGCGCGGCAAAATCTTTTGCGTCCTTAACCTGCTCCCCTGAAACCAGTGCTTCCAAAAGGCGGTCAAAAACAGGGTTGACGGCGGTGTTCAACACACGGAACAGCCCGGACCGCTCTTTCAGGGCGCATTTTATTATGCGCGGGCAGCCGCCGCAATGCGCGCCGGCGACATTATAGGCGGCCGGGTCTATCCCGTAAATCTTCCCCAGCGCCAGCATACCGGCGCGCAGCGGCTCTCTTACTACGCGGAACCACCAGGCCCTGGCGTAGGCCGCCTCCACAAGCTTCACGGTGCAAGTATTACAGGTGAAAGTCTTCATAGTATCGTATACCGATATCGGTATATGATACCAGACTGGCGGCAACGTGTCAATAAAGCCAGGCCCCATACCCTGTCAGCACCCATAAAAGCGCAGCGCTCCCCAGGTTTATAACCCCATACAACCGGCGCCGGCGGCCCCAGGAGGCGCTTTCCCGGCCAAAACGACCCTTCCCCCCTAAAAGCCCTTTAGGCGCGTTTATAGCCATTTCTGGCGAAATGGCCATTTTAAAACGCGCAAGAATGCGCCAGGGCAGCGTTTCCACGACGTGCCCGTGTCATTCTACCCCGCGTTTTACGACGAGCGCCTGGACGTTGTGATCTGCGGAAACGGCCCTTGCGGCCGCAGCTCCGCCTTTGCCTGGCGGCAAAGCCGGCACTGCGCCGCGGGCCGCTCTTCACAATAAGGAGGCC
>Ga0209212_1005052_pt1 | contig 15971 bp, 15 predicted proteins | sample RifGroC2_FD_183996 | JGI IMG/M metagenome (GOLD analysis project Ga0209212, IMG submission 183996) | Groundwater microbial communities from Rifle, Colorado, USA - Groundwater C2 (SPAdes) (version 2) | ecosystem: Environmental > Aquatic > Deep subsurface > Groundwater | place: Rifle, Colorado...
CCGCCGTCTTTTACCAGCGGCGTTTCGGCCTGCCATTTCATCGGCGCGAGCCCCCATTTCCTCGACATGGTCTGAAGGGCTCCGCCCATCTCGCGATATACCCCTAAAGTAATTCTGTGGGGGGGGTAAGACGCCGCCTTGGCCATGAAATCAGCGTAGATCGCCTCCCAGCCGGACACAGGGATGATTGGATCGATGCGCCATCTCACCTCGAAACCCATCTTCCGTGCTTCTTTCGAGGCCTCGAGTCTAAGTTCAATATCAGGCGTTATCCTAACACCGTCCGGATAATAGCCCTCGAACAGATCCGCAATCGTCTGCGGATTGAGCGAGAAGGAGATGGCCGTGTTGGTTGTAGGCAGCCCGGCCAGATAGTGAACATTGGCCGATTTTGTAAGCAGAAGCAGGCGGCGGCCATGGGGGTTGGTGGCCGGGTCGGCAAACAGGGGGATCAGGGTCCGCGCATAGCCGGTAACGCCCTCGTATAGCAGGCTATCGGAGCAGTCCACACCTAATCCCAGCGTCTGCCGCGCGTTAGCCTTAAGGAGCCAGGCCCGCGCGGCGGCTATAAAATCCCCTGTGTTCTCATAAACAACGTGGCGGGACGGGTCGCATTTAGTCCGGTGGGTGAGGATCAGAAAGCAGGCGGCGCAGCGGTAGCCGCATGCTCCCTCACCGATCTTCAGGTCGGCCCAGTATTCGCAGCAATAAGCCGGGTCCTCTGCCTTATTCTCCCAATCTTTGATGAAATTCCCGCTGCGCTTCGCCCTGTATATCTCCAGGTCCCTAGGCGTGCCAAGTTCCTTCGCCGGCACGCATTCCAACTTCCACCCGTGGTTTTTCACCCTTTCTTCTACAAGGAAGTCGAATGGTTTACCATCTGATGTTTCTCCCGGCTTAGTTCTGATAGTTTCGAGGTCGTTTTTGTTGGGTTCCATAATTTTCTCCTTTCTGTCGCTCGTTTATTGTTATCAACTCCCTATAGTATGCGCGATGAATGTTAGGAACTCCTGAGCAAACAGTTAAGATATTGTGAATTGCATAATTCTGGTTTAGGATTCTGCCTTTATCATTCGCGTAGTGCTCCGGTGCCTATCATTATCTGTAATCTGTCCCAAATGAGCTCCTGCTGCTCATAATTACTGGAAATGGCCTTATAAAACTCTATCTTCTTTCTCACGCATTGCTCAGCAGTCGGATTCATAGAGTCGCAAGACACCGAAGCAGTCTGCAGCGCTGTTGCGCTGCTGCGCAGCACTTCGTAGTGCTGTAGCGTCAGGCACATTGCATCTCTTCTGGGTAACTTCGCCTTTGTCTTGGCCCTGCGCCTGCAAGCAAGTCTCATCTCCCACAGATCCAGTGAAGCTAAGTAACGCGTTCTGTTTTCGTATTCCGCCATGAGGGTCTCATCTAACCCGGCAAATAACTCTGCAAACAACCCTGCAAATTCACTCTCTGGTTCGGTAGATGCCGGCTTTGCGACTTCAGTCACTGCCACCAGTTTCAAAGTATTTTGTGTCGTATCCCCATAGCCTCCCTGGGCCGCCGCCCGCGCAGTCTCTGTAGCCGCGCTCGCTCCGGCAGAAAGTATAGTCGCCGCAACAATAAGGATAAAATTTTTAAGCACACACACCTGTGCCTTAATAGGGCTGAAGCGGTGTACAGGCTTTAGATTTCGGCTGAAAACCGCTGCCGGTACGCGCTCAAGCCGCCAGCCGTGGTCATTCACTCTTTCTTCCACGAGGAAGTCGAAGGGCTTTCCGCGAGTTGTTGAACCGGGGGTGGTTCTTATTAAACTAAAGACAGTCTTATTTGATTCCATATTTGGGTCTCCTCTCTTTGATTGTTTGTGCGCTTATGCTGTCTATGAAGCCGCCACTCTACTTTGATGCCCTCCGCCCGCCCCGGCTAGACCTGAAGGAGCTTCTTCGCGCCTACAGCTCTGCTCGAGGCGGGCGTCCGGGCCGACCCTATTCAGTCCTCGCATGAGTCGCTTCCGTCGCCGCCTCCGCAGGCGTCGGATTCGTTCTCGCACCCGCAGTCCGACGCGTGCGAGGAAACTGCTGTGTTTCTCAGCCCGACCGTTACCGGTGAGCTAAGCAAGCCCTCTACCTCTTCTACGTTCGTTTCATTGCTATTCATTTTGTGCACCTCTTTGTCTTAGTTTTAACTCCTTCCGAATTTAGGTTCAGCTCTATGAGCCGGCATACGGTTTCCCGAGCGAGTTTGCACCATTTAGTATCAATCCCGTCCAGGGTGCCTGAGGAATTCATATTGTTGAAGTAACATCCGCCCTTGCAGTGTACGCTTGCAATGCAATGTTCGCATTCCGGGTTGACCGGGGCTATGTCGTGAAGAAGTGTCTGAAGACGCTCTTCCTGGAAACATATTGAACGGGTCGTGCCGTCATAATATCCGTAATGGAACCTGCCGCCGGTATTCCCAGTGTCGTCAGCGGAGCGGTGGCAGGCTGTCAGGCGGCCCAGTGGCGTGACGCAGACGATCTTCTCTGGGACCCTGCAATATCTGAGATTACCCTGGATACCTTTCGCGAACGAGGATGTTACGCGCACACCCTTTGATTTGCCCTTGAGGTAGGCCTGCCAAAAGATCTCAAAGAATTCATCCATGGGTGGCGCCTCTATCCCAGTAACAGTGGACCTTCCTATCTGGCTGAGAGGTTCGAAATGTATATTCCGGACCCCGAGTGACATGAATAGGTCGAGCGCTGGCAGAACATCATGCATGCTCGCCTTGCTGACCGTGCTTCTGATCCCTATCCGGCAACCGCTGTCCGCAAGGGCTTTGATGTTCGCGACGATCGTGTCGTACATGTTCTTGCCATTTGCAGCGGGCCGGTGCAGGCGCATTATGTCGCGGGTTCCGTCCATGGAAACGGTTATCTTGTCGAAATGGCTTTTCAGCCACTCTCCGGTTCTCTCATCCCATGTTGTATTAGTGGTGATCGACGAGCGCAGACGGATCCCCAGGGTCGCGCACCTGACCGCGGCGTAGAGCCAGGTCTCCTTTAAAACGTCCCAGGCCAGGGTCGGTTCCCCGCCTCCCAGATACGTCAGGTGGAAGTTTTTTCCACCAGCCGCCGAGATCCTTGAAAGGACGAAATCGATGGCGGCGGTGCCGACCTCGGTCCGGAAAGAGGATTTGCTGTCCCCGCCTGAACTGAAACAGTAGGCACAGCGCAGATTGCAGCGCGCCGTGGGGAGCAGCATTAAGGTGGTGGGTTGGAACTGGGGGATATGGTCCCCTACCTTTTGCGCGCCTACCTCTATAACGCCCTTAGCTGCTAATGCGGCCAGGAGTTTTTTCTCGTTTTCGCGAAGCGGCGGCAGGGAAGATAAGGGCTTACCTGACGCCTGCTGTAAAAAATCCCATGCAGGAATATTTACTTCGAATGCGATGTCGAGGGCAGGAGCGTAAACCAGTACTTTATTTTCACCGCGCTCAGTCCCTAGCAGGCGCGGTAAGTAATTATTATTTTTCATTTTTGTTTTCTCCTTAATTGTCCGATCTATGCGGCCTGCAAAGCCGGCCGGATCCTGAAGCATTTGCCGGCCTTGTTTCCGTACGGCTCCGATCCCACTTCAAAAAAAAGCCGGTACCCGACTTTAAGGGCCTCCCACCCTGAGATTTGTGAGCTATGGAAAAAATAATTTCGGTTTGTATTCTGCGAGGTAACGAAGCCATATCCGCGCCCAGGCCAGATTTTAGTTACGGTGCCAAGCAAGGGGGCATGCTGGGCCTGCGGCGCTGGTATTACGGGCTGAACAGCGGCCGGGGTGGCGATAGTTGTTGTCGCTCTGTGCTTCAAGGCCTTATCGAGGCTAGCGCAGAGAGGGCAGACGCTGGCTTCGAGTTCCGAGAGCGCTACGGACACCCTGAAGCCCCTTGGGAGAGTAGCGGGATGGCGTGTAGATGAGCAGAAACAGTCGCGTGTTCTTTCTATAGACCCTAGGAGATGGTCAAGCCATATAATCTCGCCATCCACGGTTTGGCTGTTGAATTCACGTGTGCAATGTCCCGCGAGACTTGCTACGAGGACCTTTGTGCCATTCTTTCTGGCGCGGGTTATGGCTGGCAGGAAGTCACGGTCTCCGCAGATGAGTATTGCTATATCGCAGCTCTTTAGCAGTGATGCCGTCACGATGGACGTCGCCATAGCCGTATCCACTTCTTTCTCATGTGGCACGAAGTGCTTTTCGGTCGGCATGGCGTCGCGGGCGGCTTTCGGTACCCGGTTCTTTTCAAAGTTAATAGCAAAAGTTTCTATGTTGTAGCGGTACTTTTTTCTGAGGATAGTATAAAAAGCCAGTTGCCTGCCCACAAGCCCAGAGTCTATCGGGTCGTAGTTTGAGGGATAGCTGCCGTAGTAGTAGGTCTCTATGCTTGCCGCAGTTGTTAACCCCAACGCCGCGAGGGCTTTTGCGGCTAACACAGTTGGCAGTGCGCCGTAGTCCAAGGCGATCTTGCGGCCTAGCTTCTTTTCGAGCTCCCAGATGTTACGCAGCTCCCATGTTCCGTCGTGGTAGATGTGTATGTTTAGTGTTTTTTGAGGCGTCATTTTGTTTGTCCTCCTGTTTTTTTAGTGCGCGTTTTGCCAGTCCTTTTCCCGGTAATCTTTTTCATCACTCATACTATAGCGGACGAACATGAAGAAGAGGGTGAAACTAAGATGAAAAATCGGTGAAGCCCCGACTGCCGGCAGCGAGAAGTAAAATTAAAAATGTGCTATTCTTGAAAAACCCAGATATGGCAGTGCCAGCTATGCGGGGTGTGGAGGAATAATGAATGAGAGTTATAACAAAAAAGACCTATGGGAAAATGCTTCCGCACCTTTAGTATTCCTGTTGCCCGGCGGTACGGGCACAAAGAGGCCGGAAATGAAAGGGTTTGACGCCATGGCGGCCATGTTCTGGCTAAAGGGATATAGCGCGTATGTTTTTGCCACTTCTGGGCAGGACGGCCTACCTGGTGAATATTGTATGCAGAATTTTCTCAGGGAGGCACAAGCCACATTACAGGCTCTCGTCGCCAAACTCAACCCTTCATGCATTGTTTTGTTCGGCAGTTGTGCCGGGGGTGCTATCGCTGGCCACCTGGCGGCGCGAACAGATCGCAGCGCCATTTTGGCGCTATGGGAATCCCCTCTACATTACACGGATAGCGATGTCGCTGTTTTTGTGGAACGAACCGGGCAATCTATGCCGTTGGCGGGCAACTTCACCAAGACGTTGGTTCATCTGGATTCGGTCATCGGGCAGATAAAATGCCCTGTTTTGATAGTGTATGGCCCGCCGGTCCCGCCGAAAAGCGCGGTATTCAGGCACGAGGATATTCTAAAGACAGAGAGCAGTTTAAAATTATTGCAGCCGCATCAGGTAGAAAAGATCTTTCTTCCCGGCACGGACCATAATCTCACCAGAGGTACTGACGTTAAGTCATTAAAGTTCCTTGTTGGGGCTGTTTGTGGGTTTGTCCGGCGCCATCGCTCTTAGGCGTTTTGGCGGCGTTACTGGTTTCCCTGGTTTCACCGATTTTTCACTTTTCTTTCTCTCTGTTTTCATCTTTGTTTTGTATCCTATTACTATTAAGGATGTGCGCAGCGGTGCTGGTTGCTCAGGTATGTTATTAGTGCAGGGCTGATCTATGCTGGCTATTTTCGCGGATGGTTTTATTTCCGGTCTGGGGACGGCTTTACTTGCCGTTGCCTTTGCCGTCGTATACTTGCCGACCAGGGTTTTCTATATTGCGCTGGGTGGGATCTTCGCTTTCGTGCCCTATGTGGTCTGGGCCTGCTTGACGGCTGGCTTTGGCGTCATCGCGTCTTTCGCCTGCGGCATTTTTAGCGGGATTTTTTTCTCCGTGTTGGCCGAGGCTGTGCTGCATGGCCCGCTCGAACAGCGGAAGACTGCCCATGACGGGCATTTTGTATGCTCCCTCGGTTATTACATAATCCTTATACAGATCGTCTGCCTGATCTGGGGCACGCAAAAGAAGGCCTTCCGGTTGGGAGCTGATGTAATGACAGAGGTTGGTGGTGTAAGGCTTTCTTTGGCGCAATTTACAGGGGCGATAGCCGCTATCCTTATATTAACCGGCTTCTATCTATGGGTGCAGCACAGCAAGCTGGGGATACAGTTTCGTGCCCTGGCAGATAATTCACGGGAATTGGCATTGGCCGGGCGCAACATTACCGCCCTCCGCCTGCTGGCGTTTGCTATTTCTGGCGCTTTCGCGGCTGCCAGCGCTATTATGTTCGCTTCAGATCTCGGTTTTCATCCCTATTCTGGCCTAGACGCCGTCCTGATCGCCATGGCAGCCGCCATGGTCGGCGCGCGCTGGTCATTATTTGGCGCCGTCGGCATGGGTATCGGCATAGGGATAGTCAGGGCGCAGGCTGGCTTCGTGTTCTCCGCTCAGTGGCAAGACCCGGTAACTTTCATAATCCTGATCGGGGTGCTCTGGCTGCAGGAAGTATTCAGCGCAAAGCGCCGACTGGAGGCGCTGTCATGAATTACCTGCTTCACCTTACCATCTATTTCTGCATCTATGCGATATTGGCCATGAGTCTTAACGTGATGGTAGGCTATTGCGGCAAATTAACATTAGCCTCTTCCGGCTACTTCGCTATCGGGGCATATGCCTATGCTTTAGCTACAGTTAAACTTGGTTGGCATTTCGTCCCGGCTATCTTTTTGGGAATCTTGATAGCGGCATTAGCGAGCCTGGTTCTTTCCATAGCCGCGTGGCGGTTCAAGGGTGATGTTTTTGTCATGTTTTCTCTAGCCGTTCAAGCGATTATTTTAGGGGTTTGTGTAAACTGGGCGGTAGGTAGCGCCGAATTTGGCACTTGGGCCAACCTCACTAACGGCCCGCTTGGGATTTCCGCTATCGCCAACCCGGTGCACACCCGCGGCAATTTTGCCGTTTTAGCGCTTGCCCTGATGGGCATAGCGGCTATCCTATGCCGGCTGCTGCTCTCGTCGCCATTTGGAAGGATATTATTGGCTATGCGCGACGATGAACTCGCTTTGCGCGGCCTGGGTAAGGGTGTGAAGATGGCGAAAGTCTATGCCTTCGCTTTTTCCTGCGGACTGGCCGCCCTGGCTGGTTCTCTGTATGCGGCTTACCTGGGCTATATCAACCCGAGCGTGGCCGCGCTGGATTTTTCCGTCCTCTGGTTATGCATGGCGATTATCGGAGGCATGGGGAATTTGTACGGACCTTTCGCGGGGGCGGCAATTCTGCTGCTGCTGCCGGAGATGTTACGGTTCGCGCAGCTGCCTACGGCTGTAGCCGATGATCTGCGGCTGCTGCTTTACGGGGTTTTTTTGATACTCCTGACTTTTTTCAGGCCGCAGGGAATATGCGGCAGATACCGGGTCGATTGAATATGGATAAAGCCCCAGCTTCTAATGTGAAGACGTCCGCCCCGGCGCGAGGTTCTCGGCCGGAGGGCGCGGTTTTACTCCGCGCCTCGGGCCTGTCCAAGGCATTCGGCAGCCAGGTGGTTCTTGATGGAGTAGATCTGGAGCTGCGCCAGGGGGAAGTAGTGATTCTGCGCGGTTTTAACGGAAGCGGCAAAAGCACCCTTTTAAACATACTTTCCGCTAACCTGGAGCCCGACTCCGGTGTTTTGGAATTGGGCGTCAATGGCGCTAGGAAGATCTTCCGCTTTCCGTCGCGCTGGTGGCAAAAGCTGGGCCTGAAAAATGAATTTATCCCGGAATTCATGTTCAACAAGGGTTTCGGGCGGACCTGGCAGGATATCCGCTTGTTCTCCACCTTGAACTTGTGTGATAATATCGCGGCTGCTATTCCGGGGCAAATGGGAGAGAACCCCTGGTTAGCCGTGGGGCGGTTCGCGACCGTGAAACGGCAGGAACGAACCGTAGCTTCAGCATCCCAGGAGGAATTGGCGCTGCTCGGTTTGAGGGAAGAAGGCAGGATGTTGGCGGAAAAACTGTCCGTCGGGCATGCCAAGTGCGTGGCTATTGCCAGGGCCGTGCGGGCGGGAGCCAAGGTCCTTTGTCTCGACGAGCCTTTGGCCGGGGTGGACAACCTGCATAAAAAGAAGATAGTGGAGCTTTTGCGAGTCCTAGCGCAGCGGGAACATCTCACCCTGGTGATCATAGAGCATTCCTGGAATATTTCACAAATCCTGGGCCTGGCAACTACGATATGGACATTGGAGGGCGGCAAACTGCGGGTTGAGCAGCCTTCCAAGGCTGGGTCTCCGCCAGTCAATGAAGTGAGTGAAAGCGACATACAGCAACTTGGGCGGACGGCGACCCTTACAAGTGTAAGAGTTGCCGGTAAAGAGGCCTCTAAACCCTTTCTGGAAGTAGACGACCTGGTTGTTTACCGCGGGCGGCGTCTTATTGTAGGGGACTACGAGGGGGCCGGTGGTAAAATTAAAGGAGTGTCGTTCACTCTGCGGCAGCCGGGGCTTTATCATCTTCATGCCCCCAATGCCTGGGGCGCGAGCACCCTTATCGAGGCTATAGCCGGGCTAATTCCTGTAGCGCGTGGCAGGATACACTTAAATGGTGAAAATATCGAAAGTCTACCCCCATGGCAAAGGGTCAGCGCTGGCGTCAGAGTAGCGCTGGCACGGGCCAACGGCTTCCAGAGCCTGACGGTAAGGGAAATGTTTGACCTGGCGCAGGTACGAAGTCTGCCAGAGGGTTTCTCTCCTTTGTTGGCGAAACAGATGTCCTCTTTAAGCGGCGGAGAGCGCCAGAAAGTCGTCCTTTGGAGCATCCTTCACGGTCCCGAATTTCAGGTAGGGGTATTCGATGAGCCGTTTATGTCGCTGGACGCGCGGGAGGCGGAGCGGATAGGCGACGAATTGAGCCGTCTGGCCTCGGAAAAAATTATTCTGATCACTGTTCCCGCGAGTACAGGTTCAACTGAGGAGGTTATTCCATGAAGTTCCTTAAAGAGTCCTCGTTAAAGCGAAAAGCAGCCGAGTGGGCTAAAAATCTTGGTGTACCTGCTAGCGATACAGGGTTGGCGCTTTCCGCGCCGGCTCTTCTGGTCTTGGACATGCAGAACGAGTTTCTGAATGAGGCCGGCCAGATGCCAGTTTGGGGCGGGGCGGCCATAATCCCGCGCGTCGCCGGCTTGATCAGGGCGTTTCACACTGCCGGGCTGCCTGTGGTTTTCAGCAGGCATTTGTGCATAGAGCCGTTCAAACACAAGGACTCACTCAAGGTTATGGGCGGAATCTCCGAACCCGCGAAATTCCTCTGTAACGGGACTTCCGGCGCGCGGCTTCACCCCGGGCTGCCTACCGCTGCCGAAGACATCCAGATCACCAAGTACCGTTACAGTGCTTTCTATGACACCGCGCTGGACACTTTATTGCGTGTTAACCATGTTGCCGAAGTGATAATTACCGGGGTGGCCACAAATATCTGCTGCCAGGCGACCGCGCAGGACGCCTTTTTTAGGGGATACCATGTCGTGTTCACTGTAGACGGCACGGGGGGCATCGACGAGGATTCTCACCTCGCGGCGCTGAAAACCATTCAGCTTGCTTACGGGCGGGTGGCTCTGGTGGGGCAGGTATCTGACGCGGTCAAGCGGTTGGCGGGCAATAAGGGCTGAGAGGCGGGTGCCCGTTGCCGGAAGTGTTTCTGCTGTAGTTAAGGAAAATTAGTAAGATAGATTATCGGGCGCCCGAAAAGAGCACGGAGGTTTATATGGCATTTGTGAATAGAAAAATAACGCGGCAGGCTGTCGCGGGACTGCTTATGGTCGCGCTGGTTGTTTTCGGTGGTTTTGGCCTTGCTGCAGCCGCTGAAAACAAGAAAACGACCCTGCATATCTTAGCCTTGCTGCCGCTGACTGGGCCGGGCAAGTCGTTGGGGGAATTTCTGCAGAACGGCATCGAGATGGGCCGCGCAGAAGCCGTAAAACGCACTCGAGGCGCGGTTACTGTCGAGGTAGAATATCACGACAGCAAGAACCAGCCGCAGGAGGGCGTCAGCGCCCTGCAGGCGGCTCTGGCAAAATCCCGGCCTGACGCCGTGATCGCGGCCATGAGTTCCGTCGCTAAGGCCGTGTTGCCGGTGCTGGAAGAACAAGGCATTCTGACTATTGTCACCACGACCGCGCTTACGGACCTCCCTAAGGGGACGAAACATGTAATCCGGGTGTATCCGACTTCGCGCGATTACGTGGAGCCCGTAGCGAAACATGTAGCTAAAAAATTCAAGCGGGTCGCGATTTTGTACGTGAATGACGATTTTGGGCAAAGCAACCAGAAGGTGTTCGCTGCCATCATTAAGGACGCAGGCAAGGACTTGGCCGCTTCGGAACCTTTCGGTCTGCAGCAGGCGGACGCCAGGCCGGCTATAGAGCGCGTGCTGGCGGCCAAGCCGGAAGCCGTCTTTGTCACGGGTTATGGCCCGGCTTTTGTCACGGTGTTCAAGCAGCTGCGCGAACTTAAAGGGGATCTGCCCATTTTTACCGAGATAGGTTTCGCCAACCCGACCATCCTTGCCGAGCTGGGCCAGTCAGCTGACGGCATTACATTTGACGGCACAGCGCTGGAATTGATGGTGTCCGGGAACAAATCCTCTGAGAAGTTCCGGAAGCTGTACCGCGCCCAGTTCAAGAAGGATCCCTACATGGTGGCGGGTTTCGCTTACGATTCTGTCCTCATGCTCGCCGATGCGGCCTTGAAGGCCAAAACGGCCGGTAAACCCGACAAGCCGGGAGTGATCACTTTATCACCGTTCAAGGGCGCTATGGGAACCATTCTCCTTGACGGTGAGGGCGAGTGTAGTGTGCCGCTTATGCTTATGCGCAGGGAGAAAGGCCGGACAGTTAAGGCGCGCGATTAAGTTGCCGGACGGTGCTTTGATTATGAAGCAAACCAGAAAACAGGCCCTGATGTCTTCGCAATTCGACGTCATGGTGACCTCAGTCTGTAACGCCCGCTGCGCTTTTTGCGTCCAGGAGGCGACTTTCAAGCCGCCCTGCGGCAAGGACGCGAAGTTCCTGGACGCTTTGCGTGATTCTTTCGGCTGGTTCTACACCAATGGCGGACGCCGCGTCGTTATTACCGGCGGCGAGTCCCTGTTGGAGTTTCCCAGGGTTAAGGCAGTATTGGCGGAGCTGAAGCAGTATAAAGACCTGCAGGTCAAGGCGCTCTACACCAATGGTTCTTTGCTTTTGCGGAGATTATCCAAGGGGGCGCGTATTACTGCCGCGGAAACTTTAGCTAAGGCCGGGTTGGGGTGCGTGAACCTATCGGTGCACCATTATGATAACGATATAAACAACGCCATGCTGGGTTTGCCCGGCAAACCGCGAACCGAGGATATCGTTAAGCATCTTGAGGCTTGCGGCCTGCCCTTTCGGCTCAATCTTACGCTTCAGCGCGGCGGTATCTCTACTGCTGGCGACCTTATTAACTATGTTAAGTGGGGAGTTAAACTTGGCGCTAAAGACATTTATGTGCGGGAGCTGTTCCGTTTCGCAAGAGATATAAATTGGGCGGTAGCGGACCGCGATGCCGTCGCCTACAGCAATAAAAATCATGTGTTGGTGCCGCCTATGCAGCGGCTGCTTGAACAACACGGCTTTTCCTTGTTAAGCGAGCAGCGCGAGTTTCTCCGGGACAAGACCGAATGGGCGTTCACGCATTCGCCGTCCGGTATGCGCGTATACCTTTCAAGCCTGGAAATAGGTTCGGAGAGCCCTAAGGGCTGGCCATATCTGGTCCTGATGCCGGACGCCGTTCTCTACAACGGCTGGCTCGGGAGCAAATGCAAAGTGACCCGCGCGATGATGGCTAGCGTTGCGTCATAAATAAGTTTGGCACGAAGCGTGTAATAGACGACTCGCAATTAGTTGCGAGGTGTTATATGGGTAAAAAACTAAAGACAATTGACCATGATCTGGTGCGGTCGGTCGCAACACAATTGCGTGGCTTTGACCCCTCTAAATACCAAGAGCTTTGGACCTCTCAGTTATCTCAACTTTTCAGAGGGATATTTCATGCAAATCTAGCGCAATGGGTTATTTCCTCATGTTTTGGGCAGGATTTGCAGGAGGGAGAGTGTGATTTTGAGATTGGTGGTGGGGCGCTCCAGGCTGAAGCGCAAAAATGGTTAAACACTAAAGTTAGGGCGGGGCAGGCGATAACATTTACCAAGCTTTTATCTTCCCCTAATGTAATACTGGGGAAGAAACCGCTGGTGCTGCCGTCCGTGTTTTATAAGCTTACTAGTAAACGTCGGTTTCCTTGCAGCGCCCGCTTAAAAGGGATAAATATTGATAAGCTGCTAGCGGCAATTGCAAGTGAAATGCCTGACGGACCTGTTTCAGGGGCAGACTTGGAAGAAATTTACAACAAATTGAAGCACAAAGATGTTATCACGCAAGAAATGTGTGATCAAGTTAATGATGAATTTACACAGGCTAGGGGGGGAATCCCCTTGGCTGAGGGGGAGTTGGATATTCATAAACTTCTCCCGGTATTCATGGCTCAACACCAGGTAACCACGTGTTTCAAAGGGTCTGATTATTGGTTGTATGTTCCTTGTGGGATTGCAGATCAATATCCTCATTTCTTTGCACTGTTTTGTCTATCAGGAGAACCAAGTGTGGAGGATTGTGACATGGTCCAGCGGATTCTGGATTCCACGCTTTCCAACCGGCTTATTAAAGAATTAGTGAAGCGTGGACGTGAAGCCGAACGGCATGAAAGCATGGCACTAGCGTCGAGAAAGTTGGGCCATGACCTGCATATCGATGTCTTTAATGCGCGGGAGTTGGAATGTAACCCCAATCCCTTGCACATTGATCGGATATATTCTTTGCTTTTTATGTTTGAGCAAATTGGTGCTAAGGGGGAAAATAAATCTATAAAGCTGGTTCATCCATTTGCCGCTCTTTGTCATGCCTTTCTTACATCCGCGACGGGTTTTCAATTCCCGTATATTGCTTTTAAATATAACGGCGGTAAGCTCTTTTGTTCCGCAGGGGAAACCTCTCCTAAACCAAGTAAAAAACAATTTATTGTTAACGTTAGAGATTTTGGCGCATGTGAAGTCGAAGATACAGTTATTAACCCAGATCACTTTAAGCAACATCGAGAAGCAGGCGAAAAATTAGATATATGGATAAATGCTGCTATGCCTGCCCCACCTTTTAATGTCCCCGCAGGGCTACAAGCTGTTTTTGACCCTATATTTCATAATTTGTTTAAACATAATTCTCACTCTTCCACGTATACTGGAAAATCATCGATTCCACCGTCTGGGAAGATTGAAATCAATTCCGAGAAAATTACGATATCAAATATTATGAAATCAAAAATTCCATTAGGAGTGGCTAGAGGTCTAAAATATAATGCTCAAGCCGCCAAACTACTTGGATTTGACATGTGTTGGAAACAAGAAAATGAGGAATTTGTTATTGTGCTAAAGCCGCAGGAAAAGTGAGGTTCAAGGGGAGCAGTTATGAAAAACATATTATTGTTAGAAGATAGTTCACGGGATTCGGACTGGGAGAAGCCTGCTCTGGAAAAGTTGGGGTATAATGTTTTCCTGGTAAATAATATTGAAAAAGCCAAGTCAACTTTGAGCGGGTATAAAGATATTGTAGTGGCAATTTTAGACTTCCATCTTGCAGGGCAGGAAATATCGCTTCCTTTGTGTGAACATATTCGCACCCGTTACCCCGCGATCAAAGTTATTTATCTAACGGCTTTTGAAGATCACTCAACGAGTTTGAAAATAAAGGCTGCCGGCGCGCATGCCGTTTGGCATAAAAAGGAGTTTAGGGTGGACTTGCAAGAAAATAATGGGACAGTAATGTTGAAGAATATTGATAATCTTTTAGGACATGAGTCGAAATCTGAATCGCCATCGGTTAAATTTAGCCATGGAAAATTTGAGGCGGACCTTGCCGCCGGTGTTTACAAGGTGAAGGGAAAAGAAATTAAGTTAAGTGGAAAAGAGAAGAAGATACTTAACTGGTTTCTTCGCAATCCGAATCGCGCTTTTAATGCGAATATTTATAATAACCATTATGCGGAAGATGATGCGATGACTTCTGGCTCCTTCAAAACACATATAAAAACACTTAAGCAAAAACTATCGAGTCAATTGCGGTTTGAGGTGCAAATGCCAGTTAAAGACTTCGGCTATTTCTTTCGTGCTGAAGTGTAGCTATTCTGTAGTGTTTCCACCGTCTTGCATATATGTCTGGTTATTGTTGTTGATTTAAGCGAGATGTTGTTTTAAGTGTTGCCCGCCTTATTCTCCTGCCTGCTCTAGTCTGTTTTCTTTTTGTGTTTGCTTCCCTATTTGCTCCTGGAGGGGTTTCACCCTCTTTTCCCTTTCACTTCACTCGTTTCGTTCTCTCCGTAAGCCACAATATGTATGTAGCACCAGACATACAGCTTACGGAGGAACGAAAAAATGTCTTATATCGAGAAGCAGCAGGCGCAGAACTTCGCAGCTTCGTACGACGAGAGCGGGCCCTTGGCCTTTACCACGGCAAGCGTGGTTGAGAACGGCACGCTTATGTCCTTCGGGCAGGTGCCCGCGCCGCAGTTTCCTTCCCTGTCTGAAGTAATTACCCGCACCGTCTTTCCGCTCAGCACGGGGGCGTTCCTCGCCGCCGCCCTTAAGATAATGTCCTCCTGTCTGCAGGCGTACGCTGCCGACCTCCCCGGGATAGTACAGGCCGGTGCGCATCTTGTCCGCTGCCTGTGCGCCGACCGGCATCTGCTGCTTCGGCGCATCTGCGTGCGCCGTGCGATGAATCTCGAGACGGCCGAGGCCTTCGGCGGTTTTCTGGCGGCGCTGGCTGTGCTTCATGCCGGCAACGGCGCCGGCGGGGACGCGGCGCTGGCGGAGGCTGTTTCCCGGCTTCCTGACGTGGTGGGGCGCCAGGTCAACGAGTTCTGGCAGGCAGTGCATAGGCAGGATTGTTAAGACGGTTCAGGTGATGCTGTTTATCTGTACTGCGTAAACTTTGAATGAGGGTGTAAAGACTAAATTAAGGAGAAGCATATGCAAACTGCAATTCTGATCGATGGGGAAAATATCCGGTACGGAGCCAAGGCTACCGGGATGCGGTTCGACTACCGCGCGCTGTTTGAGTTCGTTAAGCAGAGGTATCAGATAGTTAGCGCGTCTTACTTTACTATCTACATGACTTCGGCTGGCGGCACGAATACGCGGGGCCAGGACACTTATCTGCAGCATTTTAATTCTGTTTCTAAAAAGGTGCTCGGCCTGCCCTTCCATATATATCAGGTCCACCCTAAAATCTACAGGGGAGGGGTTTCAGTTGCTTATACTTGTCCGGATTGCGGACATGGCGGCAAGGCGATTAAAGATCGCTGTGACGGGGACCTCGATGTGCACATAGCTATAGAAGCTTTGCGATTGGCCTATGGAAGGATAGTCGACAACATACTTCTCCTGAGCGGGGACAACCATTTTACGCCTATGGTCCGACTGTTGTCCCATCTTGGCGTTAGTACCGAGGTCGTTGCCGATCTGCAGAGTACAGCCGGAGAATTAAAATCCGCCGCTCATGCTTTCTATCCGCTTAGCCAGTTCTTAGCTCCGAAGGCTATTCCAGCGACGGTTGCTCCGACTAAATCTGTATATGCCGTTTCCGAGCCGTGCATGTCTCGCGAGACGCAGTTTCAGGGTTGGTCAGCCGGGCAATTTTAGTCAGGAGAAAAATTATGAAAAAAAACAATGAACTTAAGTTCTTTATGATGGCGCTACTCGCGGTTGCCTTTTTTCAGTCATCTGTTCACGCAGTAGAGGTTGAGGGGCCTTCCAAGCCAGTTAACGTGTCCACGATGTCGAGCGGTTCCACGGTGGCGCTGGCCGAGGCTCTGTCCGCCGACTTGACGGCCGGGGACGCTTTCCTCGAAGAGGGGCTTACGTCTCTGCAGGCTGATAATGAGG
>Ga0209212_1005053_pt1 | contig 15965 bp, 10 predicted proteins | sample RifGroC2_FD_183996 | JGI IMG/M metagenome (GOLD analysis project Ga0209212, IMG submission 183996) | Groundwater microbial communities from Rifle, Colorado, USA - Groundwater C2 (SPAdes) (version 2) | ecosystem: Environmental > Aquatic > Deep subsurface > Groundwater | place: Rifle, Colorado...
TAAAAGCAAACGGATCAATAAAGCCTTTGCCACCGGCATATCCGTTGATCAGCCATCGACCGCGCGGGCGGATGACTAGGTGATCGGTTTCCAGCGTCTTTCCTCCAACACTGTTCATGGAAACATCGACACCTTTCCCGCCGGTAATGCGTAACACCTCATCCACATAGTCACTCTTACGGTAATTAATGCAATAATCCGCTCCTACAGTCCGGCAATGTTCTAACTTCTCATCAGAGCTTGAAAGGGCGATCACAATATTGTTTATGCCTCGACGCTTGGCGAGCTGAATGACCAAGGTCCCAATACCGCCGGCTGCCGCGTGAAGAAGGATGGTCTCCCCGGGCTGGACCTGCCCGAAGGTGATAAAATAAAGATAGGCGACGCGTAAATTAACGTGGAGGACGATAGCCTGCTCATAGGAAACGTGGTCTGGCAGTACGATTGCCGAGTCCGCATCGGCAACCGCATATTCTGCGTAACCGCCGGTATGCATATCCGCACTGACGCGCATACCCGGACGTATTCGCTCTACCTTCCCCCCCACCTTTTCTACGACGCCCGCCACCTCCCGACCAGGGGTAAATGGAAGAGCCGGAAGGTTGACGTAATCACCCCGTCGCATCTGAGTGTCGGCAAATACAACTCCAGCCACGCTAACCCTTATTAGGATTTCGTTGTTCTTTGGTTCAGGGGCGGGAATGTCATAAAACTTTAAATTGGCCGCCGGTCCAAACTCGTTGAGCAGAATCGCACGCATCAGATAACTCCAACTCTTCTTGAACATTAATCTTCACAGGTTATTGATCAGCACTATATTTTCCCTGCAACTTTAGTAGTGTCTGTTCTTCTTCTGAAATACCGGTTTTGAAAATATCCAGTTTCACCCTGTCTTTCTCAGCAGTAACGGCAATACCTTCCTTAATTTCCACGTACCCATGAGCTCATGTTCCTCAACCAAGGGGATACTTATCCCGATCACCCATGTATGTTACAAGTGTAGCCTTAACCTGGAATGGCATAGTACTCCCTATACAAGGTATTATTGCATCAGACGCTACTAAGGGAGGGAACTCCATCCAGACTACGAAAAAGTAGTAGTTCTGAGTAGAAAGCTTATAGTCAACATTCTGGGCGGGTGACTACTTTGCATCCAGAGTAGACATAAAAGAAGAAATTATCCGTAAACAATTCCGGAAGCGATATTACGTCGGCAAGCAAACACATGAACCCTGCCGCAGGGGCGTATCACATACGCCCCTGCATGTACATTGAGTGTTTGATTATATTCGTAAAAATCCGAAAGATGAAATTGCCAATCCAATGTTTCCCTGAATATACCGACACAACTACGTCACGCTCGTATTCCTTCGTGGCTCGATTGATCATTCCCAAGAATTAATATCGGCCAGACTAGCAAAGTCCGGCACGAGAACTCTATTCGGAAATCTTTGTAGAATCACACTGAACTGCCACAACAATACTGGGTTCCTCTAGTTCCCCTACAGCTTCCTCAACTCCTGAATGTACGTTTTTCAGCAGGAAGTGTGAGAGTGCCGGGATGAGAATGAGCGCCCCAAACATGTTCCAGATAAACATAAAGGTGAGAAGAATCCCCATATCGGCCTGAAACTTGATTGGCGAAAACGCCCAGGTTACAACTCCGGCGGCAAGGGTGATACCAACCAGAGCGACAACCTTGCCGGTGAACTGGACGGCATTCTTGTACGCCTCACCCAGCGGAAGACCGGCGCGCTGCTGGCTCAGCTGCACGCTAAGAAGGTAGAGGGCATAGTCAACACCGATTCCGACACCAAGGGCGATAACCGGAAGGGTTGCCACCTTTACACCGATGCCGAGAACAACCATTAACGCTTCGCAGAGAATTGACGTAACCATGAGCGGCAGTACGGCCACAACAACCGCCCGCCAGTTGCGGAAGGCAACAAAGCAGAGGATGATAACTGCCCCATACACATATAACAGCATAGTACGGTTTGTTTCCTTGACGACGATATTAGTCGCGGCCTCGATACCGGCATTCCCCGCCGCCAACAGAAACTGGCGATCCTTGAAGCTGTGAGCACCGTTGAATTTCTCAACAGATGCAATTACCCGGTTGAGAGTTTCGGCCTTGTGATCGGTCAGATACGCGATCACAGGCATTACCGAGCCGTCGGGATTGAACAGATCAGGGTTATTGTTCAAAGCGTTTTGTTCCGCAAAGTTGAGAATATCCTGATTACGCGATATAGAGTACCATTTGGGGGAGCCCTCAAATGTTCCGGAAGTTATCTGCCGTACCGTATCGGCTAGAGAGATGGTCGTCTGGACGCCTGGAAGCTGCTTCAGTTCCCAGGCAAGACGGTCAGCCTCGATCAAGGATTCATACTTGAGACACCCTTCTGTTGGCGTCTTCATTATTACCGCGAACTGATCGCTGGAAAGTGAGTAATTTGAAGTGATGAAGGCGTTATCCTTGTTGTAGCGTGAATTGGGTCTTAGTTCCGGGGCGCCGGGATCAAGATCGCCTATTTTAAGATTAAGGCTAATGGCAAAACCGATAACGGACAAAATGGCGGCAACGGCTATTGCTCCTATTGCCCAGCGCCGTTCGGTAAAACGATCAAGCCAGCTCCACAAAGCTCCAGCTCCATTGCCTGTGGTCTCATCCTGGTTTTCCTGAAGACTCCTTTTGGCAGCTACCAGACTGACTCCGGTAAAGGATAGTAGAACCGGCAGAAGAAGAAGATTGGTAAAGATCAGGATAGCAACGCCGATACTGGCGGTAAGCGCCAGATCCTTGATGACCGGAATGTCAATGAACATCAGTACGGCAAAACCGACCGCGTCGGCTAACAGAGCCGTCATGCCCGCCATGAACAAACGGCGGAAGGTGTAGCGCGCGGCGACCAGACGATGAGTGCCGCGCCCCACATCCTGCATAATGCCGTTCATTTTCTGGACACCATGGGAAACGCCTATAGCGAAGATCAGGAACGGAACGAGAATGGAATAAGGATCCAGTTCAAAGCCGAGTGTCGAGATCAACCCCAACTGCCAGATTACAGCTACGATTGAGCAGGAGATAACGAGAATGGTACTGCGCAGACAACGTGTATAGAGGAAAATGATAATCGTAGCGATTACGGCGGCAACTCCGAAGTAGGTCATCACCTGCATCAGACCGTCAAGTAGATCGCCGACCAACTTGGCAAAACCGATAACATGAACCTTTACATTGGCTCCCTGTTTCGCCGGTTCTGCACCTTTAACGGCAACGCCTGATGACTGATATTTGTTCCTGATTTCTTCCAGTCGTTTGGAAAAAAGGCTGTAGTCAAGCGGTTTTCCGGTTTCTGTGTCCTTATCCAACAGAGGAACAAAAATCATTGCCGACTTGTAATTGTTGGCAATCAATTGACCGGTTATCCCTGAGCGTCTGATGTTTAGCTTGACCTGATCGACACTGGCCTGTGAACCATCGTAACTATCCGGGACAACTGGGCCGCCGGCAAAACCTTCCTCAGTAACCTCATTCCAGCGCACGGATGGTGTCCAGATGGATTTCATCCAGGCGCGATCGACACCCGGCACAAGAAACAGGTCGTCATTGATCTGTTTCAGAGTTTCAAGATAGGCCGGGTCAAAAATATCTCCCTGAGAACTTTCGACAACGACGCGGATAGAGTTGCCAAGGCCGCGCAGTTCCGATTTGTTGGCCATGTAGTTTTTGATATAAATATTGCTCTGCGGAATCATTTTTTCGAAACTGGCGTTGAAGACCAGTTTCGTGATCTGATAGCTCAGTATCAGAGTTACTACCGCACAAACAATCATTACGGCTATCCGGTTGTTGAAAACCAGACGCTCCAGTATATTTCCGGATTTCAGGTCGAAGTCTTCAAGCCTTTCAACCACCGGCATATCGACAATTTTATCCATTCCAGCTGCCATGATGTTCTCCTGACGTCTTTCTTTACTTTGTAGGAATAATGTTTGCACCTCTGAAACCGACAACTACGAGTGTGTCCTTGTTGATGGACGTTACCGCAGCGGCCTGTACAGATTTTTGCACATTGATCTGTTTGAACGTTACACCGTTATCATCACTGATCAGGACGTTGCCGATCTGGCTTACGAGGACGATGCGGCCATCTTCAAGTATGGTAGAACCGGTAATGCCGGCCGGTACGCCAGTCTCAACACTTTTCCAACTGCTGCCATCATCACTGCTCCGGAATACTTTACCGCGCATGCCGTATACGATGAGCGAGCCCGGCTTGCCGGTAACGCCGAAGTATGTCCCTGCATAGGGGGTTTTGATTTCTTTAAAGCGACCAGCAGCAGCATCTAGCTTGAAAACGCTTCCCTGTTCGCCGCAGACATATAGTTCGGAGCCAACTGGTTTTATTGCGTAGAGATGATAACGTTTGGGGTTGTCGATACGGTCGAATAGAGGGATCCAACTCTTACCGCCATCGGAGGTGCGGAAAATAAGGCCGAAGGCGCCGACAATATACCCAGTTGTGTCGTTTTGAAACCAGACGTCGAGGAAGGGTTTGTCCGGCCCCTGTTCTTGATAGCGTTTGATGTCGGCTTGCATGGTACCGGCTGCGCCCGCCTCGCTACTGCTGTTATTGCTGTAGTGTTTTGTCATTAGTTCTGCTGCGGCACGTCCATCCAACTGTTTTGTCCAGTTAACTCCGCCATCGGAGGTTTGCAGGACGACACCATCATGCCCAACCGCCCAGCCGTTTTTCTCTGAGGGGAAATATACCGCCACGAGATCAGAACCGACCGGCACCATGGACTGTGTCCAGGTCTTGCCCTGATCGTCGGAATAGACAATGTGGCCGCGGTGCCCAACGGCAATCAAGCGTTTGCCGGTCGAAACAATGCTATTAAGCAATGTAAGTGGAGCTAATTTACTTAGTTGAGCCGATGTTTCGAGCACATCCTGATAGACCGGCTCAGCACTGTTCTTGGCATATACTACTGCAGATATCAGTAGTGCACCAAGCAATGCTCCAATCTGCCATCTACGGTAATTCATATAGTTACTCCTGTGATGAAAATAATCGATAACAAACTGCCTTTAGAACTATTCCCGATGGTCTCAAACCATCGGGAATAGCTTATTGAATCAGCGAACACCGCTACCACTTAGTGCATCAGGAGACCAGCTCCTTGTCGGAAGAGGGTCGATATACTGTATGCTCCCCTTCGGCCCCGAATAAGCGTTGAGATTATACTGGCCTGTTATCAGGTCATAGTGTCCAAATGGCATAGCGCACGGCGCAGGATACTCATGACTGGCTGACATATAGGAAAGACCTGCTCTATACATCTGGCCACGGGAATCGTACTGGTCACTGGCAACGGCGGCCCAGGAGTCCTCGTCAAGATAGAAAACCCGCTTGTGGTACACATGACGTTTTCCTGGTTTCAACATAGCTTCCACGATCCATACGCGGTGCAACTCCCAGCGAACGAAATCCGGATTGATGTGTCCCTTTTTTAGAACGTCATCCGGTGTTGAATTATACGCAATTTTATAAGAGTTGTAGGGGATGTACATCTCCTTCTTGCCGACTAGCTTCCAGTTGAATCTCTCCATTGATCCGTTGAAAATCAGGTTATCGTCAAATGTGGTGGCGCCTGAAGTAGCGGGTTCGGGTGCATCATGGCTGATGTCTGGAGCCATTTTAACTCGTCGCTGACCAGGAAGGTACTGCCAGGCCTTGCGCGGATTTTCGGAAAAATTTAGTGGTTCCATCAACATAAGGGCTTCGCCTGAGCGGCGTGAGGGGCCCTGGTAGCTCTGTTTGACATATAAGTAATAGTCAGCAGACGTTTTATTCCTATCCCAGTAAGGAAATTCATGATTCACCGTATAATCTGCGGTTAAGACCGCCCTGCCGCTGGCATCGACGGTGTAGGCCTCTGACTTGAATTGCTGATTGGGAAAGAAGAACAGCAGATGATTCCACATAGCCTCATTACCGGTCTTCGGTATCGGAAACGGGTAACAAGCGTGGGCATTTTTTATGCCATTACCACCATTAAAGGTGCTCGCTTTCCCTGCATTTTTTATCGTATTGTCATTCACCCACTTGGGGAGAGCTACTGATCGATGGGTTTTGTACACATCCACCCGGTAGGTGGAATATTTTTTCATCAAGGCTTTAACACCTTCTGTAAGCTTATCCGAGTACTGAGCCATATTTTTACTGGAGATCGTGAAGAGCGGCTTCTCACCGGCATAAGGGTCTTTACGCGATATCTTTCCTTTTTTTTGAGTAGCCGTTACCAGTCCACCTGTGTACTCCGGAATAGAACCATCCTTATTGCCAGCTATTTCCGCCCCGATCGGTGTCAATGTCTTGCCAAGGCTTTGGACCTCTTCCTTCGATACTGCTCCGATGGAGTTACCAGCAAGCGCAAAAACCAGGCATCCCGTGACAATGTTTCTGTTCAACATAACCATTCACTCCTTTGTCTTTATTTTGAATTTATACTTGATTCTATCCCTTCAAAACAGATCGTTATCCGCAAGAAGAGCCCCACACTGGCCACTTCTTCTGGCACGTGTAACTAAAATCTGTGTTACGTACGGATATTGTTCTAATTTGTCCGAAGGCAACGGCAGCATAGCGGTGATAAATTCATTGATTAATAATTTTTACACATATTAATCTATAACTCTCGATGGACTGCAAAGACCATCGAGAGTTATAGATATCTGTCAGCGGATACCACTACCGCTAAGTGAATCAGGACTCCACTCCCGCTCCGGAAGCTTGCCATATATTTCGGAACTGCCTTTAGCGGTATACCCATTCAGATTGTATTGACCGGTAATCAAATCGTAGTGCCCCAATGGTTGATTATTTGGCGAGGGATACTCGATGATGGGAGTCTTATACGAGAAGCCTACCCGGTACAGTTGTCCGCGGGCGTCGTACTGGTCGGAAGCATTTGCAGACCAGCTATCCTCGTCAAGATAGAAAACGCGTTTGTGATAGACATGACGCTTGCCAGGCCGTAAGGTCGCTTCTACCACCCATACCCGGTGCAGCTCCCAACGGACATAGTCGGGATTTAAGTGCCCTTTCTTGAACAACTCTTCCGGCGTAGAGTGATATGCCATCTTGTAATTGTTGTAGGGAACGTAGATCTCTTTTTTACCGACAAGTTTCCAGTTGAATCGCTCCATCGAGCCGTTGAAAAGCATGTTATCGTCAAATGTGGTGGCGCCTGAAGTTGCCGGCTCCGGGGCGTCATGACTAACATCCGGCGCCATCTTGACTCTGCGTTGGCCGGGAAGATACTGCCAGGCTTTGCGTTTATTTTCAGCAGAGTTTAACGGTTCCATAAACATAAGCGCTTCCCCGGAGCGCCTGGCTGGTCCCTTGTATTTCTGTAAGACCTGGAAAAAGTAATCAACTTTGTTTTTAGAGGTGTCCCAATACGGAAAGTCCAAGATTGTCGTGAACTCCGCAGTGAGCACCGCCCGACCATTGGCATCAATTGTGTACGCCTCCGTTTTGTGAATTACATTCGGGGTGTATACAAGCAGATGGTTCCATATCGCTTCACTGCCTGTTTTGGGGATAGGGAACGGAACGAAAGCGTGTGCATTCTTGATAGCCAGACCATCATTGATAGTGCTGGCTTTACCAGCATTTTTTATTGTGGCGTCATTTACCCATTTTGGTAATGCGGTTGTTCGATGAGTTTTATAAACATCTACACGATAGGTCGGGTATTTTTTCAGCAAAGCTTTTGCGCCTTCGGTAAGCTTGTCAGAGTACTGGGCAGCATTATTACTGGTGATCGAGAAGAGCGGTTTCTCGGCAGCGAAAGGGTTTTTGTGGGAGATCTTCCCCTTTTTTTGACTAGATGCCTGCGCGCCAGGGTATTCCGGGATTGACCCATCCCTGTTGCCAGCCTTTTCCGCCCCAATCGGTGTCAATGTAGTACCAAGCTGTTTAATCTCTTCGGATGACACTGCCCCCATAGCGGAACTTGCGACTACCAGCACGAGGCTAGCTGCAAGCATAATTTTCACTAACTTCATAGTATTTCTCCTTTTAGCTTATTAGAATGAAGTTTTTAACGTTAACGTAATCATGTTGCGATCTTTTAAAGACGTGTAAGGACCATTTCCGTTCAAAGGCTCTCCAGTAGCCGGATCGGGGGTACCAATGGGACCAAAGAAACCGATATATGAGAGATTCGCTTTGTACTTCTGGAAGAAATCAGCAGTCAAACCGGCACTATAGGTTCCTGCGTTCTTGGTTCCACCTGACGTAACTGCTGAATTACCGACTAGCCCCATGTAACCGCTCAGCGGCATAGAGAGATCCATACCGGCAAATACCTGGTACCAGGTAGGTTCAAAATTTATCTGGCCACCGATGTAATCTTTCGTTACCCGGTCAACAGAGGAAGATGTGTTATTACCCCATTTAAACAGTTCTGGATGCGAGGTTACGTGATCCAGGCGGTTCCAGGCAAACTCTGCTATGCCGGTTGCCGTGTCATAAAATGGAGTTTTGCCGAATAAGTATAGGAAGTTAACCACCGCATGCCACGTATCCCCACGAGCTCCCAAAGTATCACCTGCGTCGGGAAATTTCGTAGATGTTAAACCTGGATAAGGGCCTATTAACGCTGCATTGCTCCATAGAGGCATGTTCATGCGATAGGAAAGTTCCGCCCCAACACTGACCCCTGCGACCTGTTTGGCCAGACTGATGCCAAAAAGGTCAATATCTGACGCATAAGCCCATTTGTATGTGAGTGGGACCCCATGTGCAAGTGTTCCTGGAGGTGCACCAGGAACTGGTACGGCACCCAGGTTTAGGTGCAACTGCCCATTAATATCTGAGAACCGCCGATAATATAGACCGACAGTACCTTCCAGCCATTCTGGACTCCAACGGGCAGAAACGCCAAAATCTTTTGCCTGATTAGGCTCGATATCTCCAGCATTAAACACTCTGGAATGAAATGGTGGCCCTGCAACCAATGACTCTGCACCATTGCCGAGAGGATCCGCAAAACCTAGATATGTGCCAGGTTCCGGAAAACGGTTTGCCTCCCATTGTAGGTAGTAGTTAGCAGCGATTGAAAACTCTTTGGTGGGTTGTACCTGTAACGATATCTGGTTACGAGGACGAAACAGTTCTTTTATTTCTACTGACGGCTGTGCCAAGCCTTTTGAGATGTCAATTGCGGATTGTCCATAGGAAATACCATGCGTTCCGCCATTCCCCAACATGGCTTCACCCCAATAGACGGTGTGACGGCCAACCTTAAGATTAAACGGGATATCACCTATTGTAAATTTGCCAAAAGCAAAGGCGTCGAGTAATTCACCACTTGGACCAGAGTAATAACGATCAGCATAATCACTCATGCCTGGAGTTGGAACCCCATTTACAAGATGATTTGATGTACTGGCAGATTTGTTATCCTTTCTGCCTCTGTATTGTTGATCATACCAGAGTGATCCGCTGAAACGGACACCATAATCCTTATTATACACCAGATCAGTCTCGGAGAGTAAATCCAGCCGATTTGAGACGGGTCCTACATCAAAATTGCGGTCCCCGTCGTCCATATTCGGGCTGTTGACAATCGACTTATTCTGGCCTGAAATACGATGACCATAGGTATACCTGAGAGTATTATCCCAGCGCAGAACAAGGTCCTCATTTCCAGTAGGAATCTCAAATGCCCCGACAATACCGCTAATTCCGACTAACGACATGACTGTTGCGGCAACTAAACCTGTTCGGAAACATTTAACTCCCGGGACATCTTTGTCTCTATGCCTGTTATTTCCCATTCGATCCTCCTTAATTTGGCGTTATCTCGTATATCTTTGATTGGCCATGTCAGTAGGTTTGGCGGGCCGCTAGTTATTGCTACGAAATTCTTATGTTGCCTTACTAAATTTTTGCAAATGCTTGTATTTTTTTCATATTACAAAACATTGTTTGCTAAATAATCATTAACGATAACTGTGGATAAACAACTCCAATTCCACCAACTGAACTTCACTCACTTCAGATCCAATCCAGTAAATCAAATTGCTCCTTGGGACCAATCCCCACCCATAGGGCGGGGTTTTACTGACTCACGGAAACCCGGCAACTTGCCTTGAATGCAGTTAATATCGAGAACCGCCAAAATGCCCCGTTCACAGAATGGGGTATTTTGGCTTTTTAATAAAACATAGCTATGTTAGCGCATTATTTCTTCCACCAAACCTAAGTAGGAAAGCGGTGCCAGTAAAACTTATTTTGATTAGTTCAAACCAATATCATTTCGATTATTTTGTTAACCGTGCATTTATGAATACACCCAACTTATGATACTTTTTTGTGATACCGTGTAGTGCACATTACTCCGCAAATAAGATTGCCGTCAATACTTTTTTTTCAAAATAGAAAAATTGTTTTATTTTTGCCCATACCCCCGAAAGCAAGTCTGTTTCCTGATTTTAACCGGTGTGCAATAAATGACCTCCAATTGGGGATAATCGGCGTCGAAATTTGACCCACCTCAGCACCTTTATCCATACTCTTTGGCGCTATCCAGAGAAAGGGTAACGAAATGAGATGCTGATCGTGGAAACCATCCGCATGATTCGCTACGCCTACTAAAGTTCAAAATCAATCCACTAAATAGCCCGATTGTTTTGTATGCCAACAACTATGGACACTATGGCTGTAGCAGAGTTCATAACTTTTGGGTTAGAGACGGCTAGTACATCAATTACAAGCAACATCTGCGGCGGGAAGGGCTGAAAAACGCTCAAAAACAGCCAAAACGGGGATATCTTGCTGGGCAACTTAAAACCTTAGTTCCTTACATTTGCTCAAGTATGACGCCTAACACTCTATTTGTCACCCATACCCATACGGGACTGGCTGGCATAGCCAACAAAAATCACCACACCCACAGGGTGTGGATTTTAACTTCGCCTTAAAGTTGATTTATGATACTTTCCTGCATGGCGAAGTTCTAACCCCGGCCACCTCGGCATGATCTGTGTCGGGCTATGTAAGCTGATAAAATAATCTTTTGCATCGTAATTAGGATGTTGATAGAATAACTACATATCTTATTCAAATAAAAGGGAGCCGCCAGTAATGGCTATAATTGATATTACATCTGAAGGAAGTTTATTAATCGCAACTGTCAAAGGGAATATAACTGCTGATGAATTTATAACAATTGTGCTTGAAAACTATCAAAGTAAAATTGTCAAGGATGTCATTTGGGATTTAACAAATGGTTCAATGAAATCAATATCTCAAGAGGGCTTTACGGCGATGGCTAAAACTGCAAAAATGTCTTTAACAGAAGGATCACGACGAGGTGGGAAAACTGTTTTTGTTGGAAGTATTGCTAAAACTAGAAAAATGGTTTTATCAGGCGGGAAAACTATTACTGTTGGGAGTGCTGATTGTGAATATTCTTTATCACGCATGTATAAGGTTATTGCTGAAGTAACAGGAGTACCTGTCAAATATAATGTATGCAAAACTCTTGAAGAGGCAAAAAGCTGGATAGAGCGAGTTGAGTAAGGTCAAAGAGGGGCCTATTGGTAGAAAGCTTAAAAGCAACATCAGGTTTTACACTGAGTTGCAGTTCAGCTTGCAATAGGATTACTTCCCTGTTGCAAGCATCTTAAATACTATTTTTTCAACTTCCATAATCAATATTTCATTAATTTCTGGCCCAATGGCCTCAATTGCATTATGTTGTGTGCAATCCTGTCCTTCATACATATAAGGCATCGTGATGTCCCAATGTTGAAAAGTAGCAAAAACCATCATTGCCAATACCAGTGGGGAAGCATCTCCGCCTCCCTCATTTTTTCTAAATTCTTCACACGCCAAGACAAATTTTTCAAGATACTTATCAAGCTCTTTCCGCAAACCTGCCGGAAGACTCCTCCCTCCCTCAAATAATTCTCTCATAACAATTGAATGTAGAGGCCGCATCTTGGCAAGATATGCCATCCCGCGAATCAATCGTCTTATTTTTATTTCAGGCGCTGAGTTTTCGTTTTGTTCATAGTATAAATAATTAGAAGCCTGTTCCAACAAATTCTTCATCACGGCTTCATAGAGCATGTCTTTATCACCTATATAGTAATACATGCTCCGCTTGCTTATACCGGCTCGCTCAGCTATTTCATCGGTCAGAGCACCGTGGTAACCCTTTTCCGAAAAAACTTCAGTCGCAATTTCAATTATATGATCGCTTTTTTCCGCTCTCTTTTTCTTCATAGATTCTCTTGCCATGAGTATTCCTTTTAACTTAAGATCATAGTAAATTCAAAATATTAAGCAATGCAATTCTTTTCAGTCAGATATACTTGGCACATTCGGGGGCTTGAAATTTGTCAACCGTTCAAAGAGGTTTTAGCAATCCTTTGCCACCTCAAGGTGGCTCCTGTAAAAAGGTTCAATTGATCTAAGCAGTTGCCTTCTTCGCCCTGCTTTTGTATGGATATGCTAATGTCTTTCTCATCTGCTCCTACTTTGTTGACATAATATACTCTTGGACAAAAACTTTGTCCGTATAGTTTTTGTGTCTGCCACAATACGTGCGGGTAAATTTTAAATTTACTAAATTTGTTATTAACTTGCAAACTATTATTGACATAATTTTATTAGATACCAGCACCCAGACCACCTGCCATCTCTGCCGGACGATTTCGACTGGCGCAGAGGTTGAACTTATACCGGGAGCAGATGCTGAAGAAGCTGCTTGAAACTGTTTTGCCGGAATGCATTGTCACCCTCCTATTAATGCACGTAAGGTGTTGTTTCAATCTGACGGCTATTCGCCCCAGAAATATCACACCCCATTATCAAGTTAATTTTGCAGAATCCGGAGCTACCTTTCCACCTGCCGGAAACAAGGAGTCACAGCGTCCGAAGCACGGCGAACGCTGTTATAGGGGAAGTGGCCTGAATTTATGAATGTGAAAGAACAATGTGCTGAATAGTTACGTTAATTTCTAACCTATTGCCAATATAGAACATCCTACCTACCTACCTGCCCCCCCTATAGATTATATATATGGGGGGTATCATGCGTTTCGTCATCCTGTTACTGCTGTTGGGACTTTCTGCCGTTTCGACAAAACCGGCATTTGCCTTCTGCTATGAAGAAGCCGGCAGCAGATATGGCATCTCTCCACACCTCCTCCATGCGATCTCCAAGGGAGAGAGCAACTTCAATCCATTCGCTGTAAACCACAACTCCAACGGCAGTTACGACTTCGGCCTTATGCAGATCAACTCATCCTGGGAACCGACTCTGCGTCGGATAGGCATTCCCTGGGACACCCTCGCTGATCCCTGCACCAATGTCATGGTTGGCGCCTGGGTATTATCCCAGTGCATTCGTGACTACGGCTACACCTGGCCGGCAGTTGGCTGCTACAACTCACGCACCCCGTCCAAGCGAGACCGATATGCCGCAAGAATCGCCCGCATAATTGGACATGAACAATCGCGGCAACCAAACATTCAGGTCGGATCTCAGGTTGCCGCCATCACTCATGTGACAACACCGTGGGAAGAGGCCTTTGACAATGCTTCCCGCTGACCTTCTATCGGGGAATGGACTGCCGGAGAGCGAGGCCCTGAATGCAGCAGAGGTTGCAATTGCCCGTGTTCTGACCGGTGCCCTTCGTATGAGCGTAAGTGTCACAATCAACGACCAGACGCGAATAACGGCCTACCCGGAAACAGGTGAACCGGTCATGTTGTCTCTGGATGCCATCGACCGTAAGCTGCGAAGACACCTTCTTTACCAGATCGAACTGGAGATGCAGAAACGCAGAACATTGAACGAGGCGGATCGCTTGAAGGAGCTCCGAGGGTATTCCGCCCCTGGAGAGATATCCCGAATAGCCGAGGATGGTGCACTGATTGTCTCACTGGAGATCGCCGACTATTACCGGCAAATGATCCTTGGTGGGGTCTGTCCGGCCCGTTTCCAGCCACTTCATGAACGGGGGCGTTACGCCATCGGCAGCGTGAAGGAGTTCTATATCTCAAGCGTTGTCCCGGTCATGGTCAACAAGAAGTATTCCAGAGTCCGAATTCTGCTTAGTCGCACGTCGAAAGAGTTGCCGCGTCTCCTGTTGCAGGAGCGCAGCCGCATTTCCGGGATTCGATGCCTTAAGCGTATTCCTGGCGCCTACAGCAACATCGTGACGCCGAAACGAATACCAAAGGATGTCATAAATTCAGTCGGGAAGGAACTGGGAGAGCACCTGCATGTTTCAATTCAAGAAGCGCATCGCTAAACCAAGCGGTCCAATGACCAACCTTGGAACCGGTGTCAACATGGATCATAGGACCAAGATTGTACCTATCGCTATTCCCGATTCTGACAGGAAGCGGCATACGTTCGTCTTTGGGACGACAGGAGTCGGAAAAACCCGCCTGTGCGAGAACCTTATTGAACAGGACATCCGCAAGGGTTACTCGGTGGTCTATTTTGACCCAAAGGGTGATCAGCAGATTTTCACCAAGATCTATGAAGTCGCCCGGGAAGAGGATCGTCTTGAGGAACTGATGCTCGTCACCCCTATCTTCCCCGAATACTCGGCGGTCGTCGATCCGATGGCCTTCTATTTTATGCCTGATGAACTTGTCGGTCATATCGTCTCCGGCATCCTTGGCAGCCGGGAACCGTTCTACCGTAACATCGCCAAGGAGATCACCACTGCCGTCATATCAGCCTACATCATCCTTGCCGTGAGCCATGGCAACCTGCCGATCATGAATATCGATGAAATCCGGCAGCGAATACGAAGAGAGTCCCTCGATTCAACCATGAAATCGCTCCGCAGTATTGGAACACCCGAAGCTGAACTTATTGCCGGCATGATCGAAGACATCCTTAAATCACCCATGGAATATTATGCCAAGGTCTCATCGACGCTGCGTACCGCCCTGATGGAGCTTTCATCAGGGAACATCGGCAAGATCATCGGCCAGGCTGATTCCAACCGTTTTATCAAGAAACTCGAAGCCGGTGAACCCGTGATCCTGGTAGTCCATACCGGTGCCATGATCACACGCGAAGCATCCGCCACCCTTGGCAAAGTGCTGCTCTCCATGATTCAGTCCTTTGTCGGACGGGTGTATCTCTCTAATCGGCAGAAGGTTAATCCTCCACTTTCGATCTTCATCGACGAGGCCCAGAGCCTGCTCTATCAAGGGGTGGAAGAACTTTTCGCCAAGGCCGGTTCAGCTGATGTCATGGTTACCGCCTTTGCCCAGTCGGTCAACCAGATCTATGCGGTCATCGGTGAGGAATTCGGCAAGAGTATTCTCGACAATACCAATACCAAGATATTCATGCGTTGTTCCGACGCCGAGACCAGTGAATACGTGGTCAAGCACTTCGGAGTGCAAAATGTGTTGACCGGGATCTTTGGTTCCAATCAGGTAACAACTCGCGAGGTGGAACAGGACATTCTCCGTGTCCAGGATGTATTGAGCCTGCAGCCCCGCGAATTTTACCTGATGTCAAATGCCGGACGATTCAAAGGAACTACCCTCGACGCCCGCGAACCTAAAATGAAGATCATCTTCCCGGAGGCGCCGGCAGTCATTACCTCGATGTTGTCTCCCGTTCGATCCGAAGAAGCGGATTCGCCGTGAAAACCATGTTGCTCGGCATCTCAGCTGCTGTCGGCTGCGGTTTTGTCATTTATGGCTCAAAAAAATGGCTGCCAATTGAAATTCCGGCACCTGCGAAAGCAGAACCAACCGAGGTAACCTGGCTGGCTGACTTGAGCCATCTCTGGAAGGACAACGAGGTAAAAATCAAGGATGCCTCTCACCTTTGGCGGGAACAGCCGTCAAAAAAATGCTCGAATTCGCAAAGGCCGGTATTCAAGCATGAGGAGA
>Ga0209212_1005054_pt1 | contig 15957 bp, 17 predicted proteins | sample RifGroC2_FD_183996 | JGI IMG/M metagenome (GOLD analysis project Ga0209212, IMG submission 183996) | Groundwater microbial communities from Rifle, Colorado, USA - Groundwater C2 (SPAdes) (version 2) | ecosystem: Environmental > Aquatic > Deep subsurface > Groundwater | place: Rifle, Colorado...
GGTCTCTGGCCGTATTACTTACCACACAGAATTCTGGTGAATGGTTGAACTCTTCGACGACAAAAAGCCGTTCTGACATCAGCGCATCGATAAAATTCAGCCGTTCGTATGAAAAATCAGGCGTAAAAGAAGCGAAACCAAAGCTGTCAAGCCCTCTTGCCAGCTCCGAAGAAAAATCTTCAAATGTATCTGCGGCAATGACCTCACAAGAGCTGCCAAAACGATTCATCGCGGCGGCATGAACCCAGCCGGCTTTTTCATCAAGCACGCAGATGCGATTCTGAGACTGCAGCTGACGACAGGCCGAAACAATTTCGACATAAATCTGTTCGAGCTGAGGATGCGTGAGCTTCTGCAAATGTGCTTTGCCGAGTCTGGCAAAAACTTGTGCCTCTCTTACCGGCACCAGTGAGCGCTCAATACCAGCTGCTTGTTTAGCAGCCCTTACCTTGAGCGCCATAACAGCACGTTGATCAAGCAACTCAACAATATTGCTGTCAAGCGTATCGAGATCGTCTCTAAGTTCTTCCAGAGTTTTACTGGTCATTGTCGTTTGTCCTCTTTACCATCAATTTATATAAAGGGCATTCTTTGTCGTTTTCACGGCAATATGGGGCAGTTGCAAACTGACATGGCGCACCGGCGCTTTTAAAAATCAACGGCGCGACCTTGCGCACGGCTTTAAGCATGTCAAATGCCAGGTTGCGTATTTCCCACTGCGCCTTGCTACAGCAGCGCTGTTCAAAAAAGTTAAAAAGACTGCGCGCATTAAAGGTAAAAATCAGCTTGGTCTCAATCGCGTTGGGAAAAACATAACGCGCGTCTTCGGGCTTAACACCGGCAGTGACCATATCGCGATAGGCAGCAAGCGTAACAGCAAGCGCACGCTCATAAATAGCCGCCGCCTCGGCGTTTTCGGCAATACTCGGCGGCACCACATAAGGTAACTGCGGCGCTTTCATGTAATTCACATAACGCTGGCTTTCCTGCGAGTATGAAGCAACCCGATGGCGCACCAGCTGATGCGAAAGCGCGCGCGAAACCCCATCGACCGAGAAGGTAAACTCGGCGTGCTCAAACGGCGACAGATGATTACGCTGTCGCAGAAAATCAAGCAGCCGCTCAATTTCTTCGAGAGACAGGCGTTCTTCGATTTCGCCGGCAGCACGCGCCGAATAACAACGGCGGGCAGCCAATGCTACCAGACGATCAGGATCTGGAGTATTGCGCATTAATATAACGGTCAATTCTCTCTCCTGTGATTCTGTGAAAGCAGCAAAAATCTGCTGCCTTCAGCTTTTATGCCTGGCAGCAGATTTTTACTGATCATCAGCCGATTTACTCGGGCTTGCTTTCAGTCTGAGCTTTTTCCGGCTTTTTGGTCTTCTTGCTGGCAGCTGCGGCTTCGGCAACCTTCTTCTGGGTTTCCAGCTTGGCCTTGAAGCGTTCAACACGACCGGTTGTGTCAACAAAGCGCTGAGTGCCAGTAAAGAAGGGGTGACATTCAGAACAAACATCAACCTTCATTTCGGCAGCGGTTGATATGGTCTGGAAAGCATTGCCACAAGCACAGGTCACATTGATCAGGTTGGTTTTGGGGTGGATATTCTGTTTCATCTTCGCGTTCTCCCTTTGGGGTTAAAATTCTTTTGTCGCTTCTTCAAGACTGTCGTAGGTTCTGATAATGTGCTGCAGCTGAATCAGCTGGAAAATGCCGTAAATATAGGCATTCAAATTGATCAGAATCAATTCTCCACCGGCGTCGCGCAATTTCTTGAGCGTGCCGATAAAAAAACCAAGACCAGAAGAATCTATGTAATTGGTTCTTTCGAGATCAAGAACCACTTTTACCTTATTTTCATCGATCAGCTTCTGAATCTGCTCCTTGGCTACCGGAAGTGTCCACATGTCCAGATCGCCAATCAGCGAGAGGACGATATAGCCTTTGGTGGCATCCTTTCGCTCGAAGCTGAGTTTTTCCTTTTCAGTGTTTTTGTCGGTCATTTTGTCCTCCACGGTAAGTCAGACACAATTAACTGTGTCTGGGTCGGCTCTTCACTACATTAATGGCATTGCAAATCGCCATGGTGACGTTCGCTTTCCATTGCGACGAATCAAGATCAACATTAGTAACCGCGTTACCAATATTAGTCACTACATATTTCGGCGGCAGCGAGTTCAAGGCAAGCGCCAGTACATCCAGAAGACAGCGCGGACAGCTGCAGACACCACTTTCAGGCAGCATCTTCTCGGCCATCTGCTTGACCACTTCTTCCATTTTGTTTACCAGGATAACTTCCATTTGTTCGCCACCCTAACCTAATTTTGTTCTGAGCGTTTTCGGATCTATATTTAACAATCTGGCAGCCTTAAGCTTGTTTCCGCCAGCATATTCCAACACCTTACGCACATACATGCGCTCCATTTCCTGAAGCGTGAATATGTGATCTTCTTCAACGCTGTCTCCAGGCAAAAGAGACGGCTGCCCGATCTTTTCCGGGAAATCTTCCGATTCGATCTGGACAGTTCGCGATAACACCACTGCGCGTTCGATGACGTTGCGCAACTCGCGGACATTACCGGGCCAGCTGTAATTCAGCAGCGTCTGCATCGCCTGCTTGCTGACTGCCAGGTCAGGCTTGTTGTATTTCAGCCTGAATTCTGCAACGAAGTGCTCAACCAGCTCTCCTACGTCTTCCATGCGCTCACGCAGCGGCGGAATATGAATCTCAACCACATTGAGGCGATAATACAGGTCTTCTCTGAACTTACCACGTTTGATCTCGTCAAGCAGCGTCTTGTTGGTTGCCGCAATCAGACGAACATCAACACGAATAGTCTCGTTACCGCCGATACGCTCAAACTCCTGCTCCTGAAGAACACGCAGCAGTTTGGTCTGCGTCATCGTCGCCATGTCACCAATCTCGTCGAGAAACAGAGAGCCGCCGTCAGCGCGCTCAAAGCAGCCTTCCTGACGGCCAACCGCCCCGGTAAAGGCACCTCGCTCATGCCCGAACATTTGACTTTCAAGGAGCTCTGAAGGTATCGCCGCACAGTTGATCTTCAGAAACGGCTTTACCTTGCGCGGACTCTGCTGAACTATGGTTTCGGCAACCATCTCTTTGCCGGTTCCGCTTTCGCCTGTTATCAGAACAGTAACATCGTTGCCAGCAACCCTGCTTACAAGGTTTAGAACATCTGTAGTAGCTGTGCTGGAGCCAATTATGTTTGCTTTCATGATAACCTGACAGAACGTTTAAAGTTTGAGACCAGCCGGCTGACAGCCTCTGCAATTAACGTAAAACGCCAATATACAGACACAGACAACATGCCTGGCTCCTCAGACAATATCCTGAAATAGTAGCATATGGAGAATAAGCTGTCAAGAAATCTAAACCTCCGTGAATGCAACATTTGCCGGCAGCAGGCACCTGTTACAACCACCCGAGCAGGTACAGTAAAATGTACATCGCCCAACCCGGTTCAGACAACCCATTCATGAATCTTCCTGATAAATTACTGTTTTTTCACATTAGACTTGAAATTTTTTTGGTACTGAGAGAAAATAGATACAACCTCTTTTGTTCCAGCGCAGAGAGAGTTGTGCCAAGTTTGGAGGATTAGAAAAAATGTCATCAAAGATCTTTGTAGGAAATCTGCCGTTCAGCGTTGATAACAGCAAACTCGAAGAAGAATTTGCCAAATTCGGTCAGGTGGTCAGCGCCAAGGTAATTATGGACCGCAATTCGGGGCGGTCGCGTGGCTACGGCTTCGTTGAATTCACCGACGAAAGCAGCGCACAGGCAGCAGTCGATGGGATGAACGACCAACCCATCGAAGGCCGCAAGCTGACGGTAAGTCTTGCCAAAAATCAGGCCTGATAACAACAAAAACTAAGCTGTCGACTATTGTCGACAGCTTTGCTATAATTTCTGCAGAAACACAGCATTGTCAGGAGTCGCACAGGTGCAGATAAATACTGATTTGCTGCAAAAAATCAGCACTGCAGCAACCAGAAATCTCGACAGTTATCTGCAGAAAATACTGGCAGCGTCAGCTGAACATGGCAACTTCGGCATGCAGATGCTTGATCATCTGCACGAGCAATTGCCACGCACCAGCTGTGACGACTGCGGTAAGTGCTGTAATTCAATTTCTATCTTTTCACTCGAATACCATCGGCTTATCGTACAGTCAGCTCTTCGGCCAGACCTGCGTCAGGCCGAGGTCGGTAAAGATGAGAAGCGCCTGCGCTGTATCTTCCGCGATGACCAGACCAGAGTATGCCTGGTTCACCCGGTAAGACCTTTTGCCTGCCGCATTTTTGGGCTGCTCAAGGAAAACGGGAAGCGTGAATGCGATAAAGTAAAAGATCTGCATAGGCCCGAAACCATTATCACCGAAGATTACCTGATCAGCCTGCAGGAAAAAGTTCTCGAAAATTCTGAAAGTTACCAGCCATTTCCAGGCGAAGAAGAAATCCACTTCTTTCCCTTTGAATTCTGGTTCTTTCGCCATGTGTTTTCACCAGAACGCGCCCTGCAGATTTATCGAGAAATCCTGGTTCCAATGTCTTCACCATTGACCCGCCTCTGGCAAAAGCATGCCGGAAAGGCAACCTAACGAATATAGCAGGAGATACGCATGAGTAAATTACTGCGGGTTATCGCGCGAGAACAGTGCATTGGCTGCTACAGCTGTATGTATGCCTGCAGCAGAGCCTGGTTCAAGGCTTCAACTATCGAAAAAGCCGCATTGCGCGTCAAGAACTACGCTGGCAGCGAGGGCGCCTTCTCGATACGGCCTTGTTATGGCTGCCTTGATCCCGACTGCGCCAAAGCCTGCCCTGTCGAAGCCCTGACTCCAAAAGCGGGCGGCGGTGTCAAATTTGATCCCGAAAAGTGCGTAAACTGCCGCAAATGCGTTGAAGCCTGCATTTCAAACGCTTTGCAGTGGGACTACGAAACCAGTATGCCACTGGTTTGTCACCAGTGCGGTGTCTGCACAAATTTCTGCCCAAACCAGGTTATTGCCATGGTCGATGTTGACCGCGATAGAAAGGTTGAACCATGAAGAACTTTTACATGCTCGATATTGATCTGACCACGGCAAAAGCAGAGAAGGTCGATGTCACCCATCTGTTTGAGCGCTATATTGGCGGCACCGGCGTTGCTGCCGCCCTGTTTGACGAAATCGACCCGACAATAGATCCCATGTCACCAGAAGCGCCGGTTATTTTTGCCTGCGGGCCCTTCAGCTCGGTCTTTCCGGTGGCAACTAAAACCGTGGTCATGTACAAATCTCCTTTGTCTGGCAATCTCGGCGAATCGCATGCCGGCGGTCGTCTGGCCATGGCCATGTATGGCGCCGGTTATCACGTCATCAGATTTCGCGGCAAAGCCGAATTTCCAAGCGCCATTGAAATCGAAGAAGACAATTTCAAGATAAATTCAGCCTCTTCTCTTCGTGGCATGTCGGCACTCGCTGCCGAACGCATACTGCGCGATCACTACAAATCTGATTATAAACGCTCGATCATCAGAATCGGGCCGGCCGGAGAGCGTCTGTCACCGATTGCCTGCGCCACCGTTGATTCTTCGCGACATTTTGGCCGACTCGGAGTTGGCGGCGTTCTTGGCAGCAAAAACGTCAAGGCGATCGTGGTTTCTGGTGGAAAATACTGGAAAATAGACAATCCCGGCCCGTTCAACAGCTATTACAAAAAACTTTACGATACTGTTGTTGAATCAGACCAGATGAAGAAATACCATGATCTGGGCACACCGGTTAACGTCGTTCCACTAAGCAAGATCAACGGACTGCCCACCCGAAACTTTTCGCAGGGCTTCTTTGAGAATGCCGAGGGAATTAGCGGCGAAACCTTTGCCGAGAAACATCTCGCGCAACAGATCGCCTGTGCTCATTGCCCGTGCGGTTGCATCCACATGGCAACCTTGCGCGAGTGCTTCAATGAAGAACACCACATGTATAAAACCGTCAAGGTTTCTTACGATCACGAATTGATCTTTGCCTGGGGCTCAAACCTTTCGATCGGGAACAGTGAAGAACTGCTCAAGTTGCTGTATTATGTCGAAAAACAGGGCTGGGACGCCATAAGCATGGGAGTCATTCTCGCCTGGGTCTGCGAAGCATTTCAGCGCGGCATCATCACCCCTGAACATACTGACGGCCTGATCATCAACTTCGGCGATGCCAAAACCTTTCTGGAAATGCTCAAACGCATCAGCAGCCGTCATAACGAATTCTATTGTGACCTTGAGAAAGGCTCCGTCTTCTGCGGCGAAAAATACGGCGGTAAAGACTTTGCTATCGCTTTCGGCAAGAACGAAGCGCCTGGCTATATGACCGGACTGCATTCATATCTCGGATACGCAACCGGGGTCAGACATTCGCACCTTGACAGCGCCGGTTATTCGATCGACCAGAAAAAAATCAACAGCAAAAAGACCGACAGCGAATGGACAAAATCGATGTATGACGAATCGGTATGGCGAATGGTTCTTAATTCGCTGGTCATCTGCCTGTTTGCCCGCAATATATACAGCCCGCAGATTATCTGTGAAGGATTGCAATTGCTTGGCTACGATGGTTTTGACGAAAAGCGACTTAACGAAACAGCAACCACCATACACGCAATGAAAACCCGCCAGAAAAAGAATTTTGGCTTCAAATTCTCTGAGCTTTACCTGCCAAAACGGCTTGAAAAAGCAGCAACTACCTGTGGTCATGTAACATCTGAACAATTTGATGAGCAGGTAAAAGTTTTCGAAGAACTTGCTGAAGCCGATCTCAAGACACTGGACCAGAAATAGCAAGTTCGCGCTGGTCACCGAAAATTCAGGGACACTGCATGGCTCGAGCAAACTCTGCTTATTCAGCAGTTATTCTGCTGATACTTATTGTTGCCATGCTGGCAACAAGTCCGGCCGCAGCTGATTTTGAGACACAGATGAGCTGCCCGGTCTGCCGCATAGACTTTCCGGCAATCGTCGCAGAAGTTGATTCAGTTCTACTTGCCATCGACGGACAACCGCTTGGCGCAAATTTTCTGCCACTTCCAGAATGCCCTCTCTGCGGCGGGGTCTTTAACAATATTGATCTGAGCACCGCTGATATGCGAAAGCTCGAAAACTTTATCTGGGCGCCAGAACACCAGGGTGACCGCCAGACTGACACTTACATACGCTTTGCCAGACTGCTTGAATATCTTGAACGCGACTCAGGACAGATTGGCATGGCATATCTGCAGGCAGCCTGGGCCAACAGCACCGATACCCAGATTGCCAGAGAGTGCCGTGAAAAGAGTCTTGTCCTGTTCAAGGAATACCTTCTATCGCCTGAAGCAGAAGAAGACCAGCTTTTCGATATCAGCCTGAAAATTGCCGACATATTGCGACAGCTGCAGAAGTTCGCAGAAGCCGAAGAGTGGCTTAAACAAATGCAGAGTAACAAAAAATTTCAGCAAACCTGGTATCCGATGCTGATCAACCACACGCTTGAGCTGGTCAGGTCAAACCAGCAACAACCAGCCGCACTGCCAGAAGGAAACCGTTTGCATAATGCTGTCGCCGCTGGCGATATAAAGGCTGTAACCGCGCTGCTCAACGAAAAAAATCTCTTGAATGAGATCAATACCGCCGGCTTGACTCCTCTGTTACTGGCGGTGAACACCGACAACAACGCAGTTGCCAGTCTGCTTCTTGAAGCCGGCGCCGAACTTGCTCAAACTGACACCAGAGGCAATACGGCAATGCATCTTGCCTCACAGCGCAATAACCGCAAGCTTGTCGAGTATCTGCTTAACCATAATAATACAGACCTTGATCCGGTGAACCATCTCGAGACTCTTAATCCGCAGATCGCCGGAATCCTCATAAATGCCGGCGCGAGTCTTAACCGCAAAGATTCGCGCGGCAACAACCTGCTGCATATGATCTGCCAGCGTGCTAACCCACAATATGAAAAAATACTGGAAGTAATGCTCAAACGAATCAGCGATGTTAATCAACGTAATTTTGACAATTTGACACCACTGCATATTGCTGCGCGACAAGGCAGTTCTGGTATGCTCAGCCTGCTGGTCCAGGCCGGAGCTAAAGTTGACGCGCGCATTGCCGATGGCAGCAGCGCTCTTTTCTTTTGTCGACCAGAACTTATCGAAACCCTTCTCAAACTTGGCGCCGACATTGATCTCAAAAATAACGCCGGTCTCTCAGCTTTCGTTCAAGCCAGGCTGATTACTGATCAGCCGCGCATCGATGCCTTTAAAAAAACGGGAAGGTTCGGCCAACCCTCGCCGATAGTTATGTTGCAGCATGAGCCAATAGATATTTTTGCTGCAGCACAAAACGGCCATTCACAATTTGAGATAATTCTGAACAAGCACCCGGAGCAGCTTAACGCCAGAGAAATAGCTCTCGGCGAAACTCTGCTGCACTTCGCCAGCGCGGGCGGTCAAACAACAACAGTAAAACTGCTGCTCGAAAGAGGGGCAGTAATCGATGCCACCAATGATTTTCTACGCACCCCGCTGCATTACGCAGCAATAATGGGCCATTTTGAAGTAGTGAAAACTCTCTGTGCAGCAAAAGCTAATATTCACGCTCTTGATGCCCGTGGCACAACACCGCTGCACGATGCCGCTGCCGCCGGCCATCGCAAAATATACAATTATCTGATACAGCTCGGAGCCAGTGACAGCACCCTTGACAACGAAGGCAGATCAGCCGCTTCTCTACTTGAGAGCAGCGACAATTGAGCTTTATTTTTGCTCAGCCGGCGAGGCGGCAGCTGCTCTTTTTGCGAGTTCCTCAACCGGTAAGCGTACGCCTTCTTTTTGCCACCACTCGACCCAATCTTCATGCAGGCAGCCAAAATCCTTGCCGGTAAGCTTTTGCAGGCAGTCAACGCAGTGTTCAGTCGTACAGACAACCGTGCCATTGCCATCAGGCATCTGCTGCCAGGACAACGCGCGTAACAAGTAAGGAATCGACTCATGATTACCCTGTGTTTCAAGCACCAGAAAAGCATCATGATGATTGCCGAAAGGATAACTGATAACTTTGTGAGAAATCTCGCGCCATCTCTGCGACAACGCATCGTCATTAACGGGCGCGAGACCAGACCATGAATAATTTGCCAGTTCCCGGTTAGGCAGCCACACATTGAAATACAGCCAGACGCCGCTCAGAAAAGCTGCGAAAATAGTCGCGACAACAAACCAGAACAGAAATGGCCGACGGTTCTGTTTATCGTTCACTGATTTTACCGCTTTCTATTTGAAAACAATGATCAGCGAGCTTTTCGACAAGCTGCAGGCTGTGTGTAGAAAATATCACCGAGATTTTATCGTCGGCGCAGGCACTTCGTATAAGACCCTCAATAACCGGCTGATGGTGCCGGTCAATGTTTGATGTGGGTTCATCGAGCAGCAGCACGTCAGGTCGACACACCAGGGCCCGGGCCATTGCTACCCGCTGAATTTCACCGCCAGAAAGCCGACTACCCATAACGTCAGCAAACGAGAGCATATCTACTTTTTTCAGCGCCTCGTCAACTGCTTTTTTTCTCTCAGCAACGCAACATCCACGCAATTTCAAAGGAATTTCGACATTATGAAAAACACTCATACTGAACAGAATTGGCTGCTGATCAACCAGCACGACACGCCGCCGCAAAGGCTGCAACTGCTTTTCCGAATATATTACCGGCTTGCCGGCGAATTCGACCAGACCGGCATCAGGCGCATCAAGAAAAGCCAGCATCTGCAGCAAAGTTGTCTTGCCAGAACCGTTTGGACCGGTCAAAGCATATATTCTGCCGGCTTCGATATCGAGCTTTTCGATATCAACAATGGCTCTGCCGCCATGTATTCGCCTTACTTTATCAAGTTTGTATAACACGAATATCTTCTCGTTCTCGTAATCGTAATCGTAATCGTAATCGCCATCAGCTTCGTCTTCACCTTATTGCCTGTTCTCGCCGCTATCCATACCTTTCATTGAGGTTGCCCTGGAAGTGATTGATCAGAATATTTATACCAAGCGTGATCGCCATAAGTATCATGCCAAGCGCCACTGCCAGTATGAATTCGCCCTTGTCATACTCAAGCGCCATCGCGGTGGTCATGGTGCGCGTAAAGCCCTTAATATTGCCGCCCAGCATCATGCTGATACCGATCTCTGAGATTACCCGGCCAAAGGCGGCAGCGATCGCCGCAGCCACCCCAAATTTTGCCTCATGCAACAACAACCGCGCAGTCTGCCGTCGATCAGCACCAAGCGTCATCGCGGTTTTGCGATATCTGACGTCGAGATGACTCAACGCCGAAACAACGAATATTGTAATCATCGGAATCACCAGTATCGTCTGCCCGATAATGATGGCGCTTTTCGTATACAACAGGTTAAACGACCCGAAAATGCCGCGGCGGCTCAAAAAAGCGTAAACCAGAAGCGCAATGACCACGGTAGGTACTGCCAGCAGACTGTTGAGAACAGTTATCAACGCGCGCCGCAGCCTGAACTCGTTCAGGTAGATGAAAAAACCAGCCGGAATGCCAATAACAGCAGCGACCAGTGTTGAAATAAGCGCAATTTTAAGCGAAAACCAGACGATCAGCGCAAGCTCGGCATCGCACTGAACAATCAGCGAAAATGCTTTCCCGATGCTCTCGAACAGATATTGCATGCTTACCTCGTTAACTGCAACAACTATTACACACTTTCAGCATGAAACTCAATATTCTCAATCCTGAAAAAGCACTCCAATTCTTGTTGGTGGCCGGCAGCAACAAGGAACGCTCTTTGCTCATGCGCGCATGAAATTTAACAAGCTGACTCAAGGATTAGCCTGCAAAGCCTTTTCGAGTTGAGCGACAAGCTCTGCATCTTCGGGAACTGTTCTTGAGCCATATCTGGCAATGACCTTTCCCTGACGGTCGATAAGGAACTTATTGAAATTCCACGAAATGTCTCCGGAAAAGCCAGGATTGGTTATTTCATTGGTGAGAAAACGATAGAGCGGATGTTGCTGGTCACCGATTACCGCTATCTTGGCAAAAACCGGAAAAGTTACGCCATAATTCATGCGGCAGAAAGTAACGATTTCTTCATTGGTTCCTGGTTCCTGCCCCAGAAAATCGTTGGCAGGAAAAGCCAACACACTGAAGCCAGCGCTCTCATATTTTGTATGCAACTTCTGCAGACCCTCATACTGACCGGTAAAGCCGCAATTGCTGGCAACGTTTACCAGCAATAAAACCTTGCCACGAAAATTCGCGAGCGATTGCTGCGTTCCGTCGGCCAGAGCAAGTGTGTAATCAAGAACTGATTTTTTTTCTTCGGGCGGGTGAGATTTGCCTGGATATGCCGCCATACTTATTATCACAACGATCAGTATGACTATCAGAGCAGTACCGGTTAATTTTGACACTTTAATTCTCCTGTGTTCGGCGGCATTTCTTGCGACTCTTCGTTATGATTACTCTTCGTTAACCGGGAAAAAAACCTGGGTATCAGCCACTCTGAAACCCGTAATGATAGACATTGCGGCATCTGACCTGATCCAGCTGATGAATTTATCGGCGGCCCCTTTGTTAACGTGCGGATGCGACTTCGGGTTAACTGCGATCAGAGTATAGATATTGTGAAATCTTTTATCACCCTCACAATGGATTACCAGATGGCTTTCGGCATCATCACCCTGGTTGAGGTTCAGAAATGTTGCCCGGTCTACCAGCGTGTATGCCTGCTTTTCAAAAGCTATCAGAAGCGTGCGCGACATGCCCTGACCGACACTCAGGTAACCGGCTGCCGGCATCTTAACCTGTGCTTCCTTCCAGAGTTTGTTTTCAAGAAAATGTGTGCCACTCTCGTCGCCGCGCGAAATGAACTGTGCCGAAGAAGCATTGGCAAGCTTGCTAAAAGCTGCAACACAGTCATTCATACCGGCAATTCCGGCCGGATCTTTTTTCGGACCTGCCAGAACAAAGTCATTATACATGACCGGAATGCGCGCGACGCCGTAACCATCAGCTATAAACTGCTCTTCTAGTTCGCGGGCATGAACGAAAATAATATCGACGTTACCATCGCGGCCATCGAGAATAGCAGCACCAGTGCCTCTTGCCACAGCCTTAACCTCGATACCGGTCTCGTCTTTGAACGCCGGCAACAAAGCGTCAAGCAGGCCATTATCGAGAAGGCTTGTCGTCGTCGACATTTTAAGAACTTCCTGGGCCTGGCAGGTTAACGTTGTAATGAATAAAAACACTGTCAGCACCAGCGCCAAACATCTGCAAACATTGAAATTCTGAGCAAAAGTGTATTTCATAACTCCCCCAATATATCGATCGATAATCTTAACGAACAGATTCTACCAGAAATCCCCGGAGAAGAATAATGAATAGCAGGCGGCAGTAAAATCTAGTATAATGCGTTCGAAATTAATTGCTATGTATACTATCCACTGTGAGGTTCTGAATGAAGAAAGCCACAGCTTTTATAACGCTGATTCTCGCTATTGCCGCGGCTGCCGGGGTCTACCTGGTCTACCGCGAAGACATTTCGCCAACTCTGACCGAAATTGAGCCGGCAGTTAGCCTGTTTAAAGGATTAATCGCCGAACAATGGCACACACCGATCGTTGCATCAATTGCGGTTTTCTGGCTGTTTACCCTGCTTCTTTCGATATCGGTGCTTTTTGCGCGAAAACCTCTGGCACTGGTTGAACAAGACAAACCGGTGACCGCAATCGACAAGCCAGAAAAAAAAGATGAAATCCTCAAAGAAGTCGGCCTGCTGCGTGAGAAGCTGTTTCAGGCTGAAACAGCCGTAACTGAAGCCAGAGACAAAGCAAACCAGCTGCTTGCGCAGAACGAAAATATTAAGGCCCAGCTCGAAAAGTTTTCGGCCAGCAGCGCTGAAAAGAACGAGTCAGTTGAGCTGAAAACTCAACTCGACCGACTGCAGTCCGAGCTTAAGGCGCGCGGCGAAGCTGCAGAAAAGGCAGAGTCTGAACTTAAGAGCCTGCAGAATGAACAGAGAAAAATCAGTGAAGAACTGGCAGCAGCGCGCAATAAGCTCGAAAAAACCGAAAACGACAGTAAAGCCTCGAAAAAGGAAGCTGAGAAAACTGCCGGACAACTCAAAAGCGCACAAAGCGAACTCAGCAGCAAAACTGAAGAAGCCACTTCCCTGCGCAAACAGATCGAAGAATTGACCGCAGAACTTAAAGCCGCACAGGCCGATGCGCGCGGTGGCAAGAACGCTGTTCCGCCGGCAGCATACCAGATCCTTTATATGTTCCAGAAGGAAGGTCGCCTTATCGACCTGCTTAAGGAAGACGTCAGCGGCTACGACGACGAAACGCTCGGCGGCGCGATAAGACCAATACATGAGGGCTGTCGCAAGCTGCTCGAAGACCGCCTGATTCTCGAACCGGTGCTTAACGAAGAAGAAGGCAGCGAAGTTACACTCGAAGAAATTGACCCTGAGTCGATCAAGCTTTCAGGTAGCGTTCCGGCCAGCGGGCCTTATACCGGAGAGCTTATTCATCGTGGCTGGCGGCTTAAAGAATGCAACCTGCCCGAACTGGTCGGCGGCTGGAAAGGCAACGTGATCGCGCCAGCCGAAATAGAAATCAGCTGAGGAGAACAGCCATGGCAAAACCAAAATACCTTGTAGGCATCGACCTCGGAACCACCAACACAGTTGTGACATATACGCCGATCAGCTCGGCCGCCGAAGGCGCACACCCCGAAATCAGCCTCATGCCTCTCGTGCAGGAACTGGCCAAGGGCGCCATTGAAAAGCTCGAAGTAATGCCCTCGTTTATTTTCGAGCGGCTCAAAGAAAAGCCGGTACTCGAATGGGAAGACGAATCGAAGTTCATCATCGGCGAATACGCTCGTGAACGCGGCGCCGAAGTTCCTGACCGGCTTATTTCGTCGGCAAAATCATGGCTGTGCAACACCAGGATTGATCGCACCCAGCCCCTGCTTCCCTGGAACTCTCCAGAAGAAAACACTCGTATTTCGCCGCTTACCGCCATGTCAATGTTTTTGCGCCACGTGCGCCATGCCTGGAACGACGAGTTTGGCAAAGACAAACTCGAAGACCAGAAGGTCGTGGTGACAATTCCGGCATCTTTTGACGCAGCAGCCCGCGATCTGATCGTTGAAGCATCGCGAATGGCAGAACTGCCCTCGATAACCCTTCTCGAAGAGCCACAGGCAGCCTTTTATTCATGGATATCGCAAAGCGACAAGCCGTGGCGCCAGCAGGTAAAAAGAGGCGATGTTGTTCTCGTCGTCGACGTTGGCGGCGGCACGACCGACTTCAGTCTTATTGAAATAAGTGAAGCCGAAGGCGATCTCGCGCTTGAGCGCGTTGCCGTCGGCAACCACATTCTGCTCGGCGGCGACAATATGGATCTGACATTGGCCTATGTCGCCCGCAGCAAGCTCGAAGAAAGCAAGAAAAAAATCACGCAATGGCAGACCGTACAGCTCAGCCATCAGTGCCGCAAAGCCAAAGAAGCTCTGCTCAACGAAGGCGACAAGGACTCTGTTCCGGTGGTCATTTCAGGGCGGGGCAGCAGCGTTATCGGCGGCTCAATGAAAACGAGCATAGACCGTGCTGATATCGAAAAGACGCTGATTGATGGCTTTTTTCCGTTCTGCAATATGAGTGATGACCCGATCGAAGATACCGAAGGCGGCGTTCGCGAAATCAGCCTCATGTATGCAGCTGACGCGGCAATTACTCGACATCTCGCCAAGTTTCTGCGCAATCAGAATTCTGGTGACAAGCACTATGGCTTTCCGCAGGCAATACTGTTCAATGGCGGCGTCTTCCGATCAGATATTTTCAGAAACCGTCTCATTGAAGTAATCAACAACTGGCTGAGCAGCGCTGGGAAGGAACCGATCAAGGTTCTCGAAGGCATCGAGCTTTCACAGGCCGTCGCCAGAGGTGCTTCGTATTTCGGCATCGCACGCGAAGGTAAGGGCATCAGAATCCGGGGCGGCGTATCGCAGGCCTATTATCTGGGCATCGAATCTTCGCTGCCGGCAGTCCCGGGCTTCAAACCGCCACTTAAAGCGTTATGTGTAGCGAAACAGGGCACTGAAGAAGGCACTGTTCAAGATGTTCCCGGACGCACTTTTGGCCTGATCATCGGCAAAACCGCGCAATTCAAGTTTTTCAAGTCGAACTGTCGCCGCGAAGATGAATTCGCGCAGATGATCGACGAACTTGACGAAACATTCGAAGATACCAGTTCTCTGGCTATAGAACTGCCTGCTTATGAAGGAATGAAACCCGGCGATCTCGTCGATGTCAGCCTGCAGGTAGCGATAACCGAGATTGGCACACTCGAGATTTACTGCCTGGCGAAATCAGGCAATCATCGTTGGAAACTCGAATTCAACGTCAGGGATGCAATTAAATAATGGCTAAAGCTGGTTCTGCAGACAGTCGTTTCATTATCGGCATCGATCTCGGCACCACGCAATGCGCCCTCTCTTACGTCGATCTCGAAGACAAGACCCTCAAGGTCCGTAATCTCGAGATAACGCAGCTGGTCAGCGGCGGGCAGCTCGAAAATCTGCCGACCCTGCCGTCTGTTCTATATTTGAGCGAAGAAGGCCGCGAACTCAACCGTCCGGAATGGATGGCGGACACTCCTCATATCGTCGGCGCCTATGCCAAGGAACTGGGTTTCGAAGTGCCTGGCCGCTTTGTGCACAGCAGCAAATCCTGGCTCTGTCACCCGCGCGCTGAACGCCAGTCTCCGATTCTGCCGTGGCAAAGCGATGTCGTTACTGGAAAGATTTCTCCAGTACAGGCCGCTACCGAGTTTCTGCGTTACATGATGCGTCTGTGGGATTCGACCATCGGCAGTCGCGATGAATCATCAGCTTTTCTGCGTCAA